>Ga0075012_10006516_pt1 | contig 10592 bp, 10 predicted proteins | sample All_14_2_FD_71474 | JGI IMG/M metagenome (GOLD analysis project Ga0075012, IMG submission 71474) | Freshwater microbial communities in response to fracking from Pennsylvania, USA - Allegheny Zone_MetaG_DW_15 | ecosystem: Environmental > Aquatic > Deep subsurface > Groundwater > Drilled... | reverse complement strand
GGGAAGCCGGCGGCGGGCGCGGCGACCACGCCCAGGCCCGACGCGCCGGCGGGCAGGGCGCCCGCCTCGGCCGAAATCTCGAACGCCCGGTCGCCCAGCGCCAGCACGCCGTCGAGCGTCTGTGGCGCGGTCCCCTGGGTGAAGTCATAGCCGCCGGGCACGCGGATCGTCAGCCCGTCCGGGCCGCGCTCCACGACCTGCGGGTCGGCGTGTTTGATCGCCGTGCCGCTGAACGGGAAGAACCAGGCGCCGGCGAGATCGGCGTCCTTCAGCTCGGCGCCGGTCACGGCCAGCGACAGCTTGCCGCCGTTCACGGCGAAGACCGCGCTGAGGTTCGACGGCTTGGGCGCCTTCGCGAGCGTCTCGGCGATGCGCGGGCCCCAGACCTTGTCCGGCTGCGGCGGTCCGGCGACCACCGGCAGGTCAAGGCTCAGGGTGGCGTCCTCGGGAATGCAGGTCTCGGCGCAGACGAGGAAGCTGACGGCGACCTGAAGACGCGCGGTCTGGCCAGGCGTCGCCGAGGCCGGAACCTCGACCGGCACAGGCAGAAGCACCTCGCCCTCATAGGCGTAGACGCCCAGCTGGTTCGGCTTTTCACCCTCGAGCAGAAGCTTCGGCGTCGGCCAGACGATGTCGCCGGCCTTCCAGCCGGCGGGCAGGGTCCAGGCCAGCCGGGTGGCGTTGCCCGCGTCGCCGGCGTTACGCCAGTAGGTGTGCCAGTCGCTGGCGATCTTCTGTCGCACGGCCACGAACACGGTGCCGCCGGGAACCGCCGCCTCTTGGGCCACGAGTTCGGCCTCGATATGGCCGGTGTTCACCGGCGCGGCGAGCGCGGGGGCGGCGGTCAGAGCCAGCAGGACGGCCGCGAGGGCGAGAAGGATCGAACGCATGCCCGTCTATATGGCCTGCAAAGCCCGCAGGGCGAGTCCGTCTATTCGTTGATCTGCCAGATCCGCGTCGTGCCGCTGGTCTCGTAGGAGACGACCAGGAGCGGCTTGCCGTTGGGCGAGGTCGCCGCCGGAATGAACAGCACCCCCTCAGGTCCCTGATCGCCGGACGCCGGATCCATCGGCGGCAGGTCGTCATCGCGCGTGGTCGCGTAGCCGGCGGGCCTGGGATGCGCGGGGTCGCTCAGATCGAAGATCATCACCCCGCCGTCCCGCTCCAGACCGACAAAGGCGTAGGGCTTGCCGCCGAGGACGCCGACCGCGACCCCCTCGGGCTCCGGCCCCTTGTCGTCGGACCGGCTGTCGGCGCCCGCTTCGAGATTGTTCAGGTTGAAGCCTTTCAGGCCCCGGGTCGCCGTCTGGCGCTCGATGGCGTCGCAGCTGTCGGCGACCAGGGCGCCGTCGAGGCTCCAGATGCTGATCGACCGGCCGCCGTAGGCGTAGACCGCGTCCAGGTCGCCGTCGCCGTCCTTGTCGCCCAGCAGGGTGGTGGTCTTCAGCCGGGCCAGCGAGTCGGTCGCCGGACCGGCCGGGAACACCGTCGGATCCAGCTTGAGATCCTTGACCCGCTTCTCCTCGGAAAAGGCCGGCCAGTCCTGCGAGTCACCCTCGTTGGCGGACACCAGATATGACTTGCCGCCCGCCTGGAACATCGCGATGGCGTCGGGCTGGTACATGCCCAGGACGTTCGGGTGGGGCAGGATGGCGATCGCGCCGTCCTTGTCCGAAACGTCCGCGGGGCAGGTCGCGAACGACTTGAAGCCCAGGCCGCGAACGGCCGTGACCCTGGCCGAAGCGAGATCGACGATCGCCAGGGCATTGACCTCCTGCAACCCGACATAGGCCGTGCGGCTGTCGGGCGAGATCGCCACATATTCGGGCTCGGCCCCCTGGGCGAACGTCGCGCCGGGCCGGGCCGGCTTGCTGCCCGGGACGGCCACGCCGTTCCAGGCGGCGAAGCCCGCCAGGCGGACGACGGCCCGGTCGTAGCCGGCCGAGACGTCGATGACGGCGACGCTGCCGTCCGGGTCGCGGGTCATGTCGGCAGGCGCCGGCTCGCCCTCGTCGGCGACCACCACATAGCGGCCATCGGGCGAGAAGGTCAGCATGTCAGGCATGGCCCCGACCTCGACGGCGCCGAGCAGCTGGAGGTCCGCCGCGCGGAAGAACACGACCTTGCCGGGGTCCTGCGGATCATGGCCGTCCACCGCCGCCGCCACCACGCCGTCGCGCACCGCGACGCTGTTAACGCCGCCGCCATGGGCAGACAGCGAAAAGGCCTGCAGCGACTTCGGCGCCTCGACATCGCTGATGTCGAGCACGTCGATGGCGCGGGTCTCGGAGTTGGTCACGAACAGCCGCCTGCTCGCCGGATCGTAGGTGGCGATTTCCGACGCGCTCTTGCCAAAGCCGCCGTGGCGGTAGACGCCCAGCGGCGTCAGATCGACGGCGAGCGCCGGCGAGGCCGAGAGGGCGAGCAGGCTCACGACAGCAACGAGACGTCGCATGGAAAATCTCCCGATGAGCGGCCCTCAAAGCATGCTGTTGCGACGGTTTGTTGACTCCCCCTCGACTTCGCCACGACGCAGGCCATGATCGACGCCGAACCCATGAGGACCGAGATGCCCGTCAACCACGCCTGGATTCTGAATAAGCGGCCCGTCGGCGAGATCGCCCCCGGCGACCTGGAATATGTCGAGCGGCCCCTGCGCGCCCTGGAGCCCGGCGAGGTTCTGGTGCGCAACGTCTACCTCTCGCTGGACCCGACCAACCGCATCTGGATGAGCGACCAGGACCAGTATCTGCCGCCGGTCGAGGTCGGCGACGTGATGCGCGGCGGAACCATCGGCGTGGTCGAGGAAAGCCGCTCCGAGCGGTTCCCCGTCGGAACGTCGGTCAACGCGGGCCTGTCCGGCTGGCAGAGCTACTCCATCGCCCATGAGGGCGCGCTGAGCCCTGTGCCGGCCCTGCCCGGCGTGCCGATGACCGCCTTCATGAGCGTGCTCGGCGCGACCGGCCTGACGGCCTGGTACGGCATGGTCGACATCGGCAAGCCGCAGCCCGGCGAGACGGTGGTCGTCTCGGCGGCGGCGGGCGCGGTCGGCTCGATCGCCGGCCAGATCGCCAAGCTCAAGGGCGCGCGGGTCATCGGCATCGCCGGCGGTCCGGAGAAGTGCGCCTGGCTGACCGACGAACTCGGGTTCGACGGGGCCATCGACTACAAGAACGAGGATGTCGGCGCGGCGCTGGACCGCCTGTGCCCGAACGGGATCGACGTGAACTTCGAGAACGTCGGCGGCGCGATCATGGACGCGGTCATCGCCCGGATGAACAACTTCAGCCGCATGCCCCTGTGCGGCATGATCAGCACCTACAACACCGAAGGCCCGATCCCCGGCCCCAGCGACTTCGCCCGGGTGCTGATGCGGCGGATCATGATCCGCGGCTTCATCGTCATCGACTTCATCCCGCGCGCGGGCGAAGCCCTGGCCGAACTGGCGCCCTGGGTGCTGCAGGGCCAGATCAAATGGAAGGCGCACGCGGTCGACGGGCTGGAAAACGCCGCCGAGGCCGTGAAGCGGCTGTTCACCGGCGACCATGACGGCAAGCTGCTCGTGCGCATCTCGGCGGAGCCCTGACACCATGCCTTCGAGCTTTGACGACATCTCTATCGGCCAGGTGATCAACCTCGGCGCCGTGGCGGTCGACGCCGCGGCGCTGGACAGCTTCATCCGCGCCTTCGCCACGGGCTGGGCGAGCGAACGCGGGGCGCCGGACGCGATGGTCTATGCGCTGTGGTCGCGGCTGGAGGAGCATGCCTCGGCCGACTGGCCGCAGACCAAGCGGCTGGGCGTCGACGCGCTGCGCTGGGCGCGCAACCCGCCGGTCGGCGAGCTGCTGCGCGGACGCATGACGGTGATGGGCAAGGATCCGGTGGGCGAGGACAAGGGCATCATCATCGCCCAGCATGACCTGCTGGACGAGGCCGGACGCCTCGTCTTCTCCTGCCTCACGCGGAGCGTGTTCGCCCGCTAGACCGGGGCCGGGCGCCCGGACGAAGGCCCGGGTCCGGAATCCGCCGGGCCGACGCCTCTCCGGGGGTCGGGACCACGGCCGCCGCCGGCGACCGTGGCTCGCCCGATCAGGCCTTGGCCGCTTCGACCGGCGCCTGGAGGGTGCGGTCGCTGGCGATGGCGATCAGCCGGTCCCAGCCGACCAGCGAGGTCAGGTGGTTGTAGATCTTTTCCAGCGCGCCGTTGTCCCGCAGCTTGGTCAGCTGTTCGCCGGTCAGGGCGTTCAGCTTGGCTTCCGAGACAGCGAAGTACTCGGCCAGCTTCACCTGTTCGAACGTGCCGTCTTCCTTGGGCATGTTGAAGACGCTCTCGCGCATCTCGAACAGGTCGTGGTCCTTCAGCAGCTTGACGAAGGCCTCGGTGCGACGGCGCTCGCCCTCGAAGTCCTCGCAGAACTTGATGGCGTTCTGGGTGTATTCCGAAGGTTCGCCGTTGTCCTCGAACAGCGGAATCTCGGCCGTGGCGCGATCGACGAAGATCTCGGCGTTGCGCTCGATGCAGACGACCATGCGCTCCTGCTTGTCGTCGGTGGCCAGCACGAACGGATAGCGGCGGATATAGGCCGGCACGTAGCCGCCCACGGTGAAGGCGCCGTCTTCGCTGACGAACAGGTTTTCACCCTGGTTGATGCCCAGCACGCCGAGCGGCGTGTAGTCGGGGCCGGCGAAGATGATCGGGAAGCTGATCGAGGCGAAGGTGAACTCGGCCACGGTCAGGGGCACGACATGCGCCTTCCGGGCGAACCCGAACGGCTTTTCCATGCGCGACACGCCCAGGCCGTTGTGGCTGTCACGGCTGAGGGGCTCGGGCGTGGTGTAGAAAAGGAGGCTCCCGGTGATCGGGCTGGCGGCGGCTGGGGTCTTTGCCATTCGAGACTCTTATAGCTGCGGGCGGATCCGGCCGCGATGAAGGTAAGCCGGCGCTTCTAGCCGATCAGAAGAAACCCGGCAATCCGACCTCCCGCCTTGCGGTCCCCCGGGTCAACGCGCTTCAATCACCACAAGAAGAAAACCCCGGGAGCCGTCCATGCCTATCGCCTACCCCGAGATTCTGTCGCTCGCGACCGAGAACCAGCCCTTCGCCTGGACCGACAAGGACACGATGCTCTACGCGCTGGGCATCGGCATGGGGTCGGACCCGATGAATCTGGACGAACTGCCGTTCGTCTACGAGAGCGGCCTGAAGGCGGTCCCGACGATGGCCACGACCGTCGCCTGGGGCGCGGGACCGGGCCTGGGCAAGCTGGGCATCAACTTCCTGCTGGTCGTCCACGGCGAGCAGAAGGTCGAATTCCACAAGCCGCTGCCAACGGAGGCCTCGATCCTCGCCACCAGTCGCGTCATCGGCGCCTATGACAAGGGCGACAAGGGCGCGGTGATCTACAATGAGACCGTGCTGGCCGACGCGAAGACGGGCGAGAAGATCGCCACCCTGACCGGCTCGACCTTCGCGCGCGGCGACGGCCACTTCGGCGGGCCGTCCGAGGGCGCTCCCGAGCCGCACGAGGTGCCGACCCGCGCGCCGGACCTGTCGGTGGATATCCCGACCCGGCCGGACCAGGCGCTGATCTATCGGCTGAGCGGCGACCGCAACCCGCTGCATTCCGATCCGAAGATCGCCGCGGCGGCCGGCTTCCCACGCCCGATCCTGCACGGTCTGTGCACCTACGGCATCACCTGCCGGGCCGTGCTGCAGGCATACTGCGGCTTCGATCCGGCGAAGATCAAAAGCCACCAGGTCCGCTTCTCCAGCCCGGTGTTCCCGGGCGAAACGATCACCGTCGACCTGTGGAAGGATGGCGATGTCGTCTCGTTCGAGGCCCGCGTGAAGTCCCGCGGCGTCACGGTCGTCAAGAACGGCAAGACGCTGCTGGGCTAGACCCCGGGAACATGTACCGCAGGTACGTGTCCCCTAGACCCGCGCGCTCGATTGGGGGACACGTACCTTCGGTACATGTCCCCGCGATCAATGGACGGGAACGGGTTCCGGATCGGCCCGCAGGGTCTCGGGAACCAGCATCGAGGCGATCACCGCCAGCACGAAGGCGGCCACCAGGGTCACGACGATCGCCGCGCCCGTCGGCAGGTCCAGCACGGACGACAGCACCAGCCCGGCCACATAGCCGACAACGCCGACCGCGTAGCCCACGCCCAGCCGCAGCTTGGGAGCGAACCGCCGCGAGGCCAGGGCCGGCACGATCAGGCTGGCGAACACCAGATAGACCCCGACCAGCTGCACCGACTGGGTCACCACCAGCGCGAACAGGACATAGAAGCCGAGCTGGCCCAGCCTGTGGCGCAGGAAGAACCAGATCGCCAGGGCCACGGCGTAGAACACCGCGATCGGGATCAGGGCCGGGATCTGCACCCAGAGGATCTGGCCGACCAGCAGGTCCTTGAGATGCTCGCCGCCGTGCGGGTTGTTGGCCAGCAAAAGCAGCTCGACGCAGGCGGCGACCACGAACAGCACCCCGATCAGGGCTTCCTGCACCTGGGGCCACTTCTTCTCGGTCCAGGTCAGCACCAGGGCCCCGATCAGGGCCGCGACGCAGGCCGCCAGCTGGACGTGCCAGCCGGCCGGCTCGGCGCCCATGGCGCTGGCCACGGTCACGCCCAGCCCCGCCACCTGGGCGATGGCCAGGTCGATGAACACGATGCCGCGGCTGAGCACCTGCTGGCCCATCGGCACATGGGTGGAGAGCACCAGCAGGCCGGCCAGCAGGGCCGGCAGCAGGATGGACAGTTCAATCGCGCCGATGGTCATTTGCCCAGGGCCCCGAGCAGACGGGTGAGGGTGTCGTCGTAGAGCGAATAGAGGTCCTTCGCGCCGGGCGTGCCGCCGATGGTGTAGGGCAGCACCACGGCCGGGATATGGGCGCGTTGCGAGACGAACTCCGACGAGCGGCCGTCTTCGTAGGCCGAGCGGATGACCATCTTCACCGGCGTCTTCTGCAGCACGCCCAGCACCTGGGCGAGGTAGCCGCTTGACGCGGGCACGCCCGGCTTCGGCTCCAGCGCCACGACCCGTTTCAGGCCCAGCCAGCTTTCCAGATAGATCCAGGTCTTGTGCTGCACGGCGACCGGCTGGCCGCGCAGCGGCGCGGCGCGGGCCTGCCAGCGGACCAGGGCGGCGTTCCACTTCACCGCGAAGGCGGCGTAGCGGGCCTGGTAGTAGGCGGCGTTGGCGGGATCGATCTGCGCGAACCGGTCGGCCATCGCCTTGCCCACCGGCAGCATGACGCGCGGGTCGGTCTGGATATGTGGATTACCGCCCGCGTGGATGTCGCCTTCGGCCCGGTCGAGCCGGGCGGGGCGCTCGAGGAGGGTGACGTAACGCGTCGCCTCGAACGACCCGGGCGCGCCCGGCATGATCTTGCGATTGGCGGCCTGGGTCAGGATCTGCGGCAGCCAGCCGGTCTCGAGCTCCGATCCGGTGCAGACGGCGATGTCGGCCGAGCGCGCCTTGGCGATCAGGCTCGGCCGGGCCTGGATCTGGTGCGGGTCCTGCAGGGCGGTGGTGGCGGTGTAGGTCGTCACCTTGGCGCCGCCGATCTCGGTGGCCAGCGCGGCCCATTCGGGTTCGCAGGCGAACACGCCCATGGCCCAGGTCGGCGAACTGACGCCAAGCGCCAGCAGCACCGCGAGGACAAGTGATCTGAGCATAGGAGGATCTCCCTAGTAGCGGTGAGCGCCGTGGGGGCCGTAGACGACCGTGTATTGGAGGAAGAGTTCGTCCCGCGCCTTCCGGTCGCTTTCGTCGCGCGAGTACTGCAGGCGGAAGCGGCCAAATTCGCTGGAGTCGTATTCGATGAGCGCCGAGGCGCTCCACGAGTTGAGGCCCAGGCCGTCGAGTGTGGTGCCGACCAGCGTCGCCGGCGTGTCACCGGCGTCCAGGGCCGAATAGCGCAGACCGACACTCCAGCGCGGCCGGAACTGGTAGACGCCCTGGACGTACCAGCCGGTCTTGTCGCCATCGACCGGGACGCCGTTGAACCGGCCGCTTTCGGTGGCCAGAAACAGTTCACCACTGAGGGTCAGGTTGCGCTGCACGCTGTTGCCGCCGGGCGCCCATTTGTAGACGCCCGACACCATGGCGACGTCGCTGTCGCCGCTGAACACATCCAGGCCGTACAGCGGGTCGGTCGTCTCGCGGGCGTCGGCCTTCGTATGGATGTACGAGGCGGCCGCCAGCCAGCTCGACGAGTCATTGATGTCGGCGCCGGTGTGGACGAACACCGTCTGGGTTCCCGCGCCGCGGTCGGCGCCGTTGCCGGCCGGGAAGCTGTCGCCCCGGAACCACTCCGCCCCGACCTCGAGGAACAGGTCGGTCGGCGCCAGCCACCGGACCTGCACGCCGTCGTCGCCATACTGTCCACCGAGGAAGGCGCGATAGGGCAACGGCATGTCGATGAACGACCAGTTGTGGGCGTGCCGCTCGTTGAGATAGCCGATGCCGGAGAAGAACCGGCCGCCCTTCAGCGTCAGGCCGTTCGGCAGGGCGGTGGTCTGGATGTAGGCCTCCTCGACCCCGGCCTCGCCCTGGCCGTCGAAGGCCACGGTCAGGCTGGCGTAGAGATAGGGATCGACATTGGCCGCCAGGGTGACTTCCGACTCGGCCAGGGAGAAGCCGCGCGCCGCGGGGCCGGCCTCGTCGCCGAGCGCAAAGCCGGGGATCCGCGCCAGGGACGGGTCCTCCGACGACGCGACATAGTTGCCGTTGAGCACGACGGAGATGCCCGGATTCAGGGCGTTCGCCGCGGCGGAGGCCGGCGGCGGCGGCGTCGCATCGCTCCCGGTGTCGGCCAGGTCGATCGGATCGGGCGACGTATCGGTTTCAGCCGCCGCGACGTCGGAGGGCGCGGCGGGTGTGGCCGGCGTCGCCCGGGCGGTCTCGGCGGCGGCGACGCGGGCCTCGAGGGCGGCGATCCGCGCCTCGTAGTCGGCCTTCATCGCGTCGATTTCCTGCCGCAGCGCGGCGACGTCAGGCTCGGCGGCCTGCGCCGGCAGGGCGGCTGAACTGAAGACGGCGACCGCGGCAAGAAGCGGCAGGCCGGCGATGGTTCTGGTCATGCATGGTCCCCGGAGACGCCTCGCGCCGGGTCGCCGGCGCGAATGCCGATGCGTGTTATGAAATAACATATCCAGACGTCAAGGGGCATCGTCACGTTTGGCCTTGACCGGGCCATCGGGTTCGTCGACGTCGAGGGCCTGTTTGCGGGAGATATCGGGAATGATCGGCAGGCGAAGAGTCGTGGCGAGCGCGGGCGTCGCCCTGGCGCTGGCGGCGCTCACGGCCGGCGCGGCCCCGGCGCGCGAAGACCGGCCGGCCGGCTACCTCGCGCCCGACGCCCTGCCCGACAGCCTGGTCCTGTTGCCGCCGCCGCCGGCGCCCGACTCGGCCGAGGCGGCGGCGGAACGGGCCTCGTTCCTGGAAACCCGCGCCCTCGCGGGCACGCCGCGCTGGCGTCAGGCCGCCGACGATGCCGAGGCGTTCGGCGACAAGGCCCATGCCAGCTTCGCCTGCGCCGCTGGCGTGGCCATCACGGTGAAGGACACGCCGACCCTGTCGCGGATGCTCGACCGCATGACCGTTGACGCCGGCCAGAGCGTCGGCGGCGCCAAGATGAAATACAACCGCCCTCGGCCGCTGGTCGGCCACGACGACGCGCCGGTCTGCGTGCCGCGCGAGGCCTGGATGCAGACCAACCCGTCCTATCCGTCCAGCAGCGCGGCGGCGGGCTGGGCCTGGGCCCTGGTTCTGGCGGAACTGCTGCCGCGGCAGGCCACCCCCATTATCACGCGCGGCCTGGCCGCCGGCGAAAGCCGGGCGATCTGCGGCGTCCACTGGCCCAGCGACGTCACAGCCGGCCGGACGATGGGCGCGGCGCTGGTCGCCCGTCTGCACGCCGATCCGGCCTTCCTGAAGGACCTGGAGACGGCGAAGGCCGAGCTGGCCGCGGCCCCGCCCCCGGAAGGCTGCGGCGGTTAACCCAGCGGATCGCCCGGCTTGCAGCGCCGGCTAGGACCGGTCCTGCGACCAGACCAGATGCCGCTCCAGCACATGGCCGGGCGGCAGCATCGGATGGTCGAAGTCGAGGTCGGGGCGACGGGTCATGCCCAGCCGGGCCATCACCGCCTGCGACGGCAGGTTGGGTACGGCGGTGAAGGCGACGATCTGCGCCAGGCCCAGCCGCGTGAAGCCGTCATCCATCGCCGCCCGGGCCGCCTCGGTGGCGTAGCCCTGGCCCCAGGCGTGGCGGGCCAGCCGCCAGCCGGCCTCGACGCCCGGCGCCAGCGGGTTGGACTCCCGCAGGGTCATCAGCCCGGTGAAGCCGAGGAACGCTCCGTCCTCGCGCCGCTCGACGGCCCACAGGCCGAAGCCGTGCTGGTCGATGTGGTCGCGGTTGCGCGCGGCCATGGCGTCGGCCTCGACGCGCGTCAGCGTCGCCGGAAAATGGCGCATGACCTCCGGATCGGCGTTCAGGGCCGCCCAGGGCTCGAAATCTTCAGGACGCCAATTGCGAAGGATGAGTCGTGCTGTCCGAAGCATTGGGAGCTCTCGAGGGGACGTT
>Ga0075012_10006514_pt1 | contig 10592 bp, 10 predicted proteins | sample All_14_2_FD_71474 | JGI IMG/M metagenome (GOLD analysis project Ga0075012, IMG submission 71474) | Freshwater microbial communities in response to fracking from Pennsylvania, USA - Allegheny Zone_MetaG_DW_15 | ecosystem: Environmental > Aquatic > Deep subsurface > Groundwater > Drilled... | reverse complement strand
GCCCCAAGCCTGTCCTGTCCGATGAAGGGATCCTGAGACCCATTCAGGAGAGCGACTACTTCACCCTGGACCCCGTCGCTATTCAGGTGATTTCGCGCAACATCGACGAGTATTTCAACCAGCCGCTCGACCTGTTCCCCTTCTGGGAAAACGAGAACAAGCCCGACCGCTTCCACGTCCTGTTCCGCCGCCAGATCGAGGAACGCTTCCCGGTCGAGGCCGACATGCGGGGCCGTATCTACGGCTATGGTCGCCGCGTCTTCAATGCCCTGAGGGTCCATGTCGCGGTCAAACGCCTGACGCAGGGGCTGTCGATCCTCGGCTTTCTGTTGCTGGCCATCCTGGGGCCGACCTTCTTTGAACAGTGGACGGGCTCGGCGGCCGGTGGACTGGGGCTGGCGGCCCTGGCCATGCTGATCGTGGTCGGGCTGTTCTTTGGCCTCTCCAGCATCCTGTTCATCCAGTACCGCTTCCGTCTGGAGAATGACTCCTACGAGCTGTCGCGTGAGGTGGTGCAACGGACGCGCGAGCTCCAGAACCTCTTCACAAATGCGCGGGCCATGTCAGACCAGGCCGAGACCCAGTTCAGCCAGGACGGCAAGGGCTGGGGCGTGCGGGCCCTGTTCCTGACCCGCCTGACCATGTGGATCGGCGCTCGCATGGAGTATCTGGAGAAGTTCACCCAGATGGAGCTGTGGCGCACCCGTCGCGAACGCTACTGGATGGGCTGGTTCGGGGGCTTCTCGACCATCCTCGTCATGGTCGTGGGCCTGCTGATTCTCGCCCTCTGGCCTGTGCCCGGTGCCGACGCCGTCGGCTATCGCGTGCTCCAGGTCCTGGGCGCAGCCCTGACGCTGGCGGTGTCATGGATGTCCTTCTACCGCTGGCAGACACCGATGTCGGCGGTCAGGGACAAGCTGGGAGTCGAGGGCTGGGTCCGCTATGCCTCGCTCGACGTCGACAACACCGTCGGCGACCAGGTCCGCCGCGACAAGGAACGGCTGGTCGAATACCGGGCGCTGACGCGGGGCCGCTAGTTCCGGATCGAGATGGTGTAGAACGACCGCTCCACATCCCGCGCGTCATAGGCCTCGGCTCTCCCCGGTCGCTGCCCCCGTCCCATCCGCACCTCAAGCACGATAGAGGTCGGCGACGGCCCACTGATGCTCAAACCCACGCCCACGCCGGTTCCGGACGCACGCCACCCGCCGTAGTGGCTTGACCCATAGCCCACCGAGACGCTGGGCCTGACGCCGCCCGCGCTGTCCAGTCGGCCGTCGATGTAGCGTTGCGTGACCTCGAACCAGTCATAGCCCTGTTCAATCGTCAGCTGAGCGGCCCTGAGCAAGGACCGGTCCGCCACGGGGCCTGTCGCGCCGACGCCGTTGTAGGTGATGCGGTACCGGTCGCTTTCGATCTGCTGCTCGGAGAACCCCTGCCCGCCTGGCCTGACCTGAGGTCCGTAAGGTGCGAGTGTGGCGCAGGCCGTCAGCAAGGCTGAGGATATGGTGACGGCAGGGATCGACAGGCGTTTCATGGGGGGGCTCCCGGTATTGCAGGGAAACCCGCCGCCTACAGTGCCAGTTCCTTCAGATCACCAACCCCATGGTCGTGGCCAGCGTTCGGAAGTCCTCGGGCGGCCCCGCGCTGACCACCTTTCGTCCTCCTTCCGGATGGGGAAAATCCAGCGAGGCGGCGTGCAGCATCAGTCGCCCGGCCCCGCCTCCCGCCGCCGTCAGAGCCCCACCATACTTGACATCACCGATAAGGGGCCGACCGATGGAGGCCATATGCACCCGGAGCTGATGCATGCGCCCGGTCAGGGGTTCCAGCTCGACCAGGGCGCCGTCCGGGCTTTCCGACAGGGTACGATAGCGGCTGGTCGAAGCCTGGGCACCTGGCTCATCGGCCGAGGCGACGCGCATCGAGCTTTCCCTGCCGACCTCGACGCGCAGCAGGGGTGTCTCGATCCGTCCGGTGCGGGGTTCAGGTGCCGCCGAGACCAGAGCCAGATAGGTCTTGGTGAGTTTCCGCGCCTGGATGGCCTTGCCCAGATAGCCCGCCGCCGGCTTGGTCCTGGCGGCCAGGATGACACCCGAAGTGTCACGATCCAGCCGGTGGACCAGTTCGGGCCGTTTGCCGTTGGACCGGGCGAACGCCCAGATCAGGTCATCCAGGGTGTGGACGTGGCGGACCCCGCCCTGGCTGGTCAGGCCGGATGGCTTGTTGAAGGCGATCACCGAGGCATCCTCATGGATCACCCACGACCGGACGGCGGCGACTTCTGATGGGGTCAGGTCTGGCGGCGGACGGGTTCTCACCCCCGGTCCTTAGCGGGTGACGGCCGCCACGTCAGCAGGCATGGAGGCTGTGGACCCTCGACGCGCTGTCACACCACCCGAAAACGACGAAATAGTTAACTCTTACAGTATGTTATATGCGGTATCTACCACACTTTACGAGATGGCCCATGCCCCTTTCTGGACTCCAGAAAACAGAGTCCAGAAAGTGCAAAACCTTGATCTAGCTTATTTTTATCTGGACTCTGCTGGACTCCAGGAGTCCAGTCAGGCCAGAACGCCCCGCTTCTTCATCGCCCAGGCATACCAGAGAAGCAGCGCAGCGATCACCACGATCCCCCAGGGCATGTAGGTCATGACCGCCATGGCCGGCGGCAGAGGCGGCATCGGGTTAAACAGGCCGTACAGCAGGCTGATCACGGCCCCCAGAAGCGAGGCCGCGAACACTGGAACGGCCAGGTTCTTGCGGACCAGAAGCAGAATCGAGCCGATCACCGCGCCCCACACGCCCAGGATCCAGGGCCCATACATCCATGCCGGCATGGCGTTGTAGTAGTCGATCATGGGCTGGGTCATGCCCGACTCGCGCCAATAGGACTCACCGCGCGTCGTGCTCATGACGAAGTCGAACCCGCCAAAGGCGTTCCACAACAGCGACACCACGCCCACGACCCACAGATGCCAAGGCGTCTTCGTCCCCACAGCCATCGTCCCCTCCAGGATTTCGATTTAGACCGCATGTTAAGTCGCAATTCGCTGCTCGGCAAATGAACAGATCAGTCAGGTCTCAGCGGACATAGACCAGTCGGCAATCGCCCTCGATGACGGTGTAGCGACCCGTCGCAGCGTCGACGAAGGAGGTTCGGTCGTCGCGGTGGCTGACCTTGCCAGTCGAGCGGCCCTGATAGGTCTGGGTCCCGTAGGTCCAGCAGGAGACGTCGGCAGGCTTGTCGCTGAAGGTCGCATCACTGCGGGCCTTTTCGCTGTCGTTGCAGCCGGCCAGGGCCGCAGAGAGGCCCAAGGCCGCCAGAATCTTTGTTGTCATTATCTTTGTGGTCATTGGTTCCTCCAGTTCCGCATCGTCATTATCTTTGGTGCCCTCGATCATGGCCATCCGCTTCGTCAGGGACCGACGACCTTCCACGGCGGATCGACCCGGTTCTGGCCCGCGAAATACAGGCACAGCCGGTTGCCGTCCGGGTCGCGCAGCCACGCTTCACGCCAGAGCCAGGTCTGATCGACCGGCCTGTTGTCGAAGACCATCCCCGCCGCCTCAAGAGCATCGACCCGCTCGTCCAGATCGACGCACTCGAAATAGATGCCCGTTCCGTTCGGGTTCACGACTGGCGTCAGGTGGATCGAGAACGTCGCCGAGGCCTCGCCCGCAGAAGAAGGACAGATAAACCGTGCATAGTGGGGCTCGACACGATCAGCGTCAGCCCCAGACGCTGATAGAAGTCCCGCGACCGGGCGATGTCCGTCACCTCGACGGTCACCTGGTTGAGGTTCATTCGTCCCGCTCTGCCGCCTGCGCCCGCATCGCCGCCCATCGTTCCAGACGCGCCTTGACCTTCTCTTCGTGGCCTTCGCCCTTGGGACTGTAAAACACACGCCGTTCCATCCCGTCTGGGAAGAAGTTGGCACCCGAGAAGCTCTCGGGCGTGTCAGGATCGTACTGATAGCCTTTGCCGTAGCCGAGGGACTTCATCAGCTTTGTCGGAGCGTTTCGGATATGGGCGGGAGGCATGAGCGACCCGGTCTCGGCCGCAGCCCGCTTCGCCGCCTTGAACGCCTCGTACACTCCAACCGACTTGGGCGCGGTGGCCAGATGGACGACCGCCTGGGCCAGGGCCAGTTCGCCCTCGGGGCTGCCCAGGAAATCATAGGTATCCTTGGCCGCATTGGCGATCAGGATCGACAGGGGGTCCGCCTCGCCGATGTCCTCGACCGCCATGCGCACGATCCGGCGGGCCAGATACAACGGGTCCTCGCCCCCATTCAGCATTCGCGCCAGCCAGTAGAGGGCCGCATCCGGATCAGAGCCGCGTACCGACTTATGCAGGGCCGAAATCAGATTGTAGTGCTCCTCTCTCGACTTGTCGTAGGCGGGAGCCCGCTTCTGCAGGGTGCCGGCCAGTCCCTGAACGTCCAGAACAGCCCCGTCCGTCATGCCGAACAGCACCTCGGTCATCGTCAGCAGATACCGACCGTCGCCGTCGGCCAGGGCGAGCAAGGCCTGGCGGGCCTCGACCGTCAGCGGCAGGGCCGCCCCCTCATGCGCCTCGGCGCGCATCAGCAGTTGATCCAGGGCCGCGTCATCCAGACGCTTCAGCACATAGACCTGACTTCGCGACAGAAGGGCCCCGTTCAGCTCAAACGAAGGGTTCTCGGTCGTGGCCCCGACCAGGGTCACGACACCCTCCTCCACGAAGGGCAGGAAGCCGTCCTGCTGGGCCCGGTTGAAACGGTGGATCTCGTCGACGAACAACAGGGTCGGCTGGCCGGCCGCCCGACGCATCCGCGCCGCCTCGAAGGCCTTCTTCAGGTCTGCGACGCCCGAGAACACAGCCGAGATCGACTGGTATTCATAGCCCGCCGCCCGGGCCAGCAACCGGGCGATGGTGGTCTTGCCGGTGCCCGGCGGGCCCCACAGGATCATGGACCCCAGACGCCCCGCCTCGACCATCCGCCGGATCGGCCCGCCCTGACCCAGCAGGTGATCCTGTCCGACCACCTCGTCGAGCGTCCGCGGGCGCAGCCGGTCGGCCAGGGGGGCGTCGGGCGGCAATATTCCGGAGGCTTCGAACAGGTCGGTCATCGTCCTGACAGATAGGCGTTCGGCGCGCGCATTTCACGCGCCCGCTTCACACCAGCCGTTTGATCCCCGCAGGACGACGCAAACAGCCCCCAAATGGCGTCAGGACAGGCGATCAGCCAACCACGCCGGTCATCCGTCGTCCGCCGCGCTCGATCGTCAGTTCGCTGCGCCGCGTCACGCCCTGGACCGCATCGGCTGAAGTCACCGGACGGCCATTGATCGCGCGGATCAGGTCGCCGGGACGCAGGCTGTAACCCGCGGCCTTGCCTGTCACCCCGGTCACGATGACGCCACGCGTGAACGGATCGCCGCCCAGCCGGTCGGCCAGGGCCGGGGTGATCGTCGCGACCCTGAGACCCGCAAGCGGGCCCTGGGTGAGGATAGAGCCTTGATCGGTATCGGCGTCGCCCGGCAAGGGCTGTACCCGGGCGTCGACCGTCACCACCCGCCCGTCCCGGAGCAAGGAGATCGCAACCGTGTCGCCGGGACGGTGGGTGCCGATCCGGAAGTTCAATCCGCCCTGATCATTGACCTCCTGGCCCTCCACCGCGGTGATCACATCGCCATCCTGAATGCCCGCCCGGGCTCCCGGCCCACCCGCATAAAGTTCGGTCACGATCAGCCCCTGGGGACGGTCCAGCCCCAGGCTGCGGGCGATATCGGCACTGACGCTGTCTCCGCGGACTCCCAGCCAGGGCCGTACCACGCTGGAGGCCCCGCCGAGCGCGCTGTCCACGACCCGACGCACCATCGAGGCCGGAACCGCGAATCCGACACCGGCCGAAGACCCCGAGCGCGAGAAGATCGCGGTGTTGATGCCGATCACGTCGCCGTCCATGTCCACCAGAGGCCCGCCCGAATTGCCCGGATTGATCGCCGCGTCGGTCTGGATAAAGGAACCCGAATCCGAGATGCCGGTCTCGGTACGGTTCAGCGCAGAAATGATGCCATTGGTCACCGTCTGGCCGACGCCGAACGGATTGCCGATGGCCAGGACAAGATCGCCGACCTGTTGCTGCTCCTGATCGTCGATGGCCAGGACCGGCAGGGCCCCGGTGACGTTCTCCAGTTGCAGCACAGCGATGTCGGAGCGTTCATCGGCCAGGATGACCCGGGCCGGGAACTCGCGCCGGTCGTTCAGAACCACGCGAATGGCCTGGGCCCCCTCAATGACGTGGTTGTTGGTCACCACCACGCCGTCGGAGCGGACGATGACCCCGGATCCGGCGGACTCGGCCACGCGCTGCTGGGGCACGCCTCCGCCGAACATCTGGAAGAAGGGGTCTCGCACCGTCTGAACCGACCGGGCCGAGATATTGACCACCGCCGGAGCCGCCTCGCGCACCACGGGGGCGAAACTGGACTTCATCGCCATGGCGTCACCGGGGACGACGCGACTGTTGGGCTCCGCAAACACCCCCTCCTGGGCACGGGTGTCATTGGCATTGCCGCAGGCGGCCATGACCAGGGCCGAGGCGATGACGAGGGTAGAGGCTTTCATGCGGTCTCGGATCATGATCGTCAGACAAAAGGACAGAAGCGGGACTGCATATCTGTCCTCCATTTCGGCGGGATCAAGGCCACGGACCCTGATCCGCACAGGTTCCGCCCCCCTAACCGGCCGGCGACCAGCGTGCCGGGGCCAGTTCGAACCCCGCGAAGTCGAAGCCCGGTGCCACCGTACAGCCGACAAGGCTCCATGCCCCGGTTGTCCGCGCCGCCTGCCAGGCCCCGCTCGGCACCACGGCCTGGGGCCTCTGACCGGCCGCGATGTCGGGACCCAGGATCACCTCTCGCCGCATCCCGTCTGCGGCGATTTCCAATACCAGCGGGGCACCGTCGTAGAAATGCCAGAGCTCGGCGGCGTCCACACAATGCCAGTGCGAGGCCTGGTCCTCGCTGAGCAGGAAATAGATGGCCGTTCCGACCGAACGTCCGTCCACTTCACGCGGGTCGCGAAAAGTCTCTCGGTAATGGCCACCCTCCGGATGGGGCTGAAGGTCCAGTACGGCGATGACTTCGGCGGCAGTGAGCATGGAGCGGCATCCGAATCGTTTCGAAGTCACAGCCTAGCCTGACTGCCGTCACAGGGGCGGGTCGACTATCCTTTCAAGAGCCCAGGGGAAACGGCAAGTCAGGCGATCCGCCTGGCCACCCGCACGAACCGTCCGGTCAGCAGGACCGAGCTGACCAGGCTGGCCATGATCACGGCCCAGACCAGGCCGTCGACGTCCAGCCGATGTGCCAGCACCCAGCCCAGGGGCATCATCACGAGCGTATAGGCCCCGAAATGCATGATCGTGGGCCACCAGACATCACCCGCCGCGCGGTTGGCGCTGGCCGAGACCACCTGGATGCCGTCAGCAACAAAAAACAGCGTGGCCAGCACCAGGGCCGGGGTCACGACGGCAAGCAACAGGGGATCGCGATTGTAGGCCGCAGCGACCCAGGGCGCGCCGATCCAGAGGCCCAACGCCACCACCAAGGTCAGGGCAGTGACTGCGCCCAGCCCGACCAGGCCCGCGCGCAGCACGCCCGCCCCGTCGCGAGCGCCATAGGCCCGGCCAACGAGCACCGCCGTCGCCGCCGATAGCCCCATGGGCAGCATGAAGACGATAGCCGAAACATTCAGGACGATGGCCCAGGCCGAGGTCTGGATCGCCCCCAGTTGTCCGGCGATGAAGGTCATGGCCGCAAATGCTCCGACCTCGATGAAATAGCTGGACCCCGCGCCATAACCGACCTTGCGCTGTTCGCGTTCGGCGGTGACGTCACGCTGAGGGCGGGCGAAGACCCCGAGTACCCGGGCCTCGGGCAGGCGCAGGATATAGACGATTAGAAACACAGCCAGGGAGGTCCGGGCCGCAAAGGTCGCCCAGGCCGAGGCCACCGCGCCATCGACCCCAAGGCCCAGAACATCGGGCACCAGCAGCAGGTTCAGCGCCAGATTGATGCCGTTGGCGATCCACATGGCCCACATCCCCGGCTTGGGTCTGTGCAGGGCCTCCAGAAAGAATTGCGCAGCCACACTGACCAGATAGCCAGGCATCGACAGGGCAAAGACGCGCAACGCCGGGCTCGCCCCCTCCGCCAGCCCGTCGGCCAGTCCGGCATGGGAGAGCCCCAGCGGTCCCAGCACCATCAGAATCAGCATGGCTCCGACGCCGAGTTGCAGCGAATAGACCACGCCGCGCCTGAGCACGCCGCCGACCTCGGTCCGTCGTCCCTCGCCCAGCAGCCGGGCCGTCATCACCTGAACACCCATCATCAGCCCGACGGCTGTCGTTACCACAATGCTCATCGGTGCCATCGCCAGGGACGAATAGGCCAGTTCCTCGCTGGACCAGTTGCCGACCACGATCACATCGGTCAGTCCCATCGTCATGATCCCCAGCCGTGCGAGGATCACCGGCCATGCCAGGTGCAGCAGGTCTTTCGTCGCGGTCCGGATGGCGGGGCTGAACATGGGAGCCGGGAGGGACCACGACCAGCGACGCGGGTCAACTCGCGCCGTCCTTATGGACCCACAAGGCAACAGGCGGCTAAGAGGCGTCCATGACCCTTCGCCCTCTGTTTGTCACCCAGGTCTATGAGGCCAGCCTCGCCACGACGCCGGGCTTTGCCACCTTCAATGCCAGCCTGGTCGAGGCTGTGCGGATGCTGGCGTCCGAGGATCACGCCGGACGCGCATGGTGCAAGGCACACGGCTATCGCGGTTATACCTCCTATGGGTCGCTCAACGACCTCCCCAACCGGATGCCGGAGTTCGCCGAACTGAAACGCCACCTGGATCGCCACGCCGTCGCCTATGCCAGGGCGCTGAATTTCGACCTGGCCAGAAAGCCGCGCCTCGACAATCTGTGGGTCAATGTTCTGAAGCCCGGCGGCGGCCACACCGGCCACATCCACCCCCACGCCTTCCTGAGCGGCACCGTCTATGCCGAGGTGCCCGACGGTGCCTCGGCGCTCAAGCTCGAGGACCCTCGACTGCCGATGATGATGGCCAGGCCCGGGGTCGTCGCCGACGCACCCGAGGCCGAACGACCGTTTGTCTATCTGAAGCCCCGGTCAGGAACGGTTCTGATGTGGGAAAGCTGGCTCCGGCACGAAGTGCCCGCAAACGCAGCGAAGTCCGACCGCATCTCGATAAGCTTCAACTACGCCTGACAGGCACCGTTCGCCTTCAAACCGCCCTGCCCTGAGCCTATGGTGTTTGCCACCCGGCGCGGCGGTCGCTACACCGCGCGCCAACTCCCCACGACAGCACGACAGGGCGACCGCATCCTATGGCGCAACAGTACATCTTCCAGATGCAGGGCCTGACCAAGGCGTTTCCTGGTGGCAAGAAGATCTTCGAGAACATCTGGCTGAGCTTCTACAACGACGCCAAGATCGGCGTCGTGGGCGTGAACGGGTCGGGCAAGTCGACGCTGCTCAAGATCATGGCCGGCATCGACCCCGAGTTCTCGGGCGAGGCCAGGGCCGCCGACGGGATCAAGCGCGGCTATCTGGAGCAGGAGCCGCACCTGGATGACGCCCTGAACGTCCGCGAGAACGTCGAGGCCTGGTGCGTCGAGAAACAGTGGGTCAACCGTTTCAACGCCATCGCCATGGAAATGGCCGAGGAATACACCGACGAACTGATGGAGGAGATGACCGCCCTTCAGGAAAAGATCGACGCCGGCGACGTCTGGGACATCGACAGCCGGATCGAGATGGCCATGGACGCCCTGCGCTGCCCGCCCGACGACTGGTCGACCGAGAACCTGTCGGGCGGTGAGAAACGCCGCGTGGCCCTGGCGCGTCTGCTGCTGTCCAAGCCCGACATGCTGCTGCTGGACGAACCGACCAACCACCTGGACGCGGAATCCGTGGCCTGGTTGCAGCACCATCTGGAGGCCTTCCCCGGCTGCGTCATCCTGGTGACCCACGACCGTTATTTCCTGGACCTCGTGACCAAGTGGACGCTGGAGCTCGATCGGGGCAAGGGCATTCCCTACGAGGGCAACTACTCCTCCTGGCTGGAACAGAAACAGAAGCGGGTCGTCCAGGAACAGTCGGAATCCGAAGCCCGCCAGCGCGCCCTGACCCGCGAACTGGAATGGGTCCGCAGTGGTGCCAAGGCCCGTCAGGCCAAGTCCAAGGCCCGTCTGGCCGCCTATGAGCGGATGGTGGACGAGCAGGACCAGCAACGCGGTGCCCAGACCCACGCCGTGATCCAGATCCCGCCCGGGCCGCGCCTCGGCAACGTCGTCCTGGAGGTCGAGGGCCTTCAGAAATCCTATGGCGACAAGCTGCTGTTCAACGACCTGACGTTCAAACTGCCGCCCAACGGCATCGTCGGCGTCATCGGCCCCAACGGGGCGGGCAAGTCGACCATGTTCCGCATGATCACCGGCCAGGAAACCCCCGACGGCGGCACGATCCGCGTCGGCGAGACGGTCAAACTGGCCTATGTCGACCAGAGCCGCGAC
>Ga0075012_10006513_pt1 | contig 10593 bp, 10 predicted proteins | sample All_14_2_FD_71474 | JGI IMG/M metagenome (GOLD analysis project Ga0075012, IMG submission 71474) | Freshwater microbial communities in response to fracking from Pennsylvania, USA - Allegheny Zone_MetaG_DW_15 | ecosystem: Environmental > Aquatic > Deep subsurface > Groundwater > Drilled... | reverse complement strand
GGTGATCTCGTCAAGGTGCAAGCCTTCGACGGCCTGATCTGACTTTGTTTCCCTATTCCGCCCGAAGGCCACCATGAATCAGGATGAACTCAAGAAAGCGGCAGCCCTTGCTGCCCTCGCCGAAATCGAGGAAGGCAGCATTGTCGGCGTCGGCACTGGCTCCACGGTCAACCATTTCATCGACGGACTGGCAGGCATGCGCGATCGCATTCGCGGTGCGGTATCCAGCTCTGAAGCCAGCTCCCGCCGCCTTGCCGACCATGGCATTCCGCTGGTGACACTCGATGACATCGACCACATCCCGGTGTATGTCGATGGCGCAGACGAAATCGACCACGGTTTCTGCATGATCAAGGGAGGAGGCGGTGCGCTGACACGAGAAAAGATCGTTGCGGCTGTTGCACGTCGTTTCGTGTGCATCTGCGATGCCAGCAAGCTGGTCGACACCCTGGGGCGCTTTCCCCTACCGGTCGAAGTCATCCCCATGGCCCGCGCCCAGGTCATGCGCGAGCTGACAGCTTTCGGCGGCACACCCAAGCTGCGGGAAGGCTTCGTCACCGATAACGGCAACCTGATCATCGATGTGCATGGCTTGGCAATCGATGATCCGAAGGGGCTCGAAACCCGGCTCAACCAGATCGTCGGCATCGTGACCAACGGTCTTTTTGCACACCGGGGGGCTGACGTATTGCTGCTGGCCCGCGCCGACGGTGTCACACGGCTTGCTCGTGACTGAAACATTAGTTTAATGTTGCCCTGCTAGCCTGCGACCTTCATGGATACTGCAATGGCAAAAATGACCGAACACACTTACAAGCAGTTCGATACCGAACTGGAAAAGATCCGCTCGGGCGTACTGCGCATGGGCGGCCTGGTCGAGACTCAAGTCGCCAATGCGCTGGAAGGTCTCAAAACGGGCAACATCGGTCTGCTCGAACGCGTCATTGAGGGTGATCATCGCATCAACCTGCTTGAGATCGAGCTCGATGAAGAATGCAACCAGATCATCGCAAAACGCCAGCCGGCAGCGGTCGACCTGCGCCTGGTCATGACGGTGATCAAGGCCATTGCCGATCTCGAGCGCATCGGCGACGAAGCCAAGAAGATTGCCAAGGCAGCCAAACGCCTGCACTCGGGCGAGATGCCCTTCTCCTTGCGCGTCGACCTCAGCTATGGCGCCGGCCTGGCGCTGGACATGCTGCGCAGTGCGCTGGACAGCTTTGCCCGTGCAGACATCTCTGCCTGGGCAAGGATCGAGAAGCAGGACGAGGAAGTAGATGCCTGCTTCAAGGGCACCATGCGCCAGCTGATCACTTTCATGATGGAAGATCCGCGCACCATTTCCAACAGTCTGGAAGTCCTGTTCATTGCCAAGGCAATCGAGCGCGTCGGCGATCATTCGAAGAACGTCGCCGAATATGTCGTGTTCCTGGTCCAGGGACGCGATGTGCGCTACGCGAAGTCTGTCGCAGCCGAGGGCGGCACCCCCAAGAGCTGAGCAGCCGGGACACGGCAACAAAAAAGGATGGCCTCAGCCATCCTTTTTTGTTGTGTCACACACGACCATCAAGCCAGGATTACTGGGCCGGCGGAACAAAACCACCAATCTGATCCGCCCCACCTTCAAAGAAGTGCTTCTCCATCTGCTCGGCCAGATACTTGCGCGCGCGAGCATCCATCAGATTGAGACGGTTCTCGTTGATCAGCATGGTCTGGTACTTGACCCATTGCTGCCAGGCCTCCTTCGACACACTTTCAAAGATGCGCTTGCCCAGCTCACCAGGCACCGGCGGCACATCCAGCCCTTCGGCCTCACGTCCAAGCTTGATACAGTTGACCATATGGGCCATCGTTCGATCCTCTCGATTAGGGTTAGCGACACTCCAGACCCGCATTTTAGCAGCCTGTCGGACTTGACACCGAGCAACTACGCAGACGAAAGACGTCATGCACGGCATTCGTCCAAACCCGGCAGCGTGAGCCGCCCAGGCAATCAGCGCTCAGCCAAGGTCCAGCAATTACGGCCCGCCGCCTTCGCGCGATACATCGCCGCGTCGGCCGCTGCCATCAATGACTCACCATCCACGGCGTGCAAGGGATAGCAGGCCGCACCGATGCTGGCGGTGACGCTCGCTGCCTGGTCCGAAAAACGGAACTGCAAGGCGCCGACCCCCTCCACCACCCGCGCGGCGAGTTCGGACAGCGCCTCCGGGGTCGCATCCGGCACCAACACGGCAAACTCGTCTCCCCCCAGGCGGAAGAACAGTTCGTTTCTCCGGATGATGCGTCGCACCCCTTCTGCAAGACCAATCAGCACCTCATCCCCGGCCTGGTGACCGTAGCGATCGTTGATGGGCTTGAAGCCATCCAGATCGAAGGTCAGCAGCCCCACGCCCGAGTCGCGACGCTCACCGTCCGCCAGCAGGCGCTCAAGCTCCTCGTGGAAGCGCCTGCGATTGAACAGGTTGGTCAGGGGATCGCGCTCAGCCAGTGCAATCAGTTGCCCTGCAACACGCTTGCGCTCGGTGATGTCTTCATAAATCCACACCCGCCCAATACCCTGCCCGCCCTCGTCCCCCTCGACCTCGGCTGACAGATCGGTCACCACCCGTTCATCGCGGAACACGATCTCGTAGGGTTCGCTGACCGCCGTCGTGGTCATGACCTGCTCGACATGGGCAAAATAACTTGCCGGGTCGGCCAGCAGCGGAGCCACCCGGCTATGCAGGACCACATCACGCATGCCGATGAGATTCTCGCCGGGCGGAAATCCCCACATGTCGAGCATCGCCTTGTTGTAATAGAGAACGCGATGATCGCGGTCAATGAACAAGATGCCAAGCCGGATGACGTTGAGCAACGCGGAAAGTCGATGACGCTCGTCATTGCTGCGCGTCAGGTAGTGTTCACGCAGCGCCTGGGCACGCCGCAACTCGGCCACCGTTTCGAGCAGCGTGTACTCGGTTTCCTTACGGACCTGGATATCCTCCGCCGACAGACGCACGCCCGATACCACACCGGCGTCGTCGAACATCAGCCGCCAGTGCCCCGCGACCCAATTGATTCTTCCGTCCTGATGCTGGAGACGCAACTCGAAATCACGCCCTGCCTGGGTAGAAACGATTTCCTCGATCACCCGCCGACAATAGCTCAGATCCGCGCTATGGACCATCAAGGACAAAGGGTCGTCCGCACACAGGTACTCTGCTGGCGCCCGGGCAGTCAGACGTTCAATCGACGGACTGATCCACTGCAGCCGGCCATCCCGGGTGAAGATCGCCTCGATGCCATGAATCCCTGCAGTCACGTTGCGCAACAAGGCCAGCTCACTTGCCTCGGCCGGCGCCAAGCCCACCGGCGGCTTCCAACGTCGCAGCCAGTTCACGCGTACCACTCCCGGACTTCGGATGACAAGAGCACGCGAATGAATGCTTGCCCAATCATAGACTTTTGATAAATACCTTGGACCGGCGCTGCAAGTTGTACAGATCACGCTTGCGCTGCGGCAATGCATCCGGCCCGGCTTCGCTGAATCCCCGCTCCCGGAACCAGTGGGCAGTGCGGGTGGTCAGCACGAACAGACGTTCGAGTCGCTGCATCCGGGCTCGACGCTCGATACGCCGCAGCAATTGATCACCCAGACCAGCCCGACGGTATTCAGGTACAACCGCAAGGCACGCCAGTTCTGCCACATTTTCTTCACCAAAAGGATACAACGCGGCACATCCCACCAGCATGCCATCGTACTCGACCACGGTGAAGCGTTCGATCTCCTGCTCGAGCAACTCGCGCCCTCGCCGCACCAGGGTACCATCCGCCTCCATCGGCGAGATCAGCGATACCAGCGCGGCCACATCGTCGATATTGGCTTCACGCAACCGGAACAAGGCGTCGCGGGCAACCACGGTGCCGACACCGCTGTGAGTGAAGAACTCCAGCAACAACCCACCATCCTTGTCACGATCGATCAGGTGGCAGCGCGCCACCCCCTTGCGCACTGCGCGGATCGCACACGGCAGGTAGAGATGCAGATCCTCGGTCAGGCCCTCACAGGCATCCAGTTGCCGCTGTGCCTCGTCTGCCGTGACGGACTCGATCAACCGCCCGTCAGCATCGAGCAGGCCGGGCGCATCACACAGATAGATGAGCTTCTCGGCTTTCAGCGCCACCGCGACGGCCTCGGCGACATCTTCCATGCAGAGATTGAAGATTTCACCTGCAGGCGAGACGCCGAGGGGGGTGATCAGCACCACGTTCTGCTGATCGAGATCAGCATTGATCTCTTCGGCAATGATCTTTCGCACCGCACCGGTGAATTGGTAATCCACCCCATCGACCACACCGACCGGACGCGCGGTGATGAAGTTGCCACCGGTCACCCGCATGTAGCTGCCGGCCATGGGCGTATTCGGCAGCCCCTGCGACAACAATGCTTCGACCTCGAACCGGGTGACGGCCATCGCGGCCTTCACGCACTCGAGCGTGGCCGGATCGGTCACCCGCAGACCATTGTGAAAACGGGGCTCCAGCCCACGTCGAGCCATCTCGGCATCGATCTGGGGCCTCGCGCCGTGCACCAGCACCAAACGGATACCCAACGCAGCCAGCAAGTTGCAGTCGTAGGCCAGGCTCTGTGCAAGTTCGCCACCAGCGACCTCGCCGCCAAAGCCCACAACGAAAGTCTTGCCCCGGAAGGCATGGATGTAAGGCGCGGCTCCCCGCACCCAGGCAACGAACTGAGTCGTGGAATCGAACGCCGTCACCACCGGCGGCTCGACTTCCGGCGACGCGATTGGAGAAGACGAATTGGAAGGCTCTGCAGTCAAGGGGTCACCGCTCGTTCTATGAAGCATGTCATACGCTGACGCTTCATCATGATGTATGTCAGGATTCTAGCGGATAAGCCGAGTCTTTCGTCATAGACAATCGTTTCAGCTTGCCACCGCGCAGTTTAATTCGCACACCATGACAAGCGCCGTCGGCAACCGACCGACGGCAGCATTCAGGCTCCGAGCGCAGACTCCAGCGCCTGACAAAGTGTGCGCAGGATCTTGATCCGGGCAAAATACTTGTTGTCCGCCTCCACCAGCGTCCATGGCGCGATCTCGGTGCTGGTCCGATCAACCATATCGCAGACCGCTCGAGCGTAATCGTCCCACTTCTCGCGGTTGCGCCAGTCCTCCTCGGTAATCTTGAAGCGCTTGTGTGGCTCGGCCTCGCGCGCCTGAAACCGCTCGAGTTGCTCGTCCTTGCTGATCGCCAGCCAGAACTTGACCACGATGGAGCCCGAACGGACCAGTTGATCCTCGAAATCATTGATCTCGGCGTAGGCCCGCATCCAGTCTGCCTCGGAACAGAACCCCTCGACGCGTTCGACCAAGACCCGCCCATACCACGAACGATCAAAGACCACTGCCTTGCCGTGGCCCGGTAGATGGCGCCAGAAACGCCACAAGTAGGGCTGCGCACGCTCCTCCTCGGTCGGTGCCGCAATCGGCACGATCCGATACTGGCGGGCATCGAGCGCACTGGTGATACGACGGATCGCACCGCCTTTGCCTGCCGCATCCGCCCCCTCGAACACCAGCACCAGCGAACGTTGCGCAAAAGCCTCGTCCCGCGTCAGCAGCGCCAGTCGCCCCTGAAGCCGTTCGAGCTGATCGGCATAACTGCGCTTATCCATCTCCTGACGCAACTGCAGCGCGTTGAGCAGGTTCAAGTTGTCGATCTGGGGCGGCAGCGGCGCGGCGGTCTGGCGCGACACCCAGTTGCGCTGAGCGATCGCCAGACGTTTCTGCAAGGCCTCGAGCAGGGTGCGGCCCACAAACAATGCGCGAAAGCGCGGATCACTGCCATCGACGATGGTCCACGGGCAATCCCCGGTGCTGGTCAGGCGCAGGGCATGGCCTGCCACCTCACGATAGCGCTCGTAGAGATCGTAGAAGCGCCAGTCACGCTCGGTCACCCGCCAACGGGTCTTGGGGTCTTTCTCCAGATCCTTGAGGCGCTTCTTCTGCCCGGCACGCGACAGGTGAAACCAGAGCTTCACCACCAGCACCCCCTCGCGCACCAGCATTTCTTCGAAACGCAGGATCTCGGCCAGATGCTGATCAAACTCGCCCCGTTTGCTGCTGCGCTCGACACGCTCGCGAATCGGCTCGGTGTACCAATTGTTGAACATCACGCCAATCTTGCCTTTGGGTGGCAAGGCCCGCCAGTAGCGCCACATGAAAGGCCGTGCGGACTCTTCTTCGGTCGGCACATCGAACGCCCAGGTCTGGATATGACGCGGATCCATCCATTCGTTGAGCAGGTTGACCGTCTCACCCTTGCCCGCGCCATCAATGCCATTGATGAGCACCACGACCGCAAAACGGCGCAGATCAAGCAGTTCGAACTGTGCATCCAGCAGGGCGGCACGCAGCGCTGGCACTTCGGACTCGAATGTTGCCTTATCGGTTTGATGGCCCAGTTCAGCAGATTCGAACATCTGGCATGTCTCCGTTGACTCCACTCGAAGAGCGGAAAAACTGCGTCAGAAATCACCCCAACGCGCCTGAAGTGCGGCGAGGGCCGCCAGCCCGGCGGTTTCGGTACGCAGCACGCGTGGCCCCAATCCCACCGCATTCACCCCGGCGCGACTGAACATCGCCATCTCGGCGTCACTCCAGCCCCCCTCGGGCCCGATCAGCAGGTGTAGCGCGTCCGCTGGGCGTGGCACCTCGGTCAGCGCAGACGAAGCCTCCGGTGCCAGCACACAACGCGCCACATCGACCGACACCTGCAGATAGGTTGCCAAGGGAAGGATGGGCTCGATCTGCGGCACGACGTTGCGCCCACACTGCTCGCACGCCGCAACGGCGACCTGCTGCCAGTGCGCGTGGCGCTTGTCTGCTCGCTCACCGGTCAACCTGAGCACGGAGCGCTCGGCTTGTACCGGGATCACGCCAGACGCACCCAGCTCAACCGCCTTCTGCACGATCCAGTCCATCTTGTCGCCACTGGCCAAGGCCTGTACCAACACCACCTTCAATGGCGACTCGCGCTCGGGACAACGCCGCGTTCCGAGCCGGGCAAACCCCTGTTTGCCGCGGACAACAAGCGTCGCATCGACCTCGACACCCGAGCCATCGAACAGCACCAGCGCGTCACCGTCGTGCAATCGCAAGACCCGCAGCGCATGGTGGGCAATCGACTCAGGCAGGGCGAGCTCGCCACCATCCGGTAATACGTCAGGAAAATGAAAGCGTGAAATCATCGTAAGATTATAGGCACGCATTGCCTGCCGGCCTATCGTGGCGCCGCATCGAGGTTGGCACGGCGCCGGCATGACGCCGGGCACACGAAGATCGCAGGCACACGTCGGTCGCCTCACAGGCACCCGGCAGCATTCATCAATTTCAAGCAAGGGGGCTCCGAGATGCCGACAGCAGCGCAACGTCTGGCCCGCGCACGCGCACTCGAATCCATGGTGCGGGACATCGCGCGGGAGGAAATCCTGCCGCGTTACCTCAAGTCGGCGCGCAACCGCAAAGCGGATGGTTCGCTGTTTACCGAAGCCGACGTCGAATCGCAGCGCCGTTTCACCGAAGCCTTGCCCCAACTCATGCCCGGTCCGGTGCTGGGCGAGGAAATGAGTGCGGAGGAGCAGGCCCGCCTGTGGAGCGAGGGTCAGCGTGGCCTGTGGTGCATCGACCCGATCGACGGCACCACCAACTTTGCCAACGGCATTCCTTTCTTCGCGGTCTCGATTGCCTATCTGGTCGATCACGAGCCACGTTTCGGCGTGGTCTACAACCCGATCACCGATGAATCCTTCTATGCAGCGAAGGGCGCAGGCGCCTTTCTCAACGGTACCGAACTGCCCCTGCGTGGCGGCGCCAGCCAGTTGAAGGACGCAGTGGCAGGCGTGGACTTCAAACGCATCAGCCATCACCTGGGCGACGAGCTGGCGGTACGCCCGCCGTACTACTCTCAACGCAACTTCGGCTCCAGCGCGCTCGAATGGTGCTTCGTCGCCGCCGGCCGGCTTGATGTCTACCTGCATGGCGGACAGATGCTGTGGGATTACGCCGCGGGCCAGCTGATCCTGTCCGAGTCTGGCGGCCAGGCGATCGCGCTCGACGGCGGCACGCTGATGGCTGGCCCGGCGGTCAAGCGTGGCGTCATCGCGGCTGCCAGCCCGGCCCTGTTCGCTGAATGGCGAGCCTGGCTGCAGGCACACTCCTGACAGGGTCAATTTCCGCATCGCACCATCTCCAGCTATCATCCCGACAGACTCAGCCATTGCCATCGCCATGACTTCGCCCTCTCCAGCACAAACCGCCCAGGACCAGCCGGACCGGCGCCAGTACCATCGCGTCCGCGAGATCTTTGAAGAGGCTTACGTCATGATCGAGCCGTTCTTCGCCAAGGAAAACCGTTGGGCCAACGTTTCCCTCGATCACCTCGCCTACCGCGTCGTGCGTGACCACTACCCGGAACTGTCCGCCATCGAAGTCCACGTCCTGGTGATGGCAGCACACCGGGTCTATGTCGACGACACTCGCTAGACCGCAAGCAATACGGATTCGACATGTCGCTCAAGCATCCCATCATTGCAGTCACCGGCTCTTCTGGCGCGGGCACGACCACGGTCAAACACACTTTCGAGGCGATCTTTCATCGCGAAAACGTCAATGCAGCCATCGTCGAAGGCGACAGCTTCCACCGCTATACCCGGTCGGAGATGAAGACCCTGATCGAGGAGGCAGAGCACGCAGGCAAGCGCGGCATCAGTCATTTCGGGCCAGAAGCCAATCTGCTTGAAGAACTGGAAAGCCTGTTCCGCGCCTACGGCGAGTCGGCCACCGGACGGCGGCGCTACTATATTCACAACGAAGCCCAGTCGATGCGCTGGAACCTGCCAATGGGGACCTTCACCGAATGGGAAGACCTGCCCGTCGGCACCGACTGCCTGTTCTACGAAGGGCTGCACGGCGCGGTGGTTTCCGAGCGGGTCGATGTTTCCCGTCATGTCGATCTGCTGATCGGCGTGGTGCCAACGATCAACCTCGAATGGATCCAGAAACTTCATCGCGATACCCGCGTACGCGGCTACTCGGCCGAGGCCGTGCAGGACACCATCCTTCGCCGCATGCACGACTACGTGCACTACATCGTGCCCCAGTTCTCCCGCAGCCACATCAACTTCCAGCGCGTTCCTGTGGTGGACACCTCAAACCCCTTCATCGCACGCGATGTTCCGACGCTGGATGAATCCATGGTGGTCATCCGCTTCAAGGACCCGCGCGGGGTGGACTTCCCTTACCTGTTGCGCATGATCCACGATGCCTTCATGAGTCGAGCCAACACCATCGTGATTCCGGGCGGCAAGCTCGACCTGGCGATGCAACTGATCCTGACCCCGCTCATCTGGAAGCTGATGGAACGTCGCCGCCAGTGGGTGTGACGCCGCTAAAGTCCCGCCCCACCGTGCCGTTAGCAGGCTGAACGAAGCCATTCACGGGGCCCGCGCCCCGAAAAAACAGGATCGACCTGCCATGCCCGGAATGTTCTCCAGCCTTCGTGCAAAACTGTTGACCGCCACCCTCGCGGTGGTGGCCACCGGATTCACCGTCACCATCGGCGTCATGTCGTACCAAAGCTACAACGCCGTGCTCGAGCAAGGCGACATCCGCGCCAAGCGCACAGCCGAACTCGCAGCCAAGACCGTATCGCAACACCTCGACCAGTCGATGACGACAGCGCTCGGCCTGCGCCATGTGCTTGAAGGCCTGCGCAGTCACGGCACGGCAGATCGCGACTCGGTCAACGCCATCCTGCGCCGCCAACTCGATGGCAATCCTGCCTTGCTGGGTCTCTTCACCGGCTGGGAGCCGGGCGCCTTCGACGACAACGATGAGCAATTCGCCAATACCCCGGGCCATGACGCCAGTGGCCGTCTGGTGCCCTACTGGAACAGGGGCGACGGCAATCTGAAGGTCGAACCGTTGGTCGACTATGACCAGACCGGCGCCGGTGACTATTACCAGGTCCCCAAGCGCACTGGCCAGCCATTTGTCTCCGACCCCTATGAGTACGAGGTCGGTGGCCGCAAGATGCTGATCGCCTCGCTGGTGCAGCCCGTGATGATACGGGGGCGCTTCTACGGCATCGCCGGCGCCGACATCGCACTTGACGCAATGAGCCAGTGGCTTGGCGACATCAAGCCATTCGGTGTCGGCTACGTCACCATCCTCAGTCAGTCTGGCCTTGTCGTCTATGGCCCTGAGCGCAATGCGGTGGGCAAGACAGCCAGCACACTGCCCGCCCCGGCACTGGCCGCACTGGCCCGTGGCGAGGAGTACAGCTGGCTCGACGACGAAGGCATCAGCCACTTCCTCGAGCGCATCGAGATCCAGGGCGCGGAACACGCGTGGGGTGCCATCGTATCGGTGCCCCGCGAGGTCATCACCGAATCGGCAGATCAACTGCTGCGCACCGCGATCGTGCTCGGCCTGCTCAGCCTGGTCTTGACCGCAGCGGTCATCTTCACGCTGCTGACCGCGCTCACCCGTCCGCTCAATCAGCTCGCAAAAGCCATGGAAGACC
>Ga0075012_10006510_pt1 | contig 10594 bp, 9 predicted proteins | sample All_14_2_FD_71474 | JGI IMG/M metagenome (GOLD analysis project Ga0075012, IMG submission 71474) | Freshwater microbial communities in response to fracking from Pennsylvania, USA - Allegheny Zone_MetaG_DW_15 | ecosystem: Environmental > Aquatic > Deep subsurface > Groundwater > Drilled... | reverse complement strand
GCTCGACGCGCTCGGCGCGGACGGTTACCTGATCAACATCGCCCGCGGCAGCGTCGTCGACGAGGCGGCCTTGGTGGCTGCGCTCCGTGCGGGCCGCCTGGCCGGGGCCGGACTCGACGTGTTCGCCGACGAGCCCCATGTCCCGGCCGAATTGCTGACGATGGACAACGTGGTGCTGCTCCCGCATATCGGCAGCGGCACCGTGCAGACCCGCGCGGCGATGGAGGAGCTCACCCTGCGCAATCTCGACGAGTTCCTGTCCAGCGGACGGCTGGTCACCCCGGTACTCCAGCCGGGAGCACGCGTCTAGCCGATCACCTCGTCGACCAGGTCGTCGGTGGTCCATTCGCGGGCCGGCAGCACATCGCGTAGCAATCGCAACAGTGCCGGGTTGGTGCTGTCGCCACGCCAGCACGCGTCGAGTTCGACCGGGCGCTCCCGGAACGCACCGATCGAGCGGAACACCACGCCCTCGGGGTGCAACGTGGCCGCCGAGGCCGGTACCAGCGCGATCCCGATCCCGGAGCGCACCAGCACCAACATGGTGTGCACCTGGGTGACGAACTGGACGTACCGCGGGGTCGCCCCGGCGATGGTGAATGTGCTGATCAACAATTCGTTGAAATAGCGCGCCTGCACCGGGGAGTACATCACGAAGTCCTGGCCGTCGAGATCGTTGAGGGTGAGCTGACGCGCCTGGCCGGTCAACGGATGCCCGGCGGGCAGGGCCGCCACCAACTGTTCGTGCAACAGCGGGCGGGACACGATCCCCGGGCGTTTCAACGGCGGGCGCGCCATGCCCAGGTCGATCTCCCCGCTCATCAGAGCCTCGATCTGTACCGATGAAACCATCTCGCGCAGTTCGAGTTTCACATCGGGAAGGGTGTTGCGGGTCTGCTCGAGCAGACGCGGCAACACCGCGTGCGCGGAAGCTGCGGTGAACCCGACCACCACTGTGCCCAGATCACCCGCGGGTACCCGCCGCACGGTGAGCGCCGCGCTCTCGGCCAGTGCCACGATGCGCCGCGCATCGGGCAGGAAAGCCACCCCGGCCGGGGTCAGAGTGACCGAGCGCGTGGTGCGGTCGATGAGTTGGACGCCGAGTTCGGTTTCCAGCTGCTGGATCTGACGGCTCAGCGGCGGCTGGGTCATGTGCAGTCGCTCGGCCGCGCGGCCGAAATGCAGTTCCTCGGCGACGGCGATGAAGCAGGACAGCCGGGCCAGTGAGAACATCCATGCACTCCTCGTATCACCGCGCCGATGCGGGACGTCAGCAGTGCATCAGTCTAGCTCGCTGCGGGCGCGAAGGACTCCAACTCGTACGTGTGATGGAAGGCGCGCAACTGTTCATAGCGGTACCGGTTGTAGGCCATCGGTTCCAGCAGCGCCCATTTCGGCAACCACCGCCGTGCCGCCCGGATTCCGGCCCGGTAGCAGGCGAACTCGACCTGCTTACCCGAATTCCAGGTGCTGCCCAGCAATTCCATCATCTTCGGGTGGGTGGTGGATTCGGCGCAGATCCGGGCGGGCCGGGCCAGCACCGGGACGGCCAGCCGCCAAGCCGGCGCGACGATCCGGCGCAGCCACGGCGGGCCGAACAGCGTCGGCATCGGTGGGGCGGAGAACTGACCGGCGGCCCACAACAAGAACGGGTTCGCCGCGAGTTCGGTCGCGGCAACCTCGTCGTAGTACGCCTGCATCTCGGCCACCGTCGGTGGCACCTCGGCTGCCGAGCTCGGCAGTCCGATATCGGCCATCGCGCAGACGGTTCGGTACACGACCTCGCGCTGCTCGGCGGTGAGGTCCGTGCCGTAGATCGCGACGTAGCCGGCGTAGAAGATGTTCAGCGAGGTGGTGCCGACCCATTTCCACAGCTTCGGGTCCAGCGCGCTGTACCGCTCGCCCTCGAAGTCGCCCTTGCCCACACCGTGCACCGCGCCGTGCTTGGATTTCAGGCGTTCCTGAGTGGCGTGCCGGTCGGCATCGTCGGCAAATGCGAGCGGGCCGTTCCACAGATAGCTGTTCAGGCCTCGGTCGGTGAAGTTGGTCGCGAAGCGCCCGCTGGCGTCGACGGCGGCGGCGACCTTGCGGTAGGCCACCTGGTCCAGCGCCAGCCGCCCGAACAGGCCGAACGCCAATGGCGTCCCCATCCACCAGCGCACGTCGGCGGCCAGCTCGTGATGTGGTTGCCCCGGCTCCCACGGTTTCGGCGTTGCGGTGTCGATTTCGATTGCGGCTCCGGACATCTGCTCCCCACCTCAAAACAGGAAACGACTGTGTGCAGATTTAGGAAACCAGCACCCTGGGCGCTGTGTCAAGATGGTCCGATGGTCACCCGGCGGTATGGAGGGCAGACCGCGGATGACCGGGTCGCCGAACGACGCGCCCGACTGCTCGCCGCCGGGTTGGAATTGATGGGCACCCGGGGTATCGCGGGGACCACGGTGCGCGGCGTCACCGAAGCCTCGGGGGTGGCGGCCCGCTACTTCTACGAGAGCTTTCCCGATATCGAGTCGCTGCATCTGGCGGTTTACGACATGGTTGTCGAGGAGAGCGCGCGGCGCTCGGTGACCGCGCTGGCCGAGGCACCCGATGACGATCTCGCCAGGACCCGGGCGGTGCTCGCCGAGCTGGTGGACCTGATCCTCGCCGATCCACGCAAGGGCCGGATCCTGGTGCTGGAGGCCACCGCGTCCCCGGCGTTGGGCCGGCGCAGCCTGCAGGAGTCCAGCCGGTTCGCCGGGATGCTGGCGTCCACGGCATCCTCCGGCGATCCCGGCCTCCCGAGCGATGATCTGCCCACCGACCTGCGGCTGGTCTCGCAGTTCCTGGTCGGCGGGGTGATCAGCACGATCGGCGCGGTGCTGCTCGGTGATGTCGAGGTCGAGCGGGAGCACCTCATCGAGGTTCTGGTGTCGCTGTTCGAGGCGGTGCGTGCGCCCGCCAGCACGCGACCACGAGATGACGGCTGACCGAGAGACACCGGATCACTGCGCGTCACCTGCGGGCAAGGTCGGCAGCTGACACTGCCCCGTGTCGACGAATCTCAGCCGCCGGGCGCTGTTGGGCGGAGCCCTGGCGGTCGCGGCGATCCCCCTGCTCGGATCCGGTCGCCCGCGCAGCGGCGACCCGTTCACCCTCGGGGTGGCCTCCGGTGACCCGGCTCCCGGCGGTGTGGTGATCTGGACCCGGTTGGCGCCCGCACCGCTGGCCGATGACGGCCGCGGAGGAATGCCCTGGCGAGCTGTCGATGTCGAGTGGGAGGTCGCCACCGACGACCGCTTCCACGGCATCGAGCAGCGCGGGATGGCGCTGGCCGCACCGGAATCGGCCCACGCCGTGCACGTCGAACTCACGGGTTTGCGTCCGGGCAGCGAGTACTTCTACCGATTCCGTACCGGCGGCTACCTCTCGGCCACCGGGCGGACCCGGACGGCGCCCGCACCCGGCGCCTCGGGCGCCCTGACGATGTGTTTCGCGTCGTGTTCCAACTACGAGCAGGGCTGGTTCACCGGGTATCGGCGACTGGCCGAGGACGACCCGGATCTTGTTGTGCACCTAGGTGATTACCAGTACGAGGCCGTCGCCGGTGACCGCGCCGTGCGCCGGCACGCAGGCCCGGAAACGGTCACGCTGGCCCAGTACCGGCAGCGGTTCGCGCAGTACCGCACCGACCCCGATCTGCAGGCCGCGCACGCCGCGGCCCCGTGGTTGGTGGTCTTCGACGACCACGAACTGGACAACAACTGGGCCGCCTCGGTGCCCGAGGAGCCGCAGCCGGACTTCCCGGCACGCCGCGCCGCGGCCATGCAGGCCTATTACGAGAACATGCCGCTGCGGGCCTCGGCGCGTCCCCGGGGCGCCTCGATGCAGCTCTACCGGCGCGTGCAGTGGGGCGCGCTGGCGACCTTCCACATGCTCGACACCCGCCAGTACCGGACGGATCAGGCCTGCGGCGATGCGTATGGCGCCGACTGCCCGGAACTGAACTCCGCGGGGCGCACGCTCACCGGTCCGGAGCAGGAGCGCTGGCTGCTCGACGGCCTGCGGGGGTCGCGGGCCCGCTGGGACATCCTGGGCCAGCAGGTGTTCTTCGCGCCGCTGGACGTCCAGGCAGGCCCGCGCCGCGGCGCCAACGCCGATGCCTGGGACGGGTACGCGGCCTGCCGCAACCGGATCACCGCCGGGCTGGCCGGCGCGCGCAACCCCGTCGTGCTCACCGGCGATGTACACGCGCATTGGGCAGCGGAGATCAGTGACCCCCGGTTGGGTCCGGTGGCAACGGAATTGGTGACGACGTCGATCTCGTCGGGCGGGGACGGCTCGGACTACCGTCCGGCTGTCGGCGCGATCCTTGGGGAGAACCCGCACATCAAATACTTCGGCGATCGCCGCGGCTATGTCCGCACCCGCATCACCGCCGACGAATTGCGGGCCGACTTCCGCACGTTGGCGTTCGTGACCCGCCCCGGAGCGCCGGCCCGTACGGACGCCACCTTCGTCATCGCCGACCGCGTCCCGGCCCTCACGTGAGCTTGATGGCCGCGATCTTGAGCCGGCGTGCGGATTCCTCCCACTGCTCCAGGGTGGGGTACGCCCCGTCGCGGAACGCCATCCCCATCTGCCGTTGCGCCTTCTTCGGGCTGTAGGACTTGGCGATCCGGTCGGCGATGTCGGCGACGGCGCCGGGTTCGGTGATCAGTTCGCCACGCATGGTGCGGGTTTTGCCGCGGTAGGACACCTGCGCGTCGGCGCCGTCGCGGAAGTTGTACTTCCACTGCGCCTCCAGCACGACATAGAGAGCACCGTCGAGGACGTGCGCGCTCACCGGTGTCGCATACCGCTTCCCGCTCTTGCGGCCGGTGAAGGCCACCAGCATGAAATCGCCGGCGAGCCCGCCGAGCGGGGTCTTGAGCGCGACCTTGAGCACCCGGTTGACGAGATCGAGCAGCGACTGTGGTGGGTGGGCGACGGCAACCGCCGGCTGGTCTTCCATCCACCCACCGTATCGGGCGAGCGAGGCGACGGGGAGAAGGACAGCAGAACAGACAGCGTCTACCAGCGTGGGCCGGCCAGTTCGAAGTCCGGATGCACGGACTGCATGTACCCGGTGTCATCCCGGTCGCGGATCCCGCAGCGCAGGTACTGCTCGTGCAGCGCGGCCAGTGCGTCCTCGTCGATCTCGACACCGAGACCGGATGTGGTGGGCACCGCGACGGCTCCGTCGACGAAGCGCAGCGCGCCGTCCTTGACCACGTCTTCGGTCTTCCACGGCCAGTGCGTGTCGCAGGCATAGGTGAGGTTGGGCGTTGCCCCGGCCAGGTGCACCATCGCCGCCAGGCTGATACCGAGGTGCGAGTTGGAGTGCATCGACAGGCCCAGCCCGAAGGTCTCACAGATTCCCGCCAGCAACCGGGAACGGTGCAGGCCGCCCCAGTAATGGTGGTCGGAGAGAACGACTTTCACCGAACCCTTCGCGACGGCGGGCGCCAGTTGATCGAACGCGACAACGCACATGTTGGTGGCCAGCGGCATCGGGGCCTGCTGGGCCACCTCGGCCATCGCGTCCAGGCCGGGTGTCGGATCCTCCAGGTATTGCAGAATTCCGGCCAGCCCCGAAGCCACCTTCACCGAGGTTTGCGGGGTCCACGCGGCGTTGGGGTCCAGCCGCAGCGGCATGCCGGGGAACGCCTCGGCCAGCGCCTCAATGGCCGCCATCTCCTCCTCGGGAGGGAACACCCCGCCCTTGAGTTTGATTGCGGTGAAGCCGTATTCGTCGATGATGCGGCGCGCCTGCGCCACCAGACCGGCCGGGTCCAGTGCCTCGCCGAAGCGATCGGGTTCCTGACCGGGATGGGCGGCCCACTTGTAGAACAGGTACGCACTGAACGGCACCGCGTCGCGGACCTTGCCGCCCAGCAGATCCGAGACGGGCCGACCGAGCCAGTGGCCCTGTATATCCAGGCATGCCACCTCGAACGGGGAGAGCACCTGATCCACGGCGCTCGCCGTGGTGATCATGCCGGCCGTGCCGACGGCGGCCGTATCAGATTTCAGGTCATCCGCCAACGCTACCGCGATGGTGGCCCGGATCGCGTTGAGCGCGAAGACATCCAAGCCGGTGATTGCTTCCGCGGCGGCGTTCAGGCGGGCGAGGTGACGGCTGTCGGCGTACGTCTCCCCCAGGCCCACCAGGCCGGCATCGGTGTCGAGCTGGATGATCGCGCGCAGCGCGTAGGGCTGGTGCACCCCGACCGTGTTGAGCAGCGGCGGATCGGCGAACGCGACCGGGGTGATGCGGGCTCCGGTGATCCGTATCGGCGTCGTCCTCTGCTCAACCATGGGTTAGACGGCCTCGCTCAGCGATGCGGCCAGCACGGCTCGACCCGCGGCGACGATCGTGCTCAGCTGAGCGAGATCGTCGGCGTGCGGCATCACCAGCGGCGGACGCACCGGCCCGGCCGGCACACCCTCCATCGTCACACCGGCCTTGACCAGCGAGACGGCGTAGCCGGGGACGGTGTCGCGCAGCTGTACCAGCGGGATGAAGAACGCGTTGAGCAGTGCGTTGGTCAGCTCGGTGTTACCCGACTCCAGGGAGTTGTAGAAGGCCAGGGCGAGGTCGGGAGCGAAGGCGAAGGTGGCCGATGAGTACAGCGGCACCCCGATGGCGCGGAACGCCAGCTGGGTGGTCTCCGCGGTGGGCAGCCCGTTGAAGAACAGGAAGTCAGGGTCGACCTGGGTGGTCACGGCCGCGACGATGCGGGCCACCTGATCGAAATTGCCGGTGCCGTCCTTGAACCCGATGACGTTTCCGATCTTGGCGACCGCGACCGCGGAGGCCTCGGTGAACTTTGCGTTGTTGCGGTTGTACACGATGACGGGCAGCTCGGTGGCCCCGGCGACCGCGGTGACGTAGTCGACCAGGCCCGGCTGCGGCACCTCCACCAGGTAGGGCGGCAGCAGCAACAGGCCGTCGGCGCCGGCTTCCTGCGCGGCGATCGCGAACCGTTTGGCCTGTGCCACCGAGCCACCCGCGCCCGCATACACCGGGACGCGGCCGGCGACCACCTTCACGGCCGTGTCGACGATCGCCCGGAATTCGTCCTCGTCGATGGCATGGAACTCGCCGGTGCCGCACGCGATGAAGATCCCACCGGGTCCGGCGTCGAGCCCCTTGCTCAGGTGCGCTGCCAGCGCGTCGAGGTCGACGGCACCGGCTTCGGTGAACGGGGTGACGGGGAAGAACAGAACGCCCTGGAAGTGGGGACGCATGAGCAGACCTTTCGGATCAGATGTGGGGATCAGGATTGGGTGAGCTGGCCGTCGACGCGACGCCACAGGCCATCAGGGTTGCCGTCGGCGATGGCGTTGGGCAGCAGAGCTTTCGGCACGCCCTGGTAGGCGACCGGACGCAGGAAGCGTTCGATGGCACGGGCTCCGACCGAGGTGGTCCGGGAATCGGAGGTGGCCGGGAACGGGCCGCCGTGCACCATGGCGTGGCATACCTCGACACCGGTCGGCCAGCCGTTGAACAGGATCCGGCCGGCCTTGAGCTCGAGCAGTGGCAGCAACCGGCCGGCCGCCTCCAGGTCGGTGTCCTCGGCGTGCACGGTCGCGGTGAGCTGCCCTTCGAGGCCCTGGGCCACCGCGGCCATCTGGTCGGCATCCGCGCAGCGCACGATCAGGCTCGACGAACCGAAGACCTCTGCCTGCAGGTCTTGGGATGCCAGGAACCTGTCCGCATCGGTGCTGAACAACGCTGCCTGACCACAGGTTTCGCTACTGCTGCGTTCTCCACGCGCGACCAATTCGGCCGCCCCGGACAGGGATTCGACCCCGTTTGCGTAGTTGCGGGCGATGTGCGGGGTGAGCATGGGGGCGGCGGGCGCGGCCGAGACGGCCTCCCGGGCGGCATCGACGAACGCGTCCAGGCCTGGGCCGTCGACGGCGATGATCAGTCCGGGATTGGTACAGAACTGCCCCGAACCCATGGTCAGTGAGCCGATGAACGCCTTGCCGAGTTCGGGGCCACGGGATTGCAGGGCGCCGTCGAGCAGGAATACCGGGTTGATGGAGCTCATCTCGGCGTAGACCGGGATGGGCTCGGGGCGGGCCGCGGCCGCGGCGACCAGAGCTGTTCCGCCGGTGCGGGATCCGGTGAATCCGACGGCCTTGATCCTCGGGTCGGTGACCAACTGGATGCCCAGTTGCTCACCGGTTCCGTACAGCAACGAGAAGGTCCCGGCAGGCAGTCCGCTGTCGGCGACGGCCGCGGTGATGGCGCGGGCCACGGTCTCCGAGGTGCCCGGATGTGCGTCGTGTGCCTTGACGATCACGGGGCAGCCGGCGGCCAGCGCGGACGCGGTGTCGCCGCCGGCCACCGAGAAGGCGAGCGGGAAATTCGAGGCGCTGAAAACGGCCACCGGCCCCAGCGCAATGTTGCGCTGGCGGATGTCCGGGCGGGGTAGCGGAGCCCGGTCGGGCAGCGCGGTGTCGATACGCGCGCCGTTCCAGCTGCCTTCCCGCAGTACGCCGGCAAACAGACGCAGCTGACCGGTGGTGCGTCCGACCTCGCCGGTGATGCGGGCCTGGGGCAGGCCGCTCTCGGCGACGGCCCGGGCGATCAGCGTCTCGCCGACCGCCTCGATGCGGGTGGCGATGGCTTCCAGGAACTGGGCGCGCTGCTCGGAGGTGGTGGCCCGGTATGTCGGAAATGCCGCCGCGGCCGCCGCGGCAGCGGTCTGGACATCGGTGCTGTCGCCATGGCGGTAGACGGGTTCGAGCGCTGCACCGGCGGCGGGATCGAAGCCGCGGATCTCGGCGCCCGAACCAGTGACGGGCGATCCCGCGATGATCATCTGGCCGGTCAGCTGATTGGCGAGCATGGCTGTCATGACACCCACGCTAAGACGCCGATCCATTCATGTCCAAGACCGATTCGGTGCCGACTAATGCAGCTACTGCATCAGTCGGCGGTGGTTCAGGCGCAGGCCCGGTGGCGCTGCTCCAGCAGCGTCAGCACGGTCCTGCCGATCTCGGCCAGATCCGGCGCGGCGTCCTCCGCAGCTGCGGACGGTCCGACCAGCGTGACACCGTCGGCCACCCCCGCGGTCTCGATATCGGCGAGCAATCCGGCCAGTCCGTTCACGGTGCCCGCGTAGCGCACACCCCGCACCGCGTCCCCCGAGCCGAGCGACGCGTACGCCGCCCGCACATCGTCGGCGACCGCGACGGTGACATCGAGGATCACCGCCACCGTGCCGTCGCGCCCACGCAGCCGGGCACGTGTCCGCCGGGCCTGCTGGAGGTCGCCGGCGGCCACCCGAATCACCGGCTCTGGGCCGGACGTCAGTTCACTCCACGCTTCATCTGCCACGAATAGCCGCACCCCGTCACGGTAAGAATGCGGCCGCGGTGCGGCCAAGGGTTGCGATCAACGCGAGGTGAACCCGACGAGCCGGGCAGCGCGCCGCGCGCGGGCCCCTCGGGTGGCTTAGTAGTTTGTAACAGTGACAGCGGAGCCCGGGCAGGCCATTCCTCCCCAGTACCTACTTTCCCCGGCGGCCGCGCCCCCGCGGACCTTGATCGACGTCCTCTACGAGACCGCCAACCGCTTCCCGGACGCTCCCGCCATCGATGACGGCGAGGTGCAGCTGACCTATGCCGAACTGCTCGGCGACATCGAGGAGAGCGTGCAGTGGCTGGCTGCCCGCGGTATCGGCCGCGGTGATCGCATCGGTATCCGGATGGCCTCGGGCAGCTACGCGCTCTACACCGCGATCCTGGCCACCCTGGCCACCGGCGCCGCCTACGTCCCGGTCGACGCCGACGATCCCGAGGAACGCGCCGCACTGGTCTTCGGTGAGGCGCAGGTGGTGGCGATCATCACCGATGACGGCCTGGTGCGCGGCCCCGGCTCATCGCGCGGGTGGCGGGCGGCGGCACCGCTGACTCGCGACGACGCGTGGATCATCTTCACCTCCGGGTCGACCGGCACCCCCAAGGGCGTCGCGGTCACCCACCGCAACGCCGCCGCGTTCGTCGACGCCGAGGCCCGGATGTTCCTGCGTGACGCCCCGTTGGGTCCCGGAGACCGCGTCCTGGCCGGGCTGTCGGTGGCATTCGACGCATCGTGTGAGGAGATGTGGCTGGCCTGGCGCCACGGCGCGTGTCTGGTCCCCGCTCCGCGATCGCTGGTGCGCAGCGGCATGGACCTGGGGCCGTGGCTGGTGACCCGGGATATCACCGTCGTCTCCACCGTCCCCACCCTGGCCGCGCTGTGGCCCGCCGAGGCGCTCGAAGCGGTCCGGCTGCTGATCTTCGGCGGTGAGGCCTGCCCGCCCGAACTCGCCGAACGACTCGCCGTCGACGGACGCGAGGTGTGGAACACCTACGGCCCCACCGAGGCCACCGTGGTGGCCTGCGCGGCCCCGCTGGACGGTCGCTCCGCCGTCAGCATCGGGCTCCCGTTGGCCGGTTGGGACCTCGTCGTCGTCGACAAGGACGGCCTGCCCGTCGGACTCGGCGAAACCGGCGAACTGGTCATCGGCGGCGTGGGCCTGGCCCGTTACCTGGACCCCGAGAAGGATGC
>Ga0075012_10006509_pt1 | contig 10596 bp, 9 predicted proteins | sample All_14_2_FD_71474 | JGI IMG/M metagenome (GOLD analysis project Ga0075012, IMG submission 71474) | Freshwater microbial communities in response to fracking from Pennsylvania, USA - Allegheny Zone_MetaG_DW_15 | ecosystem: Environmental > Aquatic > Deep subsurface > Groundwater > Drilled... | reverse complement strand
TCGCTGCGCAGGATGCAGGGAGTCCTGCGGTTCGCGAGGTCGAGCTTGGCGATCGACAGGTCCTGCTTCCACGGACTGCAGCGCCGATCGGCCAAGATCTATCGACTGCGGCCACGGAGCGCTGACCTCGCAAATGGCGCGGCGTGACGTCGCCCATGCCATGTCACCGACCTGGATCCCAGCAATGCGCTCTGATGGCGGTTATTACGGCGGCACGCCACGTCGCCAAAACCGACCGCCAGAAACGCGGCTGCAAATGTCAGCTTCCAGCATCGCCGGGCCGGGCGCTTTGGGCTCAAATTGCGTGGGTTCCTGCCGTTGACGTGCGCCACGTGATCGCCGCACTCAACGGGCATGTTCGAGGCCAAACCGTGATCCCGCGCAGACTTGAAATCTGGAACGCTTTACGCTGTCTCTGGTGAAGCACGGTGGGTTTATTTTGGACAAGTGACGCCGGATAAGCGCATCGGCTTCTTTCGCCGCCGTGACCGCAATGTCGCCTTGCCCTGAACCGCGCCGGGTTTGGCGGAGGCTCCAACTCCTGAGAACGTGGAGCCCGCATGAGCAAGACGACGAACAAGTTTGCGCCGGAAGTTCGCGAGCGGACCGTGCGGATCGTCGAGGATCACGAGCGCGATTATCCTTCCCGCCGGGCGGCGGTGGTGTCGATCGCGGAGAAGGTCGGCTGCGTTCCGCAGACGCTGCATGAGTGGGTGAAGAAGGCCGAGGTCAACAGGGGCAAACGTGCCGGTGTCCCGACCGAGGTTGCCGACAAGGTGAAGGCGCTGGAGCGCGTATATTCGCCCGCTTCGCGTCCCACTCCGGCTCATTGAGCAAGTGCCCTGGTCAGATCGTCGTGCTCGAAGGCACTGGCCATCCGTTTGATCTCGGCAGGACGCGCGCCGTTCTGCTCGGCGACCATAGCCCAATTACGCACTACCTGCGCAACGTGACGCACGATCTCAGCCGCCTGCACAGGCTTCAGGCCGAAATATTCCGCGACGGACAGGGCCAGATCCAGGTCGCAAGTCGCATCGTCGAGCGAGATGTTAGTCGAAAGAATGCGCGCCTTCAGATCGCTCGGCACAGGATTGAGATCATAGGCGGGCGACAATACCCATCCCGCCCGATCCTGCCACAGAAAGCCGTGATTGCGACCATGATCGTCGACATTGGACACAAGGATATTGAAGATCATCCGGCGATAAAGCTGCGCGGCGTCAGCCGCAGCATTGGCACCGTTGCGCGTCAGCACATCGACCAGTTCGGGGTAGCTGGCGCGCTCGCCGTCCTTGATGCCCAGCATCGAAAGTGCCGAGAGGAACGGGATACGGCGCTCCCCATCGCGGTCGAATCGTCGCGAGATCAGGACCGCCGTGCCAGCCACCTCGTGAAGAGCGTGGCCGGCAACCGTAATGCCAGCCTGCCGGGCGAGGTCGAGCGCAATCGCTTCCCACAGCTCGATGCGATAGTCGTCGGTCTCCTTGGCAAATTTGGCGATCGACAGAGCGCCGTGTTGATCGAGCACAGAGGCCTTGGGCCGTGCGCCCCCCAGTGATGAGCCGGGTGCAAAGATCATGCGCAGGTCGGCTTCGCTCTCCTCGTCGCGCTCGATCCGCTCGGTGACGGCGAGCAAGGCTCCTAAATCGACGAGGCCGGGCACCCCTGCCCCTACCTCGGCAAGAAACGGTCCCGCTCCCGCTGCGCGAAAGCGCAAGGCGCCAAGACGCGCACGGTCCGAGACCCCGAGCAGATAGTCGAGCTCGGTCAAGGTGCGCGGGTTGCGCGCTTCGCGCTCGGCGCGTTTGCGCTCGGCCCGCTGCATGAGCCGCCGTCCCCAGGTGTCGGGCGCTGAATCGCCGATCGAACCATACAGACCAGCGGGCGGCGCGTAAGCGCCGCGACCGAGCTGAAGCGCCGGCTCGAGCGAAAAGGCTTCTTTGTGGTTGAGCCAGTCGGGATGATATTCGAACACGACGGGCGCGCGGTCGCCGCCGCGCTCGGGGGCATAGAGCGTCCCGACGCGCTGGGTGGCATCAGCAAGCGCGACATGTACTTCGACATCAACCATGGTCACGCGCCCAGCTTGCGGCGCTTGATCCGTGCCCGTTCGGGCAGCGCGTCAGCCGACAGGCGCTGGCCGGTCTTGTCGCTCCCGGGATCAGCCAATGCGCCAAGGCCTTCAAGCATGCCCATGGCCTGCAGGACAGCTGCATAGATGCCGATGCTGACACCGGGATCGCCGGCCTCGATACGTCGAAGCGTCGGCCGCGTGGTAAATGCACGACTGGCGACCACATCGGCGGGCAGGCTGCGGCGCAGCCGGGCTTCGCGCAGGTCCGAGCCCAGCTTCGCAAGCGCACGGCGAACGGCGATCGACGGTAAGTGGGGACTAGGCATTGGAAACATCGCTTTCCGTTATCGGCACTTTGCGTAATACGATGTTTCCATTAAGACAAGGCTAAGAAATTGTTTGCGCATGGTTGTGACGCAACCGTCCGCCACATCGGATCGGTATCTGGACAGGCCATGGAGGGTCCTCCAGTCATCCCCTTCGTACCGGCCGTATCGAACCGAGCGGAACGAGCGGCAATGCCAATCCCGGATCTTGACCCATGCGGCTGCGCGTTCTGCCCTCGAAAGATTGCTAGTCCAGACGCCCGCCTCCACTATGCGCCTGCAGGTCCCTTCTGCGCAGTTGCCCCAACCGAGCCGGCAACGTCATCGGGGCGCGCCGCGCAGCTGGCATCTCGTCGCTCATGCGCCGGATGACCCCGACAGTGGCTTCACGGCGCCACCCGTTCAGCCGGTGTCGAGCGCCTCCCGCGCAGCCGGCGAGTCATCGGGATCTCGACCCAATGCCAGACCGCCCAGCCCAGCAGGAAACAGCCCGCGCACGCGCACAGGATCAGGGCCACCAGAACGCCGGCTCCAGCCCCAACCATGCCAGCCGTCACTGCGGCGAACGCACCAAGCACGAAACTGTGCGTGAGGTAGATACTGTAGGACGCGTTTCCCAGCGCGGTTGAGAACTGCGCCGTCGCGCCCGAAGTCGCTCCGCCCCGCGGCTTCAGCAGGACGCAGGCGCCGACGGACGCAATGATCGCCGCCAGCGTCGGCATGAAGCCGGGCAACAGCGCGGCGAGGCCAAGCGCCGACAGCGCCAGCAGGGCGATCAGTCCGAGTGGCACCTCGGGCAGCCGGTCGTCGAGCCGCTGGCGGACCAGCGCAACGATCATACCAGCCATGAAGAACAGCATTACCGGTCGGGTGAACACATAGGCGATGACCGCAAGCCCCCAACGCTGCGACGGCGCGTCGATCCACGGCCCGATCGCCGCCAGACCGCCCAGCACCGCGAGGATGAGCAGAATGCCGCGGCGACGATGGACGAGCAGCCCGGCGGCGAACAGCAAATAGAAGAACATCTCGTAATGGAGGCTCCAGCCAAGGACGTAGATTGGCTGGATCAGTCCGTTGGCGCCGCGATGGGGGATGAAGAGCAGACTGCCGATCCATTGATCGAGCGTGGGGAAGCGGAACGCGTCCTTCATCGCCAACCCCTGGGTTGCACAGGTGAAGATGACCATCAGGACGGTGGTCAGATAGTAAAGCGGCGCAACACGCAGGAAGCGTGCCTTGAGAAAGGCGCCCCCCCCCTGCCCCGCCGTGCCCGGCCGGGTGGTGATGAACACCATGATGAACCCGCTGATCGCAAAAAAGGCAAAGACGCCGGCCTGTCCAAGCCGCGAGACGAACTCGGGAAGTTCGGCTGGAAGCACGCCGCGCTTGTCATAGCGCTGCAGCAGATGTTCGACGACCACGGCGCAGGCAGCCAGCCCCCGCAGCAGCTGCAGCGCGACGATCTGCCCCTGCTCGACCCGCAGCGCGTCACGGACAGACTCAAGGATGTGGCGCAGTGGCCCGGTCTGCAGCAGGGGCGACGACGCCTTTGCGCTCATCCTGCACGCAGAACGACGATCGTCGCATTCAGCGCAAAGCCGAGCGCCACGCTCTTGATCAGCTCGCGCGCTGTCACGGGCAAATTGGCGTTGATCACCGCCGCGAGCAGCGAAATCAGCCAGGCCGAGATCAGCAGCCGCCACCAGGCCGGCCAGGACGCGTCGGGGACATGCGGCCAGCTCGCAATCAGCGGAAGCAGCACCATCAGGAAATAGCCGAACGAAGCGGCCAGCCAATGCGCCAGGAAGCGCGGCAGGGTTTCGCCAAGCTCGAGATGCGGGTCAGTGCCCATGTCCGCGCCTCGTGCCTGGTGCGGCGTCCTCCCGGCTCGCGTGATCGACCAGGGTCGCGATCAGCGTCTCGTAATAAGCCGGCGAATCGCGGTCGAGCGGGTCGGCATCCGGCGCAACCGGCGTCGCGGCAAGGCGTGCCTCTGCCGCGCGGATCTGCCACTCGGCCATGTCGCGCCAGGTGGCGGCATCGCGCGCCGCAATCGCCTGCTGGGCAATCCCCACCAGCATGACCAGCGAACCCAGGATCGCGAGTGCGACCGCGACATAATAGCCATCGGCCCAGATCGCCCGCACCATGAAGCCGTAGACGACCGTGGCCATGGTGGCGAGCAGCATCACGAAACACAGAAGTTCGACGCCGCGCGCCAGGACCGCGAGCCAGCCGGTGCGTGTGCGAATTGAATGACCGGATCCGTTCATCGTGCGAGTCATGTCAAACAAATCCGGTCGCGGCAACGCCGCGCTGTGCCGTTCCGATCGCTGCAACGCCCCATGCGGCAACCGGCGCGTGATGCGGCGGCGCGACGAACCGGATCGTGCATGTCCTGCCGATCAGAAGGCGTTCTTGTGGACCAGGACGCGGAACGTCTGGAGGACGATCCAGAAGTCCCGGAACAGCGACCAGTCGCGCAGATATTCCAGATCGGCCTGGAGACGGTTGGTAAGATCGGACGCCTGCTCGGTGGCACCACGATAGCCCCGGATCTGGGCGAGACCGGTCAGCCCCGGCTTGGTCGCATGACGATGCCAGTAGCGGCCATCGATTTCCCAGAACAACTTGTCCGCAGCGCGCGACGCGAGCGCGTGCGGTCGCGGTCCGACCACGCTCATGTCGCCGAGCAGGACGTTGATCAGCTGGGGCAGTTCATCGACGCTGGTCGCGCGGATAAAACGCCCTACCCGCGTGATCCGGTCATCGTCGCGGCGCGTCGAGCGCGCGCCGCGCTGATCGAGCTGTTCCACGCGCATGCTGCGAAATTTGAGCATCCGGAACTGGCGGTTGCCGCGTCCGATCCGCGTCTGGACGAAAAAGACGGGGCCCGGGCTCTCCAGCTTGATCGCAATCGCGATCGCGACGAGCGACGGGAGCAGAAACAGCAGCGCTGTGCCGGACACAGCCACATCGAATGCGCGCTTGCAGATCGCATCGAAGGTAGAGAGCGGGCCATTGGCTACCACCAGCGTCGGGGTTGCACCGCAAGACCCGACGCCGAGTGGCGCAGTCTGCTCGAGCTCCTGCGCCATGATCTCGGCCTTGACGCCGGCGCCCTTGAGCATGTGCGCCCAAAGCGCGCGCCGCTCCGGCGGGCAGGCCACCACCACGCGATCCGCGTCCTTGAGCAATGTCGCCAGGCGATCATACATGTCCGGACAATGGAGGTCCGGATTAATGTCGGTCCCGGCATGGATGACGAAGCTGAACTGCGAGAAATCCAGCAGATGCATGCCATCGCAGATCAGATATATCGAATAGAGCTGGCCACCCATCAGCGTGCGCGCATAGCGCAGCAGCACAAGCCGCCCGATCATCAGCGAGCACAGGCCAAGCGCCAGGCCGATAGCGACCATGCCGCGCGAGAAATCGGCGCTCGCCTTCATGAAGAAGGCAACCATGATCAGGAAGACGGCGGCAAACAGAAATGCACGCGCTGCCCTTAGAACGCCAAGGCTGAAGCGATCGACCGCGCCCACGGTGAAGGCACGGGCATTGAGCGCCAGCACAATGTAAATTGGCAGCATCGGCGCAGCCACGAGGAACCAGTCGGGATTGCCCCGATCATAGATCCAGTGCGCAGCAAAGAAACTGCCCAGGATGCAGATTGTGTCGAGCAACAGCAGCGAAAGATAGAAACGGTTACGTAACGTTCCAGGACTTGGCCGCTGCACCGCTGCGGCAAAAGCATTGCGCGAGGTGAACGCGTTCACATTCATACCATGCCCCCTCGACCCGTGCGCCACTGTTCGGCTCGCCCGATCCTATCGCAGCCTAAACTGCGCTGCAATGCAGCATTTTCCCCGAATTCTGAATAGGTATCAAAATCAGACAGTTCCCGGCAAGCGTTCAATTCTGACATTTGCAGAACAGGGCAAAAACAACGCAATTGCGTCACGAGATGTTCTCAAATGAGACGGAATTGACCGGCGCAGAACGCGTCTGGAGCAGATTTGCACGCGCTGTGGACCTTGGCCTGCCAAATTGCGAACGCACAGTGATTCGGAAGGATTAAACGCCACCGCCCCACAAAGTCGGACCCCATCGCACCTTTGCTGCCGGACAAGGCGGCTTATCCTGAGGTTGACCAGTCCTGAGGGTGGCCGGAGACATTTGGGCCGGCGTCACGTCCGCCACTCCAGCCGCGGAACATTCCGGACCGGCGCTTCCACGACCGATGCGGCGACATCGGATCAAATGGCCGGGCGGCGCGAACCGGCCCAGGCCGTGTCGACCAATCCACCTCCCCGCCTGCCCTCACGGCGCGCTGCCGGGTTCGACCGACGCCGTTTCGGATCGACGGCGCAGCCTATGCCGGCGCCGGCAACGTCGGATCTGTTATAGAGGATCTCGGCGATCCCGGCGATCCCGGCGCGTGGCGTTGGCAGGATGGGTCATGGTCCGGTAACACAGCATCACTGCAGGTCGCTGCGCGATTGTCGCTCAGCCGAACTCGAGCTGCAGGCGACCGACCAGTGCCGTACGGGCCTCCAACGTCGACGGGTTCCAGACTGGCAGCGCCAACCGGCAGCGGTTCCGCCGCTTGGCCCGACCGCCCATGGTCAGACCGGATGCACGCCCGGGTTGCGCTGCCCGGTACCCTATCGGCGCATATGCGATCGAGCAGGACGCGCCGCCCGGCCTGCGCGCGCGCCAATTGCGATCAGGCGATCAGCTGTCGCGCGCGCCGTCATAGTCGTAGCGATAATAATCATACGATGCGCCATAGCCGGTGCGCTTGGGATCATATTTCGTGACCACGCAGCCGATGACGTTGCCACCCGCGCGGATCAAGCGGCCGATCGCATTACGGGCCTGGCCGAAATGCGACCCGCTCGCCTCCACGACGAAGATTGTCGCCTGCGCCGCAGCCGACAATTGCGTGGCGTCCGACAGGGCCAGCACCGGCGGTCCGTCGAGCAGCACCACATCATAGGTCTGGCCAAGCGTTGCCAGCAATTCGCCCATGGCGTTGCCGGCAAAGAGCATGGCCGGATCGGGTGGCAGCGGCCCGCTGGTCATCACGTCGAGATTCTTGACCACGCTTTTGCGAATGGCTGCCTCGGCCGGGTACAGACGCGCCAGCACCGAGGAGAGACCCTGTTCGCGTTGCGGCATGTCGAAGGTTCGGTGAAGCGAGGGACGCCGCAGGTCCGCGTCGATCACAAGGACACGCTTGCCGATCTGGGCGAAGTCCCGGGACAGCGCATAGGAGGTGGTCGACTTGCCCTCCGACTTGGCGCTGCCGGTCACCAGGATCGCACGCGGAATACCCTGGTTCGAAGACAGCTCGATCGCGGTGCGGATCGAGTGATATGCTTCGGCGATGTCGGACTTGGCATTGGTCAGGGCATAGAGCGGCGGCTGGTTCTGCACCGCCGGCACGACGCCGAGCAGCGGCACATGCAGGCGCTGCTCGACATCCTGCGGGTCGCGGATCGAGTCGTCGAGATAGTCGCGTCCGAAGGCATAGAGCAAGGCCAGTGCAACCCCGGCGAACAGTGCGAAGAAGAGGTTGAGCAGCGGCTTGGGCGAGGTCGGACGGACCGGTCGTTCGGCGGTATCGACGATCGTGATGTTGTTGGAGGTCACCCCAGCCTCGGCACTCACCTGCTTGAAGCGCTGCAGCATCCCGTCATAAATCTGGCGGTTGGTATCGACCTCGCGCTGAAGGATATTGTAGCGCACGCTGCGGTCCTGTTCGGACAGCGTCTCGCGCTTGAGCGCGGCGACCTGGCCCACGATCGCGCGATATTGGCGGTTGGCAGTCATATACTGGTTGCGGATCGAGTCGCGGATGCTCGCGGCGAGGCGGTCGATCTGGCGATCGAGCGATTCAAGCTCGGCGGCGGCGCGAATGACCGTCGGATGGTCTTCCTTCAGCCTGCGCCGCAATTCGCTGAGGCTCGCAATATCTTCGGCGCGCTTCTGCGTCAGGCGCCCGATGGCATCATTCCCGAGCACTTCGGGCAGCGACATGAGCGGCGTGGCCTGCGCCTCGGCCCAGCGCTGACGCGCCTTGAGATCGGCGGCCTGGGCATCGGCAAGCTCGGTGTTGAGCTGAACCAGATTGGCGGTGGTCAGCGAACGCGGCCCTTCGGGTGCTCCGGCCTCGCGCGCACCGCTACGCGCGTCGATCAGCTGCGCGGAACGGGCATAGGCGATCAGTTGCCGTTCGGACTCCTCAAGCCGGCTCTTGGCAAGCCCGAGCTGGTTTTCGAGGAACTTGCGCGAATAGCTCGAGGTCGAGAATTTGCGCTCGACATTGCTCTCGATGAAATTGTTCGCATAGCTGTTGGCGATTTCGGCGGCGAGCTTCGGATCGCGGCTCTTGAAATAGATGCCGACCACCCGGGTGTTCCGCGGCAGATCGACCCGCAGATTACGCTGGAGCAAATCCAGAACCAGCGTCTCGCGACTCGTGCCCGGACTGAACGGCTCGATCTCGGCAGCACCGCTCATCCGCTTGAGAAATGTGTCATTGGCAGCCAGATCGAGACTTTCCGCAACCCGCACCGCCATCGCCCGGCTCTTGAGCAGATCGACCTGGGTCTGGAGGAAGCGGTCGGCGTCCGAGCCGATGACCTGCGGCTCGACATCCTCGGTGCCGAGGATCTTGGTCGTCTGCTGATCGACCTGGATGCTTGCACCGGCCTCGAACGTGCGTGGCATGAGAAAGATCGATGCCACGCCGGCAATCAAAGCCACCGACAGGATCGCGATGACCACGAAGCGGCTGCGATACAGCGTCGCCCAGATCGCACGGAGGTCGATCGCGCTCGACCGTTCCTCGTCCTGCGCGATCAGCAACCGCTCCTTGGCCTCGGCGTCCATCCGCTCATCCGTGCCTGCCGCCGGCTTCGGGACATCAATATCGCCCACCTTGTTCATGTCCCCCATGTGGATCGCGCGCCCTGGCGGCGAATCAGAATTGCGTGAAGATGCTCAGCAACGGCGCTGCGCGCAGCACATCGTGCCAGATGCGCTTGCTGTTGGAATGGCCAACGATGATGACATCGCGGGCCAGGATCGCCGGATCGGCAGAATCGCCGCGGCGAATGGCTTTGAGATCGAACACGGCGCCCATCCGCTTGCCATCGACATAGCGAATTACGATGGCTTCGCGCAGCTTGGCATTCTCCGTTTCGCCTTTGGCCAGAGCAACAGCGTCGAGCAATGTCGTTGGCCCGGAGATCGGATAGATGCCCGGTTCCTCGACCTCGCCCTGGACCGTGACGCGCTGCGCGACCGAGCTGACGACCGTCACTGTCACCTGAGGATCGACATAGAAGCGTTCGGCGAGTTTGGCTGCCAGATGGTCGGCGAGTTCGGTCGCAGTCCGATCGGTGGCCTTGATCCGGCCAATCAGCGGCATCGAGATATTGCCGGCCGCGTCGACGACCGTTCCGGTCGAGGAAATATCGGGCTCCTGGAACACGCTGATCGACAGCGTATCGAGCGGACCGATCCGATAATCGCGGACCGTCTGTTCCCCCGCCGCAGCGGGAATCAGTGCATAGGCATCGCCAGCTGCACGGATCGAGGGTCCGACATTATTGTCTGCGCACGCTCCAAGCATTGCGCAGAGCAACAAAGCCGCCGCCGCGTTGAGAGTAACTCCCTTCATTTCTGCATTATTCCCACGCCGCCCGCCTTCAAGGCCCGGGCAAGACCTTACCCTCGCCTATGTTGCGGCGCAATGACCGCAGCGACACGTCATCGAACATGACCGAAACTTCAGCTCCACCCTGTGGCATGAACAAAAGCGCGATTTTCTGCGCCGTACAGTCAGCGGGCACCGCAAACTCCAGGGCGCGCGGCTGCCAGTTTGTCGCATCGCGGGCGCCCCCCCCAAGCTCAAGCCCCCCGATCAGGCGTCCATCGGCGCAGGTGATTCGCCAGGACAGTGCGTTCGTCCCGGGGCCGGCGCCCTGGCTTCTGAGGAACAGGTCGAATCGATAGCGGCCCGGGGCCAGTGCGAGCTCCTGCCGCAGTAACTCGCCTCCTGCCATCGCGCGCGCAGTCACCCGCAACGCCGCGCCGATCCGGCCCGCGTCGCGCGGCACGGAGAGCCGCGCCCCGGCCATGCGGGGAGCTGACCACATATAAGGTGCCGCAGCTTCAGGC
>Ga0075012_10006508_pt1 | contig 10596 bp, 7 predicted proteins | sample All_14_2_FD_71474 | JGI IMG/M metagenome (GOLD analysis project Ga0075012, IMG submission 71474) | Freshwater microbial communities in response to fracking from Pennsylvania, USA - Allegheny Zone_MetaG_DW_15 | ecosystem: Environmental > Aquatic > Deep subsurface > Groundwater > Drilled... | reverse complement strand
CGCACCCTCCGGCAGCCCCAGCTTGCTGGCGATGATCACCGCCGCCGCGCGCGCCGCCGGATGCGCGGGCGCGGGGATAATGATCCGGTCATAAGCCGACACTGGCCCGAAGATGCCCGCGACGGCCAGAAAGACGACTACCTGTGAAACACCTTTCATCTGCACACTTTAACTCCGATCACGCGTCTTGGCAATAGGACCATCCGGGGTTGAACGGTGCGGCCTCTTTCCGTACACATCCGACCCTCGGCAGTTCTCCAGACAGGCGCGCCCGCGCCTGTCCACCGATTCGGCTTTCCGTTCCCGACCGTAGAACGTACCCATCATCAATGCCCAAACGTGAGATCAACGCTGTCGAGCATCGGTTTGGATTTGTTCTCGGTCGTATCTTCAATCCGGAGTTCAAAGCAGAAACCATACGCTTCAGGCAGCTTGCTCAGATCCATTTCCGCCGGAATCCTCTTGATCTGTTTGGCGAAGCCCTTGATGTAGTCGTACTTCTCCTTGATCTCCTGCCAGTCACTCCAGGTATCAACTTCGCCGTCATTGGTCGTGTCCACACCGACGCGCGCCTCCACCTTCTCGACCCACGGCCCGGGGCTGACGTAGCTACGGTTGCTCTGACAAATCAGGTAGAACCGGCCTTCGGCAAAGCCGATGTCCGGATCCGGATGGCGGCTCTCCAGCTCGCCGATGAACGCGAATTTCTGATCCAAGCTTGGAGAAGTAAACAGTCCGATGCGGATCGCTTCATTGGCAGGATGGTAATCGCAAACGAGGTAATATTGCCCCCCGATCGAGATCGGCGCCCAATCCCCGAACGCGTTCTGTTCAGGCTCGTGCACTTCGTATCGGGCAAAGGCCCGATCCGTTCCCGCCTTGGCTGGGAAGTTCGTAGGATCCTCCTTAAACCAGTGCGGGTGAGGATAATCTTCGAACCTGCCGGTCGGCCGGGTGCGTTCATCCACTGCGGGCGGAAGGATGGTGAAGCCGCTCTGGCCGTCGACACTGACGGCATGGCCCGCCAGAGGCGAATCCCACGAATGCTTGTTGGCGTCGATCGGGCTCCAGTCCTCGTAGATCAAATGGAACCGGCCATCCAGATCGCGAATGACGCCGCAATCCGATCCATCGGAAGGGTCTTTGAATACGCATCCCATATCCCGGCCCGGCTTGCCGTCGGTCAGGTCATCGTCGATATAGAGGTGCGGATCCTGGTCATTGGGGAAGTCGTAGTAGATGTACGTCTTGCCGTCCACGAATTCGGCCGTTGTCGCCCAATCTACCTTTTGATCGGTTACCGGGCCGTGATGCACCCAGTTGATCATGTCGTGGCTTTGCCAGGCGTGGAAGCCGCGCAGGCCTTTCTGCAACCCGCCGGGGGCATCAAAGAGATGGGGATACGGTGTCGTCAGCAGGGGAACGTCGAAGCCCTTCAAGGTTGCCGTCTCCGGCTTGAAGTCCTTAACCTTAACCGCGTTCTTTGGCTTCATGTTCCGACCGAACAGCCAGTAGTCGCCGGGTCCCTTGACGAGAAAGATGGGCGCGTCCCCGAGCGTGGGCGGCATCACCTGCTGCTTTGCCGGCTCCCAGTTTTCCCATTTCGTCGACGCGGAGAGCGTCATCGAACGGGCCGATCGCTTGTTCTTGAAGCGCTGCAGATTGCTGCGGTAAAGGCCCTTCTTGTCGGTGGGCGCGAGAAGGCCGTCTTTCACCATCAGTCCCTCGGTCTCCCTGGCGGCGCCCTCCCACTCCTCCGAGGTGTCGATCCGCCAGTTGGCGCCCGTTTCGGCGACAACGCTGTTGGCCAGTGCGGCCATGCCCACCATGACTGAAAGCATCATTCTGTTCACTATTCCTCCGTGTTTCTGCGTTTTGTCTCTAAGATATCCGTTCCCGACCGTAAAACGTACCCGTCACCGGGCTGCCGGACCATGGGATTCCACGGGCCAGTCGTCCGTCCGGAAGGACCGCGCGGGCAGCCCGGAGGCATTCACGAGATTGGGATTCGCTTTTTCGTTCCAGGCGAAACGGACGGCAACCGGCTTCCTGACATTCTGGGATTCCACAAACACATGACCGTCACGGATCACGGCTTTCGCCGGATGAAAGATGCGATCCTCGCCTGCAATGGTGAACTCGCTCAAATCTTCCCGGTCACGGGCGCGAAGTCCCTCCGCGTGATCGAACTTCAAGGCAATCCCGTTTCCTTGAAGTTTCATTTCCTTAAAGACCGGCCCCGAATCGACAATCTCCTTCATGGCATACGTCCGCGCGAGGGCGATTGCAGCAAGCCGTTTGCCGACGTCCTTTTTATTTGTCGGATGAATATCGCCCAATTGTTTGACGGTATCGGTGATCACCGCCATGCCCGTGTATGGAATGGAAAGCGCCTTGGTTTGCGCTTCCCAGAACAAGGGGAGCGCTTCGGTTGAAAACGGATTGGGAAACGTTCTCGCGGAATAGGTGTGAGGCGCAAGTTGCACGTAATAAAACGGGGCTTCCCTTAAATTCCATGCATTGCGCCACCCCGTAATCAATGCGCGCATCTTCTCGGTGTAGATCAAACTATCCCCTGCCATCAGATTGGACTCTCCCTGATACCAAAGGAATCCGCGCAATCCATACGGAACAAGGGGTTTGATCATCGGATCATACAGTTTGCCGATACTCACATCACCCCATTTGCGATCACCCGCAGCAGCCTTTGCCACCTCTTCCAATCCTGCGATTCCATTATAGGCTTCCGGTGGCGTCCAGACTTCAATTCGAGATCCGCCGACACTGGAATTAATGAGGCCAATGGGAATTCCGAGCTTCTCGTTCAACTCGCGGCCGAAGAAGTAGGCGACAGCCGAAAAGCCCAACGTGTCAACAGCTTCGGGGGTGCAGGGATGCCATTGTGATGTGAGACCGTCTTTTTGGGCGCGTCGGCCGCGTGGCGTTTGGAACAAACGGATCAAGGGATGATTCGCCTCGCGGATCTCCTTCTCTGCGTCGTCAGTGGGACGCTGGCCACGGCGATTGCCCAAGGGCTTTTCCATGTTCGATTGACCGGAGCCCAGCCACACCTCGCCGACCAAAACGTCCTGAACCACGCGCTTCGCCTGCGTTTTTCCGTCGGTCACCGTGAGCGTGCGCGGCTCGGCGCTCGCCTTCAGCGCATCGAGCTTGACGAGCCATTCGCCGGCCGCATCCGCTACAGCCGCCTTCTTCTGACCGGCGAACTCGACGGCGATCTCCGTCCCCGCGTCCGCCCACCCCCAGACCGGCACAGGCGCGTCGCGCTGGAGCACGGCATGATCCGCAAACAGGCAGGCCAGCTTGAGTTCGGCAGCGGACAGCGTCGCCGCCATGGGCAGCACAAGCGAGATACTGATCACGAGCAGACGGCAGCGCATCTTATTTCTTCCCTTTCCTTTTGGCTTGCGCTTCCTTGAGGATCGTCACGGGCACGTCATTGGCCTGTTTGGCGCCCGGCGTGCTGCGCCCGTTCGCGACAAGGGCTTCCAACTGCTTCGTCATGGCTTCGACGATCGCCCTATTCGCTGCTTCAACATTCTTCGTCTCCCTGTAATCGGAGATCATGTTGTAAAGCTGGACAGGCGGGAGTTTCGCTTTCATCGCCTCCCAGTCCCTGGGTGAACTCCAGCCGCCGCTGCCGTAGCAGAGCTCGAGTTTCCACGTCCGGTCGCGGAGGGCAAACCTGCCGTCGATGCTGTGATGCACGAGGGTGTCGCGGATGGGTTTGTCTTCGCCTTTTAGAAGCGGCAGGATGCTGAAACTGTCTTCGCCCGCGTTCTCGGGTAACGATTCACCGGTGATCTCCGCACAGGTGGCCATGAGGTCCGTGAGGCAGGTGAGCTGCGCGCAGGAGCTGCCGGGCTTGACAACGCCCGGCCAGCGCACGATGAAGGGCACGCGGTGGCCGCCATCCCAGATGTCCGCCTTGTGGCCTCTGAAGTCGGCGCTCGGGAAGTGTCCCTTCGTTTGAAGCTGGTCGATACCCGCGGCAGGGGAGCACCCGTTGTCACTGGTAAAGATGACGAGCGTGCTGTCCGCAATGCCCGCCTTGTCAATGGCCTCGACCACTTGACCCACGGACCAGTCGGTCTGCATGACATAATCGCCATAGTCGCCGAGTCCGCTCTTCCCCTGCCATTCCGCGGCAGGGACGATAGGCGTGTGGGGGGAATTCAGGGCCAGATAGAGGAAGAAGGGCTTCTTTGCCGCGGCTTGCTCACCAATCGTGCGCGCCGCATGACGGGTGAGCGCCGGCAGCATCTCGACCGGCGCCAGTCGCTCTTTGACGGTGTCGTCCGTGAAGAGGGCTTCTATGGTGTGCGCATGATGGAAGCCATAAAAATGGTCGAACCCCCGTGTGAGGGGACCGTCTTTTGTGACGGTTCCTGTCGCCGCGCTTCCTTTCCCCATATTCCCTTGGACGGAGAAGCCGAGATGCCACTTCCCGATGCATGCAGTCCAGTATCCCTGCTTCTTTAAAATAGCGGCCACAGTCAGGCGGTCGGCGGCAATGAGCGGTTCAGCGTATCCGCCCAGGACGCCATTCTGTAGCCGGGAGCGCCAGGCATAGCGTCCGGTCAGGATGCCATAGCGCGTGGGGGTGCAGACCGACGATCCGCCATGCGTGTCCGTGAAGGTCATGCCGGCCTTGGCCAGCTTGTCGATGTTCGGCGTCGGAATCTTGCCCCGCTTCGGGTTGAGGCCCTGCACGTCGCCGTAGCCGAGGTCGTCCGCGAGGATGTAGATGATGTTGGGCCGCCCGGCGGCCTGCAGCATAGCCGTTTGCAGGATCACCTGAAACAAAGCCAGCCCCATTACGAAACGTGTCATCGCATACTCCCAGCTCTTTTTCTGATTACGATTAGGCGCGCGCGTCTTGACGGAGCGCTTAATCCTTTTCTTTGGCCATCACGGGCAACCGCCGCCCGGCACTCTGGAGCAGTTGGGCGAGCTACGCGCCCGCCCAGCTCAGGCTGCCGTACACAACCGGCCCTCAGCAGTTCGTCAGGCAGGCCCCGCGGCGTTCCGTCCAAATCTGTGCCGGGCCGCCCTGCGGTGCGCGCCTCTGCTTGAACAAAGGACCTCCCGAGAGCGGCGGCTATGAACATGATGGCGATCTTGTGCATCCGAGTTAGAACACGCGAATCAGCGTCCCCGTGGAAAGGCCCGTTCGCACCTCAAGCACGCCCGTGCTGCCGGCTGTGAAATAGGTGTCGCTCTTGTGATCGGCCGCGCTCGCGGCGGAACCCCAGGTCCCGCCCTGCGCGCGCGTGCCGTTCAAGTACAGCGCGTACACTTTCTCCTGCACCCCGCTCGCCAGCTTCAGCTTTCCGCTTGCCTCGATGCGCACGGTCGTGTCGTCGCTGAGGGTCGCGTTGCCGGCGTTCACCACTTCAAGCGTGCCGTTGCTGATGACCGTGTCGCCGGTGTAGTCGTTCGCGCCGGTGAGCGTCAGCGTGCCGCTGCCGATCTTCGTCAAGCCGCCGCTGCCGGCGCTGGCCGCAGCGTTGGTCACCGTGAACCCGACGCTGTCGATCACGCCCGTGCCCCCGCCGCACATGACGGTGCCTGTTCCGAAAATGAACATGCCGTTGGTCCTCGCGTGCAGGACACCGCCGTCCGAGATGTTCAGTTGCGCATCCGCGACACTCAGGATGAAGCCGGTCGCATAAACGTCGCCGCCAAGGTTGAACGTTGAGTTGACGCCGCCGAGCACGACGTTGTTGGCGTTGGTCAGAACGCCTCCAGCCAGCACATTCACGACGTTGCCGGTGGCCGCCGCATGATAGCCGTTGGTGAGGCTGTTCCCCTTGAGATCCCAGAGCGCGCCGCCGCCGACAACCGTGACAAAGTTGTAGTTGTTGTTGGCGTTGAGACCAATCGTGCTGGTGCCGCTGGAGAACTGGCCGCCATTGGTGACCACCAGATAGTTGCCAACGCTTTTAGAGGGTCCGGCGATGGTGAACGCGCCCGCCGTCAGAACGCCACCTTGGCCCACCCGCACGCAGTTACCTGTAATGGCAATGGTGGTGTCGGACCCCATGGTAAAGACGTTCGCGCCGGCATCAAACGCGGCCTTGATCCCGCTGGCATCCGCACCCGCCACGATCAGGCTGTTGCTCATGGAGGTCCGGAATAAGTGCGGCAGGTTCCCTCCCGTGACCTGCCCGCCATTGGTAATGATCAGGGAATTGCCAGCTCCGCTTCCAAAGACATTCAGGTTCAGAAGTTGGCCGCCCTGATCCACGCGCACCACATTACCCGCGCCGCCCAGATTGAACCGTTGCGAGCTTTGGCTCATGTTCCACGTCGCCTTGCCGCCGGCGCTGTTCGTACCCGCGATGACGACGCTGTTGCCGGCGCCGCTGAAAGTGGCGGCGTTTAGCTGAGAACCGCCGGTATTCAATCGGCCGCCGTTGGTCACTACAAGCCGCGAGCCAGAACCTGCCATGTAGAACCTGCCGACATTGGTCACGGTGCCGCCGTCAATCTGCAGCAGGCTGTTGGTCGCCGCGCCGTTCCCGACGGCAAGATAGAGATTGGTGTCAGCATTATAGGACGTTCTGATGACGCCCAAGCTCCACACGGCATTGGGGGCGACATAGACCGCCGCGTCGTTGACTCCGTTGCCCACATAGACCGTGCCGAACGCCCCGCTCGTCTGCACGGAAGCGATGCGGTTGGTGCCGGAGACCATGTTCCAGACGCCGTTGAGATTCAGGCTGGCGCCGGAGGCGACGAGGATGTTCGCCGCTATGGCGTTGGCGGCGTTCGAGGTGGTCAGCGCGCCGCCGATGAAGTTGAGAATGGAGCGGGTTTCGCCGCCGAGGACGACGTTGGTGGCCAGCAGGGTCTGCACCTTGATCGAACCGTCTTTTGCCAGCGTGTTCGTGCCATTCAAGATGTTGAGCGTGGAGAGCGGCGTGTTGATGGCGCCGCCGTTGGTGACTGCCAGTGTGCCGCCGTTGATGAGCGTGTCGCCGGTGTAGGTGTTCGCGCCGCTCAGGGTCAGCGTGCCGCCGCCGGCCTTGGTCAGACCGGACGTCCCGTCGAGGACCGCGCTGATGGTCGCGGCTCGGGTGCCAACCGTGATCGTGGGCGAGCCGCCGCTCGCGTCCAGCGTCAGGGGGCCCGCGCTCCCCGTGGCGAGCGTCCAGTCGTAATAGGTGGCGCCCGTGTCGGCGAATTTCAGATTGCCGATGGTGCGGGGGCCGTCGAGCGTGACGGTTCCTGCCGCCGTGATGTTCAGCGTGCTGAAGTCCGCCGTGAACCCCGCCCCTTCCGCAACCGTGGCGGCGAGCCAGTTGCCGCTGTTACCCCAGCTTCCGCCGATCAGGTTCGTCCACGTTCCGTTATCGGCCCGGCCGTTCAATACAACACCCACGGCGAGCGCCGCAGCGGCAACCCGTAATGCCATTCCTATTCCTGATGTCATGTCACACTCCTGCCTATTGGGTTTTCTGCTCAATTCCGGCCGCCGCATGTCGCGACCAAACAACAGAGTCTTCATGGTGTTTCCTCCCTTGTCGCGCGACCCCGCCACGGGGCCGCCATTTTTCCACCGGGTGACAGTTACGTCATTTTTCTGCTGCATTCAAGCGGCGCTGCGGATCCCCGTCCGTCGCACGCCCCGGAGCAAAGCCTCCTCCTGCCCACGCGCTCGACGCTGTCACGCACACCGCCTTTGGATTCTTTCCATCCTCAAAGCTGAGCAACGCGGCAATGGTTTCCCGGACTTCCTTGTCTTTACCGAATTCCGCCGAAGCCTCCGGCAGTTCTTCTTCGGTGATCCTTCGTCGTAACAGGCTCAGCACACCTTCTGCGCCTCGATCTTGAGCAAGGCCGCAAGTTTCTCAATTTTTCCCGCAAGGTGGCCGACGCCGATCGCACAGTGATGCGCAGGCCCTGCCTTGCTCCAGGCGTTCATGAACGCCTTGGCACCGGCTTTAAAGCGGTAGCGGCTGTTGGTGTTGCCGATCAGCAGCACCGGCCCGGGCACCGACTCGCCCTCCGCCACCAGCAGCATCAACTTGCCGTCACCGCGCTGGACCACCGAGAGCAGCGTCACCGGCCCGTGCTTGACTGTCATCTGGATCGACAGCCCCTTGCCCGGCTTGCCGTGATAGACCGGAACCGGCACGAGCCCCACGCGCCCCTCCGCGATCGCGAAATGCGCAGGCCCGTCATGGCCGAGATAGACCACGTCGTCCTTGAAATCGGCCAGATAGAACTCGGAGAACGACCCGCCCGCGCCGAACAGGTCCATGATCTTCATGGCCTGCGCGTTCTTAACCTCGCACTCGCCCGCCACCGGCACATGGCGTCCGGTCAGCAGCGTGTTACCCGCGATGATGGAGGTCACGATGGTTTCGTACGCGTTGCCCGGCTGACCCTCGTAGTAGTAAGCCATGGATCCGAGATCGTGTCTCGCGACCAGCTCGTCCAGCGCCGCCGCCGTACGCGCGGCCCGTTCCAGTTCAGCGGTTTCGCAGGTCTTCGCGACCTCGAAGCTCACCTTGAAGTCCTTCAGCTTTTCAGCGACCTGCTTTTTCGTGACCGCCTCGCGCAGCGCGTGCAGCTCGCACATCTCCAGCAGTTCGACATGTGTGCCGAACACGGCGGATTGCTGCCCTAGATCGCTGTACACGTCAAGCATACCGCAATAATAGTGCCCCAAGACACCGAGCCGGTTCTCACGCATGCCCGCACGCACCTGCGCCGCCTCCGTCCAGTCGCGCAGCTCGCTCCACACCTCCGGGTCCTGCAGGTGCCCGGTGACTAGGTGATAGTCGATGCCCGCGCGGTTGAACGCGCAGGCGATCTCCGGCGCGCTGCACGCCTGGCAGTGCTCGAGCCAGACGCCGGTCATCACCCCGCGGTCGCCCAGCGCATTGAACCTCTCGTAATCCAGTTGCGAGACGGGCTGGATGTTGAGCACCACGACGGGAAGTCCCGCCTCCTGCACCACCGGCAAGACCGTGGACGAGAGCGCGTACGTTGAAATGAAAAGAAAAACAATCTCCGCGCCTTCGGCCCGGAACAGCTTGCCCGCCGCACGCGCCTTCACCGGGTTGTCCACCAGCCCGCCGTCCACGACCATCGCGCCATAGCCTTCGATCTCTTTACGGATCTGCGCGTGATAGCCCAGCAGGTTCTCTTTGAGCCCTTTGAACTGACCCCAGTAAGTGTCGAGCCCGATACTGAAAAAGCCGACTTTAAAACTGACGTTCCGAATCCCATTTGACTTCATGGTGCCATTATCAGACTCGAGGTCAGAAATGAAAATGCACGTTCTGGCAAAAGTTTTACACTTAATGGCAAACCTGTTGTGTTCTCGCCCCGTTCGTCATAAACTGTTTACGGTCTCGTGAATGCCCAAGCCGGTTTCAAGGCGCACTTAATCATGAAAACTCTGGCGATGTCACCGAAATCCCGCTTCCGTTACCTGCCCGTGCTGACCGAGCAGAAAAAGTGGGGGTTGTTCCTGACAGACTGCGGCTACACCGTGATCGAGCCCGGCACGCCGTACCCGCCGCGCGGACACCCTGACGCATATGCCGACGGCTGGAAAAAGGGCCGTACGCTTGACGAATACCAGGTGATCTACATCACGCGCGGCCGGGGCACCTTTGAAACGCGCGACGCGGGTCGGCGCGCCATCGAGGCCGGCGACGTGTTTGTGCTCTTTCCCGGAGCCTGGCACCGGTACATGCCCGATCCGGAAACCGGCTGGGACGAACAGTGGGTCGGCTTCAACGGCGAACTGACCGCTCGGCCCATGCTGGCACCCTTCTTCAACCCCAAAAAACCGGTTCTGCGGATCGGCGTGGACGAGGCGTTGCGCCAGCGGTTCATCGCGCTGGTCAACAGAGTCGAGCAGGATCCTGCCGGGACCCCCTTTTCAAATGCGGGCGAGATCCTCGTCATTCTCGGCCTGATCCAAGAGCGCATCCGGAACGTCGGCGCCAAAGGACTGATATCCGGCATCATCCGCGAGGCGCAGAACCACATTCTGACGAGAGCCACGGAAAACATCGACTTCGAAAATCTGGCTAGCTCGCTGGGCATCGGCTACAGCACCTTCCGGCACCGCTTCAGACAGCAGACCGGCATCTCGCCCGCGCAATTCCAGAACTCGATCCGGATCAGCCGCGCGCAAGACCTCTTGTCCTCCACCGACTTATCCGTCTCCGAAATCGCCGCGCAAACCGGGTTCGACACCGTTTTTTATTTCTCCCGTCACTTCAAGAATAAGACCGGCCTCACCCCCAAAGATTACCGTGCTCGCTCCCGTGTTTCGTAAGCTGTTCGCCCTCTTTCACTGTCCCAGCTGCTTTTCAGCTCGCAATTTATTTTGCAGGCAGAATCTTGAAAACAAATGCGCCCGGCGAAGGTGGCTGGCCGTCCACCTGAATTTTCAGGCCGTCCACCGTGCGTTGCCACTGGTTTTTGCCGTCGTTGCCCAGCAACCGCACCTCACCCATCGCGCCGGGATAATCCGGCGAGCCGCTGGCCAGGGACTTGATGAGCAGTTGCCCGTCCTTTGGCCATACAAACGCAAAGGCATAGAGG
>Ga0075012_10006507_pt1 | contig 10596 bp, 9 predicted proteins | sample All_14_2_FD_71474 | JGI IMG/M metagenome (GOLD analysis project Ga0075012, IMG submission 71474) | Freshwater microbial communities in response to fracking from Pennsylvania, USA - Allegheny Zone_MetaG_DW_15 | ecosystem: Environmental > Aquatic > Deep subsurface > Groundwater > Drilled... | reverse complement strand
TGCCGACGAGCAGACCGGCTGGCGCCAGGCCACGCCGCACGTGGCCATGGCGGAAGACGCCGTGCGCCGTGCCGGTGAAGAAGCCAGTGCCTGCGCTGCGCCAGCACCGGTGGTGGTGGCAGCGCCGGTACCTGTGCCCACGCCGGTGGCGCCGCCACCCGCACCGGTGTTGCAGAAAGAGATCATCACGCTGCTGGGTGATGCCCTGTTCAAGTTCAACAAATCGGGCCGCGACGATCTGCTGCCCGGCGGCCTGGACCGCCTGCGCGAGGTGGCCGAGAGCCTGAAGAAGTACAGCAGGATCGAGTCCATCGCCTACACCGGCCACACCGACCGGTACGGCAAGACCGACTACAACGATGCCCTCTCGCTCCAGCGCGCCAACACCGTGCGCGACTACCTGGAAAGCCTGGGCGTCAAGGCCGACAAGGTCAGCACCGCCGGCCGCGGCAACCGCGAGCCGGTGGTCGAGTGCAGCACCAAGCCGCCCAAGCCCGAACAAACCGTCTGCCTGACGCCCAACCGGCGCGTGGCGATCGAGGTGGTGGGCATCAAGTAAGCCTTGCCGTATGCCTGAAGAAAAACCGCCGGGGCGTCAGCCTGCGGCGGTTTTTTTCATGGACAGGGGACGCGTCGCGCTTCAGCTTGCCCGCCGCCGTCCTGCCCAGGTCAGCGCGCCCAGCCCGAGTGCGAGCAATGGCAGGCTGCCTGGGGTCGGCACCCGGTTGCCCGGATCAATGGGTTCGTAGTTGTCGGCCAGTTGCCAGAACAGCACGTCGTGGTTGGCGTGCGATGCGCCGGTGCCCGAGGTGAAGCCGACAAAGGCTTCGTTGGAACCGAGTGTGTTGGCCAGGTCGAGGTTGTAAGACAGGAGCGCATCCGTCGGTCGCGCGTTGCCCGTCGTGAGGCGCACCTCGATCAAGGTGCTGGCCGCGTTGTAATCGACCCAGGCGCTCCAGATGTCGCCTCGGTTGAAATCAGCCTCCGAGACAAACTGTTGCTGGAGGGAGTTGAGACTGCCGTTGCGGTCGATGCCAACGTGGTTGCTGGACGCGTCCCCCAGCTCACCGTTGTACCAAGAGTCGAACTCGATGCCCACACTGTTGGCGATGCCGGCGTAGCCGATGCCGCCACCGGCACCGCCCACGTTGTTGGCCACGGTCTGGACGACGAACACCAGGCCGTCGGCGCCACAGCCGAACCCGTCGCAGAAATTGACATCGGGATTGGTAAAACGGAATTTGAAGTAAGTGCTGAACGAGGCGCCGGTGGCCAGAGACACCTTGTTGGTCGAGAAGAAGCTCCCTGCCTGACCGTCGATCGCGGGGGTCACCCGCAGCACGTTACCCACTGGCGCAGCATTGCCATTGAGGGTCAAACCGGTCGTGCCGGAGAAGTCGGGGTAATTGAGCACCACGGCCGCCTGGGTGGCCGCGCTCATCAGCGTCATGGTCAGTGCCACGCACGTGTGGGTGAAGGACGGGAATGACATCGTTGGATCTCCTGAGGGTTGCGCATGGCTGGGATGCCGCAGCCATGCATACCCTGTGCCAACGCGTCCCCGGGCACGTTTTCTGCCCTCTTACAGAGGAGCCGGGCCAGCCCCGCAGGCGGTGGCGAAGAAACTCTGATTTGACAGTTGTCAGAAAACCCGACGCAGCGGCTCAGCCCGGCAGCACTGCCGTCACCTCAATCTCCACCTTCGCGCGCGCCTCCACCAGCCGGCTGACTTCGACGCAGGTCATGGCCGGAAAGTGCTTGCCCATCACGTCGCGGTAGGCCGATCCCAGCTCGCGCAGGCGGGCGTTGTACTCGTCGCGGTCGGTGATGTACCAGGTCATGCGCACCATGTGTTCGGGGCCGGCGCCGGCGCAGGCCAGCACGGCGTGCACGTTCAGCAGGGCTTGTTTGGTCTGGTGGATGAAGTCGTCGCTCTCGAATTGCTGATCGCCGTTCCAGCCGATCTGGCCGCCGACGAACACCAGCGTGCCTTTGGCGGCGATGCCGTTGGCGTAGCCCTTGGGAGTGGCCCAGCCGGGCGGTTGCAGGAATTGCATGGGGGTCTTTCGGTAGATTCAGGGAGTGGCTTCGGTGGCCATCTTGCGCAGCGCAAAGCGCTGCAGCTTGCCGGTTTCGGTGCGGGGGAGAGCGGGCACAAACCGCACCTCGCGCGGGTACTTGTACGGTGCCAGCGTGTGTTTCACATGGTCCTGCAGTGCCTTGACCTGGGCCGCATCGGCGGCCTGGCCGGGCTTGAGCACCACGTAGGCCAGGATGACCATGCCGCGCTCCTCGTCGGGCTTGCCCACCACGCCGCACTCGGCCACGGCCGGGTGTTGCAGCAGGGCCGCTTCCACCTCCGGCCCGGCCACGTTGTAGCCGGCGGTGATGATCATGTCGTCGGTGCGCGCCTGGTAGACGAAGTAGCCGTCGGCGTCCTGGCTGAAGGCGTCGCCGGGGAAGTTCCAGCCGGCCTGCACGTAGTTGGCCTGGCGCACATCGTCCAGGTACTTGCAGCCCGTAGGCCCCTTCACCGCCAGCCGGCCGACCTGTCCGCGCGGCAGTTCTTCGCCCTGTTCGTTGACGATCTTGGCCTGGTAGCCGGGCACGACGCGGCCGATGGCGCCGCGCCGAACGTCTTCGGGCGCGGCCGAAATGAAGATGTGGAACATCTCGGTCGCGCCGATGCCGTCGAGCATCTCCAGCCCGCTCGCTTCCTTCCAGAGCTGGCGGGTCGCGTCGGGCAGGCCTTCGCCGGCGCTCACGCTGATGCGCAGTTTCCCGATGCCGTGCTGCTTCGCGAACGCCGCCATCTGCCGGTAGAAGGTGGGCGCGGTGTAGCAGATGGTGGCACCCACCTGGCCGATGAGGCGGACCATGGCCTCGGGTGTGTACGGGATGCTCGGAAAGTACACCGACGCGCCGGCCCACATGGGGAAGACCAGCAGACCACCCAGCCCGAAAGTGAAGGCCAGCGGGGGCGAGCCCATGACGATGTCGTCGGGCGTGGCGCGCAGCACGTGGCGCGGCCAGGTCTCGCAGGCGGCCAGCACGTCGCGGTGGGTGTGCACGGCGGCCTTCGGGCTGCCGGTGGTGCCGGAGGTGAAGGCCAGCAGGGCGATGTCGTCGGCGCGGGTGGGGCAGGGCGTGGTCTGGTCGCTCGCGTGGCGGGCCAGGGCCTCAAGCGAAAAACCTTGGGCCCCCAACCCTGGCGAAGCCAGGCCCCCCAAGGGGGTGCCATCGTCCTTGGGGCGGCCCTGCGGACGCTGGTCCAGCACCACCGCCGCATCACCGGTGTTGAACAGGCGCAGCGGCAACGCGGCCGTGTCCGGGCTCAACGCGAGGGCGGCCTTGAGTTCATCCTGCAGCTTCACATCGCACAGCGCGGCCGCGGGTTGCGACTTGTCGATGATCGCCTTGAGCTCGGTGGCGCGCAGCAGCGGCATGGTGGCCACCGCGATCAGGCCGCTCTGCACCACCGCCAGCCAGGCCAGCGCCATGGCGATGGAGTTGCCGCCGCGCAGCAGCACGCGGTTGCCGGGTTGCAGGCCCATGCCGGCCAGCACATGAGCGAATCGGTTCACCTCGGCGCGCGCCTGCGCGTAGCTCAACGTGCGCTCGTCGCTGCGGAACAGCGGGCGGTCGGCGTGGCCGGCGGCGAAGGCGCGGTCGAAGAGCGCCTGCACCACGTTGATCTGCTCGGGCAGCGCCTGCAGTTCGGGCAGGTCGTAGCGCAACTCGGGCCACTGATCTTGGGGGGGAAGCCGGTCGTGAACGAACCGGTCGGTCTGGGCGGAAGGGTGGGCAGTCATGTGCAACTCCAGCTTCAGTTCTTGAGCGCGCTTTTGCCGAGGATCAGCAGTTGCACTTCGCTTGCGCCTTCGTAGATGCGCAGCGAGCGGATGTCGCGGTAGAGGTGTTCGACCACATTGCCCACCTGAACGCCGCGCCCGCCGAACATCTGCAGCGCCATGTCGATGACCTTCTGTGCGTTTTCGGTGGCGGTGAGCTTGGCGCTCGCCGCGGCGGCGGTGTAGGCCGGTGTGCCGGCGCCGCTGGTGCTGCTGCAGTCGCGCATCCAGGCCGCGCGGTAGGTGAGCATGGCTGCCGCGTCGATGAGTGCGCTCATCTCGCCCAGGCGCGCTTGCGTGAGCTGGAAGTCGGACAGGGTCTGGCCGAACATCTTGCGGCTCTTGGCGTGCGCCACGGCTTCGGCGAAGGCGCGGCGCGCCATGCCCAGCGCGGCCGCGGCGACGGACGCGCGGAAGATGTCCAGCGTCTGCATGGCGAGCTTGAAGCCGCCGTTGACCGAGCCGACCAGCGCATCGTGCGCCACGGCGCAGCCGTTGAAGGTGAGCGTGGCCAGCGGGTGCGGCGCCATCACCTGGATGTGCGCGCTGGCGTCCAGACCGGGCACATCGGCGTCGACGATGAAGGCGCTGATGCCGCGCGCACCGGCGTCGGGTTCGGTCTTGGCGAAGGTGACGTAGAAGTCCGCCATGCCGCCGTTGCTGATCCAGGTCTTCTGGCCATTGAGCAACCAGCCGGTGGCGGTGGGCGTGGCGCGCAGGGCCATGGCCGCCACGTCGGAGCCCGCCTCGGGTTCGCTCAGGGCGAAGGCAGCGATCTTCTCGCCGCTGGCCACCGCGGGCAGGTAACGCGATTGCTGTTCGGGTGTGCCGGCCAGCGTGATGGCGCCGCTGCCCAGGCCCTGCATGGCAAACGCGAAGTCGGCCAGCGGCGAGTGGTAGGCCAGCGTTTCGCGCAGGATCACCAGCGCGCGCGAGTCCAGCGCGGGCAGCGCACCGCCGTGGGCTTGTGGCACGCAGTAGCGCAGCCAACCGGCAGCGCCCAGGCGCTGCACCCATTCTTTGCAGGCGGCGCGGTCGTCCGATTCATCGACGTGCTGCTCGCGCGCCCAAGCCACCAGGCCATTGGCCAAGGCGCGGTGCGCGTCGTCGAAGAACGGCAATTCGAGGTGCGCGGTCGGCGCCAGCGCGCCGTGCGGGTGGGGGTGTTCGAAAGCGACCATGTGCGTGTCCTGTTCAATCGCCTTCAAATTGCGGGCGCTGCTTCGCTGCGAAGGCCTCGTAGGCGCGGCGGAAGTCCTGCGTCTGCATGCAGATGGCTTGCGCCTGCGCCTCGGCTTCGATGGCCTGGTCCAGCGTCATGGCCCACTCCTGGTGCAGCATGGTCTTGGTCATGCCGTGTGCGAACGTCGGGCCTTGTGCCAGTTGCGCCGCCAATTTGTGCGCAGCGGGCAGCAGGGCCTCGCTCTCGTGCAGCGCGTTGAAGAAGCCCCAGGCCTTGCCCTCCTGGGCGGTCATGGCGCGGCCGGTGAACAGCAGTTCGCTGGCGCGACCCTGGCCGATCATGCGCGGCAACAGCGCGCAGGCGCCCATGTCGGCGCCGGCCAGACCGACGCGGGTGAACAGGAAGGCGACCGTGGCCGAAGGCGTGCCCAGGCGCAGGTCCGATGCGAGGGCCATCATGGCGCCGGCACCCGCACACACACCGTCCAGCGCGGCCACGATGGGCTGCGGGCAGGCGCGCATGGCGCTGACCAGCGCACCCGTCATGCGGGTGAAGGCCAGCAGCTCGGGCATGGTCATCTTCGTCAGCGGGCCGATGATTTCGTGCACGTCGCCGCCCGAGCAGAAGTTGCCCCCCGCGCCGGTCACCACCACCGACTTGATATCGGTCGCGCGCTGCAGGCCCAGGAACCAGTCGCGCAGTTCGGCGTAGGAGTCGAAAGTCAGCGGGTTCTTGCGCTCGGGCCGGTTGAGCGTGATGGTGGCGACACCGTCCTGCACGCTGAGCGCGAAGTGGGTGGGCGTGGCGGTGGCCATGGCGCTGTACTGGCCGCGCATGGGGTTGTGGTCGGGGATGGGGTGTTTCATGCCGTGTTCACTCCGCGTCGGTGACGATGCGCCGGTTGATGTCGAGTTGGTGCTGTTTGACCTTGCCCAGCAGCTTGTGCAACTGGTCGAGATCGCGTGGGGACAAACCGTCGAAAGCCTCGACGATCCACTGCTCGTGCTGCGTCGCCATGCGTTCGAACGCGCTGCGGCCCTCGGGTGTGAGCCGCACCAGGAAGGCGCGGCGGTCGCCTTCGACCGCCATGCGTTCCACCAGTCCCTCGGCCACCAGCTGGTCGGTGATGCCGGTGACGTTTCCGCCGGTGACCATGAGCCGGTGCGACAGCTCCTTCATCTTCAGGCCCTCGGGGTGGCGCTCGAGCTGCGCCATCAGGTCGAAGCGGGGGAGGGTGGTGTCGAACTGTTCGCGCAGGCCGGCGCGCACGCGCTTTTCGATCAGCTGCGAGCAGGTCAGCAGGCGCAGCCACAGGCGCAGCTCCTGCGCGTGTTCGCTGTGCGCGCGGGCTTCGAGGTCGAGGGTGTCCAGGTTCATGTGGCCTCCGCCGGGTCGGTGGTGATGAGGGTGCCCTGCAGCGCCTGCTGGCGCGCGATCTCGCGGTAGAGCTGGTCGCGCCCGCTTTCATAGGGCTTTGGCCACTGCACTGCACGGCTCTGCAGTTTGGCGGCTTCGTGCAGCGTCCAGGCCGGATCGGCCAGGTGCGGCCGGGCTACGGCGCAGAGGTCGGCACGGCCGGCGCCGATGATGCTGTTGGCGTGGTCGGCTTCACTGATGGCGCCTACCGCCATGGTCAGGATGCCGGCCTCGTTGCGCACGCGGTCGGCGAAAGGCGTCTGGTACATGCGGCCGTAGACCGGCTTGGCCTGGCGCGTGGTCTGGCCGGAGGACACGTCGATCACGTCGCAGCCGGCGGCCTTGAACAGGCGCGCGATGGCCACCGCGTCGTCGGGCGTGTTGCCGCCGGGCGCCCAGTCGTGCGCCGAGATGCGCACGCTCATGGGCTTGTCGGCCGGCCACGCGGCGCGCATGGCGGCGAAGACTTCCAGCGGGTAGCGGCAGCGGTTTTCCAGCGAGCCACCGTACTCGTCGCTGCGCTGGTTGGTCAGCGGGCAGATGAAGGCCGAGAGCAGGTAGCCGTGGGCGGCGTGCAGCTCCAGCCAGTCAAAGCCGGCAGCGGCCGCACGTTCTGTTGAGGCGACGAAGGCCGCGGTCATCGCGTCCATGTCGGCGCGGGTCATGGCGCGCGGCACCTGGTTCTGCGCACCGTAGGGCACGGCGCTGGCCGACAGCAGCGGCCAGTTGCCGGCGGGCAGCGGCTCGTCGATGGCCTCCCAGCCCCGCTGGGTCGATCCCTTGGGCCCGCTGTGGCCGATCTGGATGCCGATCTGGGCACTGCTCTGCTGGTGCGCAAAATCCACGATGCGCGCGAACGCCGCCTGCTGCGCATCGTTCCACAGCCCCGGGCAGCCGGGCGTGATGCGGCCCTCGGGCGTCGGGCTGGTCATCTCCACCATCACCAGCGCGGCGCCGCCCACGGCGCGCGCGCCCAGGTGCATCAGGTGCCAGTCGCCGACCACACCGTCGGTTGCCTTGTACTGCGCCATGGGCGAGACGACGATGCGGTTCTTCAGCTTCACGCCGCGCACGGTCAGTGGCAGCAGCATGGGCGGCGTCGGCTTGCCGCCGACGCTGCGGCCACCGGCCTTGTCTTGCAACCAGCTTTCGTAGCCCTCCAGCCACTTCGCATCGCGCAGGCGCAGGTTCTCGTGGCTGATGCGCTGGCTGCGCGTGAGCAGCGAGTAGGCGAACTGCTCGATCTCCATGCCGGTGTAACGGTCCACATGCTCGAACCACTCGGTGGAGTTGCGCGCCGCGTTCTGGATCTTGAGCACCTCTACGCTGCGGCGCGCTTCGTAGCCTTGCAATACCGTGGCCATGTCGGCGCCCGCGTTCTTCGAGAACTCGTCGGCCAGGTCGATCGCGTCTTCCAGCGCCAGCTTGGTGCCGCTGCCGATGGAGAAGTGCGCGGTGTGCGCCGCGTCGCCCATGAGCACGATGGGAACGCGTCGGACGCGATCCGGCGCCGGGCCGCCCCAAGCCGGATCAGCCCCCTCGGGGGGCAGCGACCCGCGCAGCGGCGGAGCGTGGGGGTGCTCCTGCCAGTGCACCCAGGTGTTGCAGATCACGCGGGGGAAGCGGATCCAGTTGGCCGAGCCGCGTAAGTGCTTGGCGTTGCTGATCAGGGCGTTGCCGTCCAGGTGCCTCGCGAACAGCTTCTCGCAGAAAGCGATGCCTTCGTCCTGGCTCATGTCTTCGATGCCGTGCGCTTTCCACACCTGCTCGGGCGTTTCGACGATGAAGGTCGAGGTCTCGTCGTCGAACTGGTAGGCGTGCGCCTGGAACCAGCCGTGCTCGGTCTGTTCGAACGCGAAGGTGAAGGCGTCAAACGTCTTCTTCGTGCCCAGCCAGACGAAGCGGCACAGCCGGGTGTCGATGTCGGGCTGGAAAGTGCTTTCGTAGCGCGTGCGGATGCGGCTGTTCAGGCCGTCGCTGGCGATCACCAGATCGGCGTCGTACTGCTGTGCGAGCGCCTGGTCGTCGGTCACGTCGGTCTCGAACACCAGGTTCACGCCCAGCGCCTGGCAGCGTTCCTGCAGGATGTTGAGCAGCCGCTTGCGGCCGATGCCGATGAAGCCGTGGCCGGTGGAACGCACGCTGGCGCCTTTGTAGAAGACCTCGATGTCGTCCCAGTGGTTGAAGGCGTCGGCCATCTGCTGGGCCGATTCCGGGTCGGCCTTCCTGAGGTTCTGCAGCGTCTGGTCGGAGAACACCACGCCCCAGCCAAAGGTGTCGAACGGCCGGTTGCGCTCGACCACCGTCACCTCCAGCGCCGGGAAGCGCCGCTTCATCAGCAGACCGAAATAGAGGCCCGCCGGGCCACCACCGATGCACAGGATGCGCCGCAGCGCCGGAATGGGAGTGTTCATGTCTGATTAGTTTAGACATGAAGCAAACCCGACCAACCGGGTTTACCCGGACCGATTTGATCTAAGTGGTGTCTTTTGTCGGATGGCGGTGCAAGAATGGGTTGAACCATCCAGGAGAACCGCATGTCCCTCTACCGCTTCAAGTCCCGTGAAACCAGTGATCTGGTCATGCTCAAGCCGCATGGCCAGCGCATCCTGGAGGTGCTGGGCAAGGACCCCGAAGGACCCGGCATCCTCCAGCCGGCGGACATGGCCGCCGCCGTGCAGGCCTTGCGCGCCGCGGCCGAGGCCGAAGAGGCCGAGCAGAAACGCCTGAAAGAGGAAGCGCAGGCGCGCGGCGAAGTGCCGCCCGAGTTCGATCAGGTCGGTCTGCGCCTGCGCAGCGTGCCCTTCATCGAGATGCTGCTGCGCTGCGAAAAAGCGAAGGTGGAAGTGGTCTGGGGCGTCTGAGTCCAGGCCAGCGACCCGCGCTGCGGCGGGGCGTGGCGGCTTACCGGGCGAGCCACCTGTGCGCCCCGGGGCAGACCCCAGCTCAGCCCTTCTGCATGTCGCGCAGGATGCCCAGCACCTTCGCGCGGCTGCGTTCGAAGTCGGTGTTGAGCAGCGTGCTGGCCAGGTCCATGCGGCCTTCGCCGGCCAGCTTCAGGGCCTCGTCGGCCAGTTCGTGGAAGTGCCGGTGTTCTTTCTGCAGCTCGGCAAACAGCGGGTGCCTGCCCGGGGCGCGGGTGGCCGAGCGCTGCAGCCACTGGCCCAGCTCGCTGTCGCCGGCGCCCGGCAGCAGGCGCGGCGGCGGGGTCTCGGCCTGGTTGACCATCCCCAGGTGGTCGTTGAACTGCACACACCATTCCAGGTGGTGGATCAGGGCGCCTTGCAGGTCCAGCCGGTCCAGCCGCGGGGCCGCGGGCGGCGGCGGTTCGCCTGCAAACGCGCGGTTTGGTGCCTCTCCAGAGCCAGCCGACGGCGCCTGGCCCACGCGCGATCCGCGCAGCAGTTGAAACAGTTTGTTAAGAGACATGGCGCCGCGACTGTAGGTGCGCGGCGGCCTGCTGGCGGCGTGCCTGCCCGAAGAAAGTGCCATCCTGGCGAACCCGTCACCCGCTGTGGGCGGCCACGCACCACCGCTGTGACGCATTGCACGGCGGCTGTGGGGCCGGGCGGGCTCAGGTCTGCAGGTCGAACGTGGCGGCGGCCACCGCACTGCCGTTGACCAGCACCTCCACCCGGTGCAGACCGGCGTAGAGCGTGCGCGTGGTCACCGGGCGCAGGCTGTGGCGTTTGGCCAGCGCCCGGGTTTCGCCCGGTGCCAGCGCCAGCTTCCAGCCCTTGAACACCTTGGGCGATGTGCCGCCGTTGGCGCGCACGTGGTGCACCGCGTAGTCCACCACCAGGTCCTGCGGCCCGCGGGCGGTGGAGGTCAGCGTCACGGCCAGGTCGATGCCTTCGCCCACCGCCGCCTGCGTGGCCGACAGCGCCAGGTGTGCCGAGCCCATCAAGCCCGGCTGCAGCCCCCAGGCCACCAGCGTGGGGGTGTGCCCCTGCTTGATGAGGCTGCGGCTGGCGTGGCGCAGCAGGGCCGCGCGCTGCGCGCTGGCGTCGCGGCGGTGTTCGCGCACCCAGCTGGCCACCAGGTCGGCGTGGTCCTTGGCGATGTCGTTGAGGTGGTTGGCCACGCTGCGGCGCACGTAGGCGCTGGGGTCGTCCTGCAGCGCGCGCAGCAGCGGCAGCGTGGGCG
>Ga0075012_10006506_pt1 | contig 10596 bp, 8 predicted proteins | sample All_14_2_FD_71474 | JGI IMG/M metagenome (GOLD analysis project Ga0075012, IMG submission 71474) | Freshwater microbial communities in response to fracking from Pennsylvania, USA - Allegheny Zone_MetaG_DW_15 | ecosystem: Environmental > Aquatic > Deep subsurface > Groundwater > Drilled... | reverse complement strand
AGTTACTATTCCTTGTGATAAAATGATAAAAAGGGGATGGTGTAAATGAAAATAAAGATCGAAAAAATGGGAATCAACGGCGAGGGGATTGGATACATCGACCGACTGCCAACCTTCATCGAAAATGCTTATCCCGGTGAAATAGTTGAAGCTGAAATCGAAAAACGCTTCGATCGCTACGTGATTGCCAAACGATTGGAATTGATACAGCAAAGTCCGCACCGCATCGTTTCTCCGTGTCCGATCCAAGATCAATGTGGCGGATGTTCGATTATGACTCTTAGTCTTGAACAGCAATTGAAAGAAAAAGAGAAGCTTCTCTATGAATCCTTAAGAAAATATATGAGCGGGAAAGTCCCGCGGATCCGGCCTATCGTGGTGAATCCATCACCCTTAGGATATCGAAACCAATGCAAATTTCCAATCAGTCTTAATCAGGGAACATTGACTAGCGGTATGTATAAGCCAAACTCAAACTACTTCGTATCGATTGATCACTGCATCGTACACGATGAAGACATTGAACGCGTTCGTAAGGAAGTCATGAGATTAAGCAACGAATATCGGTTACCCTCATTCAATCCACCCAAGTATCAAGGCCTCAGATACATCGTTTTACGCAGTTTTGACGGAAATATTCAGCTGACGCTGGTAACCGGACAGCTAAAACTTCCGGCCAAGTTTATCGAAGATATTTCGAAAATTCAAGGTGTCAAGACCATAGCCCAAAGCATTAACGACGTAAAGCACAGCCGCGAAATCATTAAGAATAAAACTGATATCCTGTGGGGATCTAAAACCATAACATGCACGATCAACGATATTGACTTAGTCGTATCGCCACAGTCATTTTTCCAACTCAATATCAAGCAAGCCACGGCTATTTATAATAAAGTCGTGTCAAGCATCGAACCTTGTGATTGCATAGTCGAAGCTTATTGCGGAATTGGTGCAATGTCTTTGATGGTCAAACATTTGGCCAAAGAAGTCATCGGCATCGACAGTATCCAGGCTGCCATAGATAATGCAAACATCAATGCTCAAATCAATAATGCCGAAAATGTAAAATTCATCGCCGGTGATGCAGCGGTCAGTTTACAAAAAATCGCTGCTAACAAAAAGATCAATGTTCTTGTCGTAGATCCTCCTCGCAGCGGACTTTCTGACTCCATGCTGGAAATTATAAAAAGTATAGAAGTTGATCAAATTATATATGTTTCATGTAACCCGAGTACTCTGGCAAAAAATCTTGAAGTTCTGCAAACAGAGTATGACATCCTCGAAATCACACCTTATGATATGTTCAGTCACACTCCGCTGATCGAGACAGTTGTTAATCTGCGACGCAAGACGGACAAATGAAAAACATCTTGGTCACAGGGGGCAGTAACGGCATTGGCAGAGCAATTAGCGAACATCTGCTAAAAGAAGGAAATCATGTAATCATCGCGGACATCGTTGAGCCTTCCGGAATGCAAATATGTAATCAATACCCAAACCGGTGTTTATTCATCCGTTGTGACTTACGGACGATAAATGGGGTAAGAACTATATTTGAAGAATTGGATGCACGACAAATATGCTTGGATGCTATCATCAATAATGCCGGTAAAGGCATGATCACAAAACTGACCGAACTGACAGATGAAGAAGTCGAAGACGGATATGGTCTGATGCTGCGAGCACCGCTGCTGATCAGCCGGGAATGGATCAAACGAAGAAAACCTGAACCGTCGGATGTTGGCCGAATCATCAACATAGCCTCAACCCGGGCATTCATGAGTGAACCGTCGTCAGAAGTCTATGCCATGTGTAAAGGCGGTTTGGTTTCTCTGACCCATGCTCTGGCAATTTCGCTTCAACCCTATAATATCCAAGTCAATTGCATATCTCCGGGATGGATCGTCACCAATGATGCCCAACTGAGCGATGCCGATCACAAACAACATCCAAGCAACCGCGCCGGTAATCCAAACGACATTATCCATGCCATTAACTACTTGCTGCAAAATGACAATGCCTTCATAAACGGCCAAAATATCATCATTGATGGCGGTATGACAAAGAAAATGATTTATGTTGACTAAAAAGAGAACATCAAGTTCTCTTTTCTATAGAATATTAAAGTGCTTTAGAGCAAAGACGATACCATCTTCACCCACTGACCTTGTCACAAAATCCCCATGAGACTGAACATGAACTTGTGCATTTCCCATCACTACACCGATTTGAGCTTTCTGAATCATATCAATATCATTCTCGCCATCACCAAACACCATTACATTGCTCCAATTGATTTGTAACTCTTCAAGTACATGTTCGATGGCTCTTGACTTGCCATCCCCCTTGGCAAAAACATCAAATGCATGAGCATAGCTGCGTGTAATAGAGAGAGACTTATATCCGTCTTTTATGCTGAGAACCAAATCATCATCCCCAATCAGAAACATTCCCATCGGCAATTCTTGACTCAACCGGACATTCTTTCCGGTTTGATCACGCAAGATTTTCCGATAATCCTGCCCCTTGACATAGGTTTGGATGAACTCATCGAAATTATAATAAACCTCGACCGCATCCGCCATCTTTAAACCGACCGCAATCTTGTTATCAATACACCATTCGGTCAATCTGAAAACTTCCTCTTTTTCAAGATCATAACGCTTAAGAAACTGACCGTTTTTATCAAGAAGACATTGCCCGTTGATACACACATAATAATCCGGATTCACGACATCCTTAACAGCTTGCGGAATGAAATAAAATGCTCTTCCGGTAGCAATCAGTACCTCTTTACCTGCTGACTTCAGTTGTTGAATTGCCTGTTGAGTAGAAACTGATACTTGATTTGATTTATGCTCGATCAACGTCCCATCGATGTCAAAAACGAAAAGCTGAATGTTCTCCATAGACTCACCTCTTATCCGCGCACGGATAACTTATATCATTAAACCTTATTTCGCAATTTAGTTCAAGTAAATAAACGATAAAACATTATCGACAAGTCGAGGTCGGTGTGTTAGAATAATCCCAAACTAAAACACCGTATATCCTCGCGAATAAGGCGCGAGAGTCTCTACCTGGTCACCGTAAATGACCGGACTACGATGGAAGCAGCACATTTTTTATGCTACTTCCGTCGAATGACGGAAGTTTTTTGTTAATAAAAAGGAGGTTTTGTATGAAAATATCAAACATCGACATGAAAATTTCATACAAAGCCGTAGAATGCGGTATTTTTTCGATGATCGGCCATATTTCAGGTGAACGACACAATAAAAGAGATATGAAAACGGAAAGTACGGATGCTTTCCGTTTCTTTATCCAAAGGGGGATTTATGGATAAAACAGAACAATTAAAAAGAATCAGAGACATACACACCGGGAAAATAAAACCGGAATGTTGTATAAGAAATGTTAACATCATCAATACACTGACCCGGGAGATACATCAAGGCAATCTTATTATCGACCAGGGGTTGATCTTAGGATTTGAAAACATCGAAGCTGAAACAGCCATTGAAGGAAGAGGACGCTATCTGGCACCACTGTTTACCGACGCCCACATTCATATTGAATCAACGATGGTCACTCCCATGGTACTCAATGACATTTTCATCCCCCGAGGAATCGGTAAAATCATAGCCGATCCCCACGAAATCGCAAATGTATGCGGACATGACGGCATTAAGTACATGCTTGATTGTGCCGAAAATTGTGACCTGGATATACAAATCGTACTGCCATCTTGCGTTCCATCCACTCGCTTGGAGCACGCCGGCGCAATTCTAAACGCTGAAGATTTACGACCATTCTATTCACATCCCAAAGTCCTTGGCTTAGCTGAAGTCATGGACCTGGAAGCTGTCAGACATGATGATGATATGATAGTGAAGATAGCTGATGCAATTGAAAACAACCGCAGCATCGATGGACACGGCAGTGTACTGAACCGAAGTGATTTGGACCTCTATGCATCCCTGCAAATCCGTAACGACCACGAATGCGGTCAAACCGACGATATGATCGACAGATTACGACGCGGTATCACAGTCTTTATCCGCGAAGGCAGCGTCATCAAGAATCTTAAAGATCTGCTGCCGGCAGTCAACGAAAAAAATGCTCACCAGATTTGCTTCTGCACCGATGACCGCCATCCGGATGACATCGTAAGCGAAGGAGGTGTTGATGTTGCTGTCAACTTGGCCATACAACTGGGACTTGATCCTGTATTGGCCATTACCATGGCGACACTGAACCCCGCCAGACACTATAAATTTGACAATCAAGGTGCCATAGCACCAGGATACAAAGCTGACTTCTTTATATTCAGCGATTTGAATCATATTCACGCCGAAGAGGTGTTCAAAAACGGAAAAATGATCGCATTCAATGGAACACCGCTTAATCCCAAATCAGACATTGTGATACCGATACCTGAAAGAGTAAAATTCTCCATCAATTGCGCAGAATACAAAGTCTCGGATATCCAATGCAACATGGGAAAACATAATGCCTTGAAAATGATAAGAATCATTCCCAAAGGTGTGATAACGCCTTTACACATCGAAACCACCGACAAAAATCATTTCGGTCAATTCGTTCCAAGTATTGAGAAGGATCAGGCAAAACTGGTCGTTATCGAACGACACAACCAAACCGGCAACATCGGCGTATGTGCTGTAAAAGGATTCGGATTGACCGGTGGAGCAATTGCAACGACTGTAGCGCATGACTCACATAATATCATTGCCATCGGAACCAACGACTTTGATATCATTATGGCAATAGAACAATTACGGAAAAGCGAAGGTGGATACGTCGTGGCCAACGATGGTAAAATCCTGGCTCAAGTCAGCCTTGAAATCGCCGGACTGATGACAAACCGAAAACTCGAAGAACTAGTGGATCAATTGAAAGATTTACATACAAAAGCAGGATATTTTCTCAAATATCATACATTTAACCCGTTTTTGATGTTATCATTTATCTCACTACCCGTCATCCCGGAAGTCAAACTAACAGATATCGGATTAATTGATGTAGTCACACAACAAGTAATAAACACCCTGACAGATATTGTCGAATAAGGAGAAACCAATCAATGGACAACATGAACGGAAAAATTCAAAAGGAAGGATACACATACGATGACTGCCTTCTTATCCCGGCATTTTCACAAGTAGTTCCTGCCGATGTAACATTAAAGACACAACTGACAAGCAAAATATCACTGAATGTCCCCATCATATCCGCTGCTATGGATACAGTAACCGAAGAAGCCATGGCAAGAGCAATGGCACTTGCCGGAGGCTTGGGATTCATCCACAAAAACCTCACTGTAGAACAACAAGCAGACATGGTCCGCCGTGTCAAAGAAACAAAGATTTCTGAAGAATACCCCGATGCTTGTGTCGATGAAAATGGGAAATTGCGTGTTGGAGCAGCCGTAGGCGTATCCAGCTCAACCCTTGAACGCATCCAAGCATTGGTTGACGCCGGGGTAGATATCCTGGCCGTTGACAGTGCTCATGGACACTCCGCAGGTGTCATCGAAACCGTCCGAAAAGTTAAGCAACTATACCCAGACCTCGACATCGTCGGAGGAAACATCGTAACCGCCCAAGCCGCCATCGACTTAATCTATGCCGGAGCCACCTGCATCAAAGTCGGCGTCGGCCCTGGATCGATCTGTACCACTCGCGTTGTCGCAGGCGTCGGTGTACCGCAGTTAACAGCCATCAACGACGTGTACCAAGTCGCAAAACAATACGGCGTCGGCATTATCGCCGATGGCGGTATAAAGATATCAGGAGATATTTCTAAAGCACTTGCAGCCGGCGCAGACTGCGTCATGCTAGGCGGACTTTTAGCCGGATGCGAAGAAACCCCGGGAGAAGTCGTTGAAATCAATAACCGCAAAGTAAAAAGCTATATCGGCATGGGATCACTAAAAGCCATGCAACGCGGATCCAGCGACCGCTACTTCCAAGGCGGCCAAAAAGAACTGAAGAAACTGGTTCCGGAAGGAATCGAAGCAACCGTCCCCTACAAAGGCTCCATCAATGAAGTCTTGTACCAGATGCTCGGAGGATTACGCTCCGGTATGGGATACTGCGGATGCAAAACGATTAAAGATATGAAAGATTATGCGAAATTCATGAAAATCACCAATGCCGGGTTAAAAGAATCACACCCGCATGATGTAGATAACGTCAAGGAGGCACCAAACTACCGTGGTAAATAAAATCATCGTCCTGGACTACGGCAGCCAGTACAACCAACTCATCGCCCGACGCATCCGCGAAATGGGCGTCTACAGCGAACTTCGCCACCACGATATCACCGCATCACAACTCAAGGATATTGAGGGTATCAAAGGCATCATCCTATCCGGTGGACCAAACTCCGTTTACGATGAAGACGCCTTCAAACTCGACCCGGCAATTCTTGACTGCGGTATACCTGTTTTGGGAATCTGCTATGGCATGCAACTGATCGCCTACAATCTCAATGGAAAAGTATCCCCCAGCAACCACCGCGAATACGGCAAAGCAATCATCAAGATTGAAAAAGAAAACAGTATATTCCAGATACTGCCCAACGAAATGCAAGTGTGGATGTCCCATGGTGACAGCGTAACATCATTACCCGAAGGATTTGAAGTCTACGCCACATCACCATCATGCCCCGTAGCCGCCTTCGGCAATCCTTCAAAGAAATTATATGGGGTACAATTTCATCCTGAAGTCAGACACTCATTATACGGACAAGAGATACTCCGCAACTTCGTCTTCAATATATGCGATGCTGAAGCCAATTGGAACATGACCGCCTACATTGAAGAGCAAATCAAAGAAATCCAAGACACCGTAGGCGACCAAGAAGTCTTGTGTGCATTATCCGGAGGCGTCGACAGCGCCGTGGTAGCTGCACTTTTACACAAAGCCATTGGCGATAAACTGACATGTATGTTCGTCGACCATGGACTGTTGCGCAAAAACGAAGCCACCTGGGTAGTCAAAGTATTCAAAGAAAAACACCACATGAAACTGATCAAAATCGACGCTCAACAACACTTCCTGTCAAAATTGGCAGGGATATCCTCGCCAGAAGAAAAACGCAAATGCATCGGCAAAGAATTCATCTACATCTTCGACACCGAATCAAGCAAACTAAGCAACATCCACTGGCTCGCCCAAGGAACACTCTACACTGATATCATCGAATCAGGCACAAAAACGGCACAGACCATCAAATCACACCACAACGTCGGCGGACTACCCGAAGACATGCGCTTCAAACTAATCGAACCTCTGAAAAGCCTATTCAAAGACGAAGTCCGCGAAGTCGGAAAACGCCTGGGATTACCCGACGAAATCGTCCATCGCCAACCTTTTCCCGGACCAGGACTCGCCATCCGGATCATCGGAGATGTGACAGAAGAAAAGATTAAAATCGTCCAAGAAAGCGACGCCATCCTCCACCAGGAAATAGACAAAGCAGGCCTGCGTGAAAGCATCTGGCAATACTTCACGGTATTGACCAACCTGCGATCCGTCGGAGTCATGGGAGATCAAAGAACCTACGATTATACAGTCGGCATCCGCGCCGTAACATCCATCGATGGTATGACCGCAGACTTCGCACGAATCCCTTACGAGGTACTCGAAATCGTATCCTCGAGAATCGTAAACGAAGTAAAAGGCGTCAATAGAATTGTTTATGATATAACATCCAAACCACCATCAACTATTGAATGGGAATAGAAAAAAACCTTCGAGTTAATCGGAGGTTTTTAGTCAAACCGTTCATTAGTCGTTTTAAATAGAATTCCATCCCGGAAATATCTACGAGTAATCCTCGGACTTACAGATGTTAATATCTCATACGATATGGTCTGTAAATACTTCGCCATCTCTGCTGCATCAGAATTATCACCAATAATTTCTACAATATCATCCACGGTCGTGTGACCAGGCACTCGAATCATGATTAAGTCCATACATACACGTCCAATGACTTCACAAGACTGATTATTAACGTAGAAATTATAACCCTGCAGTTTCCGATCAAGTCCATCCGCATAACCGATGGGTAACACAGCAATCGTCTCTTCATTTGTTGCAGTATAAGTTGCAGAATAACTTACCTGATCCCCGGGGTTTAATTTTTTGATCTGATTGATACCACAATACATCGAAAGAATAGGCATTAAGCTTTTATTATGGGACGAATAACCATACATAGCTATCCCGCAACGCACAGCATTGCTAAACTTGTCTGTCTCACCTAATGTCAAGGCCGCATCAGAATTTGAAGTATGAACCCACCTAAAGTTAACATCCGACGCATTTAAGAACTCTTTAAATTTTGCAATCTGCTTTAGGGTAATATCACCATTTAAGATATTACTGCTTGACAGATGCGTATATAAACCCTCAACTTTAAGGTTATTCGCTTTCGCTAGATCTAGTACTTCCTTAAATTCATTAATCGACTTTATCCCAACACGATTCATTCCGCTATCGACTTTTATATGCAAAATCAAATTATCTAGCGATCCGCAACAGGCCAATGCTTTAATCAGCCAATCTTTTGAAGGAATAACAACAGTAATATTCTTTTCAATCGCTATAGGTATATGGGAAGTTTCTGTATAACCCAGGACGATTATCGGGGTTTTTATCGTGTGATTTCTTAAATGAACAGCTTCATCGAGAGAAGAAACACAGAGATACGAGATCTGCAACGATTCGAGATGCTGTGCTATTTCAATATCACCATGACCGTATGCATTGGCTTTAATCACACCAAAAACAGCTTTGCCCGAAGTTGTTTTTAATACATTAATGTTACTTGCCAATTTATCGAGATCGATATCTACCCATGTGTTTCTAAAAGTTGTCATATTAAACTATCCTTGCGTTTGTGTAAGCGAAATATACTCCAGCGATCCTGAAAAGCAAACTGAGTAGTGTTCCTATGTTGGCTGATAGCCATAATATTACTGTTGATGAGAATGCAAAAATCATACTATCTATAGAACTAAATGCTTCTGGACCGAAAAATGTCAGAACATCCCCTAAAAGAATCGCTAAAATGGTCAAGCCAGCAGCGAGGATTGAGAACCGTAAATGTACGCCTCTACCTTTATTTTTAATGACATATCCGATTAGGTATCCAATTCCAATATATACGATCGAAAACTCAAAGGGCGATAAACTACTAATTATTCCGTAAATGATTCCAGTAATAAGGGCAGTTGGAACACCCCAGAGAATTGCTTTGGTAAAACGTTGATTTCTGGATATTGCGTGGGAATTGAAGACTTTCAACATATTTTTTCCTCCGACATAATTTAGTATAGCATAGATTTCGGTTCTCAAAAACCCAATTTTGTTTAGTGTTTGTATGTCTTTGGGCTGTTTATAAAAGTTGTATTTATTATTGACTAAGCAAGCGGGTATATGGTATATTATTTAAGCACTACGGTGAATATGGAGGTTTAGCTCAGTTGGGAGAGCGTCTGCCTTACAAGCAGAGGGTCAGGGGTTCAAGTCCCTTAACCTCCACCATTTTTTTTTGCCGACTTAGCTCAATTGGCAGAGCAACTGATTTGTAATCAGTAGGTTGTAGGTTCAAGTCCTATAGTCGGCACCATTCCCAATTTATTTAGCTGGGGGGATAGCGAAGTGGCTAAACGCGGTTGACTGTAAATCAACTCTCCCTGAGTTCGGCGGTTCGAATCCGTCTCCCCCCACCATTATTTATTGGGGTATAGCCAAGCGGTAAGGCATCAGACTTTGACTCTGACATCTCCATGGTTCGAATCCATGTACCCCAGCCATATTTGTGACCCGTTAGCTCAGGTGGTAGAGCAACTGACTTTTAATCAGTGGGTCGAAGGTTCGAGTCCTTTACGGGTCACCAAATCGCGGATGTAGTTCAATGGTAGAACTTCAGCCTTCCAAGCTGACTACGTGGGTTCGATTCCCATCATCCGCTCCATCAATAAAAAGTCCCACTAAACAGTGGGTTTTTATTTATTTTGGCACTACAATGGCATTACAATTTTGAGTTTTCCATAATTTCAAGCAAATAATCCTCGGATTCTTTCATCAAATGAGTATAAATACTCAATGTGGTGTTAATATCTTCATGCCCCAATCTCTTTGAGACTGCAACGATATTTACGTTCTTCGATATCAGAAATGATGCGTGAGAATGTCTAAGATCGTGTATTCGAATCTCCGGTACTCCCGAAGCTTGGATAGCTCGTTTGAACTCCCGCTGGATTGTTGATATTGCCAGTGTTGCATGATCGCCAAATAGATACTTTCCTTCGCGTTGGAGAAGAGGTTGTAATACAGTGAGTAATTCACTATCCATAGAGATTGTACGCACGCTGGACGCATTCTTAAGTGGTAACGGACCGTTCTTGAAATGCTTGATAGATTTATTGATTGTTACCTTATTGCCGTGTATATCGCTTTTTAACAGCCCTAGCGCTTCTGACCGGCGTGTGCCTGTCCTAAAGAGGAAAGTAAAATAAGCACTCATGATTGGACTTTCAACATGCTGAATGAACAAAGC
>Ga0075012_10006505_pt1 | contig 10599 bp, 12 predicted proteins | sample All_14_2_FD_71474 | JGI IMG/M metagenome (GOLD analysis project Ga0075012, IMG submission 71474) | Freshwater microbial communities in response to fracking from Pennsylvania, USA - Allegheny Zone_MetaG_DW_15 | ecosystem: Environmental > Aquatic > Deep subsurface > Groundwater > Drilled... | reverse complement strand
ACCCCTGAGGATGTAGCGGGGGCAGTCGCCTATCTGGTCGGTGAGGATGGAAGATATCTGACCGGCCAGACGCTGCACGTTAACGGCGGCATGTTTATGCAGTAACACGTGATGGATCCTGCCGGATCCATGTTTTCCAGGATAAATACAAGGACCGACGACAATCAGACAGCTCTGCCGGCGGCCGAAATTCGACAGACTATCACCAACAGGGAGAAAAGCAATGGCTATTGAACAGGAAATGATTGACATCATCGTTGAGCAGCTGAGTGTCGAGAAAGAGAAGGTTGTACCGAACGCATCCTTTGTCGATGACCTTGGGGCCGACTCGCTTGATCTGGTGGAACTGATCATGGCAATGGAAGAGGGTTTCGACATCGAGATCCCCGATGAGGACGCCGAGAAGATCACCACCGTTCAAGATGCGATCGATTACGTCAAAAAACTGAAGTAACATGCGGTAACTCATTTCAATCCCATCTGTCAGGCAGCACACAGGCTGAAGGAGATCCTATAGTGAAGCGCAGAGTTGTGGTTACAGGCGTTGGACTGGTGACACCCCTCGGAACCGGTGTTGCCAAGAGCTGGGAAAATATCTGTGCCGGCAAGAGCGGAATAGGCCTGATTACCCGTTTTGATACGAGTGATTATCAGGTCAAGATTGCTGCCGAGGTTCGGGACTTCGAGGTCGAAGATTTCCTGGACAAGAAAGCGGTCAAACATCTTGATCTCTTTGTGCAGTATGGCCTTGCCGCAGCCATAATGGCTGTAGGCGACAGCGGGTTTGAGGTCAATGCGGCCAACTGCGGCCGGATCGGTGTCATAACGGGTTGTGGAATGGGTGGTCTGCCGACCATCGAAAAATATCACCAGATCACCCTCGAAAAAGGCCCTCGCAAGCTCACCCCGTTCTTCATCCCGATGGTGATCCCCAACATGCCGTCGGGACACATATCTATGCAGATTGGTTCGAAAGGTCCGAACCTGACGCTCACGACCGCCTGTGCTGCCGGCACCCATGCCGTTGGTGAGGCGTATCGGCATATCAAATACGGCATGTGCGATATCGTCGTTTCGGGCGGGGCCGAGGCGGTCATCTGCCCGTTGGGTGTCGCTGGTTTCAGTGCGATGAAGGCACTCTCGAGCCGGAATGATGCCCCGGAGGAGGCGTCGCGGCCCTTTGACAAGGATCGCGACGGCTTCGTTATGTCGGAAGGGTCCGGCATGCTCATTCTCGAAGAACTCGAACATGCAAAGGCCCGAGGCGCCCATATCTATGCCGAGGTCTGCGGTTATGGTCTGAGCAGTGACGCCTATCACATAGCCGCACCGCCGGAAGACGGCGAGGGGGGGGCTCGGGCGATGCAGTTGGCGGTCGAGGATTCCGGCCTGAAGCCCGAAGATTTCGATTACATCAATGCCCACGGTACTTCCACCCCCCTGAATGATCGCTGTGAGACCCAGGCGATCAAGACGGTGTTCAAGGATCATGCGTCGCGGCTGGCGATCAGCTCGACCAAATCGATGACCGGGCACATGCTCGGCGCCGCCGGAGGAATCGAGGCGGTCTTCACCGTCCTGAGCATCCATCATCAGATTGCCCCGCCAACCGCTAATCTCATTGAGCCGGGCCCGGGGTGCGATCTTGATTATGTGCCAAGACAGGCCCGGGCGATGAAGATCGAGGCCGCCCTCTCCAACTCCTTTGGGTTTGGGGGGACGAACGCAGTTATTGCGATGCGGCGGTTTCGATAAATCGTGGTGGGAGAACAATCCATGAAGATTGCCCTTGGCGCTGATCATGGCGGGTACCATCTCAAGGAAAAGATAGTGCAACTGTTGCGAGACCTTGGCCATCACGTCGCCGATACCGGTTGTTTTTCTTGTGATTCCGTAGACTATCCTGACTATGCCGAACATGTCATCGGGTTGGTGGGCGATGGCAATTGCGACAGAGGGATTCTCGTCTGCGGTACCGGGATAGGCATGGCGATCGCCGCCAACCGCAATCGGAAGATACGTGCCGCCAACTGCCATGACGATTATACCGCGAGAATGAGCAGGGAACACAATGATGCCAACGTCCTCTGCCTCGGTGCCAGAGTCATAGGTGAAGGCGTGGCTGCTGATCTTGTCAAGATCTGGCTGGCCACGCCCTTTTCCGGCGGACGTCATCAATCTCGCATCGCCCGGTTCAGTGATTTCTGACCCATTGCGAAATTCGCCGCGGGATCGCCCTCCTCCTTGCTCATCCGCTTTGATGTTGGTGCGCCGGCATCGTTTCGAGTTCAACTCATCCCTTCTCTCTGCTCTCCAAGACGAACATTTGCAGCGTGTCCGCGGGAGATCTGCTAAACTTGTATGCCGAGTGATACAGTTATTCAAGCGGAGCAGGTGAACTGGAGTGCCGTAATGTCAGGGAGAATTCAATGAAGTGTCCATACTGTGGTCATCTTGACAACAAGGTCATAGATTCCCGGCTGAACAAGGATAGCACCATCACCCGGAGAAGAAGGTCCTGTCTGGTCTGTAATCAACGGTTTACCACCTATGAACGGCTGGAAGTGATGATGCCGATGCTGGTCAAGAAGGACGGGCGGCGCGAGGCATGGGACCGGCAGAAGATGGTGCTGGGGTTGGAGAAAGCCTGCGAAAAGCGGCCGGTCAGCCGTGACCGGATCGATCTGTTTGTCGATGAAATTGAACACCGGCTACAGGACTTTGGGGCCAAGGAGGTGTCGTCGCAGGTGATCGGAGAGTGGGTGATGGAGGAACTGCCGCAGCTCGACGAAGTGGCCTATGTCCGTTTTGCCTCCGTTTATCGGCAATTCAAGGATGTCAATGAATTCATGGACGAGTTGAAGACCCTGCTCGAATCTCGATCAAGTCATGAATACTGAAATCGACCAGCGCTATATGCGCCTCGCCCTGGCCGAGGCGAAAAAAGGTCTGGGGCGCACCTCCCCTAATCCATGTGTCGGCTCGGTTATTGTCAAGAACGACCGGGTGATCGGCCGAGGGTATCACCGGAAGGCGGGAACTCCCCATGCCGAGATCCATGCCCTGGCGGCGGCCGGTACGGAGTCCGGGGGGGCAACCCTGTATGTGACGCTCGAGCCCTGTTCGCACACCGGCAGGACGCCGCCATGCTGTGAGGCGGTGGCGAAAAGCGGGGTGGCTCGGGTGGTGGTCGGGATGGAAGACCCCAATCCGCTGGTTCAGGGGCGTGGCACCCGATATCTGCTGGATCGAGGCATCACCGTGACTTCGGGGGTGCTGGAGGAGCAATGCCGGCGGTTGAACTGGCCGTTCATCAAGCATATCACCACCGGCCTGCCATGGGTCGTGATGAAGGCGGGGATGAGTCTGGACGGCAGGATCACCTACAACGGGCGGCAGACCGGATGGATGACGGGGAACGAGACCTCCGCCGTCGTCCATCGATTGCGGGACCGCTACGACGCGATACTGGTGGGGGTCGGCACTGTTGTGGTCGACGATCCGGCCCTGACGACGCGCCTGCCCGGCCGGAAAAAAGGGAGGGACGCACACCGGGTGATATTGGACTCCGGGCTCTTCATATCGGAACAGGCAAAGGTCCTGAGCGGAGGATCGACCGCCAGGACGTTCATCTTCTGCGGCGCCGAGGCCGATCCGGCGAAATGCGCCAGACTGGAGGAGAGGGGGGTCCGTGTTCATCGTGTAGACTGCGAGGGCGATGGCCGTGTCGAACTGCAGCAGGTGCTGCGCCAGTTGGGTGAGCAGGGAATCAGCTCGCTGCTGGTGGAAGGTGGGGCGAAGGTGCATGGGAGCATGTTGAAACAACGCCTCTACGACTATGCCCATTTATTTTATGCACCGGTCTTTGCAGGAGAAAACGGGGTAGCGTTTCAGTCCGGCTATGCAAGCTCAGGACGTGACACGGCCCACAGGCTGACCGAGGTACAGTACCGGAGATGTGGTGAGGACATGATGGTCTCCGGCAGGCTCATGTACCGCTGAGCCCAGCGTCTTTCAAAGTTTGAACCAACGATGCCGCTGCCATCTGCAGCCGGTCGACATTTTCGAATCTGATCGAGAGATGCACTTCCTCTGTCTCAAAGGCCTGACTGTGGAGAACGGTGCAGGATGGAGGGAGGTCGAGCGTGGAAATGCGGGCTTTGAACGACTGTTCGTCTCTATAGAGGGAAGGGGTCGCCATCTGCTGCATGACGGCCAACAGGCTCTGCACCTTCTGCGGTGCATTCATCTGCCGGTGCTGAAGGATTTCCTGGAGGGGCGGCTGGGCGAGAAGGGCGGTGATGGTTGTTCCGGCGCGCATGGCGATATCTCGAGCCAGGGAAAAGAACCGTCGTTGTTTGCCACCACCCATCTGGAAATCGGTAAACAAAGCCGCCAGTGTTGTCCTGTCCTCCACCTCCAGATGCAACATCTCCAATACCGTCGCTTCCGAAATCAAGCCATGATGGACGTGCTTCTGCAGACCAGGTTCCAGCGCCAGGAGGCGCCGGTATCGTGGCAACAGCGCCCTGTTGTCCCTGCCGGTGAGGCAGGGCAGAAACAGTTCTGCAATTTCTTCCGGATCCAGGAACTCGCCGCAAATCTGTAGAAAATATGCTGTCTCCATCGGGGAGAGGGGAGCGCAGCAGCCCTGGGATGCCAGAAGGAGCGAGAGGATATCCTGCGGGGGACTCGCCGGTGGTACAATGAGGGATGGGCATTCATGCAGGTTGAGGATTTCCCTGGCCGCCTGCACACGTTTTCTGCCGTCGATAATTTCGAACCCTCCACCATCTAGTTCGAGAAGGAGGGGAGGGTGAAGGATGCCAGCCTCCAGCAAGGACCGGTTGAGACCGGCGGGTATTTCAGGTCCAAGGAACGGATGGATGTCCCAGCGGTGAGCGGCGTTAATGCGAGCAAGGGGGACGATTGAAAATTCAGGACGCGACATACGGTTTCCCGTTGGGATCCTCGCAACTGCAGAAAATTTTCAGAATGAGCATGTTATACTGAAAAACCCGGGACGAGGTCTCGTCCCGGGTCTGTAAATCTCAGATGGGCAATACAACCGCAATATTTCCGTCAGGAGGCGTTTATCTTGTCACGGAGGATGCCCGACGGCTTGAAGGTAACCACCCTTCTTGCATCGAGAGTCAATTCGTCGCCGGTCTGGGGGTTGCGTCCCCGTCGAGCATTTTTGTCTTTTACGTTGAATTTGCCGAAGCCGCTGAGGAGCAGGTCGGCCCCTTCAATCAGCGAATTTTTCGACAACCGGAGGAATGCTTCGACAGCGTCGGTTGCCTGCGCCTTGGTCAGGTTTTCATGATTCTTGTATACTTGCTGTACCAGATCTGCTTTTGTCAGAGTCATATGGCCTCCATCATTTTCTGAATGATTTGCGTTGGTTTCTAATTGATCATATATCTTCGGCAGGGAATGTCAATGTGAGGCACATAAATTGTGGGATAAATTTATATATTAACCTCAAACAGTTGAGTACCGAACTGCGATCAAACCGCATCATCGATACGATTTGCCATCAAACGAGCCCGCCAATTTTAAAGATCGGCAGGTACATGGCGACAACTATGCCTCCGATCATCCCACCGAGAAAGACCATCATGAACGGTTCAATCATCGCCGTCAGGTTTTCCACGGCTTGATTAACTTCTTCGTCATAGAAATCAGCAATTTTTTCGAGCATGCTGTCGAGGGCGCCCACCGACTCGCCGACATTGATCATTTGCACCACCATATTGGGAAAAACCCCGCTTTCTTCCAATGGATCGGCAATTGGTCGCCCTTCCGAGATCGACTCGGCAACCTTGAAGACGGCCATTTCGATGATTTTGTTGCCCGAGGTCTTGGCCACAACCTGGAGGGCTTCAAGGATCGGGACACCGGCATGGAGCATGGTGCTGAGGGTGCGTGTGAACTTGGCAACGGCCACTTTTCGCAGCAGCATTCCGAAAACCGGGGCCTTCAGAGAATATTTATCGAAAAAAAACCGTCCCTTCTCGGTGTTGTAAATCTTTTTGAACATCATAGCGAGAAGAACCAGACCAATGAGAAGAACGAAAAAATAATCCTTGACCAGATTGCTGAGGTTGACCAGAAATAACGTCGGAAGCGGCAGGGAACTGCCGAAATCCTCGAACATGGTACTGAAAACCGGAATGACAAAGATCAGGATGACAGCGAGGATGAGGAGAGATATCGCCAAGCAGATTGCGGGATAGGTCATGGCCCCCTTGATCTTCTTTTTCAAGGCCATCGACTTTTCCAGGAAACCGGCAAGGCGCATAAGGATGGTGTCGAGAATACCGCCGGTTTCGCCGGCTTCAATCATGTTGCTGAACAGGCTGTCAAAGACCTTGGGATGTTTCCGCATCGAGTCGGCAAGCGTGGAACCTGCCTCGACATCGGACCGGATCGTACCGAGGATTTTCTTGAAAGTTGAGTTATCTTGCTGTTTTTCGAGGATTTCCAGGCCTTGGACGAGAGGAAGTCCCGCATCGATCATAGTTGAAAGTTGACGGGTGAAAATAACAACATCTCTGCCTGTTACTTTAGGCCGGAAAAATGGTACGTTCGCGAATAAGTCCTTTGGTTTTTCCTTGATAACGGGATCGACAATCCGCAGACGTTTGAGCTGGGCCAAAACAGCGGACTGGTCGGGCGCCTCGATCTCTCCTTTACGTTTTTCACCCTGAGAATTCTTTCCTTTCCAAATATATACAGGCATTTTTGCCTCCTCTGGTGTAAGGGCCTGAAATTGAGCGGAGAAATCATTCGAGAGGGCTTGCAAAATAAAACCCATAGTATATCAAATGGTTGTAAAATACAAGGCAATGACTTTGAAGACAATCCTTTTTTTTTCAGAAAGTTGGGCCTGTAGCAAAATTTATCCAACCCGATCAGGTGGTATGGTGCGGAAGGTGTGAATGGGTGAGGACAGCAATATAAAGCGGTGAGGAAGTCTGTGGAATGAATCTTTTTCCTTGCCATTGAAAGGGGGATACATTAAATTAATGTGTTCGGAATTTATATTTTAACAATGCATTTTTGCTGGCTTGTTCGTGGCGATTTTTGCTGGCAGGATGAGAAATATCTGAAAAATCTGGAGGATAACATGCAGAAACTGGCTGCAGTGAATTATAGTGATGGCAGGCATAAAACGATTATTGAGAAATGTGAGGGCTGTGAGCGGATTGTTGAAGATGCCGGGGCAAAATATTGTCAGACGTATCTCAATCCCGTGGCGAAATGGAAACTGGGGTTCTGTAACTTTGCCACCCATGCCAAACCCGAGTTAAAAATTGCCAAGATCAGGATCAATCCATTGAAAGCTGCCAAGCGAGCTTCGAAATCGAAGAAATAGCTGGAAAACAGCACACTCCACAAAAGGCACCCCGGCGTTCGTCCGTAGGTGCCTTTTGTATTTTTCATGCATTTCTCGGGGCTATGATCGCCCTACCCCGGCGTAGATAAAGCCTTTATCCTTCATTTTTTGCGGTTCATACACATTGCGGAGGTCGATGAATATCCTCCCCTGCATCTCCTGCATGAGACGGTCGAGATCAAGTGCCCGATACTGGTTCCATTCGGTCATGAGGACCACGGCGTCGGCATTTTTACAGGTTTCATAAGCATCCTGGGCGTATTCGATGCCTTGCGGCAGGTACTTCCGCGCCTCGGCCATGCCCTGCGGGTCATGGGCCTTGATGCGGGCGCCTTTTTCCAGCAGGGCGGGGATGATGGTAATAGCTGGCGCATCGCGCATGTCATCGGTTTCAGGCTTGAAGGTGAGGCCGAGGAAGGCGATGGTTTTACCGGCCTCCGATCCATCAAGCATATCCCTGATCTTTTTGACCATTTTTGCTTTCTGGGCGGCATTGACCTCTACGGCTGCCTCGACGATTCTGAGGTTCTGGCCATGTTCCTGGGCGATGCGCATCATTGCCAGGGTGTCTTTGGGGAAACACGATCCCCCGTAGCCTGGTCCCGGATGAAGGAATTTTTTGCCGATCCGGCCGTCCATGCCGATACCCTTGGCGAGGGACACGACGTCGGCCCCCAGGCTGTCGCAGAGCAGGGCGATTTCATTGATAAAGCTGATCTTGACCGCCAGGAAGGCGTTGGCGGCGTATTTGGTCAGTTCTGCCGTCTCGATGTCTGTTTTTACGATTGGTGTTTCCTGAAGGTACAGAGGCTTGTAGATTTCTCTCAGGATGTCCTCGGCCTGCAGGGTTTCGACACCGATGACGACCCGGTCGGGATGCATGAAATCGGCAATTGCGGCGCCTTCACGCAAAAACTCCGGGTTGGAGGCGACATCGAAGTCGGCCTCGGGATTCACCTCCCGAATGATCCGGGCAACCTGGCGGGCGGTTCCGACCGGAACGGTGCTCTTGTCGACGATTATCGTGTACCCTCGCAAGTGAGGAGCGATTTCCCTTGCAGCTTCAAATATATAGGTCAGGTCGGCATACCCGTCCCCACGCCTGCTGCTTGGGGTTCCGACAGCCATGAAGACCGCGTCGGCCACGGCGACGGCATCGGCGATGTCAGTGGTAAAGGCCAGTCGCCTTTCCCTGGTGTTTTTTTGCACCAGCGTGTCGAGCCCCGGTTCGTAAATGGGGATCTGTCCTTCAAGCAGCGTCTTGATCTTGTCCTCGTCCTTGTCGACACAGGTGACATGGTGGCCGAACTCGGCGAAGCATGTGCCTGTTACGAGTCCAACGTACCCAGTTCCTATCATTGTGATTTTCATAAATATTCCTGATGTGGTGATATCTGTTGCGGCCGGATTTATGCTCTGGCAGAGCGATGGCCGAATATAGCAGTGCCGATGCGCACCATGGTGGCGCCTTCCTCGATCGCGATCTCGAAGTCATCCGACATCCCCATGGACAACGCCACACGCCGGTTGTCGTGGAACAAGCCCTTGCCGGCCAATTCATCGGCAAGATGGCGGAGGGCCTTGAAATACGGACGGGATGTCTCCGGGTCCGGGGAGAGAGGGGGGATGGTCATCAAACCGATCACTTCGATCCTTGGGAGGAGCTGAATCTGTCGCAGCAACTCCTCCACATGTTCAGGCATGGTCCCTGATTTGTTTGGATCGTTGCCGATATTGACCTGGATCAGTACTTTCAGTTTCCTGTCCAATGCATTGAGGTGTTTGTTGAGGGCTTCGGCAATCCTGAGACTGTCGACTGTCTCGATGACGGAAGAGATGCGGGCGGCAATCTTCGCCTTGTTGGTCTGGAGATGGCCGATGAAATGAAGATCGATGCCACCATTCAGTTCTTCCCATTTCTGTTCCGCTTCCTGAATGTAATTTTCCCCGAACGTCCGTTGCCCATGCTGCAGGGCTTCGCGCATTAAGGAAACGGGGATCGTTTTCGATACAGCGATCAACTGAATATCTTCAGGATTCCGTTGGCAACGGAGAGCGCAGCGACTAATCGTTTCCTTGATCCGCTGGAGATTTTCTGCAATCATGACCAGGTAGCACTCATCATTTATTGGAGATCGGGGTTGAACAAGGCTATGGCATTCGCCGTAGTCGCCTGGGCAAGATGTTCGAGAGGAATGTTGCGGAGATCGGCGATATATGCTGCGGTGGCGAGTATGTATGCGGGCTCGTTACGTTTTCCTCTCCACGGTTGCGGCGCGAGAAAGGGTCCGTCGGTCTCTAGCAGCAGGGACGTAAGCGGTATTTTCCTGACGACTTCCCGCAGGCTACTGGCATTCTTGTAAGTTACTATACCTGGAACAGAGAGGAAGTAGCCAAGATCGATCGCTTTGCAGGCCATGGTGTAATCGCCGGAAAAACAATGCATGACACCGCCTGCAGGGAAGGGGCCGCACTGCTCGAGAATGCGCAGCACGTCCTCATGAGCGTCCCGATCGTGGATGATCACCGGCAGGTCGAGGGTCTTGGCCAGTTCCAGCTGGATGCGGAAATGAAGTTGCTGCATTTCTGCAGGGTGGTGCATTTTTGCGTAATCAAGTCCGATCTCCCCGTAACCAACAATATATTCTCGATTTTCCTCGGTAAGTCTGACAATATCAGCATATGTGCCCTCGGCCGGCAAAGGCAGGTCGTGGGGATGAATCCCCACTGACGCCTTGACGCCGGGATATTTTCTCGCCAGGGATACCGCTTTCTTTGAACTCTCGAGATCGATGCCGATGGTGATTATTTTTTCGACTTTTTTTTGCCGTGCCCGTTCGATAACAGCATCAAGATCGTCGGCATAATCGTTCATGTCGAGATGGCAGTGGGTATCGATGATGCATGTACCTTCCGGCAGGTCGGGGAAAAGACGTAATGGGTCATTCACTGAAAAATCCTCCAGCCCTTACATAGCAAATATTGGAATCGCCTGCAACGAGGAAGAAACTCAAGGGAGTTTTCAATCGTCTGATCCCGATACACTGTCGTGCCGGCGGGCCGAAAGGATGGGTACGGCGGGGGCGGGAAAGGATATTGCCCTGGGGGGGCTGCGAGGCCAGAGAAGGCTTTTTGTTGAATATTGTTCGTCGGTTACTACCTGAAATTAAATGAAATATTTGATAATTACTTGGTAT
>Ga0075012_10006503_pt1 | contig 10601 bp, 8 predicted proteins | sample All_14_2_FD_71474 | JGI IMG/M metagenome (GOLD analysis project Ga0075012, IMG submission 71474) | Freshwater microbial communities in response to fracking from Pennsylvania, USA - Allegheny Zone_MetaG_DW_15 | ecosystem: Environmental > Aquatic > Deep subsurface > Groundwater > Drilled... | reverse complement strand
CGCTTCCGTGCTAGGCGGAGCCGCTCTCGGAGCGGCCGCGGGACTGCACGGCGGCATCCTGGCCGGAGCCCTGGCCACCTGCACCATCCCGGCCCTGGCCGTCGGTGGCGCCCTCCTGGGCGGCATTGCTTTCGAGAAATTCGGTCCCAGCAGCAGCGAATACCGCGCCATTGGCGGCGGCATCGTGGGCGCGGCCCTGGGTGCAGGAGCCGGCATCGCTCAATCGTTCCTGGCCGGCACCGGCAGCCCCGTATTGGCGGCCACTCTCGGCGTCTCGGGCGCTCTGATGGGCGGACTGCTCTGGTTCAAAGCCTCCAGCACCCCCCCGCCCGCAGCCTAAATCTCAGGCGCCCCCGGCGTTTCTAAGAGGCCCGGCTCGCTCTTCAAGAGAGCGGGCAGGGTCACCACGCTGCTAATCAAATTGGCCCCTACGCCCAGCACCATCAACAATCCGAAGCTGGCTACGCCTTTGTGTTCGGCCGTGAGCACGGTGGCGAAGCCGATCATGGTGGCCAGCCCGGAGAGCACGATGGCCGGTCCGGTGGTGTCCTTAAAAAGGCATTGATTTCGCGACTCCAGCACGTGCACGCCGAAGATCAGGCCGATGCCCAGGGTCAAAGGCAGAGACAGGAAGTTGATTGGGTTGAAACCCGCGCCCAGCCAGCCCATGGCGCCGATCATCCAGAGCACGCCCAGCAGCTTGGGAAACATGGCCAGCAAGGCGGTGCGCAGCGATCGGAAGTGCAGCACCAGCAACACAAAGATTACCACCAGCGCGTTGCGCCCCGACTGAATGTAGGCCTTGCGCATACTTTCCAGATAGTAGTAGGCCAGCACCGCATAGCCGGTGGCATTTTTGTCGACGTGGCGCAGGTTCCTCACGAAACGACCTAGCGCTTCGCGTTCCCAGCAATCCTCGCTCGGAAAAACCCTCAGGCAAATCCGGCCATTGGGTGACACCGTGCGCTTCAGAACGGCCGGCGGCAAGCTGCTCACCACCTCGGGATACTGACTCGATTGTTGTTTCAGCAAAGCCAGTTCCGCGCTCACCTGGCCGATTTCACGGCGTTCAAACTCGCGCATGGCGTCCTGCATGGGGCCGGGGTTTTCCGCGTCTAGGGAGCGATCGAGGCGGCCCAGCAAAGCTTCGAAGTGATCCGCTTCGGGGCCGCCCCATTGCTGGATCGCCACCTTCGCCTGGCGACGGGCGGCCTGGTAGGTGTTGTAAAGGGTTTCCATTTCGTCGCCGGTGCGCACCCGCGGGAAGGCCGGCATTTCCAGATTTTTCCCGAGCGCGATCAGTTGTTCCACCAGAGCTTTCTTTTCCTCAACCCGGTGGGGCATGAATGAGGTGACCGAAGCCACTCGGCCGACCGTGGGTTGTTCCTCAAGTCGCAGAGCCATTCGGCGGGCGGATTCCACATCATCGGCCACCACCACGGCGTAAAGGGCTGAGAAATTGAACCGCTGCAGGTAGCGCTCCACCGACAGGGCGGGGGCGTGATCGGACTGGATGTTCATCAGATTGTAGTCAAAGGGAATGCGCGACAGCCAGCTCAGGCTGTAGAGGCTCACGATCAGCGAGGCCAGCAGTACCACTCGTCGCCGTGCCAAGATCCACGAGTTGGCCCGGGTCATCCAGCGCCAGTGCGGACAGAACTCGTGGGAGCGGCCCCGGTCCATGAGCATCAACAGAGAGGGCAGGGTGGTGACGTTGGACAGATAGCACAAGAGCATGCCGCTGCCGGTCACCAATCCCAGTTGCCCGGCCGCTCGAAATGAGGTGAAGCACAGCGCCCAGAAAGCCACGGCCGTGGACAGCGCTCCCACGAAGTTGGCCCGTTCCGCTCCCAACGTGCTGCGCAGGGCCTGGGCCGGTTCCAGGCCGATGGAGCGTTCCAGTTGAAAGCGATAGAGAATGTGAATGCCAAAGCTCATGCCCAGCCCCGTCAGCATGGTCACATAGTTGACCGTCAGCAAGTTGAGTTCGCCCACCGTCAGGGCGGCCAGCGCTGAAGTCCAACTGATTCCCACCAGCATGGCCAGCATGACCGCCAGGGGCTTGCGCACCGCCCGAAATACCACCATCAGCAGCAGTCCCACCAGCGTGAAAGCGTAGATCGAGGAGCGGGCGGCGTCGCGCAAAGCCTGCTGAGTTTCGTCGGCGGTAATCACCGGTTCTCCGCTTACCAGCACTTCCACGTCAAAGTGCTGGCGGTGCACCCGTTCGGCCAGAGAACGCAGGCGCGCGATGGTGAACAAACTGGTTTCGTAATTGCCGGACAAATCGCGGCCGCTGAGTAGAATGATGTAGGCGTGTCCCTCGTCCACCGTGACGTAGAAGCTTTTCTGGCCTGGCTGCAGGCCCAACTCGCGCAGGCCGGGTTGGTCCGAGTGGATCTCCGTCAAGAAGGAAGGGGCATGGGTCGCTCCGCGACTCTCCAGGCACACTACCAGGCTTTCTAAAACCTTGTTGAGCATCGGTAGGGAGGGCCCCAAATGGGTGGCCAGCTCGCGGGCCGAACTGGCTTTGGTCAGGCGCTTGAGCATCCCCTCCAGGCCTGCCCCGCCCAGCGGCTCCAGCAGTTGCCGGGCTCCTTGAACCTCTTTGATCAGGGCCTGCAATCCGGGAACGGACACGTAATAGAGCGACGACTTCACCAGATCCGGCATGTCGAAGCGGTAGAGAATGTTGCTAAAGGTCTGGGGCTCGGCCTGCAATCGTTGGCCCAGGTCCTCGACGGTCTTGCGAGCTTTTTCCGGGTCGCCTTTGACCAGCACCACATAGTCGGACATGTGGCCAAATTCTTGACGGTAAGCCAGCCAGTTCTTTTGCACCGGATGGCGGGGGTCCAGCATGTCGGTGCGATCGAGGGTAAAGCTCAGGCTTTGAATCGCGACCAGGATGCACAGGAGGGCCGACAGCATGGCCACAAACACCACGGCGCGCGGATGGCGAGTGGACAAATCGGCCAGGGCTCGGGAGAGCGACAGTCGCATTCATGCAAAGAAACCGCCGCCCGGGGGCCGCGGTTTCCAATTTTGAGGCGATTTTGTAGTCTCTTGATCCGCAATCTGCGGTACGAGGGTCTCTACCTATTTGGGCGGAGTGATCTTCGCCGGCGAACGCCACAGGCGCGAGACCAGCAGCTCCTTCTCCATCAAAAAGTCCAGCGGCAGCTTATCCTTCAGCGTGATGAAGAACTGCTCGTGGGCCACCGTTTGGGCTTTGAAGGCTTCTCGGTCCAACGTCTGCAAGCGGTTGAATTGCTCGCGCGAGTAATCCAGACCGGTCCAGTCCAGGTCTCGGTAGCGAGGCATCCAGCCCAGCGGGGTTTCCACGCCGTAGCCGTGTCCCTGGGCGCGTTCCACAATCCACTTGAGCACCCGCATGTTTTGGCCATAACCGGGCCACATGAACTGGCCGGCCTCATCCTTGGCAAACCAGTTGACGCGGAAGATGCGGGGCGGCTCCGGCAGTTTGCGGCCGATGGTCAGCCAGTGGTCGAAGTATTCCGCCATGTGGTAGCCGCAGAAGGGGAGCATGGCCATGGGGTCGCGGCGGAAGTCACCGACCTTGCCGGCGGCCGCGGCCGTCTTCTCGGAGCCGAGGGTGGCCGCCAAATACACGCCGTGTCCCCAGTTAAAGGCCTGGTAAACCAGTGGCTGGTTCTGGCTGGCGCGACCGCCGAAGATGAAGGCCTTGATGGGAACGCCGTTGGGATCTTCCCAGGCCGGGTCGATGGTCGGGCACTGCGAGGCGGGGGAGGTGAAGCGCGAGTTTGGATGGGCCGCCTTGCGACCGCAGCCGGGAGTCCAGTCTTGACCGGTCCAGTCGATCAGTTTTTCCGGCGGGTTTTCGGTCAGGCCCTCCCACCAGATATCTCCGTCCGGCGTCAGCGCTACGTTGGTGAAAATCGAGTTCTTGGCACATGACTCCATGGCCATGGAGTTGCTTTCCATGCTGGTGCCGGGGGCCACTCCGAAGAAACCGGCCTCCGGGTTGATGGCGTGCAGGGCGCCGTCTTCGCCTGGCTTGATCCAGGCGATGTCGTCGCCTACCGTATAGATTTTCCAGCCATCCATGCCTTTGGGCGGGATCATCATAGCGAAGTTGGTCTTGCCGCAGGCCGAGGGGAAGGCGGCTGCCACATAGGTCTTCTCACCTTGCGGAGATTCCACCCCGAGGATCAGCATGTGTTCGGCCAGCCAACCCTCGTCGCGTCCCATCACCGAGGCGATCCGTAGGGCCAGGCATTTCTTGCCGAGCAGGGCGTTGCCGCCGTAGCCGCTGCCGTAGCTCCAAATTTCCCGGTCCTCGGGGTAATGCACGATGTATTTTTGCTGATGGTTGCAGGGCCAGGGAACGTCCAGCTCGCCGGGGGAGAGAGGTAGCCCCACCGAGTGCACGCACGGGACGAATGTGCCGTTCTTGCCCAGCACGTCCCAAACGGCCGAACCCATACGGGTCATGATTCTCATGTTCACCACCACGTAGGGCGAATCCGTGACCTGGACCCCAATGCGGGCGATGTGCGAGCCAATTGGGCCCATGCTGAAGGGCACCACATACATGGTGCGTCCTTTCATGCTGCCGTTGAACAGGTGGCCGAGCTTTTCGCGCATCTCCTTGGGGTCCATCCAGTTGTTGGTGGGACCGGCGTCTTTTTCAAAGCGCGAGCAGATGAAGGTGCGATCTTCCACGCGGGCCACGTCGTCCACGTGGGAGCGGGCCAGAAAGCTGTTGGGACGCTTTTCCGGGTTGAGGCGGATGAAGGTGCCGGCGTCGACCATTTGTTGGCAGAGCCGGTCGTATTCTTCCTGGGAGCCATCGCACCAATACACCGCTTCCGGCTGGCACAACTCCTTCATGCGCCCGACCCAGTCGAGGATCTCCTGGTGCTGGCAATTGCTGGGGGAACTGGTCAAAGTGGGCATGAAGGAACCTCTTCCATTGGGAAAATTGTGCAGGGGCTTTCCTTACGGATTGCTCCTCACCCTTCTGCGCGAGGGATTAGCGGGGGTCTGGAGAGAAGAGCCGGACTCATTTCATTTTGGAGGTGCACCTCGATGTTGACCGCTCAGCCCAGTCTATTAACGGCCGCCGAAGGGCAGAAATTCTTTATCGGAAGTTGGGAGATCACCAGTCGCGTGCTGGGCTCTCAAAACGGCAATTCCTTCGAGTTGTATGACCTGATCCTGGGTCCTGGTTCGGTGGACTACCACGTGCACAACACGTCGGACGAAACCATTACCGTGCTCGAGGGCAACATCGAATTCATGGTGGACGGCAAGAAGTTTCTCCACCAGCCCGGCAGCACCGCTTTCATCCCGCGCGGACTCCATCACGGCTTTACCAACGTGGGACCCGGCAAAGCCCGCGTGCTGCTGCTCTTCTCGCCCTCCAGCCGCCAGAACGAGTTCTTTGGCAAAGTCGAAGCACTCTTCAAGAACCCCAAGCCCGACATGCAAGAGCTGGCCCGCCTGCAAAAGGAATACGACCAGGAACTGGTGCCGTTTCCCGGATAGACGGAGGATACCGCTGCGAATTGTCAGAAGCGCCTGGGGCCTAAATTCCATAGCGTCCCCGGAGATTCGATTTCATGAGTAAGGTCCTCACTTCACTTCCCAGCGGCGAACGCGTCGGCATCGCCTTTTCCGGCGGTCTTGACACCTCGGTGGCGGTGGCCTGGATGCGCGCCAAAGGCGCCATTCCTTGCTGCTACACCGCAGACATCGGTCAGTACGACGAGCCCGACATCTCGGGAGTTCCCGCCCGCGCCCTTCAGTATGGAGCCGAGCTGGCTCGCGCGGTGGACTGTCGCCGCGAGTTGGTGGAAGAGGGCCTGGCTGCGATGGCCTGCGGTGCTTTCCACGTGCGCTCGGGTGGACGCGCCTATTTCAATACCACGCCACTGGGTCGCGCCGTCACCGGCACCATGCTGGTGCGCGCCATGCGCTCGGACGACGTGCATATCTGGGGGGACGGTTCCACCTTCAAAGGCAATGACATCGAGCGCTTTTATCGCTATGGTCTGCTGGCCAACCCCAGTCTACGCATCTACAAGCCCTGGCTGGACGCCGACTTCGTCAACGAACTCGGCGGCCGCGCCGAGATGAGTCAGTGGTTGATCGAGAACAACCTGCCCTACCGAGACAGCAAGGAAAAAGCTTACTCTACCGACGCCAACATCTGGGGCGCCACCCACGAGGCCAAGACCCTGGAGCACCTCAACGTCTCCCTGGAGACCGTCGAACCCATCATGGGCGTGCGCTTTTGGGATCCTGCCGTGCAGATTCAATCCGAGGATGTGACCATTCGCTTCGTGGCCGGTCGTCCGGTGGCCATCAATGGCAAAGACTACGACGACCCGGTGGCGCTGGTGCACGAGGCCAACACCATCGGCGGACGTCATGGACTGGGCATGTCCGATCAGATCGAAAATCGCATCATTGAAGCCAAGTCCCGCGGCATCTACGAAGCTCCCGCCATGGCCCTGCTGTGGATCGCTTACGAGCGCCTGCTCAACGCCATCCACAACGAAGACACGGTGGCCAACTATCACCTCGAAGGTCGTAAATTGGGCCGCTTGCTCTACGAAGGCCGTTGGCTCGACCCGCAGGCGCTGATGTTGCGCGAAGCCATTCTGCGCTGGGTGGCCTCGCTGGTCACCGGCGAAGTCACCATCCGTCTGCGCCGCGGCGAGGACTACTCGCTCATCGACACACGCGGACCCTCCCTCTCCTACCACCCCGACAAGCTTTCCATGGAGCGCACCGAGAACGCCGCCTTCGGTCCGGTGGACCGCATCGGCCAACTGACCATGCGCAACCTGGACATCGCCGACTCCCGCTCCAAGCTCGAGCAATACGCCACCTTACCTGGCGGGGAACTGGGCCGCACCTACCTGTTCGGCGAGCTGGACACGGCCGGTTTGGACGAAAAAGGCGCCAAACGCATCGCCGCCAACCCCCGCGTCAAGGCCGATGAGTCCGCCCTGGGCAGCGCCGCCATGGAGTTCGGCGGAGACTAGTTTTTTGAGTCGACAGTAGGGGTGTTGCCCTGTTGACTATCGACTGTTAAATGTCGACTAATCCTCGTACTACCAAACTGGCGCAGAAGTTGCCGAACGTGCCCGTTACAAAGCCAGCGGTGCCGTAGATGACCGAGCGGTCCTCGCAGGAGTGCAGGTCGTTTTTGCCGCCCGGGCACACGCAGCGGAAGCCTTTGCCCTCGTCGTAGTGGAGTTCGTGGGGTTCGGCGGCGGATTCGGTGGAGAAGACGGCCGGGATGTCAAATTTGCCCTTGGCGGGGAAGCCGTATTTGCCGCGCAGGATCTTGCGCACGGCGGAGGCCAGCGGGTCCACTCGAGTCTCAGCCAGGTCGCCCACTTTGATGTGGCTCGGGTCAATGCGGCCCGAGGCGCCGGTGGAGCAGACCACTTTCAGGCCGCGTTCCTTACAGGTGGCCAGCAGATGGCATTTGGCCGTGATGTTGTCGATGCAGTCGATGACGTAGTCGGGTTGGCGGTCGAGCAACATGGCGGAGGTGCGCTCGTTGTAAAAATGGCGAATGGATTCGACCTTGGCCTGCGGGTTGATCTTCTGCAGGCGCTCGGCCAGAATGTCGGCCTTGAACTTGCCGATGGTGCCCTGCATGGCTTGCAGCTGACGATTGCTGTTGGTGATACAAACCTTGTCGAAATCCACCAGCCATAACTGGCCGATGCCCGAGCGGCACAGAGCCTCGGCCGCCAGCGAACCCACTCCGCCCAGGCCGATGACCATCACTTTGGCTCCCAGCAAACGCGCCATCTTGTCATCGCCGACCAGGCGGCCGATGCGATCAAAGCGACGGTGCAGGCGGTAGTTGTCTTCGATTTCGATCTCGTTCTCAGTGGTCAGCGTCACGGCGGGGCTCCTTGTTCAAGTTCTCTGAGATATGCCCAGAAATCGGCAAAGATTAGCCTCAAAAAGGTCTTCTTGTAAAGGTTGCACTTGCTGCCAGGCCTGCACCACCCGGTTGAGGTCCAATAACGACGCCCCGCGCGAAGGGGCATCGGTTTCGATCAGGACCCGATCTAGCGGAAGATGACGCATCAAATCCTGGCGCGACAGGGCGTGGGGGCCCAGCGACAGATAGTCGCCACGGCGCAACCAGGCCTGGGCGTCGGCGGTGCTGCCAAGAAAGCCGTGGAGCATGCAGCGCACTCCGGGAAAGGCTTGCATTTCCTGCAGCAGAGCCTGGTGCGCGCGCACGCAGTGGAGCACCACCGGTTTGTGGTGCTTCTGGGCCAGTTCCAACTGGTGTCGCAGCACGGTTTTCTGCAGCTCTTTCTGCTCCGGTTCGCGAGCCCGATGAAAGTCCAGTCCGCATTCGCCGATGGCCACTGCCGAAGGAAGCAGTTTTTCCAGCGTATCGGCGCAGAATTGGTCGGCATACCAGGGATGGATGCCCTGGGCGATGAGCACCCCGGGCAGGCGGACAATTGCTTGCTGTCGGGCCAGGCTGGGATGATCTGAGGCGCAACTGAGCCAGCCGTGAATTCCCTGGCGGCGAGCCGCCTCCAACCAGCCCCCAAGATCCTCAAAGGCCGGGTCGGCCAGGTGACAGTGACAATCCCACATCTAGACGTCTTTAAGGTTGCGCGCTTTCCGGACGGTCTGGATGAACTTTGCGTTGCCCAGAGCCTGACTGCGCTTGAGCAAGTAGACGAGCGAAGCCCCGTAGTCCGGATCGCTGTGGCGGGTCACTTTGTCGGCCTCGGCGCGATGTCCGCCGGACATCAGATACTGGTATTGAACCCAACAGGCCATTCCCTCGCTGAGGGCGCGGTCTTGCTGAATGCAGGCGCGACTTTCCCAGGCGTGGGTCAGCTCGTGGGCCAGGTGAGAACCGCTTTCCACCTCGGTTTCTCCGGTGAGCAGGTAGACCAGTTCCGGATTGTAGGGCTGATAGAAAGCCAGTACATCGGCATTACGCCCGCTCTCGTTGAATTTGGTGCGCATTTCGTCATGGTCCACCAGTTGGATGGGTGGCAGCGTTTTGGCCTCAGCCCCCAACAGGGTCACCATGTAGCTTTGCACCTGGGACGAGAGTTTTGCTACTCGAGCCTTGTCGAACATGCCGGTTTTCAGGCAGCTGGGACAGATATGGCGACCATCGCGGTAGGCCGCCTGGGGACTGGGATTGTCGCACAGGTCGCACTTGGGCAAACTGGCTCGGCACTTGGAGCAGACGGAGTAGCGTCCGTCGCGGTAAGTGAAAGGTTGCAGGTCAAGGTTGCCCTTGCAGTAACGGCAGACTTCCTGGGCCAGACCCAGGCCGCCCAGAAAAAGCACCAGTAAAAAGAAAAGAGACCGGTTCATCACCGGTCCCTTCTTCCTGGTCGACCGCCTAAGGCCTACCGATAGAGCAGGCTGAGACTGAGGGCCGGGCTGACCAACACTTCCACGGCCACCGGCGAGACCGACATGGGGACTTCGAAGATGAGAAAGCCATTGTTCGTCTCGTTGGTGCGCATCTCGCCCTGGGAGAATTGCGAATAATACTGGTTGGCCTGGTAGGGCTGACCCGCCTGGTCGCGCACCGCAAACCACCCGGGACGTTGGCTCTTTTTGCTGACATTTTGCAGGCTCAACTTGACCACCACAAACTTGTTTCCGCCCTGCGGATAGAGCGGCGGCTGCATCCCTTTCAGGGCTTCGGCAATTTTGACATCGTTGAGGGTCACGCGGAAAGTTCCGTTGTCGGCCGTTCGCGAGGCGTAACCGTCGGGTTGCGCAGTAGGTTTCTGGCCCTTGTAGCTGCTTTTGGCGAGCAGTTCTTCTTCGGTCATCAAGCGAGGCATGTTTTTGGTGCTGTCGGTGACCTGTTCGATGTAGTCGGACGAGCGGGGAACATACAGATTGTTGTTGGGATGTTTCTCTTGCCAGGCCTTGCCCATCTTTTCGTCCCAGTCTTCCAGGGCCACTTCGCCCGGGGACATGCCCAGTTCGGCGCGGCGCTGGCGCTTGTATTCCTCGGCCGGGGGGACGTAGTCGGCGCTGTAGTAAGGAATTCCACCGGGATTGTTGTTGGTCATTTGGAAGAACAAGCTGGCTCGGACCGGATCTTTCTGCATCACGGCGTTGGCCGCTTTGGCCACCGCCTCGGCCGAACAAAAGACCACCCCGTTGGTGCGAACGATGGGAGTGATCGGCTGGCCGTTGGCAAAAGCGCCGCTGTCGGTGCTTTGGAAATGGAGCCCCAAGGCGGTGACCAACTGCTCGGCTTCAAACCAGTCCTGACCGCGTACATTGACGGAATTGGCGCCGCTGCGCACGCCGTTGACGTAGACCGACCAGCCCAGGGTTTTGACCTTGTTCTCCTCGTCGTCGTCGGCTCGTACCAGGGGCGCGGAGAGCAGACTCAGACCCAGTGCCATCACAACCAGCTTTTTCACAGCCAAGGCTCCAATCCGTGGGAGAATTCCCTAAAGGTAGTTTCGACGCAAACCGGGGAAAAGTCTTCCCCGGATTTTAGTTAACTTTTTGGATCAGAAATCGGCCTCCCTTTTGCAATATTGTGGATTCGCACACATTACATAGGGAGTACCCCC
>Ga0075012_10006502_pt1 | contig 10601 bp, 9 predicted proteins | sample All_14_2_FD_71474 | JGI IMG/M metagenome (GOLD analysis project Ga0075012, IMG submission 71474) | Freshwater microbial communities in response to fracking from Pennsylvania, USA - Allegheny Zone_MetaG_DW_15 | ecosystem: Environmental > Aquatic > Deep subsurface > Groundwater > Drilled... | reverse complement strand
AAGCCCGCCCCTCAGGCGGGCTTCGTCGTTTCAGGAGGTCGCAATGCTGCCTGCCCAATACCGATGGCTCGAAGCCGAGCCCGGCCCGCGCATGATCGCCGAGGCGCTGAAGCAATACGGCACGCTCGAAGCGCCGGGCGAAGCCGACAATCCGAAGATCATTGGATGGCAAGCGGAACTCGAAGCCGCCGGTCTCGGCCGCGCCTATGCCGGCGTCTATCGGCACGACGCGATCCCGTGGTGCGGCCTGTTCATGGCGATCGTCGCCCACCGCGCGAACATCGAACGCCGCCCCGAGCGCAACCCGCCGCGCCTCTATCTCTCGGCGCTCGAATGGGCGGCATTCGGCACGTCGGTTCCGAAGGGTGCCGCGGCGCTCGGCGACGTGCTCGTCTTCAAGCGCAAGGGCGGCGGGCATGTCGGCCTCTATGTCGGCCATGACGCCTCGGCCTTCCACGTTCTCGGCGGCAATCAACAGAACCACGTCTCGATCACCCGGCTGTCGCGCAACCGGCTCGTCGCGGTGCGCCGCCCGGCCTATCGCGCGCAGCCCGCGAACGTCCGCCCGATCCCTCTCAGCGCGAGCGGAAGCCTCTCCGTCAACGAGGCCTGATCCAACCCAACCAAGGAGATTTTCCATGAACGCCATTCTTCAGTTCGGTGCGGGCTACCGCACCTACATCATCGCCGCCGTGCTCGTGCTGGTCGTCGTCGTCGAGAAGGGCCTCGGTATTGATGTGCCGGGCGTCGATGTCGGTTCCGACTGGCTCACCCAGATCCTCGCCGCGCTCGGCCTCGGCACCCTGCGGGCCGGGATCACCGGGGCGAACAAGTGACCGGCTGGTTCGCCCTGGCCCTCATCGTCGCGGTGGTCATCGCCACCGCGGCGATCTTCGCCGCCGGCCGCAAGGCAGGCGCCGCCACTGAGGCAGCGAAAGCCCGCGCGGCCGAACTCAAATCCCAGAAGGAGGCTTCCGATGCCAAAGGCCGGATGCTCGAAGCGGGCGCTGCCGCTCCTCGTGATCGCGACGCTCTCGCTGACCGCCTGCGCGACGGCACCTTCTAGGCCGTCGGTCGTCTGCCCGCCGGTCGCGGCCTATGACCACGCCTTTCAGGCGCGGCTTGCCGACGAAATCCAACGCCTGCCACCCGGCGCGGCGCTCGAACGGGCGATGTTGGACTACGCCCGCCTGCGCGATCAGGCGCGCCTATGTCGCAAGACGTCCTGAGCGCGACCGGATCACCAACGCATCGAAATCGCAAGGACGCGCATCAGTGGGCCACGTTTACGCATAAATAACGTTTCCCGTTGCATTAAAGCGCGAGTTGCGGCATACATCAGACATCGCCGCGCATAGAATCTGGGGAGAGGGGCATATTATGGAGCAGTTCGACATTGTCCTGGCGCTCGCAGGACTAGCGCTTGAGACCGAGAACCCGCGGGCAATCCAGCAGGTTGAGCGTCTGCGCGAAGCTTTGGCCAAATCGGATAAGGAGCAGGCTGCAAAGCTCGCTCGCGTTTTAAGCCGAAGCAGCCGCAAGCAGTCGATGGCACCTATGGCATTCGATGAAATGCGCGCGACAGGTGACGCGGTGCGCCGTCGCATGCCAGGCGAGACTTTGACGCGAACGACCCCTCTTCCTCATGACAAAGAAACCGGAGCGGCTTTGGTTCGTGTGCTTTTTCCGGAGGACAATCTGGCGGAGGCACCCGTCCTTTCGGATGCCCTCTCGGAAGCAATTTCAGATCTGATTTCCGAATGGAAGCGGGCTGAAGAACTTGCACGTCTTGGAACGGCTCCTCACACGCGCTGCCTCCTCTATGGAGCGCCAGGCGTCGGAAAAACGAACCTCGCCCGCTACCTTGCTCGGCAGCTAGAACTGCCACTTGTCGAGGCACGCCTTGACGGACTCATCTCCTCTTTCTTGGGCACAACCGCTCGCAATATTGGGGCGCTGTTTGATTTCGCCAACCGTTATCGATGCGCACTATTCCTCGATGAATTTGATGCAATTGCGAAGGCAAGAGACGACGCGCAGGAAGTCGGTGAAATTAAGCGGGTCGTGAATAGCCTCTTGCAATCCATAGACGCCCGCAATGGCCGTGGGCTGACGTTTGCGGCAACAAACCATGAGCACCTCCTTGATCCCGCAATCTGGCGTCGTTTCGAGGCTCGCATCGAAGTGCCGAAGCCCGGCGAGAATGCGCGAAGCACAATGCTTGATCGATTTGTAAAGCCACTCCGGCTTTCCGATGTCGAACGCCGCTTCCTTGTATGGGTGACGGAAGGAATGAGCGGTGCCGACGTTGAGGCGCTCGTCATAGGCGGAAAGCGGTTCTTCGTCCTTCATGGAAACGGTATCCAGAACGGCGCAAGCTCCCATCTGAATCACGAAGAGCGCGGCCACAAACGCGGATTGATGATTCGTGAGGCGCTGAAACGCCAAGCAGCGCTGAATGGCATGCTGTTTGACGCTCGTCGCCGAGAGTTACTTCTCGGCCCAGACGATAGTCTGGCTCAGGCGCTACTGGCGGACAAGTTCACTCAAAAAGAAACTGGGGAGCTTCTCGGCCTTACCCAGAGCGCGATCTCCCGAAAGACTCGCAAACCACGATCAGCAGAGGCCGAAGTAGTCGAGGAGGCAGAAAATGGCTGACGAAGTATCCCTCCGACCGATTCAGGTCCTTCTCGACACGAAGCGATTTATTGATGTGCCGGAGCCGCAGCAATTCGGTGGCGGCAACAAAGATTTTTACAGCGGCGATGATCGCGGGTTTGCCGAGCACAAGAGAAAAGTTCGGAGCAAGCTTCAAGCGATCGGATCATCGCTTCAAAGTCGAAACGACGGACTCGGTTTCGTCAAAGTGCAGATGCGCGAAGACGCGCTCGCGAAGAGCTACCGGCCATTGGGGGCTCTTTTCACCGAATCACATGGATTCGCATTGGTGGGAGCCGAACGAATTGGCGAAATGATCTTTCAGGCAACGCCCGCAGCCATTGCTCGCCTTGACCGAATAATTGAAGACAAGGCTGAGGATACGCCCAGAGTTGCGCCGAACGCAAAGACGGGTGTTTTGGAAAAACGCCCGACCGGTTATCGCAGCGAAGTTGGTGCAATTGATGATATCAACCTTCACAACCCAGTTGATCGGCTGTCATTCTCCGCCAAGGAGGCTGTCGCATGGTTCTCCCAGCCAAATGTTTTGGGTGGTTACATCGTTGAGCTCTTTCGGCCCGACCCAGAGCGTGGGGCCGAGGCCGTGTCAGCGGCGATTTCCAAACTAAAGAGCGCACTTGCGAGCATTGGCGGGATCTCGGTCAGGCCGTTCTTGCCTTCACAGCAAACCAGCCAATATGGCGCACCTCCGCTCATCGTCACCGCGCAACTCACAACGCGCGACGAACCACATGTCGCTCTGCCGTTTAATCCTGACGGGCAACCGCAACAGGCCACCGGCAATGTGGAACGACGTGAATCCGGTGAACGCGATCTATCCGTGTCGCGACACCAAAAACTGCTCGCGCTACTGTCCGAACAAAGTCTGGTGCGTAGTATCGAGTTGCCTCCCTTGATCGAGGCGGCGCCCGCCGCCACGTCTCCGATAAGCGGCTTGCAAACGATCTCCGCCCCGCAACAAGACGCAGACTACCCAGTGGTCGGAATTATCGATGGCGGTGCAGCGGACATTCCTGCGCTGACGCCCTGGCGCGTTGGTGATGCAGGGCTCGTTCCCGCGTCAGATCGAGACGAAAGCCACGGATCATTTATCGCTGGGCTCGTTGTCGCCGGTGCCGCTCTCAACCCACATGTCGCGCAAACATTGGAGCCCACGGGCTGCAAGTTTTACGATCTCGACATTTTTCCGCGCAAGGATTTGCGTCCGAATTATTACAACGACATCGAGTTCTTCTTCGATTTGCTTGATGAGAAGATCAAAGCAGCTAAGAATCAATTCGGAGTTCGGGTTTTCAATTTCAGTTTCGGCATCCAGTATGCGCGAAACCGCTTTTCATATTCCCCGATAGCGGATCGTTTCGACCGGATCGCCAGAGCAAACGACGTGATCCTCGTGGTGTCTGCTGGCAACCTGCCTCCGACTGGAAGTCGGCCGATCTGGCCAAGCGATCCGGGGGCGGCAGTCCAGATGCTGGCTGGATTTGGTGGTCGGGAAGAACAGATAATCCCTCCGGCCGAGCATCTGCTCGGACTGACAGTCGGTGCAATAAATCCTCCCGGGATCACTGGGCATGGCCCGCAACTTCCGACCACTTACACAAGACGTGGCCCTGGCGTTGGCGGTGCAAGAAAGCCAGATCTGGCTCATTTCGGGGGAGTCGAACCGAACGCGACGACGGGCAATCGAACCGGTCTCACCTCGCTGAGCCCTTTGGGAGAAGCAATCGAAAACTGCGGGACCAGCTTCGCGGCTCCAAATGTCTCCGCGACCGTTGCTACACTCGACCAACGCCTTGACCGGCGTGCGCCAAGGGAGATTTTGCTCGGCCTGCCTGTGCATCGATCCGAACGCCCCACCGATCTCCAGCACAAGAGCCTGAGGCATATCAGCCGCGAGTTTGTCGGTTTCGGCCTTTGTCCGCCGGCGGACGTGATTTTGATGGACGATCCGTTCGGGATAACGCTGGTTTTCAGCGAAGTGTTGCGGGCGCGGCAGGTGCTGACATTTCCCTTCACCTGGCCGCAATCGCTTGTGACGGAAAAGGGCGGCTGCCGAGGACGCATCGACTTGACCTTGGCCTACACGCCTCCAATCGATCCGGACCACAAGGAGGAAGCCCAGCGTGTTCAGCTTGAAGCGATCATTCGACAGGAGACTTTGAACCCGAAGACAGGCGAAGCCGGATGGGACAGCCAACTGAAACATGATGGCGCAGAAGTCCCGCAGGGTATGCATAAGACCGAGAAATACCTTTTGATGTCGGGGCTCAAGTGGTCCCCGATCAAGCGCTACTTTGCTGCTATGAAGCAGGGGCGTGGCAACACTTCAAACTGGCAGCTTTGCCTGGAGTCACTAACCCGAGCCGGCGCCAAGTTTCCGACGGACGGTGTTCCGTTCACGATCCTCATGACCATTACCGATCCAGAGAAGAAGGCACCCATCCACGACGAGGTGCGCAATCAACTTCAGACGACCGGTTTAACGATCGCTGACATAACCGTTGCCCACAGAGTTCGTCCTCGTGGCGGTTGACGTTTGCGGCCATAATGGCCACAACTAGGCGATCTGAAAAGAGGCATGCCGGTGAAATCCGTCTCCGCGCGCGAAGCGAAATACAACTTCGGCAAGCTTATCGATACGGCGCGGGCTGAACCCGTGGTGATCGAGAAGCACGGCCGCCCTGTCGTCGTCGTTGTCGCAGTCGAGGAGTTCGAGCGTCTTTCAGGCAAGAAGGTGCCCGAACGCCAGCCGGACAAAAGTGAGAAAAAGGACTGAATGCAGATCTTGAGGACAGCGAGCAGGACCACAAGGCCGAGGATGTCGAGCAGCGCGGAGCGTGCCGCATGAAAAAGGCGTCATCCTTGAACGCGACCCCTGGACCGGAGGCTGGGCCTGATCCGCGCCTGAAGCCCGCTGATGATCTGATCAAGTCCAAGAAGCGTGTTGCCGATCATGGGGAGGTTTTCACCCCGGGTTGGCTTGTTGATGCAATGCTCGACCTCGTCAAAGGCGAGGCCGACCGTATTGATTCGCGGTTTCTTGAACCGGCCTGCGGCAGCGGCAACTTTCTGATCCGGGTTCTTCAACGGAAACTGGCCGCTGTTGAAGCAAAGTTCGGCAAGCACGACTTTGAAAAGCGGCACTATGCCCTGCTGGGCCTGATGTGCACCTACGGCATCGAGCTTCTGGCCGACAATATCGCGGAATGCCGGGCCAATATGCTCGATGTGCTGGCCGAGTATCTGAACATCGATGAGAGCGACGACCTGTATCGCGCCGCGTTCTTCGTGCTGTCGCAGAACCTTGTCCATGGCGATGCGCTGACAATGCGGGCGCAGGATGGCCTCCCGATCACCTTTGCCGAATGGGGCTATCTGGGCAAAGGCAGGTTCCAGCGCCGCGATTTCCGTCTGGATGTGCTGACAGGATCATCGTCCTTCAGCGCCGAGGGGTCGCTGTTCGCCCATCTGGGCAAGCACGAGATCTTCACCCCGATCAAGACCTGGCCGACGATGACCGTGCGCGATCTGGCCGCCGCCAATGACGGCACCCCGCAGGAGGCTGCATGAACACCCAAGTGAGCTTTACCCTGCGCGGGCGCAACCCGGATGTGCTGACCTGCATCGCGAACCTGTCGAACGACGAGGTGTTCACCCCGCCCGAGTTCGCGAACCGCATGTTGGACACGCTGGCCGATGCTTGGGCGGCAGACCATGCTGGGGCGAACATCTGGGCTGATAGCAAGGTGAAGTTCCTCGATCCCTGCACCAAGTCTGGGGTGTTCCTGCGCGAGATCACCAGCCGTTTGACCACAGGGCTGGCAGGCGAGTTCCCGGACCTTCAGACCCGCGTGAATCACATTCTGACCCGCCAGGTGTTCGGCATTGGCATCACGCAATTGACCAGCCTCTTGGCGCGACGCAGTTTGTATTGCTCGAAACATGCCAATGGTGAGCACTCCATCGCCAGCCGCTTCACCAGCGATGCGGGCAATATCTGGTTCGAACGTACGGAGCATTCTTGGCACAATGGCAAGTGCACTTTCTGTAGCGCGAGCCAAGACGTCATGGATCGAGGCGAAGGACTTGAAACACATGCATACGCATTCATTCATACCAATAACATCAAAGCTCGGGTCGCCGAGTTGTTTGGAGGCGACATGCAATTCGACGTCATAATTGGAAATCCACCCTATCAACTCGCGAGCGACGGTGGCACTCGCGACATCCCAATTTATCACCGCTTTGTGGACCAAGCCAAGAATCTAGCACCACGATTCCTAATCATGGTTATCCCATCTCGGTGGATGGCAACTGGCCTTGGGCTCCGGGATTTTCGAGATTCTATGCTCAAGGATAGCCACGTTCGACAGATCGTGGATTACGAACGAATGGATCAGGTCTTTCCGGGTGTCGATTTCGAGGGTGGCGCGTGTTATTTTCTCTGGGATCGTGACCAAGAGGGTCTATGCGCCATGACTACTATGAGTGGCGATGACGTCATTGGCCCAGTTGAGCGTTCGCTCAACGAATTTGACATTTTGGTTAGGGATAGCAGGTCACTCTCCATTTTGAGAAAGATATTGGCTAGAAAAGAGATTTCAATTACCAGTATTCTTTCGGCGGATAAAGAATTCGGGTGGACTTCCAACTTTACTGGATTTCACGAGCATCCAAAGCCAGGCGATGTTGCGCTTCACTACAACCGAAGTGGCAAGCGACTGATTGGTTGGATTGCTCGCGACAAAGTGGACAAGAGCGTCAAGTTAATCGACACTTGGAAAGTCATGGTTCCCGCGGCGTATGGCGAACGCGGAGCGCGGCCTGCAAAAATACTTGGCCCAACCTTCATTGCATCTAGTCCATCAGTGTGCACTCAGACATATCTATTCTTCAACTTAAGAAATCAAGCTGAAGCTGAAAGCCTGTCATCCTACCTAGAAACCCGCTTTGCGAGGTTCCTTGTCTCATTGCGAAAGATTACACAGCACGCAACTCGCGCGACCTACACTTGGGTTCCAGTACAGTCATGGGATCGTAAATGGACCGATACCCTACTATATGAGAAGTACGGGATCACGGAAGGCGAGAAGGCATTCATTGAAAGCATGATCCGTCCTGTTGGCGGTGAAGATGAATAAGCCGTCTATCGACGAAATCCTCGCACCCAAGCCCGAAGCACGCCCTCGCATTTACGCCTATTCCATCGCCGATGAGGCGCATGCCGGGCTTCTCAAGGTAGGCCAGACCACGCGGAATGTGAAAAACCGCGTGGCCGAGCAGCTTCGCACCGCCGCCATCAAGAACTTCCGCATCGAACTGGATGCACCCGCCGAATGCGACGACGGCTCGATCTTTTCCGATCACGATGTTCGCGCCGCCTTGGCCCGCAAGGGTTTTGTCAAAGGCGAGTTGGAATGGATGCGCTGCACGGTGGCCGACGTGGCGACCGTGCTCACCGAACTGCGGACGGGCAAGAAGCTGAGCGGCAACCGCCACCAGACCTTCCCCATGCGCCGGGAACAGGCCGAGGCGGTGCGGGTCACGCACGCCTATTTCCATTCGCGCTGGTCCGAGGACATGCACGCCGTACCGCGGTTCCTTTGGAACGCGAAGATGCGCTTTGGCAAGACCTTCGCCTCCTACCAGCTGGCCCGGAAGATGGGCGCCAAGCGGGTGCTGGTCCTGACCTTCAAGCCTGCCGTCGAAGATGCCTGGCAGACTGACCTTGAAAGCCACGCGGACTTTGACGGCTGGCAATACCTGTCGCGATCTTCGGGCAGCGACCCCACACAGATCGACGCAAAGAAGCCGGTCGTCTATTTCGGGTCCTTCCAGGACCTGCTGGGCCGCGATGCGGCCGGGAACATCAAGGCGCGGAACGAATGGCTGCACCAGGTGAACTGGGACCTCGTGGTGTTCGACGAATACCATTTCGGCGCGTGGCGCGACACCGCGAAGGAATTGTTCGAGGGCGAGGACGAAGCGGTTTCCAAAAAGGAAGCCAAGCTGGAATACGCGGCCGGGCTGGATGACGTGAACGAGGACCTGAACGTCCTGTCGCAGAAGGAATCAGACTTCCTTCCCATCACGACCAAAGCCTACCTCTACCTTTCGGGCACGCCGTTCAAGGCGCTGGCAACGGGCGAGTTCATCGAAGAGCAGATCTTCAACTGGACCTACACCGACGAACAGCGCGCCAAGGCCGAGTTCGCGGCAAGGAACCCCGACAAGTGGAACCCCTACGGCGCCCTGCCGCAGATGCGGCTGCTGACTTACCAGATGCCTGACGAGTTGGTGGCGGTTGCGAGTTCCGGCGAGTTCGATGAATTCGATCTGAACGAGTTCTTCGCGGCGACCGGGACGAACAGCGCGGCCCAGTTCAAGCACAAGAGCGATGTGCAGAAATGGCTGGACATCATCCGGGGACAGTATGCGCCAAGGGCTGTCGAACACCTCAAGACCGGCACCCGGCCGCCGTTCCCCTATTCCGACGTGCGCTTGCTGCCGTACCTCCAGCACTCTTTTTGGTTTCTGCCAAACGTTGCAGCCTGCCACGCAATGGCCAGCCTCTTGGCCGAAAAGCACAATACGTTCTGGCATGAATACTCGACCATCGTTGCAGCCGGTGCATCGGCGGGAATCGGCCTCGACGCGCTGCCGCCCGTGCGCAGGGCCATCGGCAGCGGGTTCGACACCAAGACCATCACACTGTCCTGCGGCAAGCTGACCACCGGCGTGACGGTGGCGCAGTGGTCGTCAATCCTGATGCTCCGCAATCTGAAGTCGCCCGAGACCTATTTCCAGGCGGCGTTTCGCGTGCAGTCGCCGTGGTCAATCAAGAACCCGAATGGCGACAACCCGAACGAGGAGGAAGTCCTCAAGCCCGCCTGTTTCGTATTCGACTTCGCACCGACGCGCGCCCTTCGGCAGCTTTCCGAGTACGGTATTGGCCTATCACCGAACGAACCAAATCCAGAAAACGCGGTGAGGGATTTGGTGTCGTTTCTGCCAGTGCTGGCCTACGACGGCGCCAACATGACGCAGATCGATGCCGGCGGCATCCTCGATATCGCCATGGCGGGCACTTCCGCCACACTGCTGGCCCGCAAGTGGGAGAGCGCGCTGCTGGTGAACGTGGACAACGACACACTGCGCCGGATCATGGATAACCCGGAAGCAATGGCAGCCGTCGAACGCATCGAAGGCTGGCGCGCACTGGGCGACAACATCATCGAAACCATCATCAACAAGAGTGAGAAGGTCAAAGAGCTCAAGAACAAAGCAAAGTCGGGGGACCTTACGGAAAAGGAGAAGAAGGAACTCACCGACGAGGAAAAGGAATACAAATCCAAGCGAAAGCTCGTGCAAGAAAAGCTGATCAAGTTCGCAACGCGCATCCCGGCATTCATGTACTTGACGGATTTCCGCGAGAACACGCTTCAGGACGTGATCACAAAGTTGGAGCCGGATTTGTTCGCGGCTGTCACTGGCCTGACGGTGAAGGATTTCCACCTGCTTGTGCGTCTCAAGGTGTTCAACACGGAACAGATGAACCAGGCGGTGTTCGCCTTCCGCCGATACGAAGACGCCTCGCTGAGGTACACCGGCATAGAGAGCCACCAAGGGCTGACGCATTACGGGCTTTACGACACGGTTGTCGCCAGAGAGTAGCGCCCGTTCGCATCAGTGCTCAAAACGATTGTCTCGCATCGAGCAATGTGGGGCATTCGTGTTTCTGAATGGCCCTAAAAACGGACACAGTGCGGACACAAGCAAAAGCCCCGCTGGCGAGAGCCAAGCGGGGCTTTGCATAAGCTGTTGAATTAGCTTTTGTATTTTGGTTGCGGGGGCAGGATTTGAACCTGCGGCCTTCAGGTTATGAGCCTGACGAGCTACCGGGCTGCTCCACCCCGCGTCAA
>Ga0075012_10006499_pt1 | contig 10605 bp, 9 predicted proteins | sample All_14_2_FD_71474 | JGI IMG/M metagenome (GOLD analysis project Ga0075012, IMG submission 71474) | Freshwater microbial communities in response to fracking from Pennsylvania, USA - Allegheny Zone_MetaG_DW_15 | ecosystem: Environmental > Aquatic > Deep subsurface > Groundwater > Drilled... | reverse complement strand
GAGATGTCATTTTAGAAGAAATGACAAAGGTCAATTCCAAAAATCGGACAAATTTGATAAAGTTTAAATATATCAATCTTAGGAAATTCTCATAATTGTGATATAAGTCACAATGAATTTTCAATACTTTGTGTATATTTGTGTCAAGTCATTAACGCGAGGTTAATCCATGTCTAAACTTCCTATTATTGCCATTGTGGTTGCGGTGCTGGCGCTCGGGTATTTTGCGCTTGTATCAGACGCCGCCGCATACGGGGGAAGCGCGCCAGAGACTTGCGCAAATTGCCACGCAATGGACTCGCAGTATGAAAACTGGGCTCACGGGGGACACGCCCATGTGGCAAAGTGTACGGACTGCCATTTGCCTCACGATAATTTCGTTTCTTATTACATGGAGAAGGGTCGGCAAGGTGCAAAGGATACATATGCCTTTGTAACTGGGAATATTCCGGTTGCCATCCGTGCTGAAGAGAAAACGAAGGAGATCGTGCAGGAGAATTGCATCCATTGCCATGAAGATACTGTAGATGCCATGCTGGCGGGTGCTCAACCTCTTGACCGCTATTGCTGGGAGTGCCATCGCAGCGTTGCCCATGGAGAACGCGGTGCGACGGGTGCTCCGTATCAGGACTCGAATCTTTATCCGACCAAGTAAGGAGAATGCAAATGAAAAACTATACTACTCTCATTCTTGCTGGTTTAGTGGTCGTGCTCGCCGCTGTGTTGATCGGCGTCATGGTCTATATTCAGAACCAGCCCACTGAAGAACGCGCCATTGAACCGTTGGTTGAGATCGCGGCGATGGAACCCGATTCTGCCAAGTGGGGGATCAATTACCCCAACCAGTACGATACCTTGATGAAGACCAAGACCAATAATATTGATACTACGTATGCTGGTTCTTCGGCTTTCTCGTGGCTCGAACGCGATCCGCGCCAGGTTCTTTTGTTTGCTGGCTATCCTTTTAGCAAGGATTACAATGATGATCGTGGTCATGCCAATGCGTTGGAAGATGTCCGCGCGACCAAGCGCTTGAATTTGGATGACTCCGACCCGAAGCATACCCCTGCCACATGCTATTCCTGTAAATCTTCTGATAACCCAGGCTTGTGGGCTGAATTGGGCATGGAAGCCTATGATGCGATGTCCTTCAATGAGATGACGCCCAACATCAATAATTCGATCGGTTGTTCCAACTGTCATGAAGCAGGGACCATGCGCCTCATCGCTACCAACCCTGCCTTGATCGAAGCTCTCGAACGCCAGGGCAAGGATTGGGAAACCTATTCACGCCAGGAAATGCGCTCGCTGGTTTGCGCCAACTGCCATGTGGAATATTATTTCAAGGGCGATGGGAAATATCTCACCTTCCCGTGGGATAAAGGCACCAAGGTTGAAGAGATCATTTCCTACTATGAAGAAGTTGGCTTCAAAGATTGGGCTTACCCTGAAACCGATAGCCCCATGCTCAAGGCTCAGCACCCTGAATATGAATTCTTCACTGCGGGCAGCACGCACTATGAAGCTGGTGTCTCCTGCGCCGACTGCCACATGCCCTACGTCCGCGATGGTGCAGCCAAATACTCTTCTCACGATGTTCATAGCCCGCTCTTGAACCCTGAAGAAGCTTGTGGTCAGTGCCATACCGATACGGAATATGTGATCGGTCGTGTGAACAGCATTCAGGAACAGGTTGCTAATACCAAGATCGCCACCGAAGATGCCATTCTCGATGCAATGAACGCCATCAAGGCTGCTGTTGCAGCTGGCAATGCCGACCCGGCTCTTCTGGATGAAGCGAAGAAATTGCACCGCGAAGCCCAGTTCATGTGGGACTTCATCTCAGCTGAGAACTCGACCGGTTTCCATAACCCCGAGTACGCGCTTGAAGTGCTTGCTAAATCCACTGATCTGGCTCGTCAGTCTCAGATGCTGGCTGCTCAGTCTGTGAACGATATGTCCCTGTTGAAGACCGGCACCTTCTACGAAGCAACCAAATAAATCCACCGAAAGTACTCCCCGTCAGCAATGGCGGGGAGTTTTTATTTGGGGAACAATCCACGGAATATTTTCGTTAAGTCTCAAAAGGAGAAAATCATGAAGAAATTTATTTTAGTCGTTTTAGCGCTTATCTTGGCTGCTTGTTCTGCTTCCACTGAGTACGATCAGACTCTGAAACAATGGCAGGATGCTGGCGTGTCACATTATCGCTACGACCTTGTGATCGGTTGTTTTTGTCCGTTCGCTCAAGATATGCCTCTGACCATCGAAGTTAAGGATGGGGAAGTTGTTTCGATCACCAATGTGGAAGGCGTCGTGCTGGATGCCTCGAATCCCAGCTATCAGTACTATCTGGAGTATGCGACCATTGACTTGCTCTTTGCGGAGCTCAAATCTGAAATCGCAGAAGCAGAAGAGATCACTGTGACTTACGATACTCAGTATGGTTTCCCCACAGAAGTTTCGATCGACCGCATCAAACTTGCCGTGGATGACGAGATGTCTTTGCAGGTAACGAATTTTGAAGTGTTGGAATAAAAAAACGGCGCAGCGAAAGCTGCGCCGTTTGCATTTAATTTGGCATGATCCACTGCTCAAAGATCTCACGGTCCACGATCTGGATGCGGCGATCTTCAAGTTTGATGGCGCCGCTGCGTTCCATTTCTTTGAGCGAACGCGCCACCACCTCGCGGACGGTTCCCAACCGCGCCGCCAACTGTTCCTGCGTCCAATGCGGAGATTTATCCTGTGGCAGTTCCGCGTCAATGAGGCGGGCGAGGCGGTGGGTGACTTGATAGAACGCCATCTCACTGACCATGCGCACCATACCGCGCAGCATCTTGCCGAAATTAGCCAACACTTTTTGAGCGAAGGAAAAATCCCTTTTGGCGAGTTCCTGCAAAATAGTCTTGTCAATGATCCACACCCGGCAAACTTCCAACGCTTCTACATTGACCGGATGGGGTTCTTTATCGAACGTGGGTACTTCGGCGAAGGTATCGCCCTCCTGCAAAATGCGGACGATATACTGCCGCCCCTGAGGTGAGATGCGAAAGATCTTGGCGCTGCCCTGTTGAAGGATGAACAACCCTTCACAGGGGTCACCTTCCCAAAAAAGCACATCTCCGCGTTGGTATTCTGAGAGGCGGGTGTGCCCGGCAATATCTTTCACTATGGCATCAGAAAGCTCATCGAAGTATTGGTTTCCCCGTATTGCTTCTATTTTCTGGTTCAGGGTGGTTTCGAGAGTCTTCATCCCTACACATCACCCAGCAGCACTTGGTCAGGTCCGCGGTTGATCTCCCAGGGATAGGTAATGAAGGCATCTGTCACAGCGGCATAATAATCCGGGCGGACACTTCCGAATAAATTGCGGTATGGGTTGAAGTGCAGCACGCAGGTTTCAGGGAAACCACCCGCTGCGGAAACACGGTTCTTCACAGCGGTAATAGTACGACCCGATCCCCAAACATCATCTACGATCAGGGTGGGGCGTCCGCGCAGTTTATCTTCCGCAGGGAATTGAATGAATTCTGGCCAAGCCATGAACGCCGAAGACTTTTCACTTTGCATTTGCGCCGGAAAATCGACAGCGGCGGTAAGAATGTGGGTGATGTCCATCGCTTCTGCAAGCATCCCACCGGGGATGATGCCACCACGGGTGATCATCACCATCGCAGTAAACTCACGGCGAAATTGGGGAATAAGGTGGTCGATCAGTTTATCCACTTCTTCCCAGGTTATAGCTTCTTGTCGGCGGGGTTCGGGTTTCATAGTGTTATTTTATCAAAAGACCCTAAAGGTATGTTCAACCTTTAGGGTCTCTTTACTTATATTTAGGATGCAAGAACCGCCGCGAGCGGAGCCGGAGCCTGTACCTGCGCTCCAGAGAATCCCTGCGCTGTGGCTTTTTCCACTTCACGCGCCCAAATGTAAAGGCAAGTGTGATACGCCGTGTTGGTATAGGAACTGAATACGCTTGCTACCATGACAAAAGTAAAGAATATCAATGCGCCGATCACAATGCCTACAATGGAAATCGTAGTATTGCCGCTAGAGGCGAATGCAAGTCCGCCGCCGATGGCAAAGGCGAGGATCAAGCCAATGGCGCCGAAGACAAACCCAATCAGTCCAGTAACGAAGCGCACCCCGATCGTGCTGATACCAACCAAGAGAAAATTCTCCTTGGTGATCTTCCAAATGCGTTGCATCCCATCTTTGAGATTCAGGTCATCGATCACCATGGCAGGCAGGACGAGCAATGCGGCTTCTGTCCATAAGGTTTCCAATAACCCGGCAGCAGAGCGGGCAACACTTGCCCCAATGCCGCCTCGGCGGTTGCGTTGAGCCGCGCTTTTGATGAGATTTACAACGGTGGATGCCGCAGCCAATGTGAGGATATCGAAGAAATCGCGGCGGACGATCGCCCATGCCTTATCCATGCGCCCATCTCCTTCGGAGAGATATCCATAAATGAGATAGACCGTCATGGCGGAAAAGACATAGGTCACAATGAACTGAACGAACACCAGCAATGCTCCCATTCCATAAATGATGATGTTGCCGAAGTCACTATCCCCGAACATAAAGGCTGCAATCGCGATCGGAATGATCCCGAGCACAGAAACGATGGAGCCAACGATCAATGCATAAATGGATGGCTTGAGCAAATCTTTATCTTTGAACGCCATGCTCCAAGCCTGTTTCAAAAAAGACCAGCCGCGTGAAAAACTCTGCATACAACACTCTCCTGTGTGAAAAAATATGCAAGTCGCATTATAGCAAACTTGCTGATCTGACTGTTATTGCATCTGACAAGCCAAGTATAATCGTGCAATTCCATGCATAGGACAATTTATGACATATAAAATACCATTGATCTTGCTGGCGGCAGCTGTACTTCTTACTGCTTGTTCTACGGTTGCCACACCAGCGCCAACTCCTACGCCCGATCCATTTATCTTGCAAGGACAGGCGGTCTTCAATGCCCGTTGTGCCACCTGTCATGCCCTTGTGCCCGATACGATCATAATCGGACCGTCGCTTTATGGGATTGCCACCCGTGCTGAAACCCGAGTGGACGGACAAAGCGCCGAAGAATACCTTACCATGTCTGTCCTGCGTCCCGGCGATTATGTAGTGGAAGGGTTCAATAATGTGATGATCACCAACCTTGCCAAGGAGTTGACCAGCGAAGAGTTGAATGCCCTCGTTGCCTTTTTGATGACCTTGAAATAATTTGTGGATAAAGCAGGGACAACCCTGCCAAAAAATAAAACTGAATACAGAGGAGAGTGTATGAAAGTTTGGATCAAACGGATCTTTACCGGTTTGGGCGTTTTGCTGCTTATTGGAGTAGCCTACGCCGCCTTTGCGCCGCTTCCACCTGCCGTAGAATTGCCCGAAGACAAGTGGGGAGCAGGCTCCAGCAGTGTTGAACCAGCCTGGAGCGGATTACAGCGCGACTTCCCCGCTACGAACGAAACAACAGATAACCCCACAACTCCTGAAAAAGTGGAATTGGGTCGCATCCTTTTCTTTGACCCGGTCCTGTCTCAAAACGACGACATGTCCTGCGCCTCATGCCATCACCCCGATCTGGGCTTTGCCGATGGCAGGCCTCAAGCCTTTGGCGCGGACCAACAACCTCTGCAGCGCAGCGCTATGAGTCTCTGGAATGTGACTTACAACACTAACTTCTTCTGGGATGGACGTGCTGCCACACTCGAAGAACAAATGGAAACTCCCATTACCAATCCAGATGAAATGGGGGCTTCTCCTGAAGAGATCGTTGCCGAGTTGAAAGCCATTCCCGAATATGTGGCCTTATTCGAGAAAGCGTTTGGCAGTGCTGATGCAGTGACGTTTGAAAACGTCCAAAATGCTATCGCTGCATTTGAACGTACCCTGGTAACGAATAACTCGCCATTCGACCGTTATGCCACTGGCGATGTGAATGCACTAACGCCCGCCCAACGCCGTGGACTGGGTCTCTTCCGCTCGGCGGCGACTCGTTGTTTTGAGTGTCATGCCGCGCCAACCTTCAGCGATGACTCGTTCTCGGTGACAGGTGTCCCTGATGCGCCGGGGCAGGAACATGATGCCGGACGTAAAGCTATCGAAGAATCCAGCTTGGATGGTGCTTTCAAAGCGCCCACTCTGCGCAATATTGCTCTCACTGCACCTTACATGCACAATGGTGCCTTCAACACCCTCGAAGAAGTAGTGGATTTCTACGCCAAAGGCGGCGGACGCGATGCTGGGGTTGAGAACGTCGATATTCATGTCCTCGGCTTTGAATTGACCGAACAGGAAAAAGCGGACCTGGTCGCCTTCCTTTATGCGTTGACCGATGAAAGCAATTTGCCGGAAATCCCTGCATCTGTGCCTTCAGGTTTGCCAGTGGTTGAAGCAGTAGATAACCCTGCGCGTGAAGTTGTCAGCGAGACGAATGTTTCTGAAAGTGAAGCAGGCTCCACGTCTGCGCATGAGCCGGTGACTTTGAGAGTCGAGCCCGGTCAGACGATTCAGGAAGTCGTCGATCAGGCGCTTCCCGGCGATACCATTGAAGTCCCATATGGAATTTATGAAGAGCATGTCATCATTGATGTGAGTGACGTCAAGTTCTTTGGTATTCCGAATGAGAAAGGGGAGTGGCCCATTATCGAAGGCAATGGCACTGGCTCCGATGGTGTGATTGCATCGGGCAATAATTTCGAGATGGCGTATTTCCAGGTAAAGAACTTTACGAGCAACGGCGTGTTGGTTGAAGGTTCGACCGGTGTGTACTTGCATGATATGTACATCGAGAATACAGGTGTGTATGGCGTGTACCCTGTACGCTGTACGGATGTGCTGATCGAACGCATCGAAGGCACATTGATGAATGATGCCGCGATCTATGCGGGCAAGTCTAAGGATGTGGTGATCCGCGATACGTTGACTTATGGCAACGTGATCGGCATTGAGTTGGAGAATACGGTCAATGGTGAGGTGTACAACAATTATGCTCACGATAACACCATCGGCATTTTCATCGACTTGTTACCGCAATTGCCTTCGAAAGTTTCGATGTATACCAAGGTGTATAACAACGTCTCAGAGAATAACAACGGTGAGAACTTTGGCAAGCCCGGTACGGCGGTTTCGCTCATCCCACCGGGAACGGGTATGCTCATCCTTGCCGCAGACCATGTGGAAGTATATGGTAATACCTTCAAAGGCAATAAGACCGTTGGTTTGGCTGTTTTCAATCTCACCATTGGGTTCTCACCCGAAGAGATCGATGTAGATCCGAACCCCGATAATAACTTTGCGCACAACAATATTTACGAGAACAATGGCTATGATGCCGACCCGTTCGTGAAGAATATGCTCGGCAGCGGATTTGACATTGTGTGGGATACAACGGGCGTAGGTAATCGTTTCGATGAACCGAACGCGAAGACCTCCTTCCCGCCTGCTTTGCCCAAGAGCAACTGGCCCCAGCCCTTATATAACTTGTATTGGCGTGTTTTGAACTTTGCGGTTGGATTGATTTCGTAGTGTTACACTGTAGGGGCGGCATTCAGCCGCCCCTATTTTATTCGTGATCGAGGAGAGAATGTTATGTCTGAGAACAAGAAAACGAATCGATACTTAAGCCTTCGTTCCAAGTTGTTGATACCGCTGATGAGCCTTGGGGTGTTGATGTTCATTATGGGGTATTTCGGTGCACAAAATTATCTCCGCGACACGATATACAAGATCATGAAGAATGAGACAGACTCCATCCGAGAGTATGTAGAAGGCTGTTTGGATGAGGATCAATTGCAGGCGCTTACCACGGAGGATGTCGAATACGATGAAGCGGCAGGCTGGCCCAACGGTATGACCGACGAACGCTATTGGGAGCAAGCAGAATGTCTTGCCAGCGTGGATGAGTTCAATTACGGCACCGAGATTTTTACCTATTATCAAAAGGCAGACTCAACCCTTGCGTTTGGCGTTGATCAATATGCGGTGGTGTTACCCGAAGATAGTTACGCTCTCGGCGAAGATGTTATTCAAGATGACGATTATGATTACCTGCTGCGCGGGCTTGAAAATGTGACGTATTACGAAGACCTTGAATATTTTGAAGAAGAGGATATCTACTATTTTGCTGTAACGTCTCCGCTGCGGAATTCGCGTGGAGTCGTCATCGGCGGGTTGACCATTTATCTCGATGCCAATTTGGCGGTTGAAAGTTTGCAGACCCTTTCTGAATACCTTATCTTGATCTTTGTCGTTGCGTTTATCGTTGTGTCATTACTGGTGTTTGGAATTACGCGCAGTGTTACATCCGAACTTGTGATCTTGCAGTCTACATCTAAACGTGTGGCAGAAGGAGATTACTCTCCCATTTCAATGAAGCCGCATAAAGTGGATGATGAAGTTTCCACCCTCGCGGGTTTGTTCAACACCATGTTAGACAAAGTTCGAGAGCGCGAAACGAAACTGCAAAATCAAGTCGAGGAATTACAGATTCAGATCGATATGGAAAAACGCAGTAAGGATGTCAAAGATATCGTGGATAGTGAATTCTTCCAAGACCTAAAACAGCGCGCCGCCGAAGTTCGCAAGCAGCGCCAGCAAAAAGAATAACTACAAAATATTGATCGGGTCCACTTCGACCCGCCAATCATTGAAACGTAAATCTTTGAGTACCGCTGCCGGGTCAGGTCCACGCAAGACGACCTGCCAGCGGTACTCTCCATTTTCCTTGGCAAAGAAACAGGGGACCGGCCCGATCAATTCCGTTTGACGAAAACCACCCGCCTCTAACTTCGCCTTGAGCTTGTCTGCCATCTTCTTGGCTTCCTCTTCCGCTCTGACATTATCAGCGCTGCGATATTCCAAGCGAGCTAATCTTGCAAATGGGGGATACCCTAATAAATGGCGATATTCCAATTCGCGCTTGTAAAATCCGTCTACATCATGCCCTGCCGCGAATTGAAGCGCGTAATGCTCCGGCGTAAAGGTCTGCATAATGACCTTCCCTCCGCGGGCAGACCGCCCCGCCCGCCCCGCTACTTGGGTCAACGTTTGGAAGACGCGTTCACTAGCGAAAGGATCTGGCAAATTCAACCCCACATCAGCCAATACAATACCAACCAACGTCACCAAAGGCAAATCCAACCCTTTGGCGAGCATTTGCGTTCCCACCAAAATATCTGCCTGATGATTGGCAAAGTGGGTGAGGATGATCTCGTGCGCATCTTTCTGGCGGGTTGTATCCCAGTCCCAGCGCAACGTCCGCGCCTGCGGGAACAAGGACTTGATCTCCGCTTCCACGCGTTCACTTCCCAGCCCATATTCGCGGATTTGATTGCTGGCGCACGTAGGGCAGGTCTTTGGCATTTTTCTGCTGTAGTTACACCGATGGCATAACAGGTCATTGACTTTTGACTTTTGACCTTCGACATGTAATGTCAGAGGCGTTTCGCAATTCGGGCATTTCAACGTATTCCCGCAATCACGGCAGAAAATATACGTGGATGTTCCGCGTCGGTTGAGATACACGATCGCTTGTTCACCGCGAGCAATGGTTTCTGCCAATGATTCAGCTAACGCACGCGAGAACATGCTGCGATTACCGTTCTTCAACTCTTCGCGCATGTCCACGATCTGAACAGGCGGCAGAGTGGAGTCGGTGACGCGGTTGGGCAGTTCGAGCTTTTCAATGTGGTCATGTTCAGCGACATAGCGCTGTTCCACTGTCGGGGTAGCGGAGCCGAGCACACAAACTGCGCCGCAGAGTTTGGCATATTCCTGCGCGGCATTCACCGCATTGTAGTAGGGCGGTTCAGATTGATAGTAAGAACTGTCATGGCATTCGTCCACGATGATGAGCCCAATATTCGGCAACGGTGCAAACAAAGCCGAGCGCGCACCGATGATGACGTTTAACTTCCCATCGCGGGCACGCCTCCATGTATCATAGCGTTCACCTTCAGAAAGCTTCGAGTGGACCAATCCCACCTGCCCCGGAAAGCGCGAGACGAATCTGCGCACGGCTTGCGGCGTGAGTGCAATTTCTGGTACGAGGATGATGGCTTGCTTTCCGTTCTTGATCACTTCCTGCGCGGCGCGAAGATAAATTTCGGTTTTGCCGGAACCAGTCACACCATAAAGAAGAAACGAGGAATAAGAAACGAGTTGGGAAAGGGCTTGTTTGATCTCACCTAATGCGAAAGATTGTTCAGGTGTGAGTTCTAACTCGTTCCTCGTTTCTTGCTTCTCAATTCTTTCAAGAGGGTCACGAAAAATTTCATTTTCAAACAAGCGGATCAATCCGCGTTCTTCGAGTTCTTGCAGGTCAGAAATATTGCTACCGGTTTGGGCATAGATCCATGAGAGATTAACCGGTTCTGGCTGCTGGATGAGGAATCTCAAAGCGGATTCTCGCCGAGTCTGAGTTGCCTTCGTCGAACCGAGTGCGCCCATCTCCGCTTCTGCCGCTTCAGGCGTGACTGCGAGTTGGGCAACGCGAATGTTCTTTGGTCTTACTCTGGGAGCGGGTAGGACGTTCTTCGCGGTCAGCACCCCTTTTTTGACAAGCATATTCGCAGACTTGCGCCAATC
>Ga0075012_10006497_pt1 | contig 10608 bp, 1 predicted proteins | sample All_14_2_FD_71474 | JGI IMG/M metagenome (GOLD analysis project Ga0075012, IMG submission 71474) | Freshwater microbial communities in response to fracking from Pennsylvania, USA - Allegheny Zone_MetaG_DW_15 | ecosystem: Environmental > Aquatic > Deep subsurface > Groundwater > Drilled... | reverse complement strand
ATAATACACCTCCCCGCGGTTTTGGCGCACGCTTTCCGCTTTTTCGGGTTTTAGCTGCAGGGCCAAATCTAAGTATAGCAAGGCATCCTTGTACTTGTTCATATCGCGGTAGGCAATGGCCAAGTTATAGTGGGCATCAAACGAGTTTGGGTTAAACTCCTTGGCTTTCGAGTAGCACTCCATAGCCTTGGTAAAATCGTTGTCGCGCTTATAGTACACGTTGCCCAGCAACAACCATGCATTGCTATACTGCGGGTAAATTTCCAAGGCACGCTTTAGGGTCTTCTCCGACTCGTTTAAATACTCCTTTTGCTGGGCTGGCGTAGCGGCGGTATCGGCGGCGGTTGCCAACTCGCCACCATAGGCATTGGCCACTTTGGCGCTATTAGGCGATAGTTTCACATCGGTACTGAACAGGGTCATGTCGTTTTTCCAAACTGGGTTGCGCGAAATGGTTTTTACCGAATAGCCCAACATGATTACGCCCAGCACTATCAACAACGTTTTTGAGTTGAACACTTTGGCGTAGCCCCAATTTTTGGTTTTGGCATAGTTGGTAACCTTTACCAGCAATATGGCGGCAATAATAGCAAAGCCCAACGATGGCATAAACACAAAGCGCTCGTTCATGGCTATGCCTACGCTAAACAATATATTGCTTACAATGGAAATGGTGATGAAGAAGTACAGCACCGCAAAGGCTATCGGGTCTTTTCTGAAAATGCCGAAAATGGTATAGGCCCCAACACCTAGATAGAATATGGTAGGCAACAAGGCCTGCCAATTGCTCCATTTGTAAATGGGCACTTGCCAAGGGTAATAATCATGGGTAAGCGGGTGCGGAAACAGCAGTAATTGCAAGTACTTGCCAAACGTAAAGGCTACCGTGGCCAACCTATCGGCTTGGTTGCTAAAGGCAAATGGGTCGTTGAGTATTTCGTAGGTTTTGCCGCCTATTTCGGGCGCTGAAAGGTAGTGCGTGCGGATAGCAAAATACAAGCCTGCCGAAACCACCAATACCAAGCCGCTTACCAGTCCTTTCACCAAACCTTTGTCGCTATAAAAGAAATAGTAAACCAGCGGTACAATGGCTAAAAAAGTAATGGCGTTCTCTTTGCTCAATATGGCCAATACAAAAACCGGCAAGGCCAACAAAACATAGCCCAGCTTGCTGGTTTCGAAATAGCGGATGCAAAGGTACAGCGTGCCTATGGCGCCCATCATGCCCATTATCTCATCCCTGCCCTTTATGTTGGCTACCGCCTCGGTGTGTATGGGGTGCGCTGCATAAATTAGGGCAGCTATAAAGGGCACCGTAAGCCACGGGTATTCGCCCTCAAACTTAGCCTTAAACAGCTTTTGCAGTGTAAGCAGTATGAGCACACAGGTAAGCCCGTAAAGCACAATGTTGTTGAAATGGTATATCCATGGGTGCTCCAGCCCAAAAAGCTCATACTCAATGGCAAAAGTGGCAATAGAAAGGGGCCTGTACCTACCACCCACCACAAAGGCAAAGTTTTTACCAAAAAAACCCTCAAAAGCATCGGTGGTCATTATCTCGTCAATGCCCGCTATACCCTGTTGGGTAAAGGTGTTTTTGGTAAGCACTATCATATCATCCAAGGCATAAGTGTTGCCCAGGGTGTTGGCATACAATACAAAAACGGTTAAGAAAATGCCTAGACATTGAATCCTTAACCAATTTTTACTGCCCGCTACTTGGTTGAGCGGCAATGTAGCTGCTTTAATTGGTTCGGTTTCGGTAGGTCGTTTTTGTGCACTCTTCTTTCCCATGGCAGTAGTTGGTGTGCTAGTGTGTAGCTCACATACAAATTAAACCCCAATTTGGCAGACTGGCAACTTTACGGGGCTATAAGTATGGGCATTGGCTTCAAGCGGCGCCCCAATACGATAAAAAGGAGGTATATGGTCCCGTTATTTACAAAACTCGTCGATGGTAATGGCAGGCGGCGGCACATAGCCATGCTCTATGGCCAATTTGAAATCGGCACAAGCCCCAGCCATATCGCCCATCTCGTATTTGGTGTAGCAACGCGAATACAGCGCCATAGGGTTGTTGGGGTATGCGGCTAGCACCTTATCAAAATCCTTCAAAGCACCTTTATAGTCTTGCAGGTTTGCCCTAGCGTTGCCCGATGCAATGTAAATGTCGTTGTATGCATAATTGGGGTCAATGGCTATAACCTTTTCAAAATCGACCAAAGCGCCCTTGTTATCGGCAAGGTAATATTTGGCGTAGCCGCGACCATAAAAATAATCCGGGTTTTTGGGGTTTAGCTTCACCGCTTGGTCATAATACGGCAACGATTTTTCAGGTTCGCCCTCAAACGAGGATAATATTACGCCCACCGCGTAATACGTATCGGGGTTGTCAGGGTTTAAATGAAGGGACTGAATGTAGCGCTCCAATGCGTTTTTTGGCAGGTTCATGGCCGAATACACCAAGCCTTGGCCAAAAAACGCTTCCCACATGAACGGGTCGTGCTTGGCTGCCGAGTCGAAATCGCTGATGGCGGATTGATATTGCCCAAGCGTATAGTAAGACGCGCCCCGTGAGTAATATCCCAAAGCATAGGTTGGGTTGTGCTGAATGGCCAATGAAAAGTACAGGATAGCTTCATCGTAATGTTGCTGCTCACTCCTGATGTTCCCAATGCCAATATAGCTCTCTACATAATCGGGGTTGCATTCTAGTGCCTTACTATAATCCTTTACGGCACCCACAGTATCGCCCAAGCCCGACTTTATTACACCACTCCCATAATGTGCTTCGGCAAAGGTTGGCGCAATCTTTATGGCTCGCTGGTAATCCTTCAGTGCCAATGCGCTATCGCCCAAAAAAACATGTGCAGCAGCCCTACCTAGGTATGCAAATTCGTCGTCTGCATTTAAGGCTATAGCTTTGTTGTAGTTATACAACGCTTTCTTAAAATCACTTTGATTGAGGTAAATGGTTGCGGCGCTAAAGTATGCAGCCCCATTTTTAGGGTCGAGCAACATGGCCTTTTCATAGGCTGCCAAGGCCCCTGCGGTGTCTTGCTGCTCAATCAAGAGGTCGCCTTTGGCAACATAGTCAGCCGCTGTTTGGGCATTGATGCCCTGCAGCCTAAATACCAAAACCACGAATAAAACAATAATTACCCTGCCCATTTTATTGCAATTAAGTGCTAAAGTTAATGCAATAATTAAAACTCGGCGCAACCCATAAGCATACTTAAATGCCTATAGCGTAAACCTCAAAGTGATGCCTGCACGGGTATTGGTAATAGGGAACGATGCCGAAGTGGCCGGTATGGAGCGGGTGCGATCCAAGAAAATACGGATGTTCAAGCGCTGGCTGATGATATAATCGATGGACGGCGCTACACGGATGGTTTTCATACCGGCCGTTGGCTCGCTTATGTCTTGGTCCAGTCGGTTGTTCAGTGTCACGTTGTCGCGGTAACTCACATCTACCCTAAAGTTGATGTCGTTCTTCAGCTTCATCTTTTTCTTCTTGTTAAAAGGGTTCGGTATGGTAAGGCCCTTCAATCGGTACCCGAAACCAAACGTAAACTCCTCGGTGCGGCTTTCGCTCAACTGATAGCTCACAAAGCTCATGCTCAAGTTCCTCGATTTTTTGTAATCGAACTTGGTAGTGATGCCGTTTTTCCAGGTAATATCAACGCCAATGAGTGGTGCAAACTGCTCCGAGATAACAATTACCGGTATGTTCTTTTGTGGGTAGTAGTTGTTGGTCAAAGTATCGGTGCGCGATGGTTGGAAATAGCCGCCGCCCTCAAAGTTCAGGTTGCTAATGTAGCCGCTCATGGTAAAGGTAGAGCTGTAGGCGTGGGTAATGGTAAAGTTGTCGAAAATCTTGTCCAAGCCCTTCATTTTGCTGAAACCGTTGTAGGTTATGCGCCAGTTTGGCAATGTTACCAACTTAAACGGATTGAGCGTAACGCTATTCAGGTCTTTGCCCGTGTATGCTGCAATAAAGGCCGGTATCATTACATCTTGCGAGTACGGGCCATAGCCTTCGCGGTAGTTAAACAATGTATCGCCTTGCTCGGTGTTCTGTACAAAATATGGCAGGCCAGAGTTGGGGTTGCCGTTGGCCAAGCGCTGCGCAATGGTTTCCCTGCCGTTTTCGAAATCGGTAAATGCCTGGGTAATACCAATGTCGTTCGGCTTCTGGAAGAACGTTTTTACAGTAATAAACGAAATGCTATAGCTACCCGTGGTTATAGGGCTCAAGTGCAAGTGCTGGCCACCGTCGGTTATTACTTTAAAGAACTCGCTATAGTTTTCAGAGGTAGTTTTGGTAAGCGTCAAATCGACCCTAAAATCGCGGAAAGGCTCAATTACGCCGCGTATGTTCAGGTTTTTGGAGGTGGTTTGCAAAAACTGGTAGTTAAGCAACGTATCGCTACTTATCCAGCCGTTCTCGGCATATCTATCCAAATCTTTGCTGGTTGGCTGTTGGCCAAAGGCAAACTTCAAACCTGGGGTATCAAAGCCCTTATCCTGACCAAAGAAACGGGTATTGGGCAAGTAGCCGGGCAAGGTAGTTGTGCGGCTCTCGGTATAGTTTACCGATAGGCGCTTAATACTTATCAATGGCCTTATTAATGGGCTCAGTGCAGGGTTCTCTGGGCTCTGGATGCGTTCTTTATCTGCCTTCAGTTTCTTGATACGCTCTTTAATGCTCTTTTTAAGCTGCTTCATTTGCTTCAGCTTCTCCTTCTTCTGCTCGTCGTCGCTAGCTTTCAGCTCCTTCATATCGGCCTTGGTTTTCACCATTTCCTCCTTTTGGCGCTTTATGTCATCCTCAATTTTGTCCAACCTTTTTTGGTTGTTGGCAATAGTGGTAGCCCGTTTCTCTTTGGTATCGCCTTGGCGAGAGCGGTTGCTGTTGTATGGCTTCAAGAACTTAACCTTATCGTATAGGTTCTTGATGTTGAACTCCCCGTTTATGCGAATATTATTGGAGTTGTTAATGGTATTGCCCAGCGGATTGCTCGTAAACCTGCCATCGTCATCGAGCACCAATGGCGCCGCCACCCAACTATAGGTAGTGCCGTAGCCGGTGCGTATTTGCATCCAATCAAAAATCGGGATTTTATCGATAGGCAAGTTGTAGCTGGCATTAAAGCTATGCTGGTAGCGGGTAGTTCGGCCAAAATCGAGAATATTGTCCCACAGCGTATCTTTCTCGGCAGCGGTATTCAAGCGCCCGGTTGGCTCGTCGATACGGGCATTGTTTATGGCGCTAAAATCAAGGTTAACCGATTTGAACGGGTTCCACTTTATGCCATACATCCTATCCCAGGTAAAGAATTTATTGAAGGTAGCCGGCACTACGTACTCATCGGTTCCCAGCCTGCGCTGCTGCACTTCACCATATTGCCTGTTAAAATCAGTATTGAAGCTAAGGCTGTTCGGTACTGGGTTAAAGTTAATGTCCTTTATCAATGCCAAATATTTACTTCGGCTCTTGATGATGTTCTTAAACGGATAGAGGCTCTTCTCCTGCGGGGCAAAATTGTAGCCCAACGATGCACGATAGCGTTTGGTAAAATCGCTCTCAATAAACGGGTCGCTTTTCAGTATTTCAGAGTAGGCCCAAGTAGCATTCAGGTTATATACATCCCATACCCTCGGCTTCTTTTCCGAGTTTTGGTTTACCACCCTTACGTTGCTAAAGTTATAGCCCTTAATGGTAGTTAGCGTCTGCGATCTGCGCTTATAGTCGCGCTTATCTTTACCGCTCAGCAACTGCAATTGCGATTCCAGTGGCACATCGAGCTGGTAAGGGTCGTATTGCGGGGTACTGAAGGTTTGCGACACGCCGCCATAAAACGGAATGCGCAGCCCCCATTTTTTAGGGAAAAACTTGCTCAACTCCAGGTTTGCCGAAAAGTCGTATTGCCACAACTGGTCTCTGAAACGCTGGTCGTTTTTCATTTCTATCTGCCCGAAACCTATGGTATGCATATTGGCCGAAAACACAAGGTTTCCTAAATCGGCCAAGCGGGTTTCCATGCGCATCATAGCGGCCCAACCGCCTTCTTCGGCAAAGCCCTCCAATCGTAACTCATTGAACCATACCTCTACGCACTTGGGCTTGGCATCATCCGCCGATTCAATGTTTACCTTCTTCGGATTCCGGATTCCCAACATTACGGTACGCACCACGCCCAAATCGGGGTTACCCACTATGGTAAGTTGGTTGCCCTTGGCATCAATTATTTTATACGGGTTGGTCAGGTTACCAGTGTTGGCGTTGCGTTCCAGTTTCAGGTCTATCAAGCTGTCCAGGTTCAGGTTCAGCTCGTTCAGTTCCTGCCATATTTCGGCCGTATCGGTAAAAGTGGTAGGGGTAAGAATAAGGGGTATCTCGTACTCGTAGTAGTTCTGTGTAAAATCTGAGCCAATACGGATAAACGCCGTTACATCGCCATCGTTTATAGGCTCGGCACCCACCAACGATTCGGCATGGATGAACATGCGCATGCGCTTGTATTGCCTGATGTCGAGGTTCAGGTTTTTGTATATGGCCCTGGCATCGCCGTCTTGCAAACCGCATACCTGCACGCTCACCGATTGTTCGTTTTGCCTAGCGTTGGAGTTTTGGGTGTTCAGGTTTTGCTCCCTGATAATGCCCGGTGGCAACACATATGGTATCGGTTGGCGTTTGCCGTTCTCTTCAATGTTTACGGCTATTACGTTAAAAAATGTGCTCGATACGTTGTCCTCGGGTATATACTCGCCCGGCTCCTGCAACGATTGCAAGTAGCGGCGCCACTGGTTGCGCACCAACTCAAAACGGCCCAAGCGTATCACCACTGGGTCGTCCCAGCCGGTGAGGAACATGCGTATAAAACGGATGGATTTGAAATCGGGGATATTACCCACCCGCGATTCGAACTCGTTAATGGGTATTTTCATTTGGTACCACTTCACGGTTTCGTCGGTACCATTGGCCAGCTTCACGGTTGGCTCTTGTATGTTTACAATATAGCTTTCGCCAACTTGCATATTCGGTCGCAACGACAGGCGATATTGAAAATACTGTTCGTTTTCGTTTACCGTATTGTCACGGTTCAAATCCTCCGAATCGGGTTGGTTGGTACCCGACGACGACTGTGTGTTGCCGGTTTGCGCGGGCGAGTTGCCTTGCGGGTTGTTGTATTTTTTATAACGGTCAATTACACCCAGCTCAATATCATCATAGTCGCTACCCAAGTAGTAGTGGTAGTTGTCTGATGCCGGATCTTCCTGCAAAGCAGCAAAAGCAGCTGGGTCAAGATACCCTTGTAGGTTGCTCAAGAAAGTGTCATTGGCAATACGTTCCTCTTCGTCGTTGTATCCATCTAACCCAATATCCTGCACACCTCGCACGGCTGGGTCGTTGTCAAAGGCATTTACGATGGGCGGCACGCGCGGCACTTTGCCCCACGCCGACACGTCCACTTGCACGGGGCTTCCCGGAGGGGGCAAACCGTTCTCGTAAAAGAAACGGGAGTCCTTCAATATATCCTCCGATATGTTGCCCAAGTTAATGTACATATCGCCGCCGCTCGAGTTTTGGTTGTAGATGAAGGGGTCCATCATCCAAATCTCTATAAACTCAATATTGGCGGCCTCAAAGTTATTATTGTCGATAGACCTCATGATGCCACCCCAGCGGCTGCGAGGGTTTTTAAGGGTGCCATTGGGGTTTACACCGCTCGAAACACCCGGTAGGCCGTTTGGCTGAAACTCAAAGTTATATTGCCCACGTTCGCTCGGGAAATAAGAAAGGTCGAACGTTACGAGGTTTTGCTGGAAATTGGAAACCGTAGGTGTGCGGTTCGGGAAAACCTCCTGCTCAATAACTACCCTTACGTAGTGGTTGCTCTTGTCGTCGTTGGTAAGGTGGCCCGGGGTGCTTTGTATGCTGCTCGAGAAAACGGGGTCGAGGTTGTACCAGGCAAATTTGGCGCGGTTGTATCCGTAGGCCAAATCGTTGAACAAGCGCGCTTCAGGGAAAAGATCGCTCTCAAAATTGTTGCTGGCGCCCAGTGGCGTGCTGCTCATGCGCCAATTGATGGCAGGAAACTTTAAATCGTAGCTGCTGCTGCTGCCCTCAAAATCATCGATATATACCAATCCGGCAGCACCAATTGCCTTGGAGTGGCCTGGCTTTAGGTGGGCCATTTCGCCAGTGATGCTAAAGCTGGATACCTCTTTGGTGCTGTAAAACGGCAACTTATCAACCAACCAGGTTAGAAACTGCGACTCGGTGTTGTATTTAAAATCGAGCCCGAAAATGTTGTTGGCAATTGGGTCGTCGCCAATGTTTACTTTTTGCGTAAATGGGCGCTCTTTGAGGAACATGTGCGTAGCACCGATAGAGAACTTATCGGATACCCAGTAATCTAACCGAGTACCGAACAAGGTGCGCTGCTGGAAACCAAACAAGGTATTGTTCTCAAACGACACGTTGATAGGCACCCCCGAGTTTAGCACGCCCTCGTTTATTATCTTCACCCTACCCAGCGAGTAGTCTACAGTGTAATCTTGCCCCTCGACCAATCGCTGGCCACCAGCCGTTACCACCACCGAGCCCTGTGGCACGTTGAATGCCCCTAACGAAATTTCGGACGACACGGACGATTTGTACTGCCCTTTTAGCACAAAACGGTTGTATTGTGGGTATTGCTGGGCTATTACTTTTATGGAGTCGTAAAGCTCATCGTAAATTACGTTTTCGGCCACGGTGGTTTGCTCATCGGCCGGGAACTGCTCCCTCAAATCTTGCCCGAAAGGCTCCAGTACCGGGAAAATAATACGCCCATTGAGCGGATTGATGGTAATACCAGACCGGAAATCGAACACCCCATCGGGTTGCGGGTCGCCTTGGTTGTTAAACTTATCTAACCCTACCACACGCACCAATGGCTGCCCTTGTAGGCTGCCCACTGGCAAGTAACGTTTTAAGCCGCCACCCGGGTCTTGATAAAAAACCTCTAACCTAAAGTCCTCCTGGTTTACCTGGAAAGCCCCAATGGAGTATATGTTTTTCATCATCAAATCCCAGATAGGCACGGTAGGCCTAATGGACGTGGCCTTCAACATTTTAAGGAACAATACCTTACTGGCCGAAATGGAATCGGGCGGAATATCTTGTGCAAACTCACCTACTTTGTAGAGCTCGCCATTGAAGGTGTATTCAAACGCTACGGCCAATACCTCATCAGGATACAAGGCTTGGTTGAGCGATACATAACCCAACACAGGGTTGTAGGTATACTCTGATGCGGTTAACTGCCTAGCGTAAACCTTTTCGTAATCTACGGTTGGTTCAAGGCCCGCACTTATTAGGTTGGGGCTTACTTGGTCAATGTTTCTAAAGCCCGGAGCTTGGGTTAGGGTGCTGTAAAGCGTGTTGGAGTTGTTGTTGGGCTGCCCGCTACCGCCATTAGGTAGTACCAATGGGTTGAAAATGCGGGTAGGCTCCGCCAAATCTTGGAAAGCCACAATATCCCTTACGTTTTGGGTAGCCCCGGTGCGGTTGGTTACCCAAACCTCTAAACGGGTTACTTGAACCTGAGAGCTGATGTTGGGCAACGTGGCCAAGGCCGCGTTGTAGTTTTCGCGGAAAGATTGGGCTAAGAAATAGTGGCGGTTTTCATCATACTCGTCGCTGAACACCTCAAAGTTTTGCACTTGTGCCCCGTTCTGTATCTGTAAGTTTTGCGAACGCGACTTTTGTTGCGAGAATACGTTACTGATGGTTAAGCGGCCAAATTGGAATTTGGTAGCCACCCCAAACAAGCTCTGCGTGCCCTGAATCAAAGATGTTGGTAACGACCAACTTACGTTGCCCGCCTCAATGCTCCTGATAATGTCGTCTTCCTCGCCTTCGTATTTCAGCTTTATTTGGTTCTCAAAATCGAAGGTGGCACCGGTGTTGTAGTTCAGGTTTATTTTCAAGAGGTCGGCAATGTTGCCCGTTACGCTCATGTTTATGTTCATGTCAAAATCGAAACCACCTTGCTTACGGGCTTGTTGGGTAAGTATGGGATTATCAATTTTCTGCACGTTGCCGCCCAGCGTAATATCTACGTTTCCGCTTGGCTTGATTTCTATGGGTCCGAAACCGAAACCTTTTTTGTCCTTGTTCGGGATAATTTTCGGGATAATGCCGTCCTTCTCTACCAACTGAATGGAGTTAACCCTTTCGCGATAGTATTCGCGGCGGGTTTGCTCTTCTTCATATTTCAAGTACTCTTCAAAGGTCATGTACACCGGCGGGCGAACCGCAATACCGTTTACGGTTTCGGTAATAATAAACCTATCCGTTTCGGCGTCGTACTCCACATTTTTTTCGATGGCCGCAGGGTCGTCCAACAAAAACGGGTTTGGGTTGTTACCTGTTAGGTGGTCGCCTTGGCGATCGTCAATGGGGTAAACTAGGTCAATAGGTTTGCTGGTATCGCTAGGGTTGGCGGCAGGGGCTATTGGGTCGTTGGGCACTACCGGAGCTACCGGGTCGGGGCTATCAACGGCAAAAGTTATCCATTGATTGGGAAACAAGTACTCGTTGGGCCCAGGAGG
>Ga0075012_10006492_pt1 | contig 10611 bp, 6 predicted proteins | sample All_14_2_FD_71474 | JGI IMG/M metagenome (GOLD analysis project Ga0075012, IMG submission 71474) | Freshwater microbial communities in response to fracking from Pennsylvania, USA - Allegheny Zone_MetaG_DW_15 | ecosystem: Environmental > Aquatic > Deep subsurface > Groundwater > Drilled... | reverse complement strand
GTGCAAAAGGGGGCGGGGTTGCGGGTGTCATGGACGGTAGAGTTGCGGGCGTCCGGTCCAGGGATTGACCTGGATGAGACTGAAATTGGGTGGGAGACTCGTGAGGGTTTGCTGAGTCTCGTCGGTGTGCAGTGTGACAAACCAGCGCTGTCCGCCCGCGGGAAGATCGGTGGTGCCGTCGGGGTGAAAGCGGACACGGCGGGTGTCATAACCCGTGCCGGTGCTAGGCAGGGAAATCTGGGGGTCGGTGGCGGTCCAGGTTTTGGTGCGGCTTGCGGCAAGCAGCGGGGAGAGTTGGGCATTCGCGCCGAGCAGCACCCCTTCGGGCAGCTTCACCACGCGTCCCAGGGGCTCGGCGGTCCCGTCTTCCTTGAGTTCAAAATTCTGCATGGCATGCCACCCACGGTCGGGTCCGTCGGCGAATTGGTAAAACCGGGTTTCGACGGTCCGGTTGCGGGAGAGGGCGAACTGCCGGGCCAGGTGGAATTGGTCGAGTACCGACTGGGTTCCCTGGGTGAGCCGGGTGGAGCGCAGAGAATTGCTCAGGGCGGGCAGGGTCACCACAGCCAGAATCGCGATCACGGCCAGGACCACCAGCAACTCGACCAGGGAAAATCCTTGGCGATCCGTTCTCATGGCGAAAAGGTGGTCGAACCGATGATGCGGATCTTGTAAAACTCCTCGGCCGAGGGGGCATTGGCCGCGGCAAAATCCGGCAGGGCGGGATCATTAGGGTCGATGGTGCGTTCGAAGGTGGCGGACCCGCGGCTCTCCCCGGTGACTTTGTCCCGTCCCTCGATCCATTGGTTGGCCGGAGTGGTGGAGAGTTTTTGCAGGGTCTGCACTTTGTAGTGAACCGTGAAGGTGTTGGATTTGGTGGTGAGGCGGGGATAGAGCAAGCCGTAGGGATGTTCCCGCAGGTTGTCTCCGGTGAGCCGGTAACCGTCCCCGCCGGGGCCTGCGGTGTCCCACCAACTCCGCACCGTGGCAAAGGTGGGGTCCGTCACGCCGGGCGGATAGGTGCGGCCGGGAATGCGGCGTGGAACCAGGGGGATTTCACAGATTTCCGAGGCGGAGCGGAAAATTTCCCCGTCGGCAAACCGGTCTTCGAATCCTTGCAGGGTTCCGCCCGATTCGTCCGGGTTGAGGTCAAACCGCAATTCGTAAGGGTATTTTTGCCCCTCCTTCCAGGATGGCACATTGTTTTGGGTGCGGGTGGAGGCGTGGCTGGGAATGGCCATTAAGCGAGTGGCCTTCATCACGGCGTGCATTCCCGTGCTGCGCCGGATGTAGGTGAAGGGCATGATCTGATAGTTCATGTTGACCTTGCCGGCGGAGGAAAACGGTTCGCTGATGGCATAAGGTTCCACAATCGGCATGGTGAACCAGTCGAGATACAGGTGGTCGGGTGGATCGGAGAAACCCGGGTGGGACAACCCGGCGGCGGGCGTAGCCGAAAAGAGCAAAGTCTGCCAGGGGGCCGCGGCTCCGGGTGCGGCGGGATCGATGCCGCTGGGCAGGGACCCAAACATCACGGCGGACGCAACCTGCCGGTTGGGGGAAAAGGTTTGTCCGGTCTCCGCTTTGTAGCCGCCGAAATCATGGGCGCTGTTCCAGTCCGTGCCCCGGGAAAAATATCCTCCGCCCAGATTCTCGTAAATATGCACGGGATGGGTGGTGGTCTCGCTGGTGCCTTCGTCGGGTTTGTTGAGATAGGCCCCGTCCTCAGTGGTGCCGGTCATGGTGTCCCAATCCCCGGGGTGGTTCCCCGCGAGGAATGCCCCGTTGACGCCCCGGCCCATGGCGGGGGTGACATGGCTCTGGTTCTCCCCGGTCGTGGAGGCGATGTAGCCTTTTTCCCCCGTGGAATACCAGGCTCCGAGACGGGACTGTTCCACCAGGTACCCGGAGGTCGATTGGGAACTGGTCAATTCATTTTTATTCGAGTTGCTTTTTCCGTCGTGATAGGAGTTTTCGGAATATCCGCCAAAGGAACGGTCGTATCCATATTGATTCCAACCGGAATACGTTCCGCTGCGGAGCCCGTGGGTGAAGCGGTATCGCTGGAGACCGTTGCCTGGATTCAGGCTGTCATAGCCTGGGCTGGGCGCAAAAAAGTTGGTCGGCACGTCGCGAAGTCCGGCCAGGAGCCGGAGGTCGCCCTTGGTGGGACCGGCTCCGTCGATTTCGACCGAGCGCACCACATCGCCGGGGACGATCAGGGTGGTGTTCCAGGAGTTGTTGGTCAACACATGACTGGGGGAGATGCGACCGGAATAATTGTTGGTGTAGCGATTGGATGGGTTTTGCCAGGCGATGGGCGTCAGAATCCGTGGCAAGGGCAGGTTGTTGACCGGGGGAAAATCGAGGTTGAGTCGCTGGATCAAATTCGCCGCACTCGGTGCCACTCCGGCCGGATGAATCTCGATGGTGATGGGGCCGCCGGAAAAATTAAAACTGGTGGTGCCGGCGGGAATGGCCGGAGTGGCGGCCGTGCTGGCGAACGGATACTGCTGCACCGAATTCAGGCCCAATTGTTTGGTGCTGTCGCCGGAGGCCGAGCTTTCGTAGCGGAAAAATGTCTGGGGTCCGGCCAGAAACCCGGTGGCGTGCCCGCCTCCCACCAGCCGGAGCCGGGCGGTGGTCTCCATGGTGGCATTGGGGGGGAAGTTGAGGGAGTTGGTTTCGCCATCGGCCGTGACGGTGAAGTTTTCCAAACCCTTGATGACGATCTGCACATGGGGGCTGAAAAAAGGCAGTCCGGGCGAAGGGGTGAACGGTTCCAGCAGGAGAACAGCCCGCATTTGCGAAGGACGGAGAGTGGGAGTGGTGGGGTCAAAGGTGGCCGGATCGGGAAAGGCGTCGGGCAGAGCGGCTTCGGCATCCGTAGCCAAATCGGAACGATAAAACACCAGGGCGGCCTCGGTGATGGTGAAAAAGCGACCGAACCCATTGGTGCCATTGGGCAGCCGGAGCGGAATGACCTGGCCTTCCCCCTTGGTCATTTGCGGAGGCATGTGGTCGTAGGTCGGGGTCAGGGCGTTGTTGTGGTTGTTCACGCCGCTGCGGATGAAATCAAACATCTGGGTGAGAATCTGCCGACTGCGGGTGGCTCCGTATTTGCTGCGAAAACTGTCGCCGAATCCCGGAATGGCCTGGCCGCTCAAATCGTCGAGATAGGTGTACAACTCCCGATTGCGCGCGACATTGGTCCAATCCGCAGTGGACGATTGGCTGCTGGGCGAAGCGGCATTCATGAGGGATTGCCGTTGAAAATAAAACGGATGCCCGCCGATCTCGGAGCAGAAGGCGAGAAGCTGGTCTTTGGAATTGCGCTGGGCGGGAGAGGCCGGCAGGGGCCAGAGAGTGATGCGGGGTTTGCCGAAGAGATTCAGCTCCGGAGAACGGTTGTGGGCGGTGAGAAAGAAGCGGGCTTTTTGCAGGAAAACATTGTCGAGCGCGGGATCGGTTTCATCGCGGGCCGTTCCGGTGAGGGTCGGGGTGTAGTGAAGTTCATCCACGGAGGCAAACAGCCGGTCCTGATCTTGGGAAATGACGGTGATGCGATCCGCCGGGTTGGCCCCGCTGAAATCCTTGTTGTCCTCTGTGCCGCCACGGGTGCCGCCGTCCTCCACCCGGGGAGCAATCCGGTAGTAGGGAGTCAGGGCATTGGCCAGGGCGTTGCCGCCCAGTCCAGCCGGCACGGGAAACAGACGGCCCAGGACGGTGCTGAGAGAGGTGGTGGCGGGATGGCCGGGGTAGCGCTGGTATTCGTTTTGCACGGGAATCGACGTGGCAAACTTTTGTTCGGTGGTGGTGTTGGCCCAGGGCCGGTCCCAATGGGTGCCTTCGGAGGCGGTGTTGATGTTGAGTTTGCTGCTCTCGTCGTCCGTCCAGAAGGCGATGCGGCCCACGATGGGGTTGTCCGTGGTGGGCAGCCGGGCGGGATCGCTTCCGTCAAAACTCACCACCCCATTGGTGGAGGAGGTCGGGATGGCAAAGTTGCCGTTCTCCAGTACATAAAGCCAACGAACCGGCATGGGCAGACGCTGCGTATTCGGGTCTGCCCCGGGTTGGACGATCCCGTCCACCTGCGAGGTGTAGTCAAATCCGGCCACACTTTGCGCCGGGGTGGTGGCCTTGGCCCGGGGGTCCACGATGGGAAAGGCCGGTAGTCCATCCCGAATGACCGGGGCATTGAGATCGGTGAACACGCCGGGTTGGGCACTCCAATCGGCCGGGGGCGCTTCCGTGGCCGGATCAAAGGCCCCTCCGTCCACCACCAGGGAATCGGACGAGTACAATTTGTAATAGGTGGCGGGATCTCCACCGGCCTCGTAGGTGCGGATCATGCCCGGTTGGGACGCCCAAGCTAGGTCGGATCCCGAGGTGGCTTCGGAGACCTGGGAGATGGCAATCTGCACGGCGGAATCGCTGAGTTGGCGGGAGGTCGCGCCGGAGGCATACATTTTGGAGCTCCTGGCTTCCGAGGCGGTGCTGGCAAAAAAGCCGATGATGATGGCGGAAAGAAGCACCAGAACAGCCAGCACGACCAACAGCACCATGCCGTTGCGGGTGAAGATCCGGGTGCGGGGAGGGGAGGGATCGGTTTGCATGTCAGTTGGCCTGCTCGCTGCTCCAGCGCGCTTCGCGCAGCGGAACGGTGGTGGTGAAAATCCGATAGTCCAGGTTCCGGGAGGTCAGGGTTTGTTTCAGGGTGTCCAGATCCGCCTGATACCGGGCGGGGTCCAGGAACAATCCCTCCAGGCCAAGATCGGGCATGGCGGCGCCATTTTCCAGGCGCTTGGCGGAGTTTTCATCCAAGGCCACCAAGGTGAGAACAACCTGGGGCGGGAGTTGGTTTTTTGGGTTGATCTCAGGATCCGCCCGCGTGCCGGTGGAGTCATAGGTATAATCCGGGGCGAGCCGGAGCCCGGTGGGATCGGCCTGGCTGGAGAGCTGGGGGTGCAGGATGAGGGCGATGACATTTTCCGCCAGCACGTGAACCGGGCGGGCCGCACCCTGGGAATTGGCCGCGGTGAGAAACCAATCCCGGCCCGTATAAGTGGAAGATTTTGGGGTGTTGTCGGAATTTTTGCCCGAGGTGTGGGAATAGAGGGAAAGGGCGTCGGCCGGCTGGATGAGTTCGCAGAGCCGGAACCGATGGGAGGGGGCGATGGCGGTGCCATCAAGCAGGTCGGGACGGAAGTCGGCATTGCTGCCAAATTCAATGAAATATCCCCAGGTGTTCAGCAAGGAATTGAGTCCGGCCAGGTTGGTTTGACCCGGCTGGGCCAGGCCGAGCGGAGCCTGGAAAAACAGGCCATGGGTCGGACGGCTTCCGTTCGGTCCCGTTCCGGTCAGGGGTTCCATCGGACCGCTGAGGAACCGCAATTCCGACTGCCGGATGTAGCGGGTGGGGGCGGCCGGGTTGTCGTAGTCCCAATAGGTGTTCAGGGTGGCCTGACTGAGACGGCGGCTGATGCGGTCGAAGGCTTCCCGGGCTTGGCGGAATTGCTCCATTTTTCCCGACGTGTGACGCCAGATGGTGGTGACCTGATTGGAGATGGCCAGGAGGATGAGCAGAAGCACCGCCATCACGGCGGCCGAGACCAGCAGTTCGATCAGGCTGAACGCCCGGCGGGACACGCGGCGGATGTCTTCCGGCATGGCCGATTATCCGTTGGCGGTCGAAAGAAAGACCGGATGACACCAGATGGTCAGTTCCGGTTTTTTGACCACCCGGCCTTCGCCGTCACGTTCCAAGGGGAGCCCCTGCGGATTTTTTACGATCTCGACCAGAACCTTGGCCAGGTGAGAGGTCTCCCCCCCGGGAATGGACGTGGGGGTTCCGCCGGGAGACACCACATTGACGAAGTAGAGCGCCCCGCTGGCGCTGTCCTTCTGGCCCGCTTGGTCATCGAAATAGAGAACCGTTCCCTGCACGCTCTCGGCGTCGGACTGCTGCAAATCGGAAACCACCTGCTGAACGATGGCGGAACTGATGGAGGCGTCCATGGCGGAACGAAAGGTGGACAGGCCGACCGGCATGAGGCCCAGAAGCGAGACCAAGCCAAAGGCCACGATGCCGAGGGCAATGACGGTTTCGCAAAGAGAAAAAGCCTGACGCATGGGAAAGAGGGGGGCTGAGGGAAACCTAGCACGGACTGTTCCTTCCGTCACACGGAGACGGGTCGTGAATGAAACTGCCAGGGGGGAACGAAGCATGATGTCAATATGTATGATAAAAATACAATTTGTCAAATGGGTTCTGTTTTTGGGTCTGGAAAGGCGGGGCGGCAAGAATGGGGATCAGGAAAAAAAGACCCTCAACGGCCCTCCGCAGACCGTTCAACCGGGAGGCGGGGAATGCCAAACAGGTTCCCTAAAACCTCGGGCCGTAAGGAGAGGTTGAAAATTCAGGCAATTTGGGGCAAGTCCCCGCTCTTTTCAGCGATCCTCCCGGATCCCCTCGATGGCCGCGCGTAGGTCGGGTTCAATGATGTCCTTGGAGACAAAGGCGCTGCCCAGTTTTTCGGTCAGGACAAATCGAATGGCCCCGGCCTGGAATTTTTTATCCCGGCGCATGGCCGTCATCAGGGATTCGGTGGAGAGGTCGTCGGGGAGGCGGACGGGCAGTTCAAAGGCCTCGAGTAAGCGGCGAATGCGGTCGGCGTCCTTAAGGGGAAGGCCGGCTTTTTCCACCGAGAGATCCAGGGCGGCCACGAGACCGAGGCTGATGGCTTCCCCGTGAAGGTACCGACCATAGCCGGCGGCATTTTCGATGGCGTGTCCGATGGTGTGGCCGAAGTTGAGCAGGGCGCGCAGGCCCGCTTTTTCGAATTCATCCTTGGCCACGATGCGGGCCTTGATTTTGACATTCCGGGCGATGAGCAGGGGCAGATCCGCTTCGGAGTAGGCTTCCAGTTCGTCGAGCATGTCGGCATCGCGAATGACGGCGTGTTTGATCACTTCGGCGAAGCCTTCGTTGAGTTCCCGTTTGGGCAGGGTCTCGAGAGTGGCCGGGTCGGTGACGACCAGGGCGGGTTGGTGAAAGGCTCCGATGAGGTTTTTGCCTTCGCGGGAGTTGACGCCGGTTTTTCCCCCGATGGAACTGTCCACCTGGGCCACCACCGTGGTGGGAATCTGCACGTGGGGGATGCCGCGGTAGTAGACCGAGGCGGCGAACCCGGCCAGGTCCCCCACCACCCCGCCGCCCAGGGCCACCACAAAGGACCCGCGGTCCAGACCGGAGGTGATCATTTGGTCGCAGATTTTTTCCACTTCGGAGAGGGATTTGGAGGTTTCCCCGGCGGGGACGGTGATGGTCACGGGATCCAGACCGCTGGATTTCAGGGATTCGAGAACGACTTTGCCATGCAGCGGACCCACGTTGGAATCGGTGACCAGGGCGCATTTACCGCCGGGCAAAACCTGCCGGATGAATTCGCCGGCCCGGGGAAGAATCCCATTGCCAACGATCACTTCATAGGGGGTTTGCGAGAGCAGGACGGGGATGCGGGCGGCCATGGCGGGGAGTCTGAGGGGTCCGGGAAAAAGTTGGAAGTCCGAATGGCGGGGAAAAACGCCAGGGAAAAAGGATGGATGTTTTTGCGGGAATGCGGATGATACCGCCCTTTCCCTTGGCCCGTTTTAGTTCCAACGCCCGTATTCTCCAAAAAATCGACGGCCCGCTCGGTGTTGCCGTCTGTTTTTTCCTGACCGCGTTGCGGCGCCTTGGGGATCTGCTGGGGGGCGGCCCCACCCGGGAAAAACCCGCCAATGTGCTCTTCCTCAAGCTGGCCGAACAGGGGTCCACCGTGCTGGCCCATGAGGCCATTCGCCGAGCGGTGGACCGGTTTGGGGCTAAAAATGTGTATTTCCTGCTCTTTGAGGAAAACCGATTCATTCTCGATCTGCTGGGTTTGGTCCCGCCGGAGAATGTGTTGACCATCCGGACGCGGTCCCCGTGGGTCATGGTGACGAGTTGTCTCTCCCGGCTGGTGGAAATCCGGCGTCTGGGCATCGAGGCCTGCATCGACATGGAGTTTTTTGCGCGTTTTACGGCCGCGCTGGCCTGGGTGACCGGGGCGCGGGTGCGGGCCGGGTTTCATGGCTATTTTGGCGAGGGTCCGTATCGCGGTGACTTGCTGACCCACCGGGTGCTCTACAACTCGCACCTGCACACCAGCAGCACGTTTTCCAGTCTGGTCATGGCCCTGGACGGCGAGGCGGAACAGTTTCCCACCTTTCCGGTCCAACCGCCTCCCGGGTCTGCTCCCCCGTTGTTTAGGCCGGCGGACGACGAGCGGAAGGTGGTGGAAACCCTGCTGCACAGCCTGATGCCGGCGGGGTGTGGCCGGCTGATTTTGCTCAATGCCAATGCCAGCGACCTGCTGCCGTTGCGCAAATGGAACGAGGACAATTATCTCTCCCTGGCCCGGCGGCTGCTGGAGGAATTTGACGATGTGTGCATCGGTTTCACCGGCGCACCCGAGGAGGCGCCGAAGGTGGAGTCCTTGGTGCGCTCGATCGGTTCGCCCCGGGTCTTTTGCCTGGCCGGGCGCACCACCCTGCGGCAGTTGTTGATTGTCTATGGTCTGGCTGATGTGCTGGTGACCAATGACAGTGGTCCGGCCCATTTCGCCACCCTGACCACCATCGATGTGGTGACCCTGTTTGGCCCGGAAACCCCGCTGCTTTTTGGAGCCCCCACCCCGCGCAATCACGCCATCTGGCTGGGCCTGGCCTGCAGCCCGTGCGTGAATGCCCTGAACAACCGCCAGACCGCCTGCCGCAACAATCTTTGCATGAAGATGATCACGGTGGACCAGGTCTTTGAAACTGTATGCCGCGTCCATCGCCAAAGAAAAACAAAGTAGCCCCCCCCCCGGCGGCGGTCGTTCCGGAATCGCCCGGTGGCCAGCTGACGCTGAAGGTTCTGGTGATTCTTCTGGCGGGGTTGTTGATCTACGCCCCGACGTTTCACGGAGACTGGCTGTGGGATGATGACCAGGAAATCACCGCCAGCAGCATCCTGCCCGATCCCAACGGATTGGTGAAAATCTGGAAGGGGGAGGCCGGCGCGGATTATTTTCCGCTCAAGACCACCGTGCAGTGGCTTTTCTACCGGGTGAATCAGACCAACCCGACCGGATGGCACCTGCTGAATATTGCGTTTCATCTGCTGAATGCCCTGTTGGTGTGGAAACTGCTGGCCCGGATCGGTGTGCGCGAGGCCTGGCTGGGCGGATTGCTCTTCTGCATTCATCCCATTCTGGTCGAATCCGTGGGGTGGGTTTCGGAACTCAAAAACACCCTTTCCCTGCCTTTTTTGCTGCTGTCGATGCTGGCTTGGATCCGTTTTGACGAACAGAAACGCGAGTCCGCCTACGCCTGGGCCATCGGCCTCTTTCTGGCTGCCATCCTCAGCAAAACTTCCGTGGTGATGTATCCCTTTGTCATCCTGCTTTATTGCTGGTGGAAGCGGGGGAAGCTGGAAGTGTCCGACATCCTGCGCAGTGCGCCGTTTTTTCTGGTTTCCCTGGCCTTTGGCCTCCTGACGATTTCTTTTCAATTCGGGCGGGCCATTGGCACCGAGACCATTCCGGTGGGAGATTGGGATTCCCGCCTGGCCACGGCGGGGATGGCGATCTGGTTCTACCTCTCCAAGTGTGTGCTGCCGTTCGGGCTGCTGCCCATCTATCCGCGCTGGGAAGTGGATCCTCCGGCGTGGTGGATGTTCCTGGCCTGGCCGGCTCTGGGAGGGGTCCTTTTCGGGTTCTGGACCAAACGAAAAACCTGGGGCCGTCATGTGCTTTTCGGGCTGGGGTTTTTCCTGATCAATTTGTTCCCCATCCTGGGTTTCATCACCATGTCCTACATGCGCATCACCTGGGTGGCGGACCATTTTGTGTACCTGCCGGTGGTGGGATTGATCGGACTGGCCGCGGCCGCGGCGGGGACGGCGTATCATGCCGCGTCCGCTGACGCCAGGCGTTGGCTGTATGGGGTGGGACTGGTGGTGCTGGCCGGCTTGATTTGGCAGAGCCATCGCTATGCCGGCGTCTTTGCCAATGAATATGAGATGTGGACCTACACGCTCAAACACAATCCCTCGGCCTGGCAGGCTCACAGCCGTCTGGGCAAGGTGATGCTGGAACGGGGCAACAACGATGCGGCGTTTTATCACATCAGCGAATCCGTGCGCCTGCGGCCGGATCTGGCCGAAACGCACAACAACTACGGGGCCATGCTGGAAAAGAAGGGCGACTTCAACGCGGCGGCGGAGGAACTGCGCACGGCGGTGCGGATTGCCCCGGACATCATGATTTACAAAGTCAATCTGGGCAGCCTGCTGGTCCGGATGGGCCGGCACGCGGAGGGACTGGAGGTGTATGAGGAATTGCTCGAGGTGGAACCCGGCAATCCCACTTTCCTGTGCAACCAGGGGGTGGCCTTGTATTTTCTAGGCCGGAATGACGAAGCCATCACCCGTTTTCAAAAAGCGCTGACCGTTAATCCCGACTTGAAAGACGCCCGGGAGAATCTGGCCGCGGCGTTGAGGAAACGCTCCCAATCCCCCGAGACCCCGCCGTCTCCCTCTGGTAC
>Ga0075012_10006491_pt1 | contig 10611 bp, 9 predicted proteins | sample All_14_2_FD_71474 | JGI IMG/M metagenome (GOLD analysis project Ga0075012, IMG submission 71474) | Freshwater microbial communities in response to fracking from Pennsylvania, USA - Allegheny Zone_MetaG_DW_15 | ecosystem: Environmental > Aquatic > Deep subsurface > Groundwater > Drilled... | reverse complement strand
GATGAGCCACCACCACACCGTAGCCGAGGCGGTCCGGATGCCAGTGTTCTTCTGCGACCCCGGAAGCCCCTGGCAGCGACCGAGCAACGAGAATCTCAATAGTTCTTGTCAAGCCGGACGGTGTTGAAATCCTGTTTGATAGGGCTGGTGGTCGCGGAGCATTGCCCAAATCACGTTGACCCTGCGTCTGGCGAGGGAGAGGACTGCTTGCTTGTGGTTCTTGCCCTCTGATCGCTTCTTCTCGTAGTACGCGCGTGAGTCCGGGCAGTATCGAGCGGCGGTCTGCGCGGCCAGGAAACTGGCGCGCAGTAGTCTCCGGTCGTATCGGTGCGGGCGATGATGGTTGCCGCTGATCCGACCGGAGTCGCGTGGGACGGGGGCCAGACCGGCAATCCCTGCCAGTCGATCAGCACTCTCGATGCCGGATAGGCCACCGCCGATCGCGGCTAGGAACTCGGCGGCGAGTCGCGGCCCGAAACCTGGGAGGCTGAGCAGGATCTCCCCATCGTCGTGCTGGCGGAGTAGGGATTCGATCTCGTGATCAACATTCGCCACACTCTCGTGCAGACGCAGGATCTCCATGGCCAGCTCGGCGACGATGCGTGAAGCGATGTCCTGTGATCGGACGATGGTGTGCTGCGCGTGCGCCGCAGTGACCGCGGTCGCTGCGATCAACTCGCCTTTGGTCGCGCCGGCCTTCGACAACCACGCCGACACTCGCTTCGTCCCGGCGCTGCGTAGCTGGTCCGGTGTCTGATAACGCGTCAGTAGGAGCAGGGCGCTCTTGCTGTTGGCGTAGTCGAATGCGGTCTCAAGGCCTGGGAAATACTCCAAGAGAGTCGCGCGCAGCCGGTTAAACGCTCGAGTCCTATCGATGACAAGATCCGCTCGCCGTGCTGTCAGCAGCCGCAGGTTCGCGCTGATCTCGTCTCCGTTGCGGAGTGGTTGAAGGTCCCGCCGCATTCTGGCTTGATCCGCGATGACGCCCGCGTCCTTGGCGTCGGTCTTCCCGTCGCCGCGATATGTTCTCGCGGCGTGATGGACCGTCTGGCCCGGGATATAGAGCAGCTCTTGGTCGTGCGAGCTCAGCAACTCGATGAACAACGCAGCCCCACCGTGATTCAGGTCCGTTGCCCACGTCACTGCGTCTGCCTCGAGCGCGTGCACGTCAGCGATCAATGCGAGCAGGGTGTCTTCGTCGTTGGCAACCCTGCGCGAGAGCAATTGACGGCCGTCCTCGTCGATGACGACACAATGGTGGTGACTCTTGCCCGCATCGACTCCAGCCCACACTTTGACCATGGCACATTCTCCTCCGTTGAGCGCGGAAGTGACCCCGTCCCCGATGCGAACGACCATGCCAGCAGTTCCTTACATAGCGATGGATCGCGACTCTCAATCAGTGGTCAAGCCGTTGCGAGACACCGGGCGGCCAATCTCGTTGAGCCGTCCTCGCGGGCGGCAAACACTAACGAGCCATACCCGGAGCCTCCGGGCCGGTCGAGAACCTACGACGTCCCCGATCCGCGCCCTCCCACAGTAAGGAACACCAACGGCCTGCTCCGTGACTACTTCCCGAAGGGCACCAACCTCCGCCTCCACACCGTCGACGATCTCCAGCGAGTCAGCGAAGAGCTCAACCGGCGTCCCCGAAAGACCCTCGGCTGGAAGACACCCCACGAGCTCTTCACTACCCTTCAGAGCATGGCCGTGTAGCGACGACCGCTGGAATCCGCCGAGCAGAACTGGGGAATTTCAGTGAGCGCCGTCAGCTGGCAGCACTTCATCAACATGTTCCTCCTCGTCTTCATCGTGAGATCCGGATTGCAGATCCGGTATGGCGCGAACCCCAAGCTGACGCGGGCCACCTGGACCCAGCGGATGTCCGTCGGCGGCCCGCCGGTGCGGTTGGGTCTGCTCCAGTGGTGGCACCTCAACGTCGACGCCGTGTGGCTGCTGAACGGACTGATCTTCTACATCGTGCTGTTCGCCACTGGCCAGTGGATGCGGGTGGTGCCGACAAACTGGGATGTAATCCCCGACGCGGTCTCGGCGGGTCTGCAATACCTCTCGCTCGACTGGCGCCTCGAATCGGGATGGTCGAACTACAACGCGTTGCAGCTGTGCACATATTTCGTGACGATCTTCGTCGCCGCGCCGCTAGCTGTCGCCGCGGGCGTGAGGATGATCCCGTTCCTGACGGACCGGCTGGGGTGGTTCGGCCGGCTGCTCAGCCTCCGCGTCGCCCGGACGATCCACTTCGCCGTGATGATCTGGTTCGTCGCTTTCACCGCTGTACACGTCACCTTGGTGCTCTCGACGGGCGCCTTGCGGAATCTGAACCACATCTACACCGCGTCGGACGACAACGGATGGCTTGGGCTGGCCGTGTCCGCGCTGTCCTTGATCGTGGTGATCACGGCGACGTTCGCCACAACCCCGACCGTGATCAAGTACATCGGCTCGCTGTCGGGGTCGGTCAATCGCTGACGGCTATCCTCAGTTGCCGCGCTTGACCAACTGCCGAACGATCACGTTCCGCTGGATCTCGTTGGTTCCTTCGCCGACGATCATGAGGGGCGCTTCCCTGAAGTAACGTTCGACGTCGAACTCGGTCGAGTAGCCGTAACCGCCGTGGATCCGCACCGCGTTCAGGGTCACGCGCATCGCCATTTCCGATGCGAATAGCTTTGCCATGCCGGCTTCCATGTCGGCGCGCTTGCCCTCGTCGATGATGCGGGCGGCGTGGAGGGTCAGTTGGCGAGCGGCAGAAAGCTCGGTGGCCATGTCCGCGAGGTAATTCCCGATGGATTGGTGCTTCCAGATCGGCACGCCGAAGGTCTCGCGCTCCTGCGCGTACCGGAGGGAATCCTCGAGCGCGGCGCGTGCGACGCCGAGCGCGCGGCCCGCGACCTGCAAGCGACCAGCCTCTAGCCCTCGCATCATTTGCGGGAATCCGACGCCCTCCCGGTTGCCAAGCAGGGCAGCGTGAGGCACGCGCATGCCCTCGAAAGTGATCTCACAACTCTCAACCCCCTTGTAACCAAGCTTGGGCAGATCCCGGGATACAGTGAGCCCAGGACCCTTCTCTACGAGGAGAATTGACACTCCAGCATGGGCTGGGTGCGCGGTCGGATCGGTCTTGCACAACAAGGCCACCAGGCCTGAGGTGCGCGCGTTGGAGATCCAGGTCTTGGAACCGTCGATAAGGTATCCGTCGCCATCGTTCACAGCTCGAGTTCGAATCGATTGAAGATCGGACCCACCATCCGGCTCGGTCAGTGCCATCGTCGCGCGCAACTCGCCAGTAGCCATGCGCGGCAAGTAGGTGTCCTTCTGCTCCGCAGTTCCGAACTCCTGAATCAACTTCGCGACAACGGTGTGGCCACCCATCGCACCAGCAAGGCTCATCCACCCTCGCGCAAGCTCTTCCGTAACCAAGACGTAGCAAGACATGCTGACCTTGGTTGCCCCCCATGGCTCCGGGATAGCCAGACCGAAGACCCCCAGCTCTTTCATCGTTTCGATGAGCGCTTCCGGGTAAGTGTTCGAGTGCTCGAGATCCTGGACAACGGGCTTCACGTCTTTGTTGACGAATTCCCTAATAAGCTCTACTATTTCTTGCTCTTCCGTCGAGATATTCTCCACGCGCTACTCCTGCTCTCGTTGGCCGAACCGCGAAACTGTCCGCGCTCCGCTGACACTCGGTCTCTTTATGGAACTCGCGAACACTGAGAACTTGATGGCTGGACGGCGGATGACCGACGAGACTCATTGTCGGCTGCAGGGAATGCAGTATCTAGAATCCGGGCAGCCCCATCCCAGTCCAGGTCACTGAGCATTCCAGCAACGTCAGGTCCACAGGCACGCAACTTTGCCGTCAAGTCCTCCGGACCTTGCGCGTTGCCTGGAGCCCCTGGGGGTCGGTTCATAGTCGTACGCTGTTGTCGACCGTCTCGGTAGGTGACGAGGATCTCCACCGAACCGTCAAGGAGACCAGTCCCGCCGGAAGAGAGCTGCGCATCGACAACTTCGATGAGCCGCTTCGCCTCTGGCCGACGCACCGCAACGTCGCTGAACGCTTCGAAGCCAACACTGGGATCCAAAATCGCTGTCGCGAGCCCATACTCCAAACTGAACTTTGCTTGAAGCCCTGTCAGCGGGCGGTGCTGATTCAACGGGACTACCGTCGACTCGGGAGTTCTAATTTCAATCCGGTCGATCTCAGAGGAATCCGGTCTGTCGCCGAGCATCTGTTGAACCGCCGCGATCGGTCGTTGTAGGGCATAGCAACACGGGTAGATCTTGATTGCCAACCCCCCCGGTACAGCGGGAGATGCGACATTGAGCGCTGTCGAGTCGCCGCCGAGGAGGCCGAGCCATTGGTCGAACGCGTCTGGGTTGGCGGTGGCGCCCTCACGGACTAGTTGGGCTGCGCGAACACCGGCCTCGGTCGCGAAGCCCACCTGAAGAGCCTTGGAGTCAAATCCGAAAGCGCGCTGAACACCTCCTGCGCTTGAAATGGACAGCGCTATCGCTGCAGCAGTCTGATCCAGATCTAGCCCCAACGCGACAGCCGCGCTTGCGGCGGCGCCGGGTGCGCCGGCCGAACATGTGATGTGCCAGCCGGCCTCATAGTGCTGCCAGCCGAGAGCTACCCCGATGCGGGCCATGACGCCGGCACCTGCAAGATAGGCTCGAGCGTCTCCACCAGTCGCGAGCGTGGCGGGGACGCATACGGCGCTTATGTGAGTGGTCGACTCCATATGGAGATCGTCGAAATCGAGCACGTGCGCAATGGAAGCGAATCTAGCGGCGCGCGGAAGGTCCTTTCCTAGCGCAACGATTGGGTGCCCACGTGCAGCGAGGGTCACCGCCATTGTGTCGAGCAGGGACTTCTGAGCAAGTTGGAGGTCGGAATAACCGGGCTGATAGTCGTGGGCCCAGCGAGCTAGCTCAAAGGCCAGACTCATTGCGTTGCCCGGCCGAGTTGGACGCGACCACCACGGCTCGATTCTATGGTCACGAGCCCTTCGTGCCTGCCGTGTGCCTCGAGCACGCCCCGCGCCTCGTGCTGGGGACAATCAGCAACAGCTCGCACAAGCTGCTTCGTCGGGGGACTTGCGGCGCTGAAATCGATCAGCGATCTGAGCGCAAATATCGTTGGTATCTTCACAATTTCACTGCCGCCGAACTATTCTTGCAGCGCGCACTGGCGACCGAACCTGAACGCGGGACTGGTGGTGATGGACATAGAGCGCTCCCGCCGAGTCGCTAGACGAAACCCGGTGGGGCGCAATCGTACGATCACGCACCACCGGATCTCGAAACACCTAGCGTCCTGCGTACGCCGCTTCGATGACAGCCTCGACGTTCTCTCCCGAGATCAGCGGCCTCACATCCATGTCGGCAGGAACCGTATCCGAGGAGGCAAGCAACTCGACTACAGTCTCCCACGAAGCCAGCCGCAATTCGCCGGGCGATCCCTCATCGGGGATGAGGAGGTTCACGGCTTCTTCGTGGAGCGCGGCGGCTGCCTCAGGATTCTCGCACGCAGCGGGCAAGAATTCGCAGGCGTCGTTGAGGGCGCCTGCCGGGTCTTCGATCACGTCGTAAAGCGAGTTGACCCAGCCGGTGGCCAGCGCGATGGCTTTCTCCATCCCGGCATCCGTGTTCAGCACTTCCTCAGTAGTGGTGAGACACACACCCGGCACCGCCGAATACTTTTCAGAGGTAATGTCTCGCCAGTCGATACCCTGCACGCTCAGTGCCGCGACGTCTGCAAAGCTCGATGCGTACGCCTGCACAGTTCCGTTCTGCAGCGCGGTCAAGGATGTCGGTCCCGCTCCACCGACAGGAACGAGCGTCACATTCTCGTTGGGTACGAGTCCAGCCTCAGCCAGTGAAGCATTGACAATCCGGACCTCACCGCCGCCAAGTTCCGTGAACCCGAGGGATTGGCCTTCAAGGTCTGCTATTTCAGTGATTCCGCTGTCAGTTGGAGTTACGATCCGATACACGTTGTTGATGTGGCTGCAAAGCAGAGTCCTCAAGTCGTCGCGGACATTGAAAGCTACGACTGCATCAGCCGCAGACATGAGGGCGAACTCTACGTTGCCAGCGATGATCTGCTGACCGAGGTAACCGGAACCGTCAGCGACCTCCGTGGTCACATCGGCACCGGCGTCGGCGAAGTAGCCCGCTGCCAGGCCGTTTACCTCTGCGGGGTAGGACAGGCCCAGCGGGCTGGGCAGGAGTAACGTGATCGCGAGCTGTCCCTCATCCCCGGGCTCGGCGTCGGGAGTGCCGCCAGCACAGCCCGCCAGAAGTGTCAGGGTAGCTCCCGCAGCGAGAGCTACGGTTATGAAACGATTTTTCTTCATCATTATCCTCCGTTGGTTCCTATGTAGTTTGAAGCAGGACCTAGTGCGTGCAGTTAACCTCTGGACCACGTGATCAGTTTCTTCTCAGCGAGTTCTATCAAGCCGTAGAGCACAAGACCGATCACCGAAAGGAAGATGACGACCGCGAACCCGTTTGCAACGAGGAGTTGGAAATTCAACTCCTTGATCAGGACTCCTAGCCCTTCTGATGCACCAACAAACTCAGCGACGATTGCTCCGAGCAACGCCAGGGTGAGTGCCGTCTTTACTCCGGCAAATGCGATCGGGGACGCTGCAGGGAGGGTCAACCGGAAGAAAGTCTGACTCTTCGTCGCGCCGAGCGAACGGAACAGTGTCTTCTCGCCTTCCCCAACAGCTGCGATACCCGCGACCATATTGATGACTACCGGGAAGAAGCAGATCACAGCCGCCATCACTACCTTCGAGGTGAGCCCGAAGCCGAACCATGTGAGGAAGATTGGCGCGAGTGCGATCCGCGGCATGTTCTGAAACGCCACGATGAACGGCATCAACGCTACCCGAAAGGTCTTAAACGTTCCCGTAAGCGCACCAAGGATCAGACCCGAACTAGTTCCGATGGCGAATCCGACTAGCGTCGCCGTGAGCGTCACTTTCGTGGCTTCCCAGAAGTACTGCCTAGTTACCAGCTCGGTGAACGCAATTGCAATGTCGGAGGGTGCGGGGACGGTGATTGGGTTGAGCACTCCCACGGCACTCAGCCCCTCCCACGCGGCGAGAAGAAGAACCAGCACGAGCACCGGTAGCAGGACACGCACCCAGAGTCGATCTGTGAGGTACGCGGCGGCAGCAACTGACTTGGACTCGAGGCTGGCCCGCTCGACCACGGGCGTGGATGTCATGCTGTCACCGCTTCCGCGCCCAAGGCCAGGGCGCTCCTGACTTGATTGCTTATTTCTTGGAATCTGGTGCTGCCCACGGCCTCGGCGCGCCGAGGCCGCTCAATGTCGACAGGTATGTCACCCACAATGCGCCCGGGCCTGACTCCGAGCGTGATAACGCGATCAGCCATTAGTACAGCTTCTGGGATGCTGTGAGTCACCAAGATCGTGGTCTTTCCCATGTTGTCGGCCATGCTCGCTACCTCGACATTCAGGTGCTCCCGTTTGAACTCGTCAAGCGCCGAAAACGGCTCGTCCATGAGCATCACGCTTGGATCGAGTGCAAGTGCGCGTGCCAAGGCGACTCGCTGCTGCATCCCGCCCGATAGCTCCCAGGTGTTCATCGTCGCTGACGACGATAAGCCGACCAACTCTATGAGCATGTCTACGCGTTCATTCACGCTTGGGCCGGAGACCCGGGCGATCTTGAAGGGAAGCGTGACGTTCTGCCTGACGTTAAGCCAGGGCATTAGGACTGCTTGTTGAAGCATCACCCCAATGTCACGTCGACCTTCACGAGGTACCTGACCTGATACTGCAACGGAGCCTCCATTGAAAGGAGTCAATCCAGCGATGATCTTCAGCAGTGTGGACTTGCCGCATCCCGAGGGGCCGACGAGGGCGACGAATTCGCCATCCTTGATCTCCAGATCTATCCCTGCAAGAACCGGGAGTTCACCTGTGGCCGACTGGTAAGACTTGTCTAGTCCTTTGATCGAGATGTTCTTTCCGCGTGATTTCGCGTCAGAAGCCAAGTGAACTGCGTTATTCAAGGTTCCTCCTCAAGACTCCGTTGTCACGCCTCCGCAGATCACCTGCCAAGAGACAAATCGAATGCTCGCAGACGAACTTATCCAAGTCCAATACCAAAACATGAACCGTTTATTTCTCTTCCCGGAACAACTGTCCCGCATCGGGACCACGGACGTGTCATGGCCTGGGCGGGCGCCGATACGGCGACGTGAGTGCACCGTGTTTGCGCAAGTATCCCGGAGCGGCGGCCGAGTCCCCGCAGCGGCATCTAGCAGCAGCGCAACCCTCGCCGCAGTGCGCCATGCAACAGCGGATGTCACATTCGCCGTGCGCGCCTATCAGGGCGGCTAGAGCAGGCCTGGGCTGCGCGGCTTCGCAACCTCACCTAGTGTCGCGTGTGAATGGGTTCGTTTGCGGTTGATCTTGTCGATGAGGTGTTCGGCGGTTTTGGTCCAGATGAAGGGTTTCGCGCGGGTGTTGTAGCTGGCGGTGTAGGCGCTGATCGTGGCCTCGAGTTCGTCGACGCTTGGAATGATCCACGCCGGATCGCTTGCACTGACGGTCGCAGCGGGCCGAGCACGACCGTTTCAACGGTCACTGTGGTCGAAATTCTCGCCACCCCCGCCGCCGTCTCGTTTGGGAGCGGGTTCGAGGCCAGAGCTGGGCAGTCGCTGGACATCTATCAGTTCGGTGTGCCGGGCGCCTTGGTTGGCGGCGTGCCTGTTCTTAAGCAGGGTGCCACCCACCTCCTGTTTCTTCGTCCGACTGGAATGGATGGATCGGATTCGACCGACTTCCTTATCACTGGCGAGTTCTCGGGTGTCTACGAGTTGATGGCCGATGGTCACTTCGAACAACAACCGATTGAGGGCGAAGAACTCCCTCCGGTGTTGAGCAATGCGGACCTGGCGGCGCTCACCGGGGAGTAGTCATCTCGGTGGCAGGACGGTTCTGCGAAGCGGTGAGCGAGCGCGCGCACGGAACGCTACCCTCGTAACATGCCGGAAACGCCCGATATCAAGCCGCGCTCGCGCACCGTCACCGACGGCATCGAAGCCACCACTTCCCGCGGGATGCTCCGTGCCGTCGGCATGGGCGACGCGGACTGGGACAAGCCCCAGATCGGCATCGCGAGCTCGTGGAACGAGATCACGCCGTGCAACCTGAGCCTGGACCGGCTCGCGCAGGCGGCGAAAGAGGGCGTGCACGCCGGCGGCGGCTACCCCCTCCAGTTCGGCACCGTCTCCGTCTCGGACGGCATCTCGATGGGCCACGAGGGCATGCACTTCTCGCTCGTGAGCCGGGAGGTCATCGCCGACAGCGTCGAGGTCGTGATGCAGGCCGAGCGCCTCGACGGCTCGGTGCTGCTCGCGGGCTGCGACAAGTCGATCCCCGGCATGCTCATGGCGGCCGCTCGGCTCGACCTGGCATCCGTCTTCCTCTACGCCGGCTCGATCGCGCCGGGCTGGGTCAAGCTCTCGGACGGCACCGAGAAGGAGATCACGATCATCGACTCCTTCGAAGCGGTCGGGGCTGTCAAGGCCGGCAAGATGAGCCTCGAGGACGCCAAGCGCATCGAGTGCGCCTTCGCACCGGGCGAGGGCGCCTGCGGCGGCATGTACACCGCGAACACGATGTCGAGCGTCGCCGAGGCGCTCGGGATGGCGCTGCCCGGCTCCGCGAGTCCGGCCGCCGCCGATCGGCGCCGCGACTATTACGCGCACCGGTCGGGGGAGGCCGTCGTGGGGATGCTCGAGCGCGGGCACACGAGCCGCGACATCCTGACGATCAAAGCCTTCGAGAACGCGATCGCGGTCGCCATGGCGCTCGGGGGTTCGACCAACGTCGTGCTGCACCTGCTCGCCATCGCGCACGAGGCCGAGGTGCCGCTGACCCTCGACGACTTCAATCGCATCGGCGACAAGGTCCCGCACCTCGGCGACTTGAAGCCCTTCGGCAAGTACGTGATGAACGACGTCGACCGCCACGGCGGCATCCCGGTGCTCATGAAGGCGCTCCTGGATGCCGGACTGCTGCACGGCGACGCCCTCACGGTCACGGGCAAGACCGTCGCCGAGAACCTCGCGGAGCTGAACCCGGAGCCCCTCGACGGCGAGGTGCTGCGCACCCTCGACAACCCCATCCACAGCACCGGCGGCCTCACGATCCTCAAGGGCACGATGGCCCCCGAGGGCGCGGTCGTGAAGACCGCGGGGTTCGACGTGGCCGTGTTCGAGGGCCCGGCGAGGGTCTTCGAGCGCGAGCGCGGCGCGCTCGACGCGCTGACCGAGGGATCGATCGAGCCGGGCACGGTCGTCGTGATCCGCTACGAGGGCCCCAAGGGCGGGCCGGGCATGCGCGAGATGCTCGCGATCACCGCGGCCATCAAGGGCGCCGGCCTCGGCCGCGATGTACTACTCTTGACGGACGGCAGGTTCTCAGGCGGCACAACCGGCCTGTGCATCGGCCACATAGCTCCCGAAGCGGTGGACGCAGGTCCCATCGCCTTCGTGCGCGATGGTGATCTGATACGGGTCGATATCGCAGCTCGCTCG
>Ga0075012_10006489_pt1 | contig 10613 bp, 13 predicted proteins | sample All_14_2_FD_71474 | JGI IMG/M metagenome (GOLD analysis project Ga0075012, IMG submission 71474) | Freshwater microbial communities in response to fracking from Pennsylvania, USA - Allegheny Zone_MetaG_DW_15 | ecosystem: Environmental > Aquatic > Deep subsurface > Groundwater > Drilled... | reverse complement strand
GGTTCCCGGCATTAAAGCCGCGAATCGCCCCCGGGGAAGGGGAATCGGCAAATCTCCGGCGAAAGTCACGGGACGACGTTCTGCTGGCACTTGGTGCGACTTCGCCGGACCGCACCGGACGTGCGACGCGATGCGAATGCGCTCGACAGTCCGCATCCGCTCAGCGGCTGCGCACCGCGCGCACGACCACGTCGTACAGGGCGGCGTCTCGGCCTTCCGGCGTGCGCTCGCGCTCCTCGGCGACGAGGATCTGCCAGCCGAGGGGCTCCAGGCGGCTGGTGATGCCGGCCGGTGTGGCGGAGGCCTCCGCAGGCGGCTCATGGGCATGACCGTGCACTCCCTGGTGCTCGGCACGATGCAGATGTCCGACGACGAGCAGCGTGCCACCCGGCGCGACCCATCGCGAGAGCCGCTCGTAGAAGTCCAGCTGGGGCATCGTGGGATGGGCGTAGTGCGTGGTGACCAGCTCGAAGGGGCCCGCGGGCTCCCATGCGGTGAGGTCGGCGCGGATCCACTGCACGCCCTGCCTGAGCCCGGCTTGCGCGGCGCGCGCAGCGGCGCGCGCCAGAGCATCGGCGGAGATGTCCGCAGCAGTGACCTGCCAGCCCTGGGTGGCCAGCCAGATCGCCTCGGCTCCTTCGCCGCATCCGGCGTCCAGCGCTCGACCCGGGCTCAGCCCGGCGAGCTCGCGAACGAGATGGGGATTCGGCGTCGCGGCGGCGCGCTCGTGGCCGGCGGCCTGGCGCCAGTGCTCGTCCCAGTACTGCGCGTCGAAGTCGTGGGCCATCGGGTCCTTCCTCACCTCAGGCCGCTGCGGCGCCCGAGCGCTCGACGTGGCGCGCGCTAGTCCTTCTTGTCCGCGGTCGGCGCCTGCTTGGCGAAGGCGCCCCAGGTGAGGAACAGCAGGCCCCCGCCCATGATGTAGATGCCCCACACCGGCCAGAACTCGCCCTGCCCCGTGAAGTACCAGATGGCCACGAGCACCGGATAGATGATCGCGCAGGCGATGCCGGCCCGCCACAGCCAGCTCTTGAAGCGTGCACGGCGGGCGGCGTCATCGGCGGCGGGCATGGCAGGACGCTAACAGTTCCGCGCGCGCAGCCGATGCCGTCCTGCGCACGCCCACCCTCTAAGTTTGGGCACGTGTCCAAGGTCCTCACCTCCCTGCCCGTCGGCGAGCGCGTCGGCATCGCCTTCTCCGGTGGCCTGGACACCTCGATCGCGGTCGCCTGGATGCGCGAGAAGGGGGCGATCCCCTTCACCTACACCGCAGACCTGGGCCAGCCCGACGAGCCCGAGATCGACACCGTCCCCAGCCGGGCGATGACCTACGGCGCCGAGGGCGCCCGGCTGGTCGACTGCCGCGCGGCGCTGGTCGAGGAGGGGCTCAACGCCCTGGCCTGCGGCGCCTTCCACATCCGCTCCGGCGGGCGTCAGTACTTCAACACCACTCCCCTGGGCCGCGCCGTGACCGGCACCCTGCTCGTGCGTGCGATGCACGAGGACGGCGTCGACATCTGGGGCGACGGCTCGACCTACAAGGGCAATGACATCGAGCGCTTCTACCGCTACGGCCTGCTCGCCAACCCCGCGCTGCGCATCTACAAGCCCTGGCTGGACGCCGACTTCGTCAACGAGCTCGGCGGCCGCAAGGAGATGTCCGAGTGGATGCAGTCTCGAAACCTGCCGTACCGGGCCAGCGTCGAGAAGGCCTACTCCACCGATGCCAACATCTGGGGCGCCACCCATGAGGCCAAGGACCTGGAGCATCTGGACGTCTCGATGGAGATCGTCGAACCGATCATGGGCGTGCGCTTCTGGGACGAGACCGTCGCCATCGCGCCCGAGCTCGTGGAGATCGAGTTCGTCCAGGGCCGCCCGGTCAAGGTCAACGGCCAGTCCTTCGCCAGCGCGGTCGATCTCGTCAACGAGGTCAACGCCATCGGCGGGCGGCACGGCCTGGGCATGGCCGACCAGATCGAGAACCGGATCATCGAGGCCAAGAGCCGGGGCATCTACGAGGCGCCGGGCATGGCGCTGCTGTTCATCGCCTATGAGCGTCTGCTCAGCGCGATCCACAACGAGGACACCGTCGCGAACTACCACGCCGAAGGCCGCCGGCTGGGACGCCTGCTGTACGAGGGGCGCTGGCTGGACCCGCAGGCGCTGATGCTGCGGGAGTCGCTGCAGCGCTGGGTGGCCTCGGCAGTCACCGGCACCGTGTCCATCCGGCTGCGTCGCGGCGACGACTACACGATCGTCAAGACCCAGGGCCCGGCCTTCAGCTACCACCCCGACAAGCTCTCGATGGAGCGCACCGAGGACGCCGCCTTCGGCCCGCTGGACCGCATCGGCCAGCTCACGATGCGCAACCTCGACATCGCCGACACCCGCAGCAAGCTCGAGCTCTACGCCAGCCAGGGCCAGCTCACGGCCGGTCACATCGAGCTCGTCGGCGAGCTGGAGCCCAGCGCTCCGGACACCGCCGAGCTCAGCAGCGCCGCGGTCGACGCGCCGTCGAGCCTGAATGGCACCCAGCACGAGGACTCGCCGCTTGACCGTGCCGCGATGGAAGCCGGGAACGACTAGCAGCTGTGCGAGAGGAGGGGTGGTGGCCGAGGTCCCACGTCGCTCCCCTGACGACGCCCTGCTGCTGACGGCCGAGGGCTCCACTCACGTCATCGACGCCAGCATCCGACTGAGCTTCGGCGCGGCGGCGCTCAGCATCGAGATCACCAGGCAGGTGCTCGCCCAGGCCCTTGGCAGCAAGGCCCCGGCAACGCCCACCGGCTCGCAGGCCGACCTGGCGATGGACGCACTGCTGGGCATGGCCTTCGCCAGCGCCCAGACCGGGCTGCGGGCGACCGAGGCGACCGTGCGGATCACCGCGCCGGTGACCACCACTGCGCTCAAGCTCGTGCTCGAGCCGCCTCTGGTCCCGCGTCAGCTGCAGCTCGGCACCCAGCTGAGCGCCTTCGCCCGCAAGTGGCGGGCCCAGCGCACCGATCTCGTGCGCTCGGCCTTGCGCTCAGGCCAGCTGGCCTCGCCGGTGATCGTGGAGTCCGCAGCGCGCGTGCTCAACATCAACCAGCTCATCACCAGCGTCATCGACCAGCTCGACATGGACGCGCTGGCCCTGGAGCTGCTCGAGCGCATCAAGGTCGAGCCGATGGTGACGCAGATCGTGTCGCGGGTCGACGTGGTCGAGGCCGTGGGACGCGTGATGGACGAGCTGCCGGCCGACCGGCTCGTCGCCGAGGTGCTCTCGCGCCTGGACATGGAGTCGCTCATCAGCGCTGCGCTCGACGAGGTCAACCTCGCCGACATCGTGGTGGAGCGCGTCGACCTGGCCACCATCGTCAACGCCGCGCTCGACCGCATCGACATCACGAGCATCGTGATGAACCGGGTGGATCTGCCGCTCATCGCGAACACCGTCATCGACGAGATCGACCTGGCCGGCACGATCCGCGAGTCCAGCGGCTCGGTGGCATCGGAGATGGTGCATGAAGCCCGCATCACCAGCGTGGAGGCCGATCGCGCAGTCGCGCGGCTCGTTGACCGCTTCACCCTGCGGCGCAAGGCCCGCAAGCTCGATGCGCCGGGCGAGCCCGAATCATTGGTGGCCGAAGACATCGCCTCGGTCGATTCCGAATCAGCACCAGGTCATCCGGCGCCATGAGCATGGAACAGCCGGCGCGACTGCCCACCGCTCACGTTCGCGTGCCGGCGGCCGCAAGAGAGTTCCAGGGCCTGCGTGCCGGAATCGTGAGCCGGGTGCTGGCGAACATCGTCGACGTCGTGGTGATCGTGGTCGTGGCCTTCGGCATCTACTTCGCCTACGCCTCGCTGCTGTTCATGCTCGATCCGCGCGACTTCCACTTCCCCGAGCTGAAGATGGGCTGGTTCGTCATCTTGTGCGGGGTGCTGCTGTTCCTGTACTTCACCTTCTCCTGGCCCCTGGTCGGACGTACCGTCGGCGACCGCCTCATGGGCCTGCGTGTGGTGAACCATCGCGGGCTGCTGCTGCGGTGGACGGCGTCGATCGTGCGCGCCGCCTTCTGCGTGGCCTTCCCGCTGGGGCTGTTCTGGTCGATCATCAGCCGACAGAACCGCTCAGTGCAGGATGTCGTGCTGCGCAGCTCGGTGATCTACGACTGGGCGCCCAACCGCGCCAACCTCGGGCACGAACGCTGACCCACGTGCACGCTAGACGATCGCGATGAGCGAGTCGCGTGGTCCGATCGCCCGCCCGAAGCGCTTGCCGAAGTCGGTGACGCGCAGGATGCCCTTGTCGTAGCGCACGCTGGACTCGAACTGCGCCTTCCAGGCCAGGAACTCCGGGCGACGCTCGACCCACTGGTAGCTGGCCTCCCCGGTGAGCTCCACGGCGTAGTCGGCCTCGACCAGGCCCAGGTGCACCCAGTTGTCGACCCACAGGGCGAAGTCGACATCCTGGCTCGGCTCGCCCGTGGCGCGGTCGTTCACATCGAGCAGATGCCGACCCAGGACGGTGGAGCTCCCGTCAGGCGAGAGCCAGGCCACCTGGGCGACCGGCATCTGCTGCTGGCCCAGGATCATCGGCAGCAGCTGCGCCTCCTTCGCCGAGAGGCGCGAGACCACGTCGATGTAGGCGGGGTGCACGCCCTGAGCATCACGTCCGTCCGTGGCCGTGGCGAGCAGGCTCAGATACATCGCTTTCAAGCCCGGCTCGCCCAGCGAGTACGAGAGCGCCTGCATGAGCGGCACGACGAGGACCACGGGCGGGCAGACGAGCTGCTCCTGCGGCACCTCGACGAGCCGGGGCGCGAGCTCCTCGGGGAGCTCATGCGTGAAGTAGTGCTTGGAGTCGCCGACCCAGGCCTCAAGCGGCTTGAACAGGCTGCGGATCACCCGCTCTCGCGCATCGGCCTGCAACAGCTGCGCATCTGCGGCATCGGGTGCCGAGGACGCAGGCTTCCTGCCGATGCCGACCACGGCATGAGGGTACCGCTCGAGCCGCGCCTGCCTCCGCTCGCGCGTAGGCTCGACCCGCTCATGTCCCTTGCGCCCGATGACCGTGCCGCACTCGTCACGCGCCTGCGCGCAGCCGGCTGTGTCTTCGCCGAGCAGGAGGCAGCGCTGCTGCTGGGCCAGGCTCAGTCACCTGGCCAGCTGGAGCGCATGACGCAGTTGCGCATCAGCGGAACGCCCCTGGAGCACGTGCTCGGCTGGGCGGAGTTCGACGGCTGCCGGGTGACCGTCGCGGCAGGCGTGTTCGTGCCCCGACATCGCTCGGTCTTCCTCGTCGAGCTGGCGCAGGAGCGGGTGCGGCCGGGCTCCCAGGTGCTCGACCTGTGCTGCGGCACGGGCGCACTCAGCCTGGCTCTGGCCCACCGTGTGCCCGGCATCGGCATCACCGCCAGCGACATCGATCCGGCAGCCGCGGCCTGCGCGCAGCGCAATCTCGCTGCCGTGAACGGTCAGGCTTACGTCGCTGACCTCTTCGCGGGCCTGCCTGCGGACATGCGCTTCGACCTCGTCCTCGTCAACGCGCCCTATGTGCCGACCGAGTCGATCGCGCTCATGCCCGCCGAGGCGCGCGACTTCGAGGCACGCGCGGCACTCGACGGCGGCACCGACGGGCTGGACCTGCATCGCCGCATCGCGCAGGAGTGTGGCGCATGGCTGGCACCCGAAGGCCGACTGATCATCGAGACGAGCCAGGCGCAGGCCGAGCAGAGCGCGCAGGCATTCGTCGAGACGGGGATGCAGGCGCGTGCGGTGCAGTCCGATGAACGCGACTGCACCGCAGTGGAAGCCTGGCTCGCGGCTAGCTGACCGCCTTGCCCGTGGTGAGATCGATCGTCTCGCCACAGGTGGCCTGCTCGTCCGGCACTCCGACGCCGTCATGGATCGTCACGAACCAGGTGCAGTTCGACGGCGTCCCATTGGGGACCAGACCAGGTGCGAAGCTCACCGGCCCGGGCAGCATGCCTCCGCCGTCGTAGTCGGTGACCGCACGCAGGGCCGAGATCACCGCCTCACGCGTCGGGCAGGGACCCGCTGCCTGCAGTCCCTTCACGAGGATGTCCGCGGACAGGAAGCCCACCGGCGCCAGGGGCAGGTAGGGGCTGAGCCCGCCGGCCGTCATGCCGTCGAAGTAGCCCTTCACCGCAGGCGCGTCCAGGGTCACCGGCACCGTGCCGTAGCCGGAGGAGATGACACCCTCGAGCGGGCCGGCCGCCTGCTTGATGACCTCCGGATCGGTCATGGCCGGGATGTACACGGCGGCGGGATCCAGACCCTGCTGCTTCATGGCCTGACCGATCGCGACTCCGCCTTCGGGCAGCACGACCTCGTAGACGCCGTCGGCGCCTGACTTCTTGATCAGCAGCGCCGTCGAGGTGGCGTCATAGGAGCCGAGCGGCAGGTCCGCCTTGCGCAGCACGACCTCGCCGCCGACGGATGGCACCGAGTCGGCGAAGGCGTCAGCGCTGGACTCGGCGGCTGGTGAGACGTGGTTGAGCACCGCGATCTTCGTGGCACCCGCATCAGCCATGCGCTGAGGGCCGCTGGTGTTGCCGAAGCCCGGGGCGTACGGGCCATATGCACCGAAGGCATTCGGGTCAGCGGTGTACGGCGGCAGGTTGCCGAGACCGGCCACCGGGATGCCCTTCTCCTTCAGCATCGGGTACATCGTGTCGGTCACAGATGCCGCGACCACGCCGAAGACGCTGTCCTGCTGGGTCATCTTGTTCGCCACGACCGTCTGCTGCGCACCACTGGCCTGATCGTCGTAGGAGCTCACGACGATCGTGCGCCCGTTGATGCCACCCGCGGCGTTCTCCTGGTCGAAGCGGAGCTTGGCGGCAGTGTCGAAGCCGGTGAAGGTCGCCGCAGCAGCACCGCTCTTGGGAAACACCGCGCCGATGGTGATCGTGCTCGCGGTGACACCGGGCACCGTCGGACAGGCCGACGAGCTTGGCGAGTCATCCGACGACGCAGTGGTAGACGAACAGGCACCCAATGCGGCCACAGTCGCCAGGGCAGTGATCCCCAGGCCGAAGGTGCGGGTCCTCGATGCGCGAATCGTTCTCATGTCCAGTCCTCTCAGGACTCAGTCAGTGGGACCGAGCACTTTCGACTGTACGTCGTATAGGTGGGGCAAAGCTCAATTGCCGCAAGGACTTCTCGAATTCGAGCTAGCCAGTGCCTCTGTGAATCTCATGTGAGTTCCCGGTGAGGTGCACACGCGTTGCGCATCAGCATCATTCGCCGTGCGGACCGTGCTCCAGTCGATCTGCCAGTGCGGCGCGCACGCCATCGTCGTTGCGCGGCAGCCCGGCGCCGGCGAACGCGTCGATGACCACGTCAGGGCTTCCCTGCCACTGCTCGTAGTCGAGCAGGACGGCGCGCCCGGCGCCGAGCACGCTGTCGATGTCGGCTGACGCCTGCATCAGCCACTCGCGGGTCTGGGTGAGCGCCGGGACCGGATCCTCATGCGCGGGCCACCAGCCACTGCGCGCGGCCGCCTGCGGGTCGCGGACGTTGACGACATAGGTGATGCCGGGCAGCAGGGTGTTGAGGAAGAGCAGGTACGACAGCAGCAGGTCGTAGCTGGCGAAGTGGCCTGGCTCGTACCTGACCTCCTTGAAGCCGAGCACGGCGGTGTCCCGCTCGGGACGCAGCAGCTGCTCGATCACATGCCGACGCAGGTCGTCGACGAGCGCGCCCGGGTCGAGCTTCCTGGAGCCGTACCAGGGGTGGGTCGGCCGTCCGTTGTGATGACGGTCTGCTGTCTCGGCGATCGACTGCACATACTGCTGCAGGCCGCGCAGGGCCGAGTAGTTCTCGCCGCGCACGAGCACGCCGGGCAGGGTGTTCAGCGCCGCCTGCAGCGCAGTGCTGCCCGTGCGACCGTAGGTCACGACCGTGAGGAAGCGGTGCTCGACGGGCTTGCGGCTGAACATGCGCGAAGCCTATTGACCCCGGCCCGGCGCCACCTGCGGCCGCTCAGCGCAACAGCGCAGGCACCTCGGCGCTCACACACACCGCGCGCCAGATCTCCCTGGTGTCCTCTCCGCGGGCGATCGCCTGCATGACCGTGCAGCCGAGGGCAGGAAGGACGAAGTCGTGCGCCCACGAGTGGGCATAGCTCACACCGAAGTGCGCCTCCATGCGCTCCCAGAAGTCAGTGAGGCGCATCTGCCTCAGACAGGGATGGGCGCGTTGGCCTTGGGCGCGTACGTCACCGAAGCGCCGTCGAAGTCCAGGCGGGTCGGGCTCTCAGCCTCCACGATGTGGGTGGTGACAGAGGTGAGGACCTCGGCCAGCGAGACGTCGAGCGCGCCGCAGATGGCGGCGAGCAGCTCACTGGAGGCCTCCTTCTGGCCACGCTCGACCTCGGAGAGGTAACCGAGGGAGACTGCTGCGGCGGCAGAGACATCGCGGAGCGTGCGCCCTTGATCCTGGCGGACACGGCGCAGCTCGTCACCGATGACTTCACGTAGGACGATCATGCTGCTCCCTCCAAGCCTGGTCGAGCACACAATGGCCTTGGCACTCAACCTGACTGACTGCTAACTCTAACGCACGCCCCTGGTGGGCTATTCCCGGCCTTCCTCGCCGAGCTGCGCCAGATGCTCCAGCAGCAGCGCCACCACGGCCTGGGCCGAGGTCTGGCGCACATAGCCGCGGTCGCCCGACAGGCTCAGCAGCCGGGTGCGACCCTGCCCGGTCCGAGCGTCGTGCACGGCGATCCAGACGGTGCCGGCAGGCTGGCCGTCCAGCGGCTCGGGGCCGGCGACGCCGGTGGTGGCCATGCCGAGATCGGCGCCCAGCAGCCGGCAGGCCGACCGGGCCATCTGCTGAGCCACGGCCTCGGAGACCACGTGCTCCAACAGCTGGGAGTCCAGCCCGAGCACGGAGTGCTTGGTGTCGGTGGCGTAGGTGACGAAGCCGCCCCGCAAGACCGCCGAGGCCCCCGGCACCTCGGCCAGCATCGAGCTGACCAGGCCGGCGGTGAGGGACTCGGCGGTGGCGACGGTGAGCCCCAGCGCGCGACAGGTCGCAACGAGGTCGGACTGCATCAGGTCTCCTTCACCCACGTGCGCCGCGCCGCCTGCGCGGCGATGCCAGCCTTGCGCAGGCGCAGGGCCTGGACGACATAGTCGATGCCTGTCGCCAGGGTAAGGACGACGGCGATCGCCATGACCGTGGCCTCTGTGGCGTTCCACCAGGAGATGCCCGTGGGAGCGAGCAGGTACATGCCGATCGCGATCACCTGGGCGAGGGTCTTGGCCTTGCCGCCACGGCTGGCCGGGATGACCCCGTGGCTGATGACCCACATGCGCAGGACGGTGATACCGATCTCGCGGACCAGGATGACGACCGTCACCCACCAGCTGAGCTCCCCGAGCAGGCTCAGGCCGATCAGGGCCGTGCCGATCAGGGCCTTGTCGGCGATCGGGTCGGCCAGCTTGCCGAAGCTGGTGATCTGATTGCGGCGACGGGCCACGGCGCCGTCGACCAGGTCGGTCAGGGCGGCGACCAGGAAGACGACGGTCGCCCAGATGCGGGAGCTCTCGTTGTCCAGGGCCAGCAGCCAGATGAGCACCGGCACCGCGATGATCCGCAGCCCAGTGAGGGCATTGGGGAGGTTCAGGACCGGCCCGCCGTGCGTCGGCTTCTGCGAAGGCTCAGTCGACGCAGCGCTCATGGCCGCCCAGCGGTGCTCACGGCCGCCCGCCGGCACTCATGCGCGCTCAGCGATGAGGTCGACTCCATCGACGTCGACGACGATCGCGGTGATGACATCGCCGATCGCGACCTCGTCCTCGTCGAGCGGGATGTAGGTCTCGGCGTCATCGGGGCCCTGATGACCGGCATGGCCGACGGCGACCACTCCCCCGGCCTCGTCCTCGTCGATGCGCTCGACGATGACGGTCACGGTCTGGCCGACGCGGTCCTCGGCGCGCTGGGCCATGACCTCGTCGGCCAGAGCCGAGATGCGCTCGACGCGCTCGCGGATGACCTCGGCCGGCAGCTTGTCGGCGAAGGTGACGGCCTCGGTGCCGTCCTCGTCGCTGTAGCCGAAGACGCCGATGGCATCCAGCCGGGCAGACTCCAGGAAGGCGGCGAGCTCGTCGACATCCTCCTGGGTCTCCCCGGGGAAGCCGACGATGACATTGCTGCGGATGCCGGCCTGCGGGTCGAGCTCGCGGATCCGGTCGACCAGGCCCATGAAGGCCTCGGTGCCGCCGAAGCGGCGCATCCGGCGCAGCACGCTGGCGCTGGCGTGCTGGAAGGACAGGTCGAAGTAGGGGGCGACCTCGGGAGTGGCGACCATCGTCTCGATCAGGCCGGGCCTGATCTCGGCCGGCTGGAGGTAGGCCACGCGCAGGCGGGTGATGCCGCTCTGCTGGGCCAGCTGGGGCAGGGTCGACTCGAGCAGGCGCAGGTCGCCGAGGTCCTTGCCGTAGGAGGTGGAGTTCTCGCTCACGAGCACGACCTCGCGCACGCCGGTGCGCACGAGCTCGCTGAGCTCGGCCAGCACGTCTGCGGGCAGCCGGGAGATGAAGGAGCCACGGAAGGTCGGGATCGCGCAGAAGGAGCAGCGCCGGTCGCAGCCG
>Ga0075012_10006488_pt1 | contig 10613 bp, 9 predicted proteins | sample All_14_2_FD_71474 | JGI IMG/M metagenome (GOLD analysis project Ga0075012, IMG submission 71474) | Freshwater microbial communities in response to fracking from Pennsylvania, USA - Allegheny Zone_MetaG_DW_15 | ecosystem: Environmental > Aquatic > Deep subsurface > Groundwater > Drilled... | reverse complement strand
AACGGCGGCGGCTTCGGCCGGCTTCTCGGCGGCAGGCGCGGGCGCGGCTTCGGCGGCGGGGGCCATTGCGGGAGCAGCCTCAGCCGGCTTGGCCTCGGCGGCGGGAGCCGGCGCGGGCGCGGCTTCAGCCGGCTTCTCGGCGGCAGGCGCAGCCTCGGCCGGCTTTTCGGCGGCCGGAGCGGGAGCCGGCGCGGCCTCGGCCGGTTTGGCTTCGGCAGCGGGGGCCGGAGCCGCTTCAGCGGGCTTCTCGGCGGGAACCGGTGCTTCCTGTTTGGGAGCCGCTGCGGCGGGTTTCTTCTGCTGACCGCCCAAATCCTGCAACAGCGCTTCGAGGTCATCTTGCGCATACAGACAGGTCATCGCACCGCAAGCAACGACCGATACACTCAACACCAACAACCACCTAGAACTGTGCGTCATCTGGAGGGACTCCTCTTTGTGTGGCAGCTTTTTTAACCTCTGAGCAGTAAAAAAAGAGTGACCAATATACCTTGCTTTTGAAAACTAATCAAGCTTCGGGACAACTTTTTGTAGCCCGCTTGCTTCGCTTTCGATCACGACCGACGTCTTCTCGCTGTTGATGGAAAGCACACGGAACGTTTCATCGCGGACCTTGAACGTGCCGTTTTCCAACACCGCGTATTCGGCGTTGTCCAAGGGCAGCACGATGACCGCTTCAACGTCTGTATTCTTTCCACCTTCATTGATCGTCAACGTCACCTCTTTGTTATCCGACAGCCGTTTCACGACGACCGTCGAGACATCCACTCGCATCTTGGGCATGTTGGGGTTCTGGCGCTCCTCAGACTTGAGGGTCAGCTTACCCGCAACATAGCCGCTCTCACCGATCTTTTCGCCTTCGCGGACCCAGAAGGTCTGCTGCTTCGGCACGATCTGGTTGAACGTCATTTTGTAGCCGTCCGGCATTTTCAGCACGGCGGTGAAGATGAAGGGCAGGCGTTTGCCGCGCAGCTCTTTCACGCGCAGCAGGCTGACCAGAGCCGGGTGGGCTTTGGGGTCTTTGGGGTCGGTGTTGGCCAGCAACTCCTCGAGGTTGTTGAACCCGTCGCTGTCCAAGTCGCCCTTGGCGTCGGCCGGATCGTTGGGGTTGAGCCCCAGCGCATTCTCGATCCGGTCCGCAATGCCGTCGTTGTCGCTGTCGAGGTCGGCCGCCGGCTTGGTGGACGGCTGTTTCGTGCCGCAGAAGGGGCAGGCCTCGGCCGCGAAGGGGATCGGCTTCTGGCAGGCGGCGGCGACGCAGGCGACGCGGCGCTCGGGGGCCAGGAAGCCGGCCTGCTGCATGTCGGGCTTGTCCAGCTGCAGAGGCGCCTTGGCGAGGCGGACGGCCGCCTCATAGGGGGCCAGATCAATGGCGGCGAGGTTGGCCGCCTTCGGCTTCAGATCCTCGAGCCGCTTGATGTAGTTGGCCTCCTCCTGCTTGCGGGCGGCGCCCGCGCTGGTCAGATAGAACAGCGAGATCAGCAGGACGATGAGCACCACGACTGCGATCAGCTTGTCGTAATGCCGGACGAAAGGAAGATTGGGATTGATTTTCAGGGCCACGGGTTATACCCCCTCAAACGAATAGACATCGACGTCAAGTTTCACGCTCACCGGCGGCTCAAGCTCGGGATCCGTCACGATCCGCTGGACGTGCGTCAAGGTTGCGGGATCGGCCGCGGCAGCCGCCGCGGCCGCGCCGCCTTCGGCCTTCTTGGCGGCGAGTTGAGCCAGAGGGTCGCCGGTCTTGCGGAATTCGGTCTCGGCGACGACCACGAACTGCTGCATGGCCGCCAGGCGGTTCAGCGCCTCGATGAAGGCGGCCGGACGGGCCACGAACTCGAAGGTGAAGCGCTGCTTCGCGAAGTACTCCGATCCCGCGCCGGTCGCGGCGGCGGGCGCGGACGAGGCGCTCTCGTCGCGGTCGCGCCGGCGGTTTTTGCGGCGCGCCGAGGCCGGCGCCTCATCCTGTTTGCGCTCGGTGCCGCTGGCGACGTCGAACGTCTCGCGGGTCACGGCCTTGAGCTCCATGATGTTGGCTGCGTAGAGCTCCTTGCAGATCAGCTGGATCATCTCCAGTTGGACGGTCAGCCGGTCGACGTGCTCGGAGGCCGGCAAGCTGTCTTGGCCGAGGTAGGCGTCGAAGCCGAAGTTGAACCCCGGAGCCACGACTTTGCCCTGGACCACGCCGGGCTGCGCCGAGAGTTCGCGGACCGTGGCCTGCAGGACCTGCTTGAACCCGGACGGGGTCTTCTGCTGAGCCTGGAGATCGCCGGCGTGCACCACGTTCGAAGCGGCCACCAGCCACGACTCGAGCACCTTCTGGTCCTCGCGGATCCGGGCGATGTTCTCTTCGCTCGCGAAGATTTTGGCGTTGTAGAGCTGCTGCAGGCTCTCGTAGTTCTGATTGCGCTCCTCGGCCGCCGCGTTACGCTCGGCGATGGCCGTGAACAGGAACCAGCCGGCACCCAGGCAGACCGCGACCAACGGAACGCCGCAGGCGATCAAAATGAGTTGATGACGTTTCATTGTGCTGTCGCATCCTTGGCGGAGGCCGTAGCGAAGACCGCCTCGATTGTGAACTCTATCAGGTAGGCCTCGATGTCTTTGACGCCCACGATCTTGACGTCCTGAGGCTCTTTGCCGAACACGGACTGGAGCTTGAGCTGGTCGCGCAGGACCTCGACCGCCGTGGCGGTGCGCCCGGCAGCCTTAGCCTTCTCCTCGATCGCCCGCAGCTTGTCGACCCAGCCCCGGCCCACGATGCGCACGCCCGTCACGACGCCGGCGGCGTCCTTCATCGGCACCAGCTCCGTCAGCCACATGCCCTCGGCGAGGCTCTTGCGGACCGCGTCCACGCGCTTCAGCCAGACGGTGCGCTCGAGCATGACGCCCTGGACGGCGTCGGCCTTGCTCTGCACCCCGGCCTTGTCCTTCTCGGCCTTGGCGAGCGCGCCCTGTTTGGACTTGACCGACGACAGCTTGGCGGACACCTGCTCGCTTTGGAAGGTGTACAGCTTGGCCATCTGCTTTTCGTACATGCCCCAGATGCCGAGGCTCAACAGCACGCCGGCCGCCGCCAGGCCGAAGAACGGGATCCGCTTCTTGAAGGATTTCCGCTTGGCGATCTCGGGCGGCATCAGGTTGATCTCGACCGGGCACGCCAGCGAGCGCCGCAGCGCCAGGCCCACGCTCTCGGAGAGCACAAAGGCGTCGGCGCCGATCTTCTCGCGGTTGATGCGGTTGCTGAGCCCGACGTTCGTGAACGGGTTGAGATAGGCGACCTCGACCTGCAGTTTTTCGCGGAAGAACGTGTCCAGGTGGGGCAGCACCGATGAGCCGCCCGTCAGGAACATCCGGACCGGGGCGCTGCCGCCCTGCTGGCTGCGGTAGAAGTTCACGGAGCGGCTGATTTCGGCGTGCAGACGCGTGACCACGTTGCGCACGACCTTGGAGATGCGCTCGGCCGTCTCGTCCTCGGTCTGGAACACGCCGCCCAGCGCCACGAACGCCTGTTCGCGCTTCAGCGCCTCGGCGTCGGCGAAGGGGATCTGGAAGCTCTTGGCGAGCTCCTGCGTGATCGCGTTGCCCGCCACCGGGATGCAGCGGTTGTAGATCTTCTCGTCTTCCACGAAGATCAGGTTCGTGGAGCGCGCGCCGATGTCCAGCACCACGGTGCAGCCGGCCAGGTCCGGGTAGTTGTAGCGCAGACAGTTGTAGAGGGCCATCGGGGCCACGTCGACGATCTCGGGCTCGAGGCCCATTTCGACCACGCGGTCCGTGACCTCCCGGACGTTCTCGATCTTCGCCGCCACGATCATGGCGCACTGCTCGCCGGAGGAGGCGTCGCCGATGAACTGGTGGTTCCAGACGATCTCGTCGATCGGGAACGGGACGTTCTGCTCCACTTCGTACTGCACCATCTGCAGCAGCTTGTCGCTGCCCACGGCGGGGAGGCGCACGAAGCGCGGGAACACCATCTGCCCGGAGAGCGACAGCATCATCGGCGCGGGGTGGATCCCGCGCGCCTTCATGATCTCTTTGATGGCGGGCACCAGATGCCCGCCCACCCCGCTGTCGTTCTCGGGATCGATCCCCAGATCGGACATGCCGTAGTTGATCAGCTCAGGCGGACGGCCGCTTTTGACGATGAACTCGGCCAAAACGATTTTGCTTGCGCCCACATTGAGCGCAAGAATGCGGTCTGAGGAAAACACTATTGCACCACCTCGTAATCGTCCGCATTGATCAACGCGAACGGGGTCTTCGAACGGTCGACCATGCCGTTGCGGCGGGTCACGGTCGGGTTGTCGAGCACCTTGCTGTCCTTCCACCACTCCTTAGAGGGGAAAGGCATCAGCGACTCGCTCTTGCTGTCCAGGATCTTGCCGTCCTTGCCCACAATCTCCAAGGCCACCGCCAGCGGCTCGCCGTAACGTTCGACCAGGCTGGGCGGGATCGCCACGCAGCTCATGTGCTCGCCCTTGGGGATGTCAATGTACCGCAGGGTCGTGGTGTAATAGCTGTAAACGTCTTTTCCTTCGTCGTTCTTGCCCCTGCACATCACGTGGTAGGTGAAGGCCAGCTCGTCGGTCCACTTGGCCTCGGTCTCGTACTTCACCTCGAACAGGGCCCACTCGCGCTGCTTTTTGGTGACTTTCGGCACCGTGTTCTGCACATTGTAGGTGAACTCGGGCGTCCGCACCATGGCCGTCTTGTTGGGCGGAGGCATCCGCTTGATCTCGACCTTGTCGCTCGCCACGCCGCCGCGCACGGCCGCCGCCTGCCCGGTCTGCGTCTGTCCCTGTCGCTGCCCGAGCCGCGTCGTCTGGGCGGTGACTGAGCCTGCCATAAAAAGAAGAGTGACCGCCACACACGCCGTGGCATATCCCTGACGGCTTTGAATACTATTCATTCGACGTTCTCCATGCCTGTTGTCAAGACTGGCTTCCTTGACACCTTTTACCATTTAACGCACACAATTTAATCTCGCGTGGGTAAGAATGCAATACAAAACGGCGGGCCCCCTCCTTTTTGGGGGAAAAGGCCTCGCCGACGGCGCGCGCAGCCGCGCGCGCCATTTTCCGCCATTTTCCGGCAGAAAACCTTTGAGCGGCCCGCACGCGCATGCCATAATAGCCCCGTTTGTTTGGGAGCCGACGGCTCCTTCGGAAAAAGGGATAGCCCGCCATGATCGCCGATTTCAACCCGCTCCATCTCTTCATGACGCCTTGGTACTGGTCGTCGTTCATCGGCTGGACCCTCGCCCAGGTGATCAAGATGACCACCGGGTTCGTCAAAACCGGCCAGATCGACTTCCGCTACCTGCTCAGCACCGGCGGCATGCCCAGCGCGCACTCGGCGATGGTCTGCGGCCTGAGCACCTCGATCGGCCTGACGGAGGGGTTCGACTCGCCCATCGCCATGCTGGCGGCCGGCTTCGCCGCGATCACGATGTTCGACGCGGCCGGCGTGCGCCGCGCCGCCGGCCACCAGGCCAAGATCATGAACCTCATGATCCAGGAGCTGTTCAAGGCGCACAAGCTGCGCCACACCCATCTCAAAGAGCTGCTCGGGCACACGCGCAAAGAGGTCTTCGCCGGCATGCTCGTCGGCATCGCCGTGGCGATCGCGACGGTCTGTCTCTGGCCTTCGGAGCCGCGCACCTTCCGCTGCCCGGCCTCGCCGCATCAGGCTCAGTCCGCCGCGGCGATCCCCGGCACGACGCCGTAAGCGGTCAGCGCGCGCGGTCTTCGTAGAGCTTGTACTCGATGCTGTCGAGCAGCGCCTGCCAAGACGCCTCGATGATGTTCTCCGACACGCCCACCGTGCCCCACTGCCGCGCGCCGTCGCCCGACTCGATCAGCACGCGCGTCACCGCGCGCGTCGCCTCTTGCGGGTCCAGGATCCGGACGCGGTAGTCGGTCAGCGCGATCTGCGCGATCTCGGGATAGAAGCGCGTCAGAGCCTGCCGCAGGGCGGCGTTGAGCGCGTCGACCGGGCCGTCGCCCTCGCCGGCCGTCAGCTCCGTCTCGCCGTTGACCTTCACCTTGACCGTCGCCTCGGAGAGGGTCGGCGCGTCGCTGCCGCGCTTCTCCACGGTCACGCGGAACCCCTCCAGCTCGAAGAACGGGCGGTGCCGGTTGAGCACTTTCTGCAGCAGGATCTTGAACGAGCCGTCCGCCGACTCGTAGGAGTAGCCCTTGTTCTCGCGGCGCTTGACCTCGTCCAGGATCGCCCGCGCCTGCACCTTGTCGAGGCCCGCGAAGTCCGTCCCCAGCTCGGCCGCCTTCATCATCACGTTCGCGGCGCCGGAGAGCTCGGAGACCAGCACGTGGCGCAGGTTGCCGACCGTCTCGGGCTCGACGTGCTCGAAGGTTTTGGGGTTCTTCTGGACCGCGTTGACGTGCGCGCCCGCCTTGTGGCTGAACGCCGTGCGCCCGACGTAGGGCTGCCGCGGATCGGCGCGCTGGTTCGCCAGATCGTCCGTCACCAGCGAGACCTCGCGCAGCTTGCGCAGCCGCTCCGGGCCCACGCAGGTGAACCCCATCTTCAGCTCCAGCGCCGGGACGATGCTCGTCATGTTGGCGTTGCCGGTGCGCTCGCCGTAGCCGTTCACGCACCCCTGCACCTGGCGCGCGCCGGCGCGCACCGCCTCGAGCGACGTCGCCACGGCCAGCCCGCTGTCGTTGTGCGTGTGGATGCCGACCTGAGCCCCCGGAAAGGCCTCACAGACCGCCCGCGTGATCGCGTAGACCTCGTGCGGCAGGCAGCCGCCGTTCGTGTCGCACAGCACCACGCCGGCCGCGCCCTCGCGCAGCGCCGCGCCGAGCGCGCGCAGCGCGTAGGCGGAGTCGCTCTTGTAGCCGTCGAAGAAGTGCTCCGCGTCGAAAAAGACCTGGCGGCCCGCCGCCCGCAGATGCCCGACGGTGTCGGCGATCATCTGCACGTTGTGGTCGCCCGTCGTGCGCAGCACGTCCTGAACGTGCAGCAGCCACGACTTGCCGTAAATCGTCACCCACTCGGTCTCCGCCGCCAGCAGGCCCGCGAGCTGCTCGTCGTCCTTCGCGTCCCGGTCCACGCGCCGCGTGCTGCCGAAGGCCGTGATCCGCGCGTGCCCCAGCGACTCTTTGCGGATGTCCTCGAAAAAGCGGCGGTCCCGCGGGTTCGAGCCGGCAAAGCCGCCCTCAATGAAATCGACGCCGAACTCGTCCAGCAGGCGCGCGAAGCGTACCTTGCCGGCGTCGGAGAACGAGATGCCCTCGCCCTGAGCCCCGTCGCGCAGCGTCGTGTCGTAGAGGTAAACCTTGTCCATTTTAGAAGAACGCCTTGTAGAGCGCCTGCACCGCTTTCGCGCGCTGCTCGGCCTTGACGCCGAACATCATGCTGATCTCGGAGGAGCCCTGGTTCATCATCTCGATGTTGACCCCCGCCTCGGAGAGCGCGCGGGTCGCCTTGGAGGCCATGCCGACCGTATAGTAGAGCCCTTCGCCCACCACCATCACCAAAGCGTAGCCGCGCTCGACCAGCACCGCGTCTGGGTTCAGGTCGCGCTTGATGCGCTCGACCACGCGCTTCTCGCACTCGGGGCTGAAATTCTTGTCGCGGATCACGACCGACACGTTGTCGATGCCGGAGGGCATGTGCTCGTACGAGACACCCTCCCACTCCAGGATCTGCAACAGGTGGCGCCCGAAGCCGATCTCGCGGTTCATCATGTACTTGTCGACGAAGATGTTGCAGAAGCCGTCGTCGCTCGCCACGCCCACCACGCTGCCCGCCAGCACCCGGCGCGACTGCACGATCATCGTGCCCGGCTCGGACGGCCGGTTGGTGTTGCGGACGTTGATCGGGATGCCCGCCTTCACGGCCGGGATGACCGCCTCGTCGTGGAACACGCCGAAGCCGGCGTACGACAGCTCGCGCATCTCGCGGTACGTCATCACCGGGATGCCCTCTTTCACGTCCGGCACCAGGCGCGGGTCGACCGGGTAGACCGAGTCCACGTCCGTGAAGTTCTCGTACACGTCCGCCTTGACCGCCGCCGCGAGGATCGAGCCCGTGATATCGGACCCGCCGCGCGGGAAGGTGGCGACCTTGCCGTCTTTCGTGTAGCCGAAAAAGCCGGGGAAAATCACGATCTCCTCGCGGTTCTTCAGCGTCTTGGCCAGAAACTGGTACGACTCTTCGAGGAGCTGCGCATTGCCGAAATCGCTCGTCAGAAACATGCCCGCCGCGTGCGGGTCCTGGTAGACCGCCTTGACGCCGCGGGCCTGGAAGGCCTGCGCCACGATCTTCGCGCTGTTGTCCTCGCCGGCCGCCTTCATGCAGTCCATGAAGATGCCGCGGTGCGACTTGTCGCCGGCCAGGCGGAACCGCAGGTCCTTCTCGATCTCGGCGGTGATGCCCGCAGGCAGCTTGAGCTCGCGCTGGATCTCGGCGTAGCGCTCCACCAGCGCCGCGAGCGTCGCTTCGTGGTCCTTGTCGGCCAGCGCCTCTTCGGCGCACTGGATCAGCAGGTCGGTCACCTTGGTGTCCGTCTTGCAGCGCTTGCCCGGCGCCGAGACCACGACGATCTGGCGCTCCGGGTCGGCCAGTACGATATCCACGATCTTGGTCACCTGCTCCGCATTGGCGACCGACGAACCACCGAACTTACAAACCTTCATGTCACCTCTCCCTGCGTACGGGCGCGGCCAGCCGCAACCCTTCCGTTAAATCATCCGCAGCTTCACCGGCTCCTCGTTCAACACGCCCGCCGCGCGGATCTCGCGCAGCGCGGCATCGATCTCCGCGCCCTTGGCCGCATGCGTCAGGATCACGACCGGCACGTAGCCCGCGGTCTCCATCTCTTCCGGCTGCGCCTTCTGCGTCGCCGCCAGAATGCTCACCCCGTGCTTGCCGAGAATCGTCGTGATCGTCCCCAGCGACCCCGCCTTGTCGAGCACCATGAGCCGCACGTAGTAGCGGCTGACGATCGCCTCCGGCGTCCGCATGCGGACCTTGCCCTCGTTCGCCACGCAGACGCCGCGGCGGTACCGCGACTTGCCGGCCATCAGGTTGCGCGCGATGTCGCCGATGTCGCCGATCACCGTGCTGGCCGTGGGCTCGCGCCCCGCGCCGCGGCCGTAATAGAGCGTGTCGCCGCTCAGGTCGCCGCGCACCATCGCCGCGTTGAAGACGTTGCTCACCGAGGCCAGCATGTGCGTCAGCGGCACCAGCGTCGGATGCACGCGCACCTCGACCTCGTCGCCGTCGCGCTTCACCACCGCCAGCAGCTTGATGCGGTAGCCGAACTCGGCCGCGTAGCGCACGTCCATGCCCGAGAGGTTGCGGATGCCTTCCACCAGCACCTTCTCCATCGGCACGTGGAACCCGTAGGCCAGCGAAGCCAGGATGATCGCCTTGTGCGCCGTGTCGAAACCGTCGATGTCGAGCCCCGGATTGGCCTCCGCGTAGCCGGCCTGCTGCGCCGCCGCCAGCACCTCGCCGAAGGGCAGTCCCTCGTTCTCCATGCGCGTCAGGATATAGTTGCAGGTGCCGTTGAGGATGCCGTGGATGCTCTGAATCTCGTTGCCGGCCAGCCCTTCGCGCAGCACGCGGATGATCGGGATACCGCCGCCCACGCTCGCGCCGAAATAGATGTCCACGCCGTTGCGCTCGGCCGCGCCAAAGATCTCCTCGCCGTACTCGGCCAACAGCTTCTTGTTCGCCGTCACCACCGCCTTGCCGGCGTTGAGCGCCGCGAGCACGAAAGTCTTGGCCACGCCCGTGCCGCCGATCAGCTCCACGACGATGTGGATCTCCGGATCGTTGATCACGGACAGGGCGTCGGTGGTCAGGAGGCTCTTGTCCACCGTCACGCCGCGGTCCGTCTCGATGTCCACGTCCGCGATCCGCTTGAGCACCACGTCCACGCCGAGCCGCTGCGCCATGACCTTGCGGTTGCGCTGCAGTCCGTCCGCGACACCCGCGCCGACGGTCCCGAATCCTATCAGGCCTACACCGATCTGCTTCATAAACGCCCTGCTTTCCTGTTTCTCCGGAGAAGGGAGAACCGCATATAATAGAAAAAAGAGGGCCCGGGACACAAGTCCACAAAACGGCCGGGCCAAAATCGCCTTTCCTCCGCCGTCGCGCTTCTGCTATCGTATGGTCTCATGCGGCTCCTCCTCTCCATTCCGCGCCCCCTGCGGTCCCCCGCGGCGGCGTTCCTCGGTCTAGCCTGCCCCGGACTGAGCCTCCTCGCCAGCGCCCCCGCCGGCGAGCCCTATTCACCCCCGCCCTTCGGCCACTACCAGCCGATCCTCGACCGCATGCCCTTCGGCGCCCTGCCCGCGAACTTCAACGCCGCCGACCCCGCCGCGGCCCAGACCGAGGCGCAGGTCAAAGCCGAACAGCAGGCCCTCGCCAAGCAGGTCAACATGTCGGCGGTGAACGTCACCCCCGACGGCGCCACCGCCATCGGCTTCACCGACCTCTCGGTCAACCCCCCGGTCAACTACTACGTCCGCGTGGGCGACAGCGCCGGCGGGGGCGCTGGCGAGGAGGCTCAGTCCGGGGCAGGCTAGACCGAGGAACGCCGCCGCGGGGGACCGCAGGGGGCGCGGAAT
>Ga0075012_10006486_pt1 | contig 10617 bp, 6 predicted proteins | sample All_14_2_FD_71474 | JGI IMG/M metagenome (GOLD analysis project Ga0075012, IMG submission 71474) | Freshwater microbial communities in response to fracking from Pennsylvania, USA - Allegheny Zone_MetaG_DW_15 | ecosystem: Environmental > Aquatic > Deep subsurface > Groundwater > Drilled... | reverse complement strand
TGTTTGATGGTGAGATAGTCGGTGTTTTTACTTTTGCGAATGGTTGGTTGGAGCCCACGCTCCAACAGGCGCTCGAACTCGTTGAAACAAACGTCGCAATGATGGTCAGCGCAAGTAAGTTGAATGCTTGTAACGTAGATGAAGTCCTCAATCTATCGTTTAGCCTGACTGGAATGGATCGTCCGACCGCCTACGTACCGCGGCTCCGCCCGATGGACTTGTACTAAACAAACACTTTCTTGAAAAGTGGCGAGTATTCGAATACTTTTGATATTGATTGATGCCGCTTCCGGCTTGTACCATGTTTTGGTGACATTGAGGGGTGGCAGACTTTGTCGAAAAAAGACGGAGCACCGAAGAATCGCGATTTCTTGGTTCTTGGAATAGTTGGAGTTTTGCTGATCGGCGGTTTCATCGCTTTAACGTTTAAACTCATAGATCAAGAAGACAAGCACGTTCGTGATGTTGAAAAGGTCCGTATCTCCGAAGACTTCTCCGAAGATTTGATGGGCAGCGACTACGACAGTGATACCGTTAATAGTATCGTCGATCGAAACCCGAATGCTACAAACTGCGATCTTTCCGCCGTCACGGTAACCGATGCGTTGATGCCCAAGGTCGCCAAACTGAAACTGCTCAAGGAACTCAACCTATCACACTCGAAGGTGACTGATGCAGGACTGAAGTACATCGAGCACATGCCGCTTTCCAAGCTTGATCTTTCCGGAACTGCAGTCTCTGACGCCGGGCTGGAATCGATAACAAAAATACCCACCATGTTTAAACTGGATCTGAGCAGTACGAAAGTTACTGATGCCGGTATGAAAAAGCTTGCGAGTCTTCCGGTCCTCGGCATCATAGTCGTGAACGGCACTGCCATTAGCGATGAAGGCGTCAAAAGCATGCAGAGTTGTAAGAATATGAAGCGGATCTATGTGGGAAGCACGCGAGTGACAAATGAGTTTTTTAAATATGCTGCGCCAATGGATTTGTTTGCAATCTATTGTGAAAATACTGCCGTTACCGGCGATGGCATTAGGAAATATTTGAAAGATACTAAACTTCGAAAACTTGGTTTAGATCATTGCAATATCGGTGACCGTGATGTTCCCGCAATAATGGCGGCAGCGCCTGGACTGCAGGTTCTTAGCGCCGGTAACACGAAGATCACGGATGCTGGTTTGATGCAATTAGCCAGACTGCTCTCGTTGAAATCGGTTCGAGTCGGTGAATGTCGAGGAATAACCACTGCTGGGACAAAGCGTTTTTCACAAGTTCGCCCTGACTGTAAAATTGAAACCCACTTATTCTAAGGTGCCAACCAAATCTGTATTCTTTCCTCATCACCCCTTAGGTAATTATGATCACTGGAGAACCTCTTTCTATAGACAGTCTTGCGAACAGCAAGTCATTGCCGGTGAAACCGTCGGCGGTGACACTCACTGGGCAGTTTGTGAAGCTCGTTCCGTTAGAGCTTGAAAGAGATGTGCCCGTACTCTTCAAAATATCGAACGGCAGTGCCGTTCATCTTGGGGAAAAATTAGTCGAAGAGTACGATCCGGATTCGGTCATCTGGCGCTACATGTCAGCCGGACCGTTTGAAAACGAAGCGGCATTGCGTGCGTTTTTACAACCCCAGGTTGAGGTCGAAAACGGATTGTGTTACTGCGTCTTTGATACCGCTTTCGATCATCAACTTGGAGTCGCGACTTACATGAACAACTTTCCGGCGCACTTGAAGGTGGAACTCGGAAACATCTGGTACAGTCCTCTTGCTCAAAGAACGAAAGCGAATCTGGAAGCAACCTACTTGATGTTGCGTCACGTGTTCGAGCTCGGGTACCGTCGCGTAGAGTGGAAATGTGACTCGTTGAACGAGCGCTCGCGCAGAGCTGCGTTGCGAATGGGATTCAAATTCGAAGGCATTCAGGAGCAGCACTTTATTATCAAAGGACGCAACCGGGACACGGCCTGGTATCGAATCCTTGACGGAGAATGGAACGAAGTAAAAGGTCACCTTGAAAATCTACTAGCAAATAGTCGGTGACGAATCGATTTTTCAAGAAGTTATACTTACGCAATTACCTGTCTGCAGGCGGAAACTAACAATGAAACGAAAACAGAAATTGCCAGGCTCTGTAGGCATCTTCGCTGTAACCAGTTTTGCTGCGCTGAGTTCTTTTCTATCGCTGAGTGTTTTTGTAATGCCCCAGCGGGCCATAGCTCAAATAGACGTTGAGTTCGCTACCGTCGGTAAAGGTGGTGTGGTCGACAGGCGAACGTTCCAGGACACCCAAGCAGACAAACGGTTTGCCGCTCTCAGCGATTTGTTTGTGAAAGAGGCGCTTTCGCGCTCTCCTAGCGCGGCTTCTCAGGTCGGCTATCACGTTCACAAGGAAACCGGTTCCAGCTCGAGGCCGGGGAAGACTCTCGTGCTCGATGCCATGCTCGATGATGTCAGCGCTGGTTTTATGGAAGAACAAATTGTCTTCTTCAAGAAGTGGCAAAATCGATTGAAAACCGAATGCGATCCCAAAGACATGACGGCGCAGAATGCTTCTGATGCTGAGCTTTTAAACGATCAGATCGCCTTGAATTTGCTCGAACTGGAAAAGATTCAGAATTACAAACATAATCCGACTGCCGTAGTCGAAATGATTGGAAGCGCGCTCTTTCAGCCTTTAACATCCGAGTATGCTTCTAAGGAAACCAGAGTCGGTCACGTTCTCGACCGCATCGAGCAAATACCGCGAGCGCTCAATCAAGCGAAAGAATATTTGACTAACGCCGATCCAATTTTCGTTTCAACAGCAATTGAAGAGAACGCTGGAAATGTTGACCTTATAGAAACAACCGTGAAGAAAGAGGTTCCGACGAGCGGAGCGTTGAATGAGCGCTACAATAAGGTGGCACCAGTGGCGATATCAGCGCTCAAAGAGTTTTCAACATGGCTTGAGAATGATTTGGGTAAGAAACCATGCACGCGCAGTTGGCGACTTGGAAAAGCGCTGTATCCGGAAAAGTTTAAACTGGTTATGGAAACCGATTTGAATGCAGAACAGCTTCTGACCAATGCCGAGAAGACGCTCAAAGATGTGCGTGCAGACATGCTCAGAATAGCTCTTCCCATGCACGAGAAAATGTTTCCTGAAGCGAAGAATCCTGAAGGCGAAACTGAGCATGAGAAGCAAACTAGAATTGTTGGCGAGGTTTTAAACAAAATCGGTGAGGAGCATCCGCATCGAGACCAGCTGTTGAAGACGATCGAGAACGATCTTGAAGGAATTAAACAGTTTATACGCGAGAAGAAAATTGTTTCTCTCAGCCCACGGGATAACCTCAAAGTTATTGAAACGCCAATGTTCATGCGGGGGATTTACTCAGGTGCCGGCTTCCACAGTGCACCGCCCCTGGAGCCAAAGTCTGAAGCGCAATACTGGGTAACGCCAATTGATCCCAAAACACCTGAGGCCAAGGCTGAATCGAGGTTGCGTGAGAACAACAATTACACTCTCAAGTGGTTGACGATTCATGAAGCTTTGCCGGGGCACTATATTCAGTTTGAACATTTGAATAATATCCAGCCAGAAAGAAGAAGGCTTCTGCGCTCGCTTTTCGCTAACGGTCCTTATGTGGAAGGTTGGGCTGAATACATCGCTCAAGTGATGATGGACGAGGGCTTCATGGGCGACGAGCCGAAGTTTCGTCTGATCATGCGTAAAATTCGTCTTCGTCTGCTCGCGAACACCATCCTTGATGTTCGAATGCACACAAAAGATATGACCGACGAGGAAGCCATGAGGTTGATGACCGAAGAATGTTTCCAAACACAAGCCGAGGCTGAGGCAAAGTTGAAGCGAGCGAAGCTCAGCTCGACGCAATTGCCGACTTATTATGCCGGGCTTGTCGACTGGCTGGCTCTTCGCGAAAAGTATCAAAAAGCAAAGGGCGACAAATTCGATTTGCTGGAGTTTCACAACCTCGTACTGGACCAGGGACCGCTCCCCGTGCCGATTGTGGAAAGGTTGATTATGCCCCGGTGACGGGCGTCTTCGTGTAGCGAACTCCGGCTGAAATCTGTAAAATAGGAGCTCTGCGACAATTGCTGGGTGAAGTCGTTCGCGTCGCCAATTCGTATTGGTTTACGCTGGTCGCTTGATCGCTGCTCTACGAAAGGCTTGTTGATGAACAAAACCGTTATCTCGCCAAACACAAGACTGATGCCTGTTTCCGCCGAAACCAATTCTTACGGTCACTTAGAGATTGGAAAGTGCGATACCGTAGATCTGGCAGAGCACTTCGGGACGCCCCTCTGGTTAATGGATTACGAAACCATTGAAACCGCCGTAGAGGCTGTCAGGACCGGACTCAAGGACTATCCGAATTCGCAGGTTCTATACGCAGGAAAGGCTTTCCTCAACTTAGCGATGTGCAAGATCGTCAAGCGACTGGGACTGGGACTCGATGTTGTATCCGAGGGAGAACTCTACACTGCGCTTAAAGCTGGTCTAGATGGACCCTCCATGTACCTTCACGGCAATAATAAAACTGACCAGGAATTGAAAATGGCTGTGAACAATGATGTTCACGTTGTTGTAGACAGCTTCTCCGAACTGAGTCGGTTAAATGAGATCGCTGGTATCATCGGGAAACAGGCTCGCATACTGGTTCGCGTGGTACCAGGGGTTGAACCGGATACTCACGAACACATCAAGACCGGTCAGCATGGAAGCAAATTTGGTATTCCTCTTAACGAAGTCGAAGAATTCGCGGGTCTGGCACTGAGCCCCTGGGTGAAGCTGGTGGGCGTTCATGCCCACATCGGTAGCCAGACTCACGAGATGGAAGACTACGTCGAGATTGTTGAAATCCTTGCCGACACTATTGTCGGACTTCAACAGACTTACGGCATGACCCTCGAAGTTGTTGATGTCGGCGGCGGTTTGGGGATTGCCTACACCCTGGAAGACAAACCGTTATCGCTGTACGATTGGGCGAAGGGTCTGGCTGATGCGGTTTCCGAAGCGTTTCAAAAGCGTTTGTTGCCGCTGCCGAAGCTGTTAGTCGAACCCGGGCGGTCAATTGTGGGATCCGCGGGTGTCACGCTTTACACCGCTGGCGACGTGAAGCCGCTTGCAAACGGTGGTTTCTATGTATCTGTCGACGGAGGGATGGCTGATAATCCGCGCCCGTCAACTTATAACGCGAGATACACAGCCGCAATCGCGAGCCGCATGGACGCGCCTCCGTCGGATGCGCCGGTGACTCTGGTCGGCAGGTACTGCGAATCAGGCGATATAATCATAAAAGATGCGGATATTGCCGCCGAAATGGGTGACTTAATAGCCGTTTTCGGAACCGGCGCCTACAACTACAGTATGGCGTCGAATTACAACAGGACTGGACGACCAGCCTGCGTGCTCATAAAAGATGGAACCGCAGAGGTGATCGTCGAGCGCGAAAGTAATGATGACTTGCTGCGGCAAGACCGATTGCCGGATTGGTTACGCTAGTGTTGGGCTCACGTGGAAGTAATTGATGGAAGATCTGCTCGGCATCATTAATCCACCACAATGGGAAATCCTGATTCCGCTTGTCATTCAGGTTCTCATCATCAGTTATTTGATTGCCTGGAGTTGGCAGCGCATAATCGGCAGTAATGCAGAACGGCTCGTCAAGGGTGTTCTCGTGATTGCTGCGATCTGGGGACTTGCGTATGTTCTTCACTTTACACTTATCACTTCGCTTCTCCATACGTTCGTTCCTGTCGTGTTAATCGCACTCGTTATCATTTTCCAACCTGAGTTGCGGCGCGGCTTGAGTCACCTCGGACGAATGCAAAGTCTGAAAATCGACTGGTCTTTGACAGACGCAGAGATGGAGAAAACCAAGCGCGAGATCGAACAAATAATCTCCGCTGTTCGTGAGCTTTCCCGCTCGAAAACCGGCGCGTTGATTGTCATCGAACCGTCGCAAGGCGAACGCGACTACGTCAGCCCTGGCACCACAGTTAATGCCAACATCTCATCGACATTGTTGTTGAGCATCTTTTTCCCGAATTCTCCCCTTCACGATGGTGCCGTCGTAATCAGGCAGGACAAGATAGTTGCAGCAGGTGTGATTCTGCCGATGACGGACGATCCCCAGCTCAGTTATCGATATGGTACGCGACATAGAGCTGCGATTGGTCTGTCTGAAACATACGACGGTTTGTGCATCGTCGTCTCTGAAGAGACCGGAGCAGTTTCGGCTGCCAGTCGTGGAATGCTGGCGCGCTACAAAAATGCAGACGATTTGCGCGAACCGATTCTGTACTTGTACACGCAAGGCGGAGATTCGACCAGCACCAACACCATGAGCAATTTTCTTTCATTGTTCAGCATGGGCAGACGCGACCCGATTACGCTCAACTCCACGACCGAGATGCATGAGACACTTCACGAAGAAAAGTCCTCCGGGTCGGACAAAGAGCTGCGCAACACAGGTTCTCACGCTCGTCTCGAGCGCATAATCAAAGTCGACCCGATAGTGCTTGCAGATACCGATAAGAAGCGCCGTTCGCAGACGGAAAAGAGCGAGCGCATCGCTGAGGAAGAACGGAAACTTCTCGATTCCGAGCGCAAATCCGAGCGCGCTCGCAAGAAAAGTATTGAATCGAGCACACGCTTGACTCCGCCTGTCATTGAGGTGGAAACAGCATCTTCCAGCGATTCTGATGATGGCGATGGAAACAATAAAGCTGAGGATGTCGATGATTATCTCAGCCATGTTGGATCTGCAAAGTAGGTTTGAACGTGTAAACCTGCTCTGTTACCGTTTCCATAGGTCTCCTCTAAGCTAAGTGGACTTGGAGATTTATTACTAAAGGCGCCTCCAGTGGGGTTAAATGAGCAAACAGACGGGTATTCGATCAGTGGAAACGTTGATCATCATCTAGTCGTAGGCTTTAGAATTAATGGCGGAGCTTGAGCTTTCTGTCCGGTACAAGACCGCACCCACGCGCGCTGGCTTCGGCGTCATGTGCGCGCTGTTCCCTGTATGGGGCTTGCTTGCACCTATTCTCCTTGGACTCTTCATTGGATACGTTTATCGAAACCCTCATATCGCTACATCCGTGGCTACGCTGATAATCTGTTTCGGCTTGCTCAGTGTCAATCTTCTGGGGCTGATTTTAACTGCCGTCACTGAGGATGATAAGCTCTACGTTTCAAAAGACGGCATAATCTTTCCGCTGTTCTTCATGCCATTCTTGAATATGCGACGAAACCGCTCCTGGGCTGAGCTCAAGGACGCAACTCTGCTTTCTGACAATACTGACCCTGAAGGCAAACTGTTTTTGACCTTTGACTCCGGAAGCGTTGGTATTAATCTTGGTGGCATCGATACCGGTGACAGAGAGCAACTATTGTTGGCGATTGAACTTTGGGGGACCAATTGCAATCGTTCGCCTCTGCTCATAGATTATCAAACCCGCTTGCAGAATGAGATTCGAGGCGTCAATCAACTCAGTCACACCCAGATGTGGGAAGAGGAATTGAGCAGGCGTTTCAACGCAACGTCGTTTGTTCCTCTAGAACCGGATGCGGTGCTTCGTGATGGTGCACTCAAAATTACGAAGCAGCTTGCCTTTGGCGGTCTTTCCGCGATCTATCAAGCCCAGCACAACAATCTGGACATCGTAGTGGTAAAGGAAGCGGTGATTCCGCCTAATGCAGATGAGGAGTCGAAAAAGCGTGCTGAGGATAGAATCGTTCGTGAGGCGAAACTTCTGATGCGCCTACAGCACGGCAATATTGCTCGCGTGCTCGACCACTTCGTTGAGGCCGGGCGGCATTACTTGCTTCTCGAATACGTTCATGGTCAGGACTTGCGCCAGTATGTGAAACAGAATGGTCCTCAGAAGCAGGACCAGGTTCTCAAATGGGCGGAGCAGATATCTAGCATCGTTGAGTACTTGCATGCGCAAGAACCGCCAGTTATTCACCGAGACCTGACGCCGGATAACTTGGTACTGCGTAACGACGGAGAAGTCGTTTTAATCGACTTCGGCGTGGCTAATGAGTTTATAGGTCAGGCTACCGGCACACTGGTCGGAAAGCAGGCTTATATGCCGCCAGAACAGTTGAGAGGAAAAGCTACTCAGCAAAGTGACTTGTATTCTCTTGGTTGCTCGCTTTTCTACATGCTGGTCGGTCGTGACCCCACACCACTTTCGGTGGCGCATCCGAAGAAGGCTTTACCCGAAGTTTCTCAAAGCTTCGACAACCTTGTCGCCAAACTCACGGAATTTGAACCGGAAGATCGTATTGAATCTGCAACCGCGCTTCTGGAGCAACTCAAAAACTTAGAGATCGAGGAGCCTGAGTCGTCTCCAGGCTCCGCGTCCGCTGATGATGCCGGAGACCTGGTTTCAGGAGGTGCTCCGCATGAGTGATTTCAATCACGAACCGGAGAAGGCTCGTGAGGGTTTAAATCCAGAACTGATTGCCAATGCAGAGCCAGGGATTAAGCTCAAGGTCACCGACCCGGAAGAAAAACATTTGATATCATCTGCGGTATCATCGCTTGCCGATCCCGTTGCTTCTGTTTCTGCGGGCGACACACGGAAAGGTAGCGAGAAGAACACAGGTGATGAGCTTCTTGGATTGCTGAGCGATCAAACGGAAGAGAAGAAAACTGACTCAAACGAGTCTAAGTTTAAATCGCTGAAAAGGTTACCGACATTTTTACCAGCAGTGATATTCCTCATTGCAGGCTTCAATGAACCTTTCGCGATGATCTTCTTTTCTTACTTCTACTGGACGTTCGCAAGCTATCGGTTGGCGCGCGCTATGGTCGATGTTCATAATGCGGATAATGTGAAGCCGCTCACTATTTTAAAGATGGCTCCTGTGCCGGCTTATGCGGTGCTGATTTTTGTTTTGTTCATGCTCCCAATTCGGCTGTTTCACATGCCTCCCGCACTCGGATACTTTCCACTCTCCGTTTGGGGGATATTGCTGATCTCCTACGTCATTTACCAGTGGAAGTGGCCGATATCGTCGTCGATAACGTTGGCGCGGATTGAGAAACGCCACGGCGTTGAAAGCCGTATTCCCGGGTGGATAAAGCATTTTGGCACCGGGTTGCTGTTCAACCTGAGTCCGCTCGTACTGATCGGCTCAACCGTTCTCTCATATACAATTTACACTTTTAATCAGTCAACGACTGGAAGTCCGATCACGCTCGATTCAACTATGTATTCGGTGACTTGCTCCCTCCTTTTTATCGTAGCCCAGTATCTCGGTCTCTACTTGATGAAGCGACGCATAATCAAGGTTGCGATGTTGGACCGAGATTTTCGTATCTATTCTGAGAGAGCGAAAAACTCTCCTCCAAAGGTTTCCGACGACGATTTGATTGTTCGTTATCGCGCCTTCGCTGATTGGGAGCGCTGGTTCAAGCATAGAATGAAGGAGCGCAGTCATAAGAAGCTAATTTTTCTGATTGCTACGGTGGCGATATTTTTTCTTATCGGTGCCCCCCAGTGGTGTCTCGATAATCTGACCCAGGTGCCAGGAGTCGCATCAGCAGCGGCTAATGCAGGTCAACCAGGTCCGACTATCAATTTCCTGAACATCTTTCAGACCTTCCTGCTCGGAATTTGCGGACTCGGCGGGTTCCTTTACTTGCTGAAACCGACTCATATCGGTTTCAGCGCAAAAGGAATTCGGTATCTCTGGCGCCATTCGATTATCGATGTAAACGGAGACTACATCAAGTGGAGTGCGTTCCACAAAATCCGCTTGTTCATGCCAAAAGGAAAAACATCTCCTGCGGATCAGTGTTTGCTGTTCGATGCCGGCGGTGATAAGGGTGCAGATCGAAACGTCAAAATTAAGCTTTCGTCCGTCATGCAAGTCGATGATAGGGAGCGGATTTTGAAAGCCATCGAGCGCTACGCACCAGGTGTTGAACGAGATGCCTCCGTTTTGCAAATACTACAGCGACCGGCTGACCATAGCTATACGGAATTGTGGTTGCAGGCGCTTGCCGCTCCTCCAAAGCGTGAGAGGTTTAAACCGCTGTCGGATGGCGCTTCTCTGCAGGATAAGCGATTTGAAGTTCTCGGTCAGCTCGGCGTTGGTGGTCAGGGAACTGCTTATCTCGCCAACGACTTGCATGCCAAAGGCACTGTCGTTTTAAAAGAGTTTATCCTTCCCGTCTACGTCGAAGTATCTGTACGAAGACAGGCTCTGGAGCGCTTTGAGAACGAGGCCCGGATTCTCAAACAACTCGATCACGATCAAATCGTAAAACTGCTCGATTTTTTCGTTGAGGACCATAGAAGTTATCTGGTACTTGAGCATATCGAAGGAAAATCTCTCAAGCAGATCGTTGAAGAGCAGGGTGCTCTGTCGGAAACACAGGTCTTAGGGCTTGCTAAACAGATGTGCACTATGCTCGAATACTTGCATGGCTTAGAACCGCCCGTGGTGCATCGAGATTTTACACCTGATAATCTAATTTTGCGTCCTGATGGTAAGTTGAAACTGGTCGACTTTAATGTGGCGCAGCAAACCGACTCGACTGCGACTGGCACCGTCGTCGGTAAGCATGCCTATCTCCCTCCGGAAC
>Ga0075012_10006481_pt1 | contig 10622 bp, 8 predicted proteins | sample All_14_2_FD_71474 | JGI IMG/M metagenome (GOLD analysis project Ga0075012, IMG submission 71474) | Freshwater microbial communities in response to fracking from Pennsylvania, USA - Allegheny Zone_MetaG_DW_15 | ecosystem: Environmental > Aquatic > Deep subsurface > Groundwater > Drilled... | reverse complement strand
CGAGGAACCCGCTCAGGAGAGCGCTTCCGAAGACGACGGTGATGGCGAGCCGCGCGGACGGCGCAACTATCGTGATCGCGGTGACCGCGATCGCGACCGCGAAGACGGTTACCAGCGTCCTCAGGAAGATCCCCTGGGCCTGCTGTACGCCAGCGGCATCCTGGAATTGCTGCCCGAGGGCTACGGCTTCTTGCGCGGACGTTCTTATCTGCCGGGTCCGGCCGATATCTACGTCTCGATGTCGCAAGTTCGCCGCTTCGGTCTGCGCATGGGCGACATGGTGCTGGGTCAGGTTCGTCCGCCCAAGCCCGGTGAGAAATACTACGGCCTGCTGCAGGTGGCTTCGGTCAACGGAATGGACCCGGATGCGGCTCGCCGTCGTCCCCACTTCGAACAGTTGACGCCCATTTTCCCCACCGAGCGTTACACCATGGAAGGCGCCGATAACGACTTTTCCAAGCGGATTATCGACCTCTTCTGCCCGATCGGTAAGGGCCAGCGCGGTTTGCTGGTGGCCCCTCCCAAGGCCGGTAAGACCATTCTGCTCAAGAAGATCGCCAACGGCATCGCTCAGAACTACCCCGAAGTAGTGATGATGGCCCTGTTGATCGACGAGCGCCCGGAAGAAGTCACGGATATGGAGCGCTCCATCATTGGAGAAGTCATTTCCTCGACCTTCGACGAGCCGCCCGAGCAGCATGCTCACGTTTCCGAATTGGTGCTGGCCAAGGCCATGCGCATGGTCGAGATGGGCAAAGATGTTGTCATCTTGCTCGACTCGCTCACTCGTATGGGTCGCGCTTACAACCAGATTACGCCGCCGTCTGGACGTACTCTTACGGGTGGTCTCGACACTTCGGCTCTGCGTATGCCCAAGCGCTTCTTCGGCGCCGCCCGTAACATCGAGAACGGAGGCAGCTTGACCATCATCGCCACCGCGCTGATGGACACCGGCTCCAAGATGGACGAGGTGATCTTCGAAGAATTCAAGGGCACCGGCAACATGGAACTCGACCTGTCCAGAAGACTGGCCGAGCGCCGTGTATTCCCCGCCATCGACATCAAGAAGTCCGGCACTCGCCACGAAGAGCTGTTGCTCACCGAGGAAGAGCTGAAGAAGGTGTGGCTCATGCGCCGCGCCCTCGACTTGATGGGCGACGGCCAGGATCCCACCGAAGCCGTCCTCGAGCGCATGCGCCGCTCCAAGACCAATCAGGAATTCCTGGACTCCCTCGGCAAAGAAGGCACCTACGCGGTCTCCCGCTAAAGCCTCTTTGCTTCAAGAAAGGCCCCGGCTTCGGCTGGGGCCTTTTTGTTTTGCGAGGGAAACGCGCAGGCGGTTGTCCTAAAAGCCCAGGAATCATACCGTGGGTGCGAAAGAAGGAAAGCCTTATGGCAGCACCGTTTCGCGTCGTCGCGTCGGACGATCAGGGGAAAATGTGGGACTTGCGGGGTTGGACGCCGGCCGTGCGCACGGGCACCGATCATCGGCCGGCTTCGGAACAGGACTGGATCGAGGCGCCTCAGGGGACGCGTCTGCAGTTCCTGGAGGGGCGGCAACCGTTGGGCTGGCCCAAGGGTTCGGTCTATCCGGAGGCAGCTACCCCACTGGATGGGGCTTTGGCCGTGGCCGCGCAGTTACCCTCCGGTTACACCCGCACTTTGTTGCCCTCTTATGTGCGCAGCGACGGGCGTCCGTATCTGCCGTTCTTTGGCTACACGGCGGTGGCCTTTCGCGACGGCAAACCCTGGGTGGCGGCGCTGCAGAGCGATTCCAATCCGCACTGGCTGCCCAAAGACTACGGCCCGCCCGACCTGGCCAAACGCATCGCCAAACACAAGGAGCGCTTTCCCGGCAATCGCGTGCTCGACCAGTTGGAGATTTGCTCCAAGGAATACGGCTGCTACAACGCTCAGAATATCTTTCTGGGGCGTTGGGAGGGGGCCGTGCCCGTGTCGCCGGCCTGCAACGCCGAATGCGTAGGGTGCATTTCGCTGCAGCCCGAGGACAAGCCGGCGTCCCCCCAGCAGCGCTTCGTATTCGTGCCCACCGAACAGGAAATCGTGGAGGTGGGCCTGGCTCATCTGAAAGACCGCGATAGCATCTACAGCTTTGGCCAGGGCTGCGAAGGGGAGCCGTTGTTACAGGCCAAGTTGATCGCCAAAGCGGTGCGCTCGCTGCGGGAGCAGACCAGTGTGGGCACCATTCACCTCAACACCAATGCATCCAAGCCGGACGGCCTGAAGTTGGTGCTGGAAGCCGGGCTGGATTCGTTGCGCGTCAGTCTCAATTCGGTGCTGGAAGAGCCCTACACCGCCTACTACCAACCGCGCGGTTACACTTTTGCGGATGTGGTGGAGTGCGTCCGGCGAGCGCGCTCCCATGGAGTGGCCGTTTCTCTGAACTATCTACACATGCCCGGCTGGAACGATCGCGAGGCCGAGGTCGACGCCCTGGTGGACTTCGTCAATCGCCTGGACGTGCAGATGATTCAGATGCGCACCCTCAACATCGACCCCGACATGTACGTGCAGGCCGTGCCTATGCCGGCCGGACCCGCGTTGGGAATCGGGACACTGGTAGCGCGGCTCAAGAAAGACTGTCCGCACCTGCTGATCGGCAACCACACTGTGCCGAAATATCGCTACCCAAGCAGGGCCTGACGGGTTCGGGAGTCGAAGTCCAGAGACTAAATTCGGGAGGTTTACCGCTTGTCCATGGTTAGCGCGACCATAGGCCGTTATCACATTATCGAAGAGCTCGGACGCGGAGGGATGGGTGTGGTTTACCATGGCCACGATCCCCTGCTGAATCGTCCCGTGGCCATCAAGATTCTCTCCCAGCAGTTGGTGCAAAATCCCGAGGCCAAGGAGCGCTTCATTCGCGAAGCCCAGGCCGCCGCCCGACTCAACCACCCGAACATCACGGCCATTTACGACATCAACGAGCACGAAGGCATTTACTACCTGGTCTTCGAGTTCATCACTGGCTCGTCGCTGGACAAGATTCTCAAAGCCCAGAACGGCAAAGCCATGCCGGTGGTGGACGCGCTCAACATCTTCGTGCCCATGGCCCAGGCGCTCAACTACGCGCACGAGCACGGCATCGTGCACCGCGACGTCAAGCCTGGCAACGTCATGGTCACTGACCAGAAGGAAATCAAGGTCGCCGACTTCGGTATCGCTTTTGTAGAAATGTCCCAGACGTTGACGCAGCCGGGACAAATCGTTGGTTCCGTTTTCTACTTCAGTCCCGAGCAGGCCCGCGGTGAAAAGGTCGACCGACGCGCCGACATTTATTCGTTGGGCGTGGTGCTCTACGAGATGGTCACCGGCCGCGTGCCCTTTATGGCCGACAACCTGCCGGCCGTCATTCAGGCCCACCTCACTCAAGAACCCGTCAATCCGACCAAGCACAACCGCAGTGTTCCCGAGAAAATTGACACGGCCATCCTCAAGTGCCTCAAAAAAGACCCGGCCGAGCGCTTTCAGAACATCAACGATCTGATCAAGGCCATTGAGATTGCCGACACCGGCGAAGAACTCTACAAGACCAAGATCAGTCCCTCGGAAGCGGCCCTGCACAACATTCTGGGTAACAACTACTACAAGCAAGGCAAGTTGGACCTGGCCATCCTGGAGTGGCAGAAGGCCACCGTGCTCGACCCCTACAACGCTCTGACCCACAACAATCTGGGCACGGCTCTGGACGGCCTGGGCAAGTTGGCCGACGCAGTGGTGGAATACGGCAAGGCCGTAGACCTCAATCCCAACAACTTTGTGGCCCACTACAACCTGGGCTCGGCCTACTACCGCAAAGAAGACCTGGCCCACTCCATCGAGGAGTATCGCAAAGTCACCGTGCTCAATCCCAAGTTCGCCCCGGCTTACTACAACCTGGGCAACGGTCTCTACAAAATGGGCAAGATCGACGCCGCCATTGAAGAGTGGCAGAAGTCGCTGATTCTCAACCCCCAGTTCGCTGAAGTGCTCTACAACCTGGGCAACGCCTACCACAAGAAGGGGCGCAAGGAAGAGGCCGTTCGCTATTGGGAACAGGCCATGGAGCAAGATCCCCAGTTCGCCATCGCGCTCTACAACATGGGCTCCATCAAGCTGGAGATGGGCGATTTGGACGGAGCCACCAAGATGTGGTCCAAGGCCATTGAGGTCAATCCGGAGTTCGCCGAGGCTCACTACAACATGGGCAACGTGCAGTATGAAAAGGGCAATATGGAAATTGCCATCCGTGAGTGGGAAAAAGCCACCAAAAGCAAACACGGGTTCTGGCAAGCACATAACAACCTGGGCAACGCCTATTATCAACAGTCGAATTTTGATGAGGCGCTGGGGCAGTGGCAAAAGACGGTTTCTTTCAAGGAAGAATACTGGCCGGCTCACTGGAACCTGGCCAACACTTATTACTACCATCGGGGTCAGTTGGAAGAAGCCATTGTGGAGTGGCAGCGGGTCACCCAGATCAACGGCCACCATTGGCAGGCTTACTACAATCTCGGTGAAGCTTACCTGGAACAGGGCAAGATCGAACTGGCCATCCTCGAATGGGATAAGGTGGTCCAGCTCAATCCCAAGTTCTGGCACGTCTACCACAACCTGGGGACGCTATTTTATCAACGGGGGAAGATCGATCAGGCAATCGCTTACTGGACTCGTGCCGTGGCGCTGATGTTGTTCCCCTGGTAAGGCTGGGAAAATGATCGACAAGAAACTGGTGCAAAAAGCCTTCGAGGACCTGGAGGCCGGCAATCTCTACTTCATCGACCGCAAGACCAAGAAAATCACCATGTATACCCTCAAGGATCTGCCGGGTTTGGAACAGCTCAAGAAGGCAATGAAGGACGACCCTCAGCGCTTTGCTCAGATTCCCAAGCCGCAGCCGGCCGAAAATATGGCCGAAATGGAAAAGTTCATCGCCTCGGTGCACGACCCCAAGTTGAAGGAGGCCATGAAGCGGGCCATGACAAGCCACCGGCCCTTCCGTGAGTTTCGCGATCTGCTCGAAACCAAGGTCAAGGAAAAGCGCGAGTGGGAGGCCTATCACAAGCAGAATCTGGAGCAGCGCACCGAGCGTTTCCTCAAGAGCGCCAACCTGGCGTAGAGGCCAAAGTCCCGTTTTGCTCGAAAAGGGTATATAGATCAGAAGACAATGAGGAGGATTGCTGGTGTCAGGTAATGTCGAAGATGAGGCCCGGGCTCGGTTAGATGTCGCCCAACTTTACGAAGATATGGGTCAGATGCCTAAGGCCATTCGCTATTACCTGGAGGCCGCGCAGATCTATCGGGAAGGTGGCGTCCCTGCCCGCCATCGCGAGTTATGCAACAAGATTCTCCGTCTCGACCCCGGCAATGCGCAAGCTCAGGGCGAGTTAGACCAGGCGCGAAGCGCCTCAGGCATTGACGGTCCGCCCGAACCCGCCCCCGCACCCGCTAAGGCCAATTCCGGCGAGGGAGCCGCTCCTGCAGCCGCCGCCCCGGCCGCTCCCAGACCCGGCCAGTTGCCCCCGTTACAGTTACCGCAGCCCCAACCAGGTAAGGTTTTGATTCCCACTCCCTGGCTGTTCCGCGACCCGCGCTACGTGCAGAGCGCCAAGAAGCAACTGTCCACTCCTCTGACGCGTTCTCAATTGAACTTCGATCCGTTGCCCAAGGTCGACCCCCAGATGGTCATGATCAAACAGGATCAACGCAAAAAGGCAGATGAAGAGGCGGCTCGTAAGCTCCAGCCCAAGGTCGACTCAGCTTTTGCCAATCGGGATCGGCCCTCCATGTTTACCAGCAATACCCCGCCCAAAACGGGAACGGCTCTAGGTACCTCCTCGGGCCCCTCGGCGACCCATCCGGCTCCCGAAAAGCAGGCGCCCAATCTGGGCTTTGGTGGTGGTCGTGCCGGCAACCTGGACCTGGCCGAGCAGATCCGTCGCCGTATGCAGGAAAAAGGCAAATAGATTCATCCCACTTGGTGGCGCGCTTGCGCGCCGTCGGATGCGTCTGGGCCGAAGAAGAAGCGGAGCTGCTGAGTTCCGCTTTTTCCGATCAAGCTCTGGAAACGGCCGTGCGGTCCCGGGAAGCCGGCCAACCACTCGCTCACATCCTGGGCACGGCGGAATTCGCCGGCCTACAGGTGGCGGTAGGCCCGGGCGTCTTTGTGCCTCGTCCCCGCGCCGAGCCCTTGGTGGATGCCAGCCTGGCCTACCTGAAAGCTCACAGGAATCCTCGCGTTCTCGACCTTGGTTGTGGCTGTGGGGCCCTGGCGGCGGCCCTCAAGCACCGTTGCCCGGATGCAGAGGTACACGCCAGCGATGTCGACCCGCTGGTCTGCGACTATGCCCGCCGCAACGGCGCCCGCTTCGGCTTCACGGTGCATCGGGCCAACTGGTTGGACGGACTGGGAGACTTCGACCTGGTGGTGGCCTACCTCCCCCACGTGCCGAGCTATCACCTGGAACGCCTGGATTCCAGCCATTTGCAGGCCGAAGGCGCGGCCACCGTGGACGGAGGCCTGGATGGTCTCGACCCGTTGCGGGCCATTCTGCCGGAATTGCGCAGCCCGCTGATCACCCTGTTGGAAGAAGGTCAGTTGGCGGCCGCTCAGGAGCTGGGCAACCTCACCGTGCTCCTACGTGACGAAGAAGACCGGGTGGTGCTTTACTTGCCGGCCTTGCGCGCGTCGAAGTAGCCTTCGATGTGGGCCTGCAGCGGAGCGATTCGCTGTTCCCACTCCAAGGTGGCTTCCACCAGCTTTTCAAAGAGATCCAGGTGCAGGGCCTGACGAGCGTCGCACTGTTGCTCGCTGCGGAATTCCTCGTTGTGAATGACTTCGGTCAGGGTGCCGTCGGCCCGGTAGGCCAGGCTGGCCAGGAAATTCTCAGCCACCAGACGATCGTCGCCGGCCGCATGACTGGGGTCGAAGACCACCGGCAAAATGGTTTTTTCCTGCGCGTGGCGGATGACGTTGAAGTCCGGAGTGTAGCGGTTATAACCGTCCTTGCAAAACATGGTCTTGACGCCGCGCTCGCAAAGCACGATGTCCAGATTGCCCTGGATGGCGATATACTCGGCCGCGTTGAACCATTCGGTGGCGTCGTTGCCGAAGCCGCGCTTTAAGACAACGGGCTTGCCGTGGCGACCCACCGCTTCCAGCAACTTGAAGTCCTGAGCGTTGCGTGTGCCAATCTGGAACATGTCCACGCGCGGAGCCAGAATCTCGGCCAGGGTGTGATCCATGATTTCGGTGATGTAGGGGAGGCCGGTGGTTTCGCGTACCTCATCCAGAATATCGATGGCTTCCAGGCCCAGGCCGCGGAAATCGGTGGGGCGGGTGCGCGGCTTGTAGGCGCCGGCACGGAAGATGATACGGTCGCGCACGCCCAGGCGGTCGCCGATGTCAGCGATGCGTTTGGCCTGAATGGTGGTTTGCTCGCGCGTCTGCACCGAGTCCGGGCCCACCACGAAGATGTGCTTGCCGGCCCCGAATTTGCGCACTTTGCCGTCTTTGCCGGTCACCTCGACCGGACGCTTGGCGCGGCTCACTTTCTGCTTGTTCTCGTCGGAGACGACTTTGGAAATGTTCTTGTAACTGGACGAGATTCGCCAAACACGCTCCACGCCGGGCAAGTTGGCGATAAAGTCGATGTGGGTGGCTAGCTGGCGGGTGTCGCCAAGGCAATGGAGCGTATCGTAGATTTCTCCGCCGTGGATGGTCTCCAGGGAGTTGCCGGACTTGGCGGCCAGTTGGGTTATGCGGGCAACCGTCTCGGGAAAGCCCTTTTCGAGTTCGATGATCATCGCCGCCGCTTCGGACACAGGAAGGGGGAGCCCTGCGCGTTGGTAAAGGAGGCCGCTATGTCTGAAGCCATAACCCATTTCAAAGAGCTGTGCGCTCCCATCTGGAATCTTTATTCGGTGCGCAGTCTGCTCTATTGGGATCAGCAAGTCCTGATGCCCACCGGGGGTGTAAGCGCGCGCGCCAATCAAATTGCGGCTCTGGAGAAGGTCTGCCACAGCTTGCTGACCGACACTCACTTCAAGTCTTTGCTGCAGCAGGCGGAAGAGCAAGCCAAGGAAGACATCGACAAGCGCTATTTGCGCTCGGCCCGACGGGCCTACGATCTGGCCGCCAAACTGCCTTCCCGGTTGGTCGAAGAGCGCGCCCGCGCCACTTCGCTGGCGGTGGAAGCCTGGGTCGAAGCCAAAAAGAACAACACCTTCAAGACGTTTCTGCCGCACCTGCGCACCGTTTTCGAACTCACCCGCGAAGTGGCCGAGCACAAAGGTTACAGCGAAAACCCCTATGACGCGCTGATCGATGAGTACGAGCCCGGTACCACCACAGCCCAGATCGACCAGCTTTTCCGCGGCATTCTGCCCCCGCTGGTGCAATTGGTGCAAGGCATTGCGGGCGCTCGCCCGATCTCGCGCAAACTGTTGCAACAGCCCTTTCCATTCGAAGGTCAGCACCAATTTTCACGCTACCTGTTAGAGCAAATCGGCTTTGACTTTAAGCGCGGACGCCTGGACCAGTCAGCCCACCCGTTCTGTTCCTCGTCCTCCAGTGTGGACGTGCGCATGACCGACCGCCTGGACGAGCATCTCGTGACCATGTCGATTTTCGGCTCCCTGCACGAAGGCGGGCACGGTCTCTATGAACAGGGCTCGCCGCCCGAATGGAATTCCTCGCCGCTTTCCGGTGGCTGCTCCTTGGGCATTCACGAAAGTCAGTCGCGCATGTGGGAAAACTTTGTGGGGCGCTCACTGCCCTTCTGGAAGGCTCACTTCCCGGCCATGCGCAGTATTTTCCCCAAGCAACTCTGGGGCTATACCGCCGAGGACATGTTCCGCGCCGTCAACTATGTGGAGCCCTCTTTCATCCGGGTGGAGGCGGACGAAGTCACCTACACGCTGCACATTGTCATGCGTTACGAGTTGGAGCGCGACATGATCATGAAAAAATTGGACCCGGCCGACCTGCCCGATGCCTGGAATCAGAAAATGCAGGACACGCTGGGCATTCGTCCCCCCAACGACCAGATGGGCTGCCTGCAGGACATCCACTGGTCGGACGGTCTGATCGGCTATTTTCCCACCTATTCAATCGGCAATGTGGTGGCCGCCCAACTGTGGCGCAAGATCGGCAAGGATCTGCCGAATCTGGAAAGCGACATCACCGCCGGCAACCACAAGCCGCTGCTCGACTGGCTGCGACACAATCTCCATCGCTACGCCTCCTCGGTGCTGCCCGGCGAGGCCATCTTTGAAGCCACCGGCGGCGAGGAACTGGATCACCGTCCTTTTGTTGACTACCTGTGGGACAAATTCTCGAAACTCTACGAAATTCAAAGGCCATGAAGATCAATCCATCAGACATACCGCGCAGCGGCTCCAAGTTGATCACGGACAACCGCCGTGCTTACTACGAATACCATATTTTGGAAACTTACGAAGCCGGCATGGTGCTGCTGGGCAGCGAGGTCAAGTCGCTGCGCCACGGGCGCGTGCAAATGGTGGATGCGCATGCCCAGGTGGTGCGTCAGGAGTTGTGGCTCTACAACCTTCACATCACTCCCTTTGAAAAGTCTTCCTATCAGAATCACGTGCCCACCCGGCCGCGCAAGCTCCTGCTGCATCGCGGCGAAATCAACCGCTTGATCGGCAAACAAGAAGAACGAGGACTGACACTCATTCCCACCAAGATGTATTTCAAGGACGGCATCGTCAAACTGGAACTGGGCGTAGCCAAAGGCAAAAAGCTCTATGACAAACGCCAGGACGAGGCGGCCAAAGACGCCAAACGCGAAGCAGAGCGCCACATGCGGCGCGAGGTCTCCTAGGTGGGTTTGGAACAAAAGCTTTCCGACTGGTTTCCCTTCCAACTCGACGAATTTCAAATCAGCGCGATGAACTCCATCAACGAGGGTCGCAGCGTGATCGTGTGCGCCCCCACCGGTTCGGGCAAGACGGCCGTGGCCGAATTCGCCGTGCGCCGGGCCATCGAGACGGGGCGGCGCTGCTTCTACACCACGCCCCTGAAGGCGCTCTCCAACCAGAAGTTCCACGATTTCCGCCGCGAGTTCGGCGACGCCGCGGTGGGCTTGCTGACAGGCGACGTCTCAGTTAACCGCACGGCCGCGGTGGTGGTCATGACCACCGAGGTCTATCGCAACATGCTCTACGGCACCAGCCTGGGCGAGGTGGAACGCAACCTCTACGGGGTGCAGGCGGTAGTGCTGGACGAGTGCCACTACATGAACGATCCCGAGCGCGGCACCGTCTGGGAAGAATCCATCATTTACTCCCCGCCCGAAGTGCAACTGATCGCCCTCTCGGCCACCGTGGCCAACGCCGACGACTTGCGCGCCTGGTTTGAATTTACTCACGGCGACACCGATCTGGTGGTCAGCCATCACCGCCCCGTGCCGTTACGCCATTATTACTTCAAGGGCCAGCGTTCGGGATTGCTTTTCGACAAGGAAGGCAAGCTGCAGGAGCGTTGGAAGCGCGCCGCCATGCCCACCGCCCGCAAGGGTTTCCGCCGCCGCCCCAAGTCGGAAGGCGAGGATTTACCGCGCCCCGAGGACGTGGTGGCCGACCTCTATCACGAAGAC
>Ga0075012_10006478_pt1 | contig 10624 bp, 11 predicted proteins | sample All_14_2_FD_71474 | JGI IMG/M metagenome (GOLD analysis project Ga0075012, IMG submission 71474) | Freshwater microbial communities in response to fracking from Pennsylvania, USA - Allegheny Zone_MetaG_DW_15 | ecosystem: Environmental > Aquatic > Deep subsurface > Groundwater > Drilled... | reverse complement strand
GAATTGGGTGGTCGACCTGTCGGATGGCCGGGCCTGGGTGCTGCGGACGGACAACGCCGCGACGCTCGCGGTGTCGCACGGCCGTGCGCAGGAATTCGCGCTGCTGCGCGCCGCCTTCGCCGCGGGCGTGACGGTGCCCGAGCCGCTGTACCTGTGTGAGGATTCCACGGTCACCGGCGCGCCCTTCTTCGTCATGCGCCGCGTGGCGGGCACCGCCGCCGCGCATCGCGTGGTGAAAAGCGATACGCTCGGTGGCAGCCGCGCGGCGTGCGTGCGGGCGCTGGGGCGGGAACTCGCGCGCATCCATACGGTGCGCCCGCCGCGCGAGGACCTGGCCTTCCTCGGCACCGCGCCGGAGGATCCCTGCCGCGCCTTCATCGCCGAGCAGCGCGCGGCACTCGACCGCCAGCGCCTGCCGCGCCCTGTGCTGGAATGGGGGCTGCGGCACCTGGAACGCACCGCGCCGGCGCCGGTGCCCGCCGTGCTGGTGCACAACGACTTCCGCACCGGCAACATCATGCTGGACGAAGGCGGCGTGACCGCCGTGCTCGACTGGGAATTCGCCTGCTGGTCGGATCCGCATGCCGATCTCGGCTGGCTCTGCGCCAAATGCTGGCGCTTCGGCAACGACGCGCAGGAAGCCGGCGGCATCGGCCCGCGCGCCGCGCTGTACGAAGGCTATGGCGCCGTGGACGACGCCCGCGTGCGTTGGTGGGAACTGGCGGCACATATCCGCTGGGCCTCGATCGCGGTGGACCAGGCTGAGCGCCATATCTCGGGCGTCGAACGCAACCTGGAGCTGGCGCTGACCGGCCACATGGTCCCGGGCCTGGAATGGGAGATCCTGCGCATGGTGGAGGCCCGCGATGCTGGCTGAGGAACCGCTGGCCCCCGACCTGCTCGCCATCGCGCGGGAGGTGCTGCTGAAGGAGCTGTTGCCCGCCCTGCCGCCGGACAAGGCGTTTGCCGCGCGCATGGTGGCGAACGCGATGGCCATTGCCGCGCGGTCCTCGGAGGAGGGCGATGCCGAAGCGCGCCTCGCCGCATTGGACGGCGATGCGCGCAGCCTGGCCACCGACATCCGCGCCGGACGCTTCGACCCCGGCACGCCGCAGCATGACGAGGCTGCCGCGCTGCTCGACGACATCACCCGCACGCGCTGCCTCGTCAGCGCGCCACGCGCCCTGGGATGACCGCCATGGAAGACGACCTGCCGCAGACGCGCGCGAACCATGTCCCGCTCTCGCCGGTCACCTTCCTCGCCCGCGCGGCGCGCATCTGGCCGGGACGCACCGCCATCATCCATGGCGAGCGGCGCATCACCTATGCCGAATATCTCGACCGCAGCCGGCGCCTGGCTTCCGCGCTGCGGCGCGCCGGTATCGCAGCGGGCGAGGTGGTCGCCGCCCTGCTGCCCAACATCCCCCAGATGCTCGAAGCGCATATGGGCGTGCCCATGGCGCATGCGGTGCTGTGCCCGATCAACACGCGGCTCGACGCCCCGACGGTGCGCTTCATCCTCGGCCATTCAGGGGCGAAGGTGCTGCTGCTCGACCGCGAATTCGCTGCCGTCGCGGTGGCGGCGCTGGACGGCGTCGCCAACCCGCCGCGTGTCGTCATCGTCGATGACGGCGTCCCCGGCGCGGAGATCGCGGCCACGCCCTACGAGGATTTCCTCACCACCGGCAACGCCGCCTTCCCGATCGAACCGCCGGAGGATGAGTGGCGCGCCATCTCGCTCTCCTACACCTCCGGCACCACGGGTGATCCGAAGGGCGTCGTGGTGCATCACCGCGGGGCGTATCTGAACGCCTGCGGCAATGCGCTCGCCTTCGGTCTGTCGCCGCAGAGCGTCTATCTCTGGACGCTGCCGATGTTCCACTGCAATGGCTGGACCTATACCTGGGCCGTCACGCTGCAGGGCGGCACGCATGTCTGCCTGCGCCGCATCGATCCGGCGCGCATCTTCGCGCTGATCGCCGAGCATGGCGTGACGCATCTCTGCGCCGCGCCCGTGGTGCTGACCATGCTGATCCACGCGCCCGAGGACCAGCGCCGCAGCTTCCCGCAGCGCGTCGGCATCGCGACCGGCGGTGCCGCGCCGCCCTCCCCCGTCATCGCCGCGATGGAACGCCTCGGCTTCGACGTGACCCATCTCTACGGGCTGACGGAATGCTACGGGCCGTCCCTGCTCTGCGCCTGGCAGCCGGAACTGGCCAATCTCGATCTGCCCGACAAGGCCGCCTTCATGGCGCGCCAGGGCGTGCCGCTGCCGACCCTGGAGGACGCCACGGTCATCGACACCGAGACCGGCGCGCGCGTGCCCGCCGATGGCGCGACGCTCGGCGAGATCGCGTTGCGCGGCAACACGGTGATGAAGGGCTACCTCCGCAACCCGAAGGCCAACGCCGCCGCCTTCGTCGATGGCTGGTTCCGCACCGGCGACCTCGGCGTCCTGCACCCCGACGGCTATATCGAGGTGAAGGATCGCGCCAAGGACATCGTCATCTCCGGCGGCGAGAACATCAGCAGCTTGGAAGTCGAGGAAGCCCTCTACCGCCACCCTGACGTGATGGAGGCCGCCGTCGTCGCGCATCCCGACCCGAAATGGGGCGAGGTGCCGCACGCATTCGTGACGCTGAAGCCCGGCGCCACGGCGACCGAGGCCGAGATCATCGCCCATTGCCGCGCGTCCCTGGCGCATTTCAAGGCGCCGCGCCACGTCACCTTCGGCGAGTTGCCCAAGACGGCGACCGGCAAGATCCAGAAATTCGAGCTGCGGCGGACACTGTCGATCAACTCCTGATTGCGCGCGCTCCTGGAATGATCTGGGATGCCCGGAGGTGGCGGCATCCACGCCGCGAGCCGAGTCCGGGAGACATGCGATGGACCAGGTGATCGGTTTCCTCAACACGATCTTCTGGGGCTATGTCCTCATCTACGGGCTGTTGGCGGTCGGCCTCTACTTCACCATCCGGCTGAAGCTGCTGCAGGTGATCCACTTCCCGGAGATGATCCGCTGCGTCACCGGGTCCTCCTCCACCGACCGTGCCGGCATCTCGCCCTTCCAGGCGCTGTGCACCTCCCTCGCCTCGCGCGTCGGCACGGGGAATCTCGCGGGGGTCGCGGTCGCGCTCTATCTTGGCGGGCCGGGGGCGATCTTCTGGATGTGGATGGTCGCGACGCTTGGCATGGCCACTGCCTTCGCCGAGAGCGCGCTCGCCCAGCTCTACAAGGTGAAGGACGCCGAGGGGCAGTATCGTGGCGGCCCTGCCTTCTACATCTGGCGCGGCTTGAAGGCGCGCTGGGCGGGCGTGCTGTTCTCGATCTGCCTGCTGATCTCCTTCGGCCTGGTGTTCAACGCGGTGCAGGCCAATTCGATCGCCGATGCGATGCAGGGCGCCTTCGGCATCCCGAAGATGGGCACCGGGTTTGTTCTCGCCGCGCTGACGGGGGTCATCATCTTCGGCGGCATCGCGACCATTGCGCGCGTCGCCGAATACGTCGTGCCCTTCATGGCGGTGGGCTACCTCGCCGTCGCCGCCTATGTCGTGGCCATCCACATCACCGAGGTGCCGGCGATGATCGGCACCATCATCGGCAGCGCCTTCGGCGTCTCCCAGGCGGCGGGCGGCCTGGCGGGATCGGTCGCCGCGGCCATGCTGAACGGGGTGAAGCGCGGGCTCTTCTCGAACGAGGCCGGCATGGGCAGCGCACCCAACATCGCCGCCGTCGCCACGCCCGACCCGCATCACCCGGTCAGCCAGGGCTTCGTGCAGTCGCTCGGCGTCTTCATCGATACCATCCTGATCTGCACGGCGACCGCGCTGATGATCCTGTTCTCGGGCCAGCTCGCGCCGGGATCGGGGCTGACGGGCACGCAGCTCACGCAACAGGCGCTCCAGGTCCATATCGGCGCCGCCGGGCCCTACTTCATCGCGGTCGCGATCTTCTTCTTCGCCTTCACCTCGATCATCGGCAACTACGCCTATGCGGAAGGCGCGCTTGTCTTCCTCGGCCTCGACAACACGACCGCGCGCACAGTGCTGCGCAGCGCCGTGCTCGCGATGGTGGTCTGGGGTGCCTATGAGAGCATCGCGACCGTCTTCGACGCGGCGGATGCCTCGATGGGCATGATGGCGACGATCAACCTCGTCGCCATCGTGATGCTGTCGAACCTCGTGGTCCGACTGACCCAGGACTACCTGGCGCAGCGGCGCCAGGGGAAGGAGCCGGTCTTCGCCGCCGAGACCATGCCCGAGCTCGCCGGGCAGATCGATGCGGAGATCTGGACGCGCCGCGGCTGACCGCGGTCATGCCAACGGCCCCGCTTGGGGACCGTTGGCATTCGCTTTCCATGCCATCAAATGCGTCGCGCCGGAGGCACGCTATCCGCGTGACGCGCAAACCTCCGGCTTGCCCGGGTTTCGCCGGACTGCCGGCGGGCCGCATTCCGGGTTCCTGATCACGTTGCAGGGGAACGTGATCGGGAACCTATTGCGGCCTCAGACCGGTCAACAGACCGGTCCGTTGGCGTCACTTACCCGCCGGTTGCGGCTGCGGCGCCGGTTTGGGCGCAGGCTGTTGCCGCACCGGCGTGGACGGGCCGGAGATGACGTCGAAATCGTATTCGGTGCGCTTCATGGTGGCCTCTTCAGTGTGGGGCCGCCTTGCACCTGGGTCTTGCGAGAAGCGGGGAAATCGAGGTCCCGAAACGCGAAAGCCGCCAGGGCTTGGCGGCTTTCGGGGAAACTCGGTCGCGATGACGTTCCCTAGGCCGCTGGTGGATACCAGCGGTACCAAAATCGGGTCGTCGGGATGCGCAGCGCGTCCATGGCGAGGACCCTAATCCCGATCGCGCCGGGCAGGCAAGCCTGTCTTTCGCGCAGGACCTGCCGAAGGCGGCGGCAACGCCGGCACCGTAGCGCCATTGCCACCCCACGCGCCGCTTGCGCGAAGCATCCCTGGCAGGAGATAGGAAGAACAGCCCTTTTTCGCACGGAGCGACGATCATGGACCGCCGCCTTCTCCTCGGAGCCGCCACCGGCCTGGTGGCTGCACCGGCCATCCCGCGAGCCCAGGCCTTGCCGAAGATCACCATCGGCATGTCGGGCTGGACCGGCTTCGCGCCGCTGACGCTGGCCGAACAGGCCGGCATCTTCCGCGCCAACGGCATCGAGGTGGAGACCAAGTTCATCCCGGTGCGGGAACGCAACCTCGCCCTTGTCTCCGGGGCCCTGAACTGCGTCGTCACCACGGTCGACACCATGATCCTGTGGGCGAGCACCGCACCGCTGGTGCAGGTGCTGGTGCTCGACCGATCCAAGGGCGGCGACGGCATCGCGGTGCGGCCGACCATCAATTCCTGGGCCGACTTCAAGGGCAAGACCTTCGCCTGCGACGGCGCGGGCAGCTCTCCCTATTTCGTGCTGGCCTACATGCTGCGTGAGAACGGCATGTCGATGCGCGACGTGAACCTCGCAACCCTCGCCGCCCAGCCCGCCGCCCAGGCCTTCGTCGCCGGCCAGTACGATGGCTGCTCCAGCTACGAGCCCTATCTCTCCCAGGTCCGTGCCATGGGGGCCGACAAGGGCAAGATCTTCGCGACGACGCTCGACTACCCCTGCATCGTCGATACGCTGGCGCTGCCGCCCGCCTTCGTCCAGGCGAACCCGGAAGCGGTGCGCCGCCTGGTGAAGTCCTGGTTCGACGCGCTGGCCATGGTCAAGGCCGAGCCCGACCGGTCCTACGAGATCATGGGCCGCCGCGTGAACCAGTCGGCCGAGCAGTTCAAGGCGTCCGCGCAGTTCATCGAATGGCTAGACCAGCCGATGAACCGGGACTACGTCGCGAACGGCCTGCCGGAATTCACCCGCAAGGCGCATCTGGTGCAGCGCGAGACCGGCGTGGTGCGCCGCGACGTGGACCTGACGACGCTGTTCAACCCGGCCTTCATCGGGTGAGATGAAGCCACTCGTTCCCGTCCCTGCCGCCGCCCGGGTGATCCTGGGCGTCGGCTTCTTCGCCATGTTCGTCGGCGTCTGGGCGGCGGTCACCTATTCGGGCTACGTGCCGCCGCTGTTCCTCGCCTCGCCCGGCCAGGCGCTGCTGTCCGGCTGGTCGCTGCTGACGGAATACGGCTTCCTCGGCGACATCGCCGTGACCATCTGGCGCGTGGTGGGCGGCTTCGTCATCGCCGCGGCCTGCGGCGTGCCGCTCGGCCTGCTGATGGGCACCTTCAAGCCGGTCGAGGCCTTCTTCGAGCCCTTCGTCTCCTTCGCCCGCTACCTGCCGGCCTCGGCCTTCATCCCGCTGCTGATCCTGTGGGTCGGCATCGGGGAGACGCAGAAGCTGTCCCTGATCTTCATCGGGTCCTTCTTCCAGATCGTCATCATGGTCTCGGTCATCGCTGGCGGCACGCGCATGGACCTGGTCGAGGCCGCCTATACCCTGGGCGCCAAGTCGCGCGGCGTGCTGCGGCGGGTCATCCTGCCGGCCTCGGCACCGCTGGTGATGGAGACGCTGCGCCTCGTGCTCGGCTGGGCCTGGACCTACGTCATCGTGGCCGAGCTGATCGGCGCCTCCTCCGGCATCGGGCACATGATCATGGACAGCCAGCGCCTGCTCGATACCGGGCAGATGATCTTCGGCATCGTCGTGATCGGGCTGATCGGGCTGGCGACAGACTTCCTGTTCAAGGCGCTGAACCGCTGGCTCTTCCCCTGGGCGGCGCTGTGAGATGAGCAACAAGACCCTGCGCATCGCCGGCGTCACGCGCACCTTCCCCGGGCGTGGGAAGGCCGGCCCGACGCTCGCGCTTCAGCCGACGGATATGACCGCCGCCCCCGGCGAGTTCATCGCCATCCTCGGCCCGTCCGGCTGCGGCAAGTCCACATTGCTGCGGATCGTCGCCGGCCTCGACCAGCCGACGGCCGGCAGCGTGACGCTGGACGGCGCGCCCGTCACCGCCCCCGGCGCCGATCGCGGCATGGTGTTCCAGTCCTACACCCTGTTCCCCTGGCTGACCGTCGCCCAGAACATCCGCTTCGGCCTGCAGGAACGCGGCGTACCGGAGGCCGAGCAGCAGGCCATCGCCGCGCGCTTCATCGCCCGCACGGGTCTGAAAGGTTTCGAGAACCACTGGCCGCGCCAGCTCTCCGGCGGCATGCAGCAACGCTGCGCCCTCGCCCGCGCGCTGGCGAACGACCCCGAGATTCTGCTGCTCGATGAACCCTTCGGCGCGCTGGACCACCAGACGCGCGAGCTGATGCAGGAATTGCTGCTCGAGATCTGGGAAGCCGACCGCAAGACCGTGCTGTTCGTTACCCATGACATCGACGAGGCGATCTTCCTCGCGAAGCGGGTCGTGGTGATGTCGGCGCGCCCCGGGCGCATCAAGGCGGATGTGCCCATCCCCCTGCCCTATCCGCGCGACTGGACGATGAAGACCAGCGCGGAATTCGGGGCGCTGAAGGCCCGGCTGATGGGGGAGATCCGTGAGGAAGTGCGCAAGGCCGCCGCGGCAGCCTGACGAGGGCGGAGCGAACCGCCCTCCGCCCCCGGTCACGCTGACGGCCGCGACAGCACATAGGCCATGCCAGCCAGCATCAGCGCCGCCACTGCCAGCGCCAGCCAGAGCCCGTGCGCCGTGGCGCGATAGAACAGGACGAAGCCCAGCGCCGACCCGGCTACCGCCATCACCTTCGCACGGCGCGGAATCGCGCCGCGGTCGCGCCAGGCGCGCAGCAGCGGTCCGAAGCGCGGATGGTCGAGCAGCCACGCTTCCAGCCGCGCCGAGGAGCGCGCGAAGCAGCCGGCCGCCAGGATGAGGAATGGCGTGGTCGGCAACACCGGCAGGAAGGCACCGACGAAGCCAAGCGCGACGAAAGCCCATCCGAGGAGGAGATAGAGGTGGCGCATCATTGCCGGCCAGTCTGCCTCACTTCCTCTTCCGTGCAGCCTCCCCTACCGCATGGCCTTCGCGCGCCATGGCCGCGAGCCGCGCCGGCAGGCCCGCCAGGATCGCGTCGCGATACCCTTTCACCTTCTTCCACGCCTTGCGTTCGGGCTTGGTCATGCCGCAGCCGCGGCACCAGCCGGTGTCGTCGTCGTAGTCGCAGATCTTGATGCAGGGGCGTTCCATGGCCCCGCAGATGGGCGTTGCCCTGACGCCGGGGAAGCGCCATTCACGGGTCCATGGAGATTTCCGAGACCATTCCGCGTGCGGCGCTGGTCACCGGCGGCGCGAAGCGGCTTGGCCAGGCGATGGCGCTGGCCCTGGCACGGGCCGGCTTCGACCTCGCCATCCACTACGCCGACAGCCCGGCGGAGGCGGAGGACACCGCCACATCGATCCGCGCCCTCGGTCGCCGTGCGGTCGCGCTGCGCGCGGAACTCGCGCGCGAGGAGGACGTCGCCACGCTGCTGCCCGCCGCGACCGAGGCGCTCGGTCCGGTCGGCGTGCTGGTGAACAACGCCTCGCGCTTCGAGCGCGATGAGTGGCACGACGCAACCCGCGATTCCTGGGACCGGCATATCGAACCGAATCTCCGCGCGCCCTTCGTGCTGGCGCAGGCCTTCGCGCGCGCCCTGCCGAAGGGCAGCGAGGGCGTCGTCGTCAACATGCTCGATCAGCGCGTCTGGTCGCTGACGCCGCATTTTGTATCCTACACCGTCTCCAAGGCGGGGTTGTGGACGCTGACGCAGACGCTGGCGCTGGCGCTCGCGCCGCGCATCCGCGTGAACGCGATCGGACCCGGTCCGGCCCTGCCGAGTCCGCGCCAGTCGCAGGACCAGTTCGACCGCCAGGCGCGCTCCGTCCCGCTGCGCCATGGCACCTCGCCCGAGGAGGTGGCGCGCGCCCTCATCGCAATTCTCTCCTTGCCGTCCATGACGGGGCAGATGATCGCCCTCGATGGCGGACAGCATATGCAATGGTCACCAGCCCAGGGCGGGGAGCCCGAGGAATGAGCATCGGTCCCGACGCCGCCGCCGGCGTGCGTCATGTCTTTGTGAACGGCCTGACGGTCCAGGCGCATCTCGGCGTTCATCCCCACGAGAAAACACAATCACAGCGTGTAGTCATCGGCATCGATCTGGCGGTGAAGGACCCGCATGCGCCATCCGGCGTGGGACCTGACGAACTGTCGCGCGTCGTTGATTACGGCACTGTCGCAGAAACCGCGCGGCGCATCGCCTGCGCTGGACATGTGCGACTCGCTGAGACCCTCGCTGAACGCATTGCGACAGCGCTCTTGGATGATACTCGCGTCCTGCGCGTGCGCGTGCGGGTCGAGAAGCCTGATGTGTTGACGGATGTCATGAGTGTCGGCGTTGTCGTTGAAAGGACGCGATTTTGAAATGTGGCCGCGGCAGATTTTGTCCACTGCCCGACGGCGCCACGGGGCTCGGGGGGCAGGTCAAGCGAAGAATCCGGCTTGACGCTGGGTCTCTTGATGGCCGTGAAATTTTTTCTTTAAAAATCAGCCGCTTGAATTTCATGGGGGCGCCCGCCCATTTCCGCGGCAGGTCGATGAAACCCTTTTGTAACCACGCTCAGCACGCATTCACCCGCCCTTCGCCCACAGAGTTGTCCACAGGTTTGGTGGACAATTCCCAGGGGGCTGGCGCTTCCATGGGCGTCATATGACCGACAGCCCGGAATCAACCATACCGCGTGAGGACGGCCTCGCCATCATCGAGGCCGCGCTACCCACCTTGCCGCTCGCGCCTGGCGTGTATCGGATGCTCGATGCAAAGGGCGACGCGCTCTATGTCGGCAAGGCGCGTTCGCTGCGCCGCCGCGTCACATCCTACACCCAAGTGTCGCGCCTGTCGGAACGACTTCGGCGCATGGTGTTCGAGACCCACAGCCTCGAAATCGTGACCACCGCGAGCGAGGCGGAAGCGCTGCTGCTCGAGGCGAACCTCATCAAGCGGCTGCGGCCGCGCTTCAACATCGTCCTGCGCGACGACAAATCCTACCCCTGGTTGCTCATCACCGACGATCATCCCTATCCGCAGATCGCCAAGCATCGCGGCGAACGGCGCAAGGGCGCGTCCTATTACGGCCCCTTCGCCTCGGCCTGGGCGGTGAACCAGACCATCACGGCGCTGCAGCGCGTCTTCCTGCTGCGATCCTGCCGCGACACGGTGTTCGACAGCCGCACGCGCCCCTGCCTGTTGTTCCAGATCAAGCGCTGCTCGGCGCCCTGCGTCGAGCGGATCTCCCACGACGACTACGCCGCGCTGGTGCGCGAGGCGAAGGAGTTCCTCTCCGGCGGCACGCCCTCCATCCAGAAGCGCCTCGCCGCCGAGATGGAGGAGGCCGCCGCGCATCTCGAATTCGAGCGTGCCGCCGCGCTGCGCGACCGCATCCGGGGCCTGACGCATGTGCAGGGCACCGACCGCGTGAACCTGGACGGCATGGGCGATGCCGATGTGGTGGCGCTGCACCAGGCGGCCGGCCAGACCTGCGTGCAGGTCTTCTTCTTCCGCGGCGGTCGCAACAACGGCAATCGTCCCTATTTCCTGACTCACGGGAAACAGGAGCAGTCACCGGAGGAGGTGATGGGCACCTTCCTCACCCAGCTCTACGACGACCTGCCGCCGCCGCCCCTCGTGC
>Ga0075012_10006477_pt1 | contig 10624 bp, 10 predicted proteins | sample All_14_2_FD_71474 | JGI IMG/M metagenome (GOLD analysis project Ga0075012, IMG submission 71474) | Freshwater microbial communities in response to fracking from Pennsylvania, USA - Allegheny Zone_MetaG_DW_15 | ecosystem: Environmental > Aquatic > Deep subsurface > Groundwater > Drilled... | reverse complement strand
CGCTCCTGTCTCGGTACAACCCGGGGCGCAGGACCGCACCCCGCCAAGCCCAGTGCGGCCAGCCCTGAAAGAACGGTTCTGCGGTCCGCAAGGCCCGTCATGGTCAGGCTGCGTAGCCACTGGCGGCGACACCGCTCTGGGGCGCCGGGATGGCCGTGCCCTCATCGGCGTATTCGTTCAGCTTGTTCCGCAGGGTGCGGATCGAAATGCCCAGGATGTTGGCCGCGTGGGTGCGGTTGCCCAGGCAGTGCGACAGGGTGTCGAGGATCAGGGTCTTTTCCATCTGGGCCACAGTCTGGCCGACATAGGCGCGGCTGACGGCATCCGCTGTCTGGGCGGCCCGGCTGGCGGGGCCGGCATCAAATGTCGCCGCACCGCCCGTGAGCGGCTGGCCGTCCGGCAGACGAATGGCCTCGACATCGATCTCGGATCCCGTCGCCAGCAGCACCGCGCGGTGCATGGCGTTTTCCAGCTCGCGGACGTTACCCGGCCAACGGTGGCCCGCGAGAGCCCGGCGGGCGTCCTGCGAGATCGGGCGCGCCGGCACGCCGTTCGCGGCGGCGTATTTCTTCACGAAGAAGTCGGCCAGGGCGGCGATATCACCGGGACGTTCACGCAGGGACGGCAGACGCAGGTTGACCACATTGAGGCGGTACAGCAGGTCCTCGCGGAAGGTCCCCTCGCTTACGGCTCGGGCCAGGTCACGGTTGGAGGTGGCGATGATCCGGATATCGACCTTCACCGGCGTCGAGCCGCCGACCCGGTCGATCACACGCTCCTGAATGGCACGCAGCAGCTTGGCCTGGAGACGGGCGTCCATCTCGCTGATTTCGTCCAGCAGCAGGGTGCCGCCGTCGGCCTCCTCGAACTTGCCGATCCGGCGTGCGACCGCGCCGGTGAAGGCCCCCTTCTCGTGCCCGAACAGTTCGGACTCCAGCAGGTTGTCGGGAATGGCGGCGCAGTTGACGCTGATGAACGGACGCTCGGCACGGCGCGAATTGACGTGCAGATAGCGGGCCATGACCTCCTTACCCACACCGCTTTCGCCGGTGATCAGGATGGAGGCTTCAGAGCGCGCGACCTGATCCGCCAGGGCGACCACGGCCTTCATCGACGGATCGGCCGAGATCAGCGGACGCTCGTCATCGGCGACGGCGGCCAGAACGGCTGCGATCAGATCCGCCTCGGGCGGCAGGGGAATGAACTCCTTGGCCCCGGCCTTGATGGCAGCCGCGGCCTCGGAGGCATTGGCGTCGACCCCGCAGGCGACCACCGGTACGAAGATCCGCTCGGCCTCGTTGGCGGCGATCAACGCTGCGATATCGACACGGTAGTCGACCATCAACAGGTCGGCACCCTGGCCTCGACGCAGTTGCTCTGTCGCCTGATCGCCGCGCTCGACGTGGTGGACCTTGGCACCATGCGCCATGGCCATCTTGACTGCCGTCGCCAGCTGTCCGCTGAGCCTGCCAACTACCAGAAGCCGCATGGGTCTTCTCCTCTAATCTCTTGTACCGGGCGGCCGATCAGGCGCCCGTATCCTCGGTCTTGATGATTTCCGTCATGGTCACCCCAAGCCGGTCCTCGATGACGACGACCTCGCCGCGGGCGACCAGCCTGTTGTTGACAAAGATATCGATCGCCTCGCCGACCTTGCGGTCCAGCTCCAGCACGCTGCCACGTCCCAGTTTCAGCAACTGCGCAACCGTCATGTGGGACTTGCCGAGGACCGCAGAAATGTTCACCGGAACATCAAACACAGGCGCCAGGTCAGCGGCGGTCTTGTCCGCGATGTCGTCGACAGGAACGAGCGAGGACCCATTCGGGAACTCTTCAAGAGGCAGATCATCGGCCATCAGTTTCGGCTCCCGTCGGGAAGGTGTTCAGCGTGACCCTGTTCAGCGGCCAGGGCGGAATGCAGGGCTTCTGACAGGCGGTCTGCGGTCGCACCCGGATCGAATTCGGCGCGGCCGTCAGACCACTCCAGGGTAAAGGCGGCGACCGGTCCGGCCAGATCGTGGAAAGAAACAGCCCCCGTGAACCCGGCGTCGGTACAGGCAGCGGCGACCATCTGGCGGCCCGCATCATCCAGGCCAGCGGCCCGGACCAGAAGGCGGGGTGAGGCATCCAGCTCTCCTGCCAGCGCCTCCAGCCCGCTTTGCAGCGGGCCGGTCGGAAAGCGGGCCAGCGCGGCCCCGGCAATCACACGGGCGGCAGCCAGTGCCAGTTCGGCCGACTGGCGACGATGGTTCAGTGCAGCTTCCGCCAGCCCCGGCATGCCCGACGAAATCGCCTGGCCGATGGTGCTCAGGGCCATCGCCTGCAGGCCAGCAGCCTCGGACAGGGCCTGTTCGCGCGCCTCGACCCGTGCCCGCGCGACCATGGCCTCGACTTCCGCCGGCAGATAGGCGCGCCGCGTCGGTGTGAAAGTCGCGCCAGGGCGCACACCGCCGCCGTCGACGAACTCGGTATCGAAGGCGAAAGGGCGGGAAAGAGGGGCTGCTGCGGTCATGTCAGTAGATCAACTCGTCATCGCCGCCCTGCCCGGCCAGGATGATCTCACCCTTTGCCGCCAGATCCTTGGCCACCTGGACCATCGCCATCTGGGCGGCGTCGACATCCTTCAGACGCACAGGCCCCATGGAGTTCATGTCCTCGCGCATGATCTTGGCCGCACGCTCGGACATGTTCGAGAAGAACATTTCCCGCAGGGACTCCGATGAGCCCTTGAGGGCCAGACCCAGCTGGTCCTTCTCGACCGCACGCAACAGGGTCTGGACCCCGCCCGGATCCAGACGCGACAGATCCTCGAACACGAACATCAGGGCACGGATACGTTCCGCCGCCTCGCGGTTGCGCTCTTCCAGGGCCCCGATGAAACGGGCCTCGGTCTGGCGATCAAAGCTGTTGAAGATGTCCGCCATCATCTCGTGACTGTCGCGCTTTGACGTGCGCGCCAGGTTCGACATGAACTCGATCCTCAAGGTCTGTTCGATCTTGTCCAGGATTTCGCGCTGCACGGGCTCCATGCGCAACATGCGCTGGACACACTCCATGGCGAAGTCTTCAGGCAGGGCCGTCAGCACGCGCGAGGCATGGTCCGGCTTGATCTTGGACAGAACCACCGCGACGGTCTGCGGGTATTCGTTCTTCAGATAGTTGGCCAGAACGCTCTCGTTCACATTGCCAAGCTTGTCCCACATGGTCCGGCCCGCTGGACCACGGATCTCCTCCATCAGGCCTTCGACGCGGTCGGCCGGCATGAAGGACGCCAGCAGCTTCTGGGTCTGTTCGAAGCTGCCCATCACAGCCCCCGACCCGCTCATGCCGGACACGAACTCCAGCATCAGGTCCTCGACCGCCTGGGCGCTGACCGTGCCCAACGTGGCCATGGCCTGTGAGATTTCCTTGATCTCGTCGTCGTCCAGTCCCTGCCACAGCCGAGCATGATCCTCGCCGAGCGCCAGCAGAATAACTGCAGCCTTCTCGGGGCCCGTCAGCTTCTTGACGTCCTCAAGCGCCGGCTTTTTGGAAATCATCCGGGCCATCAGGTTTCATGAACCCAGCTGCGGATGATGGACGTCGATTCCTCGGGGTGCTTCTCGACGAACTCGGCGACCTTGCGCACCGACGAGGCCTTCACCTGACCGTCAATGCGCGCGATGTCGAGCCGCTGCTCCATCTCAGAAGGCGCGACCAGTTGCCCCTGCGGCCCCGTCAGCAGCCCAGACGCCGCTCCGGCCGCCGACGGCAGGCCTCCGCCACCTCCCGACGCACCAGCGAACGACAGCTGACCGGTAGCCCCGCCACCCGAGGCCGTCTTCAGCAGCGGACGCAACACGAAGAAGATCAGCAGCAGCCCCGTCACCAGAAGCACCAGCAGCTCGACACCGCGCATGATGTCGTTCTTGGTGAAGTCAAACATCGATGAGCGGGCTTCACCCGCCATCGCCGGGGCCGGCTCGCGGTTGAAGCGCACATTCAGAACCTCGATCTTGTCGCCTCGTGTGGCGTCTATGCCAACAGCTGCAGCCACCAGGGCCTTGATTTGCTCGATCTCCTGGGGCGTGCGCGGGGCATAGGTCGGCTCCGCTCCGTTCGCTCCGCGCGTCCAGCGACCATCCACGGCTACCGACACCGACAGTTTCCTGACCTCGCCCGGCTCCTTGATGGTCGTCGTCGTGGTGTTGGAGATGTCGTAGTTGGTCGTCTCGGTCGTGTCGTTGCGGGTCGAGCCGGCCGGCGTCACGGCCGGGGCCGCCCCGCCCGGAATGTTCTCGGTCGCGGTTGCGCCGCCGTCCGGAACGCCGGTCGTGTCGGTGGACTGAGAGCCGTTGGTCGAGGTCGAACGCACCACCTGGCCATCCGGATCGAAGCGCTGCTCCTGGGTGGTTGAACGGCTGTGATCAATATCGGCCGTGACCTGCACCCGCGCGGCGCCGGCACCGACGACACCCTCAACGATGTCCTTGATGCGCGACTGCAGTTGCGTCTCGGTCGAACTCTTGGCCTCCTCGGCGGATGCCGAGGTGAAACCCTCACCCTCCGTACCGGCCGCCAGGGTGCGGTTGGTATCATCCACCACCGTCACGCGATCTGGCTTCAGGTTCGGCACCGACGAGGCGACCACGGCACGGATCGAGCGAACTTGATCGCCTGTCAGGTCGCGCCCGCCCAGGCCGACCACGACGGCGGCGGTCGGCTCGGCAGTCTGCGTCTGGAACAGCTCGCGCTGGGGCAGGGCGATGGAGACGCGCACCGAATTGATGCCGCGCATGGACATGATCGTGCGCTGCAACTCACCCTGCAGGGCCCGCTGCGCGTTCAGATTTTGCTGGAATTCGGTCTGACCCAGGACCGACTGGTCATCGAACAGCTCGTATCCAACGGAGCCCGAGGTCACCAGACCCTTGCCTGCCAGCATCAGACGGGCCGTACCGACGTCATCGCGACTGACGAAGATGGTCGAGCCGTCGCCCTTGGACGAATACTTGATCCCGGCACCGTCCAATGCCGTCGTGATTTCAGAGGCTTCACGCAGATCAAGGTTGGAGTACAGCAAAGCATCCGGTGCCTGGCCGATGCGCAGCATGACGGCCACGAGTACAGCCGCGACGCCAGCGGCCACGCCCAGCACGGCTGCCAGCCGGCCGATCCCGAATTTCTGTAACGCCCCGGTAAAGCCGCCCACGCGTCGTAAGCCCCGTCCTGGCGGGTACTCGAACGCCCGCTAGGCAGAAACTGCCGCCTGCGTGGTAAACGCGGCGTTAAGAGCGGTTAATCAGAGGGGCTGGATTGCGTCAGCGCGCAGCCAATTCCTGCTGAACCGGACCCGCTCCCGAAGGCAGGGTCCCTTGCGGATCACGAAGCCAGGCCTCGACATCACGAAAAACCACCTCGGCCTGCAGATCCCGGTTCAGGATGTGCCAGCCGTCATCATACCACCCGGTGCGCAGATCGGGGGCAGCCCCGGCCTGTTCCAGAGCCCGCCGCATGGGGTCACGACCGATCACCTCATCATGTGCCCCATACAGCAACAGGGTCGGCCGCCCTGTACTGCCGAGGGCCCGACTGGCTTCCTCCATCAGATCCACAAGGCCCGACAGGGTATCGAACCGCGCGCCCAGAATGGAACCGGGGTCGCGGCCGTTCCGGATGAGCTCGATCCAGTTGTCCGAAGCCAGAATGCCATGCAGAGCCCAGTCGGGCGGCTCGACAGCCCGGTCGCCCAGCGTCCGCGCCGCGACCCAAAGCCCGGCGCGGTTCACCACACCCTGACTGGACCAGCCCCACACCGCCGGGGCCAGCAGGATCAGCCGCTCCGCTTGCGGCGGCTCTCCGGAAGCGAAGGCCGTGATGGCAACCGCCCCGCCCATGCTCTCGCCCACTACGGCTATCACAACCCCCGGATGACGGGTCCGAACCAGGGCCACGACGTCATTCAGGTCCGATTGCATCAACGCCCCGGCCCATTCGCCGCGCCCTGGAGCTGCCCCGAAGCCGCGTTGGTCATAGGCGTAGGTTGCGATACCCCGCTCGGCCCACCAGGGCCCGGCCAGCCGGAAGGCCGCACGAGTGTCATTCATGCCGTGCAGGGCCACGATCACGACCTGGGGCTCGCCTTGCGGCAACCAGGCGGTCATGGGCAGGCGTGCGCCGTCTCGCACTATGAAGGCATCCGACGCCATCGCCGGTTCGGCAAAATCGGCCGGCCGCCTCAGGGCCTGCTGAACATGCGGCGTCGCGCATCCTCCCAGCGACAGGACCAGCGCCAGGACCCAGACGATCGAAAGACGGTCAGGCGAAGTCGTCATCATCCACGGTGGGCGGCAGGGCGGCCAGAGCCGCTGCCGTCTCGGCCTCCGTCGGCAGACGCAGGCGAATGACACCTTTCATCTGGGCGGGGTCGATCGGCTTGCCCTTCTTGGTGATGGTCAGGCGGCCCTGGCGCATGAGCCCCAGTGCCACGCCCTTCACCTTGGGCAGCATCCGTTGCCATTGCTCGGGCTGCAGCTCCTTGGCCACCTCGGCCGGCTCAATGCTCTTGCCGCCGACGCCCTTGGGGTCGGCCTTCGCCAATTTTTCGAAAATTGCGGATTCGATAGGATCGCTCATCGGCCCTATATGCTGCAATGCGAGAGCAAGAAGAAGGCATCCGGCTCAGGTCGTGCAAAATGCCTTGGAAGAAAGGACATCATGGTCGCAAAAATCACTGTTTCCGAAGGCGAGTTCGCCGGCTGGCAAACCTACGACCTGCACGGCACCTTCGACCAGACCGTCGGCCCGTTCTATTTCCGACCCGACGCCGATGGCCGCATGCGCTGCGCCTTCCGGGCCGAGCAGAAGCATATGAACGCCGGCGACAGAATGCATGGCGGTTGCCTCATGACATTCGCCGATATCGCCCTGTTCCAGACTGCCTATCAGGAGATGGAGGGCAAGAACGGGGTCACGGTCCAACTGGATTCCACATTTATCGACGGGGCCCAGGTCGGCGAACTGATCGAGGCGACCGGAGAGGTGGTTCGCGCCGGTGGCAGCCTGATCTTCGTTCGCGGCCAGATCACGACGGGTCAGCGCATGCTGATGACATTCAGTGGCGTGATCCGGAAGTTCACACCCAGGGACTAGGCGCCGGATCAGGCCCCCGCCTTTGCAGCCTCCCGCGTGCGGCAGGTCTCAAGCCAGCGCGCCAGATGCTCGAACTCGGTCGGCGGGCGGTATTTGACCAGGCGGGCGAAATCCAGACCGACGACGGCGACGATATCAGCGATCGTGAAGCGGTCTGCGATGAACTCATGGGTGGCCAGATGGTGATCCAATGTCTTCATGAATCGCTCGGCCGAGACGCGGTTGTAGTCGGCCACCTGCGGCACCTGGGTAGCCTCGAGCGCCGCGAGAGCCGGGTGGCTGTGGCGCACGCTCAGCATCAGTGGATTGGCCAGATAGAATTCACAGCGCCGCGTCCACATCTCGATCACAGCCTGTTCGCGGGCATCAACACCGAACAGATTGGGCTCAGGGTACAGCGCCTCAAGGTAACGACAGATGGCGATGGACTCGGACACCATCGTGCCGTCGTCCAGTTCCAGCGCCGGCACATGCGGGACACCGACGCGGTCGCGGTAGGCCGGCTTGCGATGATCGCCGACCATAATGTCGACCTCGACCAGTTCGACGTCCTGGACATTCTTTTCCGCCATGACCCAGCGCACGCGGCGCGGATTCGGGGCACGGTTTGAAGTGTGGAGCTTCATGGTCATCTTCCTATTGTCCGAACACGGAGGCGGGCATGGCACCGACAATACAGGCCGTCATCAGAGTCGACAGAAAGCCCGCGAACAGGGCCTTCCAGACCAGCCCCAAAACCTCTTCGCGCCGCTCGGGCATCAGGACCGACAGACCCGTCACCGTGATTCCCACCGACCCGATATTGGCGAAGCCGCACAGGGCATAGGTCATGAGCATGCGGGTGCGCTCGCTGATCTCGCCTGCCGGGACATTGCCCAGTTCGATGAAGGCGACGAACTCGGTCAGGGTCAGCTTGACCCCCAAAAGCCAGCCCGCCTTGCCGGCCTCAGCCCACTCCACGCCGGTCAGCCAGGCCACGGGGGTAAAGGCGAACCCCAGAAGCCGCTCCACGGTCACGGGGGTGCCGAAAAGGCTGAAGCCACCGATCATGATGTTGACCAGGGCGACCAGGGCCACGAACACGATCAGCACGGCCGAGATATTCAGCACGACCATCAGGCCGTCGGCCGTCCCCTTCACGATGGCGTCGATGGCGCTGTCGTACTTCAGGGCCGACCGGTAGTCGGCGACCTCTCCGCCCTCGCCGGGCTTTTCGGGAATGATGATCCGCGCCAGCAGCACACCGGCCGGTGCCGAGACGATGGAGGCAACCAGCACATGGCCGGCCGCATTGGCCATGACCGGCGAGAGGATGGCGGCATAGGCGACCATGGTCGATCCGGCCACGGTTGCCAGGCCGACCACCATCATCAGGAAGACCTCTGATCGGGTCAATTTATCCAGATAGGCGCGGATCACGATCGGGCTCTCGATCATGCCCAGAAAGATGTTGGCTGCGACCGCGAGCGCCGATGCGCCGCCCAGCCCCATGGTGCGCTGGAACAGAAGGCCGAAGCCGTAGGTGATCCACTTCAGAACCTTCCAGTGCCACAGCAGCGCCGACAGGGCCGAAATCACCAGGATGAGCGGCAGCACCTGAAAGGCGAAGGTGAACAGGGCCGGCTGATTGTCCACCGAATAGGGCTGCGGACCTCCGGCCAGATAACCGAACACGAACCGTGCCCCCTGATTGGTGGCGAGGGCCAGCCCGTCCACGGCACCGGTCACGGCAGCCAGAACCGCCTGGGAGCCCGGAATGGCAAACAGGGCCAGCACCAGACCCGCCTGGACCGCCATGGCCCCCAGCGCCAGCCGCCACGGAAAGCGTCGCTTGTTTTCTGACAACAGCCAGCAGGCTGCGATGATGACGACAAGCCCGAGCAGGCTCTGAAGGTTCAGCGCATTGAACATGGTCGGCGTCAATTCCTCGCCCGGCCCCCCGCCGGTCTCGCCGGTTGAACGCCACCCGGCCGCGTCTGGCAAGACGCCGATTTCATACCTGTCAGGTTCGGTGGGCTTCTCGGCAGAGCAGCGGTTTGTTAGCGTCGCTTCCTCGGAGTGGGGAATTGGCGATGCAGGTTATCATCAGGCGGGGTCTGGCGGGGGTTGCGGCCCTTTTCGGCGCGGTATTCATGCTGGCGGGCACAGCTCAGGCCCAGCAGGCGATCAACATCGGCGCGTCACGCGCCGGGACGCTGCAATCGGGCGACAGCACCCTGAATTCGGGTGAATATTCAGACGTCTATACCCTGCAAGGCCGGGCGGGCCAGCAGGTCACAATCTCCATGACCTCCGGCGATTTCGACACCTATCTGATGGTGCGCGGCCCCTCCGGCTTCTCCGAAGACAACGATGATCGCGAGGAGGGTGATACAAACGCCCAGCTCAGCGTCCGTCTGCCGGCCAACGGCGTCTATCGCATCCAGGCGACCAGCTACGAGTCGGGCGAAACCGGATCCTATCGAATCTCCGTCGCCGAAGGGTCTGCGGTCGTTTCGCGCGAAGGCGGCGGTGTGGCCCGCGTCGGTTCCAACGCCGGCCAGCTCAGCGCCGGGGACACCCAGCTGGACGCCGGCGAATACATGGACCGCTGGACCCTCAGCGGCACACCGGGTGCCCGCTACGTGGCACGCCTGAACACCTCGGACTTTGACGCCTATCTGCTGGTTCGCGGCGACGGCGTGGAAGAGGACAACGACGACGACCAGACCGGCCGGGGCTCGACCAACAGCCGTATCGAATTCGTCATGCCCGATAGCGGGACGGTTACGGTTGCGACCACCAGCTATCAGGCCAATGAAACAGGGGCCTATACCCTGATGCTTGAAGAGGCCGGCGGCGAGGTTCGAAGCGCCTCAACCCAGTCCGAAGGCTCGCTTCAGGTCGGCCAGAGCATCAGCGGCTCCCTGGCCGAGGGAGCCCAGACCCTTTCGTCCGGCGAGTTTACGGCGATCTATACCCTGTCCGGCCGGGCGGGTGAGCAGCTGGACCTGCGCCTGCGCTCGTCGTCCTTCGACCCCTATGTCTTCATCAACGGCCCTGACGGTTTCGCCCAGGCCAACGACGACGACGAATCCGGCGAAGACGGCACCAACAGCCGCTTGCTGGTGACCCTGCCCGCTGACGGCGAGTACCAAGTCTATGCCACCAGCTATCAGCCAGGCGAGACGGGGGCCTTCACCCTGAGTGCCGAGCGGGCGACCGGTGCCGCAGCCCAGCGCGCCACGGTGGCATCCGCTGCCCCCGCATTCGAGACCGGTATCGATATCTCCGGTGACCTGCGCAACGGTGATGAGACCCTGGACAGCGGCAAATACGTTGACGCCTACGTCTTCTCCGGGCGCCGCGGCGAGCGTGTCAGCCTGGCACTGCAAAGCGGATCATTCGACGCCTTCCTGGTGCTGCTGGGACCTGACGGAACCGAGATCTACGAAGAGAATGACGACGGGCCCGATGGCTCGACCAACAGCCGCATCGACACCGTGCTCCAGGC
>Ga0075012_10006476_pt1 | contig 10626 bp, 3 predicted proteins | sample All_14_2_FD_71474 | JGI IMG/M metagenome (GOLD analysis project Ga0075012, IMG submission 71474) | Freshwater microbial communities in response to fracking from Pennsylvania, USA - Allegheny Zone_MetaG_DW_15 | ecosystem: Environmental > Aquatic > Deep subsurface > Groundwater > Drilled... | reverse complement strand
GCGCACCAACACCTATCTCGGCGTCACCTACCTCGCCTTCAACAACAACCCGAAGACCGGCTATCCGCCGTTCCGCGACCGGCGGGTCCGCCAGGCCCTGGCCATGTCGATCGACAGCGACTTCATCGCCACCAAGCTGCTGCGTGGCGGCCAGGCGCCGGCGAAGACCTATACCCCGCCGGGCGTGGCCAACTACGGCGCCGGCGCGCAGCCGGCCTACTGGGCGAACTGGCCGCTGGCCCGTCGCCAGGCCGAGGCGCGCCGTCTGCTGGCCGCGGCCGGCTACGGTCCCGGTCACCCGCTGAAGCTGGAGATCAAGCACCGCAACACGCCCGATCCGATGCTGTTCATGCCGGCCGTCCAGGCCGACTGGAAGGAGATCGGCGTCGAGGCCACCCTGGCCCAGGAAGAGACCCAGATCGCCTACCAGGATTACCGCACGCGGGCCTTCCAGGTGGCCGACGCGGCCTGGATCGCCGACTACAACGACCCGACCAGTTTCCTGGACCTGCAGCGTTCATTTTACGGGTCGCAGAATTACGGGGACTACAACAATCCGGAATACGACCGGCTGATGGCGCTGGCCGACCAGGAGCCGGACGTGGTCAAGCGGGCCGCGCTGATGGCCCGGGCGGAGCATATAATGCTCGAGGACGCCCCGATCGCGCCAATCTACTTTTCAGTGAACAAGAACCTGGTGCGTCCGGAAATTACCGGCTGGGTCGACAACCTGCTTGATCATCACCGGACCCGCTGGCTCTGCATGAAGGCCAAATAAAGCCCGGGAGCAGGGGCGCCGATTCGCCCCAGAAGCGACGTGAGGGGGTCAAAAAGGCGGCTCGGGGCCCCGCGACCGGGATTCTGCGCCTCAATCCAGTCGCCCGAACGGCGTTCTGTTGCCAAAGTGCGACATTCGGGCGCCCGTGATGTGACGCTATTGTAATGATCGTTGACCCCCGATTGGACCGGGAGCAAGGATCAGCCCAACCGGACGTCTCAGGACGTCCGGAGTCCTATTCGTCCAGACTTTTAGAGGGGGCGCGACTGCCGGAAACCCCGGCGCGCGCTGAACCGGAGGGAATAAGTTGAGGCTCCAATCCACGCGCGGTCGCCTGCTGGCGTCCACCATCATCTGCGGAGCGGCCATCGCCGCCGCCGCCCCTGCGTTCGCGCAGGAAACCACCGTTGACGCGGTCGTCGTCACCGGTTCGCGCATTGCGCGTCAGGACTTCGTGGCCAACAGCCCCGTGTCGACCGTCACGGCCGAACAGATCGAAACGACCGGCAGCCTGCAGGTCGAGCAGATCCTGAACGCCCTGCCGCAGGTCGTTCCGGGCTTCACCGCCGCGTCGAACAACCCCTCCGACGGTACGGCCACGGTCGACCTGCGCGGCCTCGGCCCGCAGCGCACCCTGGTTCTGGTCAACGGCCGCCGCACCACGCCGGCGACCAAGGGCTTCTCCTCGACCGACCTGAACACGATCCCGACCGGTCTGATCGACCGCGTTGAAGTCATGACAGGCGGCGCCTCGGCCGTGTACGGCTCGGACGCCCTGGCCGGCGTTGTGAACTTCATCCTGAAGAAGAACTACGAAGGCCTGGAACTGGGCACCCAGTACGGCATCTCGGGCTTCGGCGACGGCGAGCAGTTCAACCTGTCGCTGCTGGCCGGCGCCAACACCGCCGACGGCCGTGGCAACGTCACGACCTACGTGTCCTACTACGATCGCGACCAGGTCATGCCGGACCTGACCGACCGCCCGTGGTCCTACTACAGCAACGCCGGTGGTTCGGCGACGGGCCGCGCCCGCCTCGATAACCAACCGGGTGTCAACCCGTTCGCTCCGACCCTGACGCAGCCGGGTTGTACCGTTCAGCCGTCGGCTTCTTCGGGTGATCCCCCGAACACCCGTCGGGACATTGCGTTCAATGACGATGGTACTGCGCGCGGCTTCTGCAACAACGGCAACTTCCCGTCGGTGACTGACCGCTACAACTTCAACCCGGTCAATCCGCTGATGTCGTTCGACGAGCGCTGGACGGCTACCGTCCTGGGCCGCTACGACATCAACGACGTCCTGGAAGCGAACTTCGAAGTCAACTACGCCGACAACCGCAACGGCGCCCAGCTGGCTCCGACGCCGATGACCGGCGTTCGCATCTCGGTCACCAACCCCTTCCTGACGCCGTCGGCCTTGGCTGCCTTGGCTACCCGCCCGAACCCGACCGGTGACGCTTTCCTGCGTCGGCGTATGGTTGAGATCGGCGCCCGTCAACAGGACCACAACAACAAGACCTTCGGCATGAATTTCGGCCTCAACGCCGATCTGGGTGACTGGAAGGTTGAAAGCTACATCAGCTACGGCCGTACCGAGTTCACCGATACGACCCGTAACGACGTGTCGCGTTCGCGCGTCTACGCCTCGCAGTCCGGCACGACCGCCGCCTGCTCGGCCGCGGCCCTCGCGATCTTCCCTAACTGCGTGCCCGTCAACCTCTTCGGTGAAGGCACGATCAGCGCGGCAGGCGCCAACTTCCTGCGCCTGAATTTCACCGACAACACGGTGTTCGAGCGGACCACCGCTTCGGCCGTGGCCTCGGGCAAGCTGTTCACCCTGCCGGCCGGCGACCTCGCCGTCGCCATCGGTGTTGAATATCGCGAAGACGAGTTCGCCTACACGCCGGACAACTCGCACGCTTCGGGCGACATCTTCGGCTTCAACCAGGAAAGGGCCGTTTCGGGCGGCTACAGCGTCGGCGAAATCTACGGCGAAGCCGTGGTTCCGCTGGTCGCCGACTCGCCCGGCGTGAAGTACCTGGGCCTCGAACTGGGCGCTCGCTGGTCGGACTACAGCTCGGTCGGCAACGTCACGAGCTACAAGGCCGGCGGTGAATGGGAGCCGGTCGACGGCCTCCGCTTCCGCGCCATGTACCAGCGCGCCAGCCGCGCCCCGAACGTGTTCGAACTGTTCCAGGCCGGCGACCAGGGCTTCCCGCCCGTCACCGACCCCTGCTCGACGGTTAACGTCGGCAACGGTAACCCGCGCGATCTTACGGTTCCGGCTCAGGCTCACATCCGGGCCATGTGCACGGCTTCGCTTGGTTTCGACCCCGTCGCGGCTGGCTACGTTCAGCCGAACTCGCAGATCGAGTCGTTCTTCTACGGCAACCCGAACCTTGCCGAAGAAGTGTCCGACACCTACACGGTCGGCCTCGTCTGGCAGCCGGAGTTCATCCCCAGCCTGAAGATGACCCTCGACTACTATGACATCAAGGTCGACGGTTACATTGGCTCGATCAACGGCGGCACCCAGGGCACCATCAACGCCTGCTATAACTCGGCCAGCTTCGCTTCGGCGGCCTGTAATGACCCGGCCGTTGGCGCCCTGACCTACCGTGACGCCACGGGCGAACTGAAGGCGCGCGTGCCGCTCGGCAACGTGTCGGCCCTGCGCACCAAGGGCGTCGACCTCGGCGTCAGCTACGGCCTGGGCATGGACTGGTGGGGCAGCAAGCCGCAGTCGTTCGGCGACAAGGTCGACATCCAGCTGAACGTGACCTACCTCGACAGCTACGTGCTTGACGGGATCGACTACAAGGGCTCGCTCGGCGCCTACAACATCTCGGCGACCCTGCCGGAATGGAAGGGCGTTGTCCGCGTCGGTTACGACATCGGTCCGGTCCGCCTGACCTACATGGGCACCTACTGGGATTCGATGATCAACCAGGGCAACATCCCGGCCTTCGCCGACGGTGGTTACTCGAACGTCGACGCCTACTGGTACCATGACATCAACGCCCAGTGGGCGGTCAACGATACCGTGGAAATCTTCGGTGGCGTGCGTAACATCGCCGATGAAGAGCCCCCGGTGTTCGACAACGCACCGGACGGCAACACCGATCCGAACTCCTATGACGTGATCGGCCGTTACTTCTACGTCGGCGGCAAGCTGAAGTTCTGATCCACGGATCAGTCCTGAATTGGGGCGGCGGACTTCGGTCCGCCGCCCTTTTTCTTTGTCCGGACCCTGCGGCGGGGAAAGACTTCGGGAGTCGGCCACGCGCCGGGCGCCGCCTTCGCCCGCGACGGAAACGCCGCGGACAGTCCGGACGTCCCGACGCCCAACCCGTTGAACTTCAAAGCCTTCGTCCGCGCTGTCCGACCGCGTGAAACAATCCGTCCATCACCGCCTCGTCCCGCGCCTATCCTCTCCCCATCCCGCGGCACGGGGAGGGCGCCAAGGCCAGGCGATCCGAGGCGGCGGCGGGGTGGAGTTCGAGCGGGAAGCTCTGACGGCGTCAGTCGTGAAGGTCCCTCCGCCGCCGGCGTTGGAGCAGGGCGGGGAGACCAGACCGGAACGGCCCCTGGCCGGAGGAGCGGCAGGTGAGCGGGGGTTACGCTCACGGTCCGGGGACGGCTTCGCCGCCGCCCGCCCGCCGGAGGCTTCTGCCGGCTAAGCGTTAAAGGCGCTGCCCACCGGCGGCCATCGGATAACGGACTTCGCGGCGCGGGACGGTTTCGGCCTTCTCAGACCCACTCTACCTGCTCATCCGGCTGAGACCGGAGCGCGCCGCGCCCTCCCCACACGGGGACATGCACCTCCGTGCCTGTCCCCCGTCGCGGCGCGCCGTGAATTCGGGATTTCGGTGACAGTTTACGAATTGCGATCCCGCCTTCGGCCGGCGGCGGCGCGGCGGTGGCAATTCGCAAACTGTCACCGAACTGCCCCCGGCCCGCCCAACGAAAAAGGGCGGGGATCGCTCCCCGCCCTTCGTCTGTTCGTCGCTGGATCGGAGAGGCTAGAGCCCGCCCGGTCCGCAGTCGGTGCGCAGGAAGCCCTCGACCGCGGTCAGGACTTCCTCGATCTGGCCGGCTTCCCAGCGGTTGGACTGGTGGCCCATGTCCTTGATCGTCAGGAACTTGACGGTCTGGCCGGAGGCCTTGGCGGCGGCGTAGAACCGCTCCGACTCCTTGATCGGCACGGTCACGTCCCGGTCGCCGGAGTAGAGGAACAGCGGGATCTTGATCTCGCCGGCCTTCTCCATCGGCGACAGGCCCAGCATGGTCGGACGCTGCAGCTCGCGCAGGATGCGGTTGCGACCCACCAGCTCGCGGAAGCGGGACAGTTCCGCCACCCCGGCGCCGGCGACGGCGCACTGGTAGATGCCGTTGGGCCGGACGGCCGCGGCCATGGCCGAATAGCCGCCGTAGGAGTAGCCGTGCATGGCCACGCGGTCGGGGGCGGCGATGCCCTGGGCGATCAGCCATTTGGCGCCGTCGTCCTTGTCGTCCTGCATCTTCTGGCCCCATTCGCCGTCGCCGGCGCGCCAGAGCTTCTCACCCCAGCCGAGCGAGCCGCGGAACTGCGGCTGCAGGATCGCGTAGCCGCGGGCGGCGAAGTACTGCACCCAGCCGCTGCCGTCCCAGCCCATCTCGTCCCGGGCCCAGGGGCCGCCGTGCGGCACGACGATGGTCGGGTAGGGGCCGGCGCCGTAGATCGAGGCCTTCGGCGTGGTCAGGAAGGCGGGGATCAGCAGGCCGTCGCGGGCGGGGTACTGGATCAGGCGGGTGTCGCCCAGGGCGTTGACGTCGAGCGAGGGCCGCGAGGCGCCCAGCTTGGTCAGCTGGCCGCCGTTGGCCAGCAGATAGTATTCCGGCGGCTGGCTCGGCCCGGACTTGACGACGATGGCGTACTTGCGGTCGTCGGACCAGTCGTTGATCGTCACGTCCGCGCCATCGGCCGTGGCGTAGCGGACCTTCTCGCCGGTGGCGATGTCGGTCCAGTTGACGGGCGTGGTGTGGATATCCAGCGCCTGCCGCAGGCCCTTGGCCAGCGAGGCCATGGTCTCGTCGACCCAGTAGACCTTGGTGCTCTCGGCGTCATAGGTGAAGCCCAGGACCCGGCCGTAGTCCGCCGCGGCGTTGGACTGGATCACGCCGGTGGCGTCGAACAGCTTGTGCTCGAACACGGGCTCGAGGAACTTGCGGGCGGCGATGTCGTATTCAAAGATCGCCGTCTTGTCGCGGCCGGCGTTGGACCGGACGTAGACGATGTTCGGGTCGGTGGTGAAGCCGACGATTTCCTTGGTTTCACGGTCCGCGGCGAAGGAGCGGAAGTGCTCGCTCCACTGGCCGCTGGAGTCGCGGATCCACTGGGCGATATAGACCTTGCCGTTTTCGAAATCGACCGAGCTGCGGGCGCGGATCTCGCCGTTCAGGTCGGCCATCTCGTCGCCGAACTTGTCGACCCCGGCATAGATCCGGTCGGCCTTGCCGTTATAGATGTCGACCTTGTAGATGCCGTCGCGCGACTGGACCAGTACGCGGCGGGGGTCGCTGGGCAGGGTGTCGATCACGTTGGCGGCGACGAACTCGTTCTGGTCGCGTCCCCCCATCACCGAACGCCAGTCCTTGCCGTCGAAGTCGACGAAGTAGGACCGGAACAGGTGCGTCTTGGTCGTGCCCTCGGTGTAGGTCTGGCGGATGGTGACGACGACGCGCTCGTTCTTCACGAACTGCACCGACACGATGCGGTTGGGTCCGCCGGCGCTGAGCACCTTCGGCGGCTGGCCCGGGTCCGCGGTGCGCCAGATGGACACCACGCTGGTCTCGCCGTCGGGCGAGGTGATGGCGGCGATATGCTGGCCGTCAGGCGAGATCGACACATTGCGGATGGCCGCCTCGCGACCGAAGTCCGCGGCGGTCGGGATGCGGGGCGCGCTGGCGGTCGCCGCGGCGGCCTGCTGGCGCGCCATGGCGGGCGGCGCGATCAGGCCGGTCAGGCCGGCCAGGCCCGCGAGCGCGATGCAGAAAAGACGAAAAGGACGAACCACGATATACCTCGAAAAGCCTGGTCGGCCACATTCCGGACGCCATCGCTGGCGGGGGCGCCACAAAACCGACGTTCGCCGACGATCGGCGATCCATGGCACAATCTAACCGCTTGTCCGAATTCGCCAAGGCATTCCTTCTCCGTGCGCGCGGCGGAGGGCGGGCGTATTTGCCCCGGCCCCGGGCGCCACTGTTGCGTGTTTGTAACGGTCCCTCGCGAACATTGGCGCAATTCCGCCTCAAATGTTGTGGGGTCGGCCGAAGTGGTTATGGTCAGGGAATCTGCGGGGGCTTACGTCCCGCTTTTGCATTGTCGCCGCGCCCATATCAGTTCGGGCAACCAGGGGGTTATGAAGGTAATGTTGGATCGCAAGCTTCTTCTGGGCACGACGGTCATCGCGGGCATGGTCGCCGCCATGAGCGTGGCGCCCTCGGTGTCCTGGGCCCAGACCGCGCCGGCGCCCGCGCCCGCCGCCACCGCGCCCGCCGCTGATGACGATACCGAAGTCGAAGCCCTGGTGGTGACCGGCTCGCGCATCAAGCGCAACGAATTCACGTCCGCCGCCCCGATCCAGGTGATCACGGCCGAGCAGTCGACGCTGGAAGGTCTCATCGACCCCGCCCAGATCCTGCAGAGCTCGACGGTCGCGACGGGTTCGACCCAGATCAACAACCAGTTCACCGGCTTCGTCGTCAACGGCGGCGGCGGCGTGAACACGATCTCGCTGCGCGGCCTGGGCGACAACCGCACCCTGGTCCTGATGAACGGCCGCCGCCTGCCCCCGTCGGGCACGCAGGGCGCCGTCGGCGCCGTCGACCTGAACATCCTTCCGGGCACGGCCGTCCAGCGCTACGAAATCCTCAAGGACGGCGCCTCGTCGATCTACGGCTCCGACGCCATCGCCGGCGTCGTCAACGTCATCACCCGCACCGATCTGGACGGCTGGCTGTTCCAGGCCTCCGGCGACGCGACGGTTGAAGGCGGCGGCGAGCAGTACAACTTCGGCGGCGGCTACGGTAAGGTCTTCGACCAGGGCCACTTCATGATCAACATGGAGTACTTCGAGCAGAAGGCCCTGAAGGCTGGCGATCGTGACGACTTCATGTGCCAGCAGAACTACACCCGTAGCCCGGTCACCGGCCTGCGCAACGACTGGATCGACGTCGATACCGGCAAGCGCAAGTGCTACGGCCCGCAGGGCGGCCTCTGGGGCTACATCCCGGTCTATCGCGACACGGGCGCCTTCTACGGCAGCCGCGCCAGCATCGCCACGGAAGGCCCGGGCTTCGCCGCCAACCCCGCCAACGGCTGGGTCGCCTCGAACCCCGATGGCAACATGAACAACCTCTACCGCTTCGCCCAGCTGTCGGAGCGCAACTCCGTCCATCCGCTGGAAGCGCAGATGGACATCTTCTCGCCGGTGAAGCGCGCCACGGTGTTCGCCGACGGCGCCTATGACCTCGGCTTCGCCGAACTCTACGGCGAGTTCCTCTACAGCAACCGCAAGTCCTCGCAGTGGGCCCTGCAGCAGATGTTCCCGATCATCGCGCCGGAAGCGCCCTGCTCGGTCAACATCTTCGCCTGCCCGGGCACGGCCGCGCCGGCCTATGTCGGCAGGTTCGCGCCGCAAGCGCTGGTGAACTCGCCCTACAGCTTCTCGCAGGACGTGACGGTCACGCGCTTCCTCGCCGGTCTGCGCGGCGACTTCAGCGCCGACTTCCTGGGCGGCGGCTGGAGCTGGGATGTCTACGCATCCTACTCGCACAACCAGGGCGACTACACCCAGATGGGCATCAACGCCGCCAAGCTGGAAGCCGCCATCGGCGGTGACTGGGCTGTCGGCAACTTCACGGGCGTCTGCCCGGTCGGCTCGCCCGCCGGTTGCTACGCGATCAACCTCGTCAACGACGACTACCTCGCCCGCGGCACCTGGTCGGCCGCCGACTATGACTACCTGAAGCTGGTTGACGGTGGCTCCACCGAATACAACCAGACGATCGTGGAAGCCCAGGTGACGGGCGACCTGTTCCAGCTGCCGGCCGGCCCGCTTTCGTCGGCCTGGGGCGTTTCGTACCGCAAGGACGAGCTCGACGACCAGCCGGGCGCGGACATGAAGTCGGGTAACTTCTACAACCTGGCCACCGCCGACGTGACCAAGGGCGAAGACACCCTGTGGGAAGCCTACGCCGAACTGGAAGCCCCGATCTTCCGCGGTCTTCCGGGCATCGAGGCCCTGACGGCCAACTTCTCGGGCCGCTACTCGGACTACGACTCCTACGGCGCCAGCTCGACCTACCGCGCCAGCCTGAACTGGACCATCAACAGCCAGTTCCGGATCCGCGGTACGATCGGCACCTCGTTCCGCGCCCCGGCGCTGTTCGAGCTGAACCTGGGCAACCAGGGCGGCTTCCTGTCGCAAGGCTCGGTCGACCCCTGCATCAACTACGATGATCCCAACAAGAACATCAGCGACATCATCAAGGCCAACTGCCTTGCTGACGGCATCCCCGGCAACTACGGCGGGGTCGGCAACTCGGTGTTCCTCGTCACCGGCGGCGGTCAGGACCTGAAGGCTGAAGAGTCGAAGGCCAAGACCATCGGCCTGATCTGGACGCCGGACTTCATCGACGTGAACGTGGCCATCGACTACTTCGATATCCTCGTCGAGAACGAAGTGACCAGCAACGGCGCCGCCGTCGTGGGCCGCTGCTACTCGTCGGCCAACTTCCCGGCCGATCCGTTCTGCGGCCTCTTCAACCGCGATCCGGTCAGCCACAACATCATCGATATCGACGCCAGCTACCGGAACATCGTCAGCCAGTCGAACCGCGGTATCGACCTGACGATCCGCTACTCGCAGGATATCGGCCCGGGCACGATGACCATCGACAGCCAGTACACCTGGACTCTCGAGGACACGACCGAGCTGTTCGCCGGCAGCGTTGACGACTTCAACGGCGTCATCGGCGAGCCGTCGGTCACCGGCAGCAACCAGGTGAAGTACAAGTGGAACGACTGGACCCTGGCCTGGACCTCGCGCTTCGTCGGCTCGATGGGCAACTACGGCTACCAGTTCGGCCAGAACATCGCCGGTGACAACTTCGCCATCGGCGGCGTCTCGCTCCGCAAGAACGACGCCGAAGCGACCTGGTGGCACGATCTCGCGGTCCAGTACGACGGCGACAACTGGGGTGCGACGCTCGGCGTGGCCAACGTCTTCGACGAGCACGCCCCGAACGTGTCGAACCCGATCACGCCGGACCGTGGCCAGTACACCTACGGTCGTCTGGGCACGGCGGCCTTCGCCACCCAGTACTACGACCTGTATCGCGGTCGCAGCGTGTTCGTGAACCTGAGCAAGCGCTTCTAGTCTCAGGCTCCTGACGCCAGAAACGAGGCGGGCTCCTTCGGGAGCCCGCCTTTTTCTTTGTCCGCCGGCCGGCCGCGTCCGCGCCGGTCAGGGCCGGCGACCCTGGGGGACCCGGGCCAGCGCCAGGATCCGCCGCGTCATCCGCCCCAGCCCGGCTGCGCACCACCCCGCAGGTTCAGTGCACGACCTGCTACAGGACGACCAACGATCCAGCGCGCAGTTTGGCTCGGCCGTCTGCCGCTCAAGCGCGGGATCGATTGTCGCTGTGGAGACTGCGGGCGGTCGTCCCTTGCCCGGGGTCGGGCCGCCCGGCCAACGCCGGCTCGGGTCCGTCGCCGGGTCCGCGGGAACGCGGGTCGAGCCGGTGTTCAGTCCAGGCCCCGACGAACCAGGGGCGGGGCAGGGGCGTGCGCGATCGGCGCC
>Ga0075012_10006475_pt1 | contig 10626 bp, 10 predicted proteins | sample All_14_2_FD_71474 | JGI IMG/M metagenome (GOLD analysis project Ga0075012, IMG submission 71474) | Freshwater microbial communities in response to fracking from Pennsylvania, USA - Allegheny Zone_MetaG_DW_15 | ecosystem: Environmental > Aquatic > Deep subsurface > Groundwater > Drilled... | reverse complement strand
CAGCCCTCGACCACATGGCGGGCGGTGACCCAGCGGCCCTCTCCCGCGACCGAGAAGGCGGTGCCCGAGGCGGGCTGGAAGGGAATGTCCGGCGCATTCAGGGTGATGGCCGGGTCGAAGGGGGTGATGGGCCCCAGCAGGGCGCCCTCGACCTCATCCGGTTCGGGCGGCGGGGGCGGGGTGAAGACCTCCTCGCGCCGGTCGAGCGCCCAGATCAGGATCGCCAGCGACAGGAGACCGTAAAAGGCCCAGTCGGTCAGTCGCCCCATGAGCCCCCCCTAGCCCGCGAGGGCTGCGCCGAGGATCAGGGCGGTCGCCAGCTTGGCCCCGACCAACAGGACGGCGGCCGAGATCTCTCCCTCGCGGATGCGCTGGGGCAGGCCGGTCAGCAGCATGTCGACCAGCCGGAAGACGAACAGCTGCAGCACCACGGTCGCCACGCCCCAGATGACGATGTCGCGGATCGAGGTCGAGACCGACAGGCTGATGGCCAGAGGAATGGCCAGACCGATCAGGACGCCGGCAAAGGCGACGGCGGCGGCAGAGTTGCCCTCACGGATCAGGGCGACCTCTTTCCAGGGGGTCAACAGGGCGTAGAGGGTCGTGCCCAGCACCAGCAGGGCGATGGTCACCGCCAGATGGGTCATCAGAACCGGAAAGCCCCGGGCAAAGGCCTGGACTTCGGGGCTGGTCAGGACGCTGGAGAGGGACGAGGAGTCCATGGAAGGGGTATGCGGGGCCTGAAGATCACGGAAGAAAAAACCGCCCTCCGTCCTTGCCTCAATCCAGCCCCAATCCGCAAGCGCGGCGGAGCCACAGTCTGTGACGAAAGGTTACGGGGTGGGGTGGGAAATACCGTCTGGATGGTCTGGATGGTCTGAATGGTCCGAGTTCAGATTTACAGTCTGAACCGTCTGAACCGTCTGAATTGCCTCCTGTGCGGCCGGGCGGGCTGACATTTTAGGGGCGTTCCCGAGCAGGGCGGGAAAATCGGGGCGGCACACGGTCAGTGCGCTGATCCGGCAGGTAATTCCTGCGGCCCCATGGCGCAGCCGGGGGCGTCAGTCCGGCGTCGGGCGGGCGGGCTTGGCCGCGAGGGCGGCGCTTTCCTTCTTCAGCGGGCGCGAGACGGGGCAGACCTCCTGGACATAGCCGTTCAGGGTGTTGGCCAGGGCGTCGGCTACCAGGCTGTAGTGGACGAACTGGCCCTTCTTTTCGCTCGTTACCAGACCGGCATTCTCGAGCACCGACAGGTGCTGGGACACGGCCGGTTTGGAGATTTCGAACCGGGCCGCGATCTCGCCCGCCGTCAGGTCGGCATGGGCCAGATAGGCCAGAATCTTGCGCCGGACAGGGCTTGAGAGGGCTTCGAACACACGTTGCATCACTGAGTATTTAAGCGATTTGCTAAGGGCTTGCCAGCCGCATTCGTATGTGTAAGCTATTACTTAAATACCGAAGGGCCATGCAGATGTCAGATGCTCACGATCCGAATGCCGTCAACAGTCTTGTCGAACTGCCCGGGTGCAGCCCGGTCGAGGGCCGGGTGGTCTGGGACCCTGTTCACTCGCTCTGGAACGGCGGCATGCTGGTCGCAGCTGTGGTGCTGGCGCCGCTGACGTTCAGCTGGAGCGCGCTTGCCATGTTCGTCGTTGCGACCGGGGGCGCCTTGCTGCTGGGGCATTCCGTCGGATTTCACCGGCGCATGATCCACGGGAGCTTCCAGTGCCCGCTGTGGCTGGAACATACGCTGGTCTGGATCGGTACGGCGGTCGGTATGAGCGGCCCGTTCTGGATGATCCGTGCCCATGACCTGCGGGACTGGGCCCAGCGGCAGCCGGACTGTCATCCCTATCTGGCCCATCGTGCGCCGATCCTGACCGATGCCTGGTGGCAGATGCACTGTCGGCTGGAGCTGGAGCGCCCGCCCGCGTTCGATCTGGGCCGGTTCCAGCGGGACCGGTTCTACCGGTTCCTCGAACGCACATGGATGCTGCAGCAACTGCCGATCGCGGGACTGCTGTGGCTGGCCGGAGGCTGGAGCTTTGTCGTCTGGGGCGTCTGCGTCCGGATTTCCGTCTCGATCATCGGCCACTGGTTCGTCGGGCGTCTGGCCCACACGCAGGGTCCGCAGAGCTGGCGGGTGCCGGCGTCGGGTGTGCAGGCCCACGATGTGCCGTGGGCGGCCATCCCGACCATGGGCGAGGCCTGGCACAACAATCATCACGCCTTTCCGGGCTCGGCGCGCCTCGGCCTTTATCCGGGTCAGAGCGACTGGGGCTACCGGTTCATCCAGCTGCTGGAGCGGATGGGTCTGGCCTGGGATGTGCGGACGCCGGAGGTCATGCCGGGGCGGATCGAGCGGCTGGAGGCGGTGCCATGAAGGGGGTGCGTACGGCCGGTCGGCTTATCGTAGCGACCTTATGCGCAGGATTTCTGGCGGGAACCGCGTATGTGGCGCAGCTCGGCGTGTTCGGAATTGTCACGAGCGGTCTGGCCGGGGCCTTGTTTGCTGTGCTGGCATTCACCGTAGCGGGGCCCGCCTTCATGATCGGGGCCACACTGATTGGACCCCTGGTCTGGCTCGCGGTCAGGAAGACGCGCCTGAACCATCCATTCGCCGCCATCCTGATCGGGGCCGGAGTCACGATATTTGCCGGAGCTCTGCTGTTTCTCGGCTGGGGCGGATGGCCTGGTTTATGGCTCATCCTCGCCTTTCCGCTGGCGGGTGGAGTTGGCGGCTGGGTGTTCCAGCGGTTGATGGCAGGGCCCGCGACCTAGGCCGCGTCCTGCTCGGCCTTCCTGAGCGTGCTCGCGCGCACTTTTTCGCTTTCCGACTTCAGCTGGCCGCAGGCGGCGAGGATGTCGCGGCCTCGGGGGGTGCGGATGGGGCTGGCATAGCCCGCCTTGTTGAGGATGGCGGCGAAGCGTTCGATGGTCTTCCAGTCCGAGCATTCATAGTCGGTGCCGGGCCAGGGATTGAACGGGATCAGGTTGACCTTGGCCGGAATGCCCCTGATCAGGTTCAGCAGGGCGTGGGCTTCCTCGGGGCTGTCGTTGACGCCTTTCAGCATGACGTATTCGAAGGTCACGCGGCGGGCGTTGGACAGGCCGGGATAGGCGCGGATGCCGGCCATCAGCTGGGCCAGGTCGTATTTCTTGTTCAGCGGCACCAGAACGTCGCGCAGGGCGTCGTTGGTGGCGTGCAGGCTGATGGCCAGCATGGCCTGGGTGCGGGTGCCGAGCGCCTCGAGCTGCGGCACCACGCCGGAGGTCGAGACGGTGATGCGGCGGCGCGACAGGGCGATGCCCTCATTGTCCGAGATAATGTCGATCGCGTCGGCGACGTGGTCGAGATTGTAGAGCGGCTCGCCCATGCCCATGAAGACGATGTTCGACAGGCGGCGGTCCTCTTTGGGACTGGGCCATTCGCCAAGGTCGTCGCGGGCGACCTGGACCTGGGCGACGATTTCGGCCGCGGTCAGGTTGCGGACCAGCTTCTGGGTGCCGGTGTGGCAGAAGGTGCAATTGAGCGTGCAGCCGACCTGGGACGAGACGCACAGGGCGCCCGCGCGGCCGACGTCGGGGATGTAGACGGCCTCGACCTCAATGCCCGGGGCGGTGCGGATCAGCCATTTGCGGGTGCCGTCGTTCGACACCTGACGCTCGACGATCTCGGGGCGGGCGAGGGTGAAGGCGGCGGCCAGTTTCGCCTGGGTGTCCTTGGCCACATTGCTCATGGCGGCGAAGTCGGTGACGCCGAAATGATGGATCCAGCCCCAGACCTGGGAGGCGCGCATCCTGGCCTTTTCCGGCGGGCAGATGTCGGCGTCGATCAACGCTTGACGCAGGCCTTCGCGCGTCAGCCCCGAGAGGTTGACGGGGGCGGCGGCCATGGTCCCGGCTTGGGGCTGGGCGCGGGAAAGATCGAGCGTGATGCTCACGGGAGCAATCCTGTCGAAGGGGGCCGGACGGGCGGAAAGGCGGGGCTTATAACACAGAACCCGTCACGATTAAGGCCCCGTCCGCTACCGGTTAAGGCACGTACCTCAGGTCCGCTTGGTCGAGCACCCTCGCCGCATTCAAGTAGGCTTTGCGCTGCTGTAGCCGTTGCAACGCGTTGCGCTGCCGAACGGAGTCTAGCGCGACGAGAGAATATACCAACACTGCCCTGATCCAGTGCTCTTCGTTGCCTTCGTCCTCGGATGCTTCCTTCTTGAGTGCCTTCGGAAGGGCATTTTTCAGCCAGCCGATTTCCTTATGCCCGATCTTGGCTTCAAGATCGTGGGCAAGGCCGTTCCGGATCTTGTTCACGACGGTAGCAACCGGCGCCATGTCATCCGGGATCAAGCCGATTGCGTGGACGAGTTGAAGCTTCTGAGCAAATCCCATGCGCTTTACGTCAATTGCATTCGGATTTTTGAGTTCCTCAGTGAGCAACAACGTGATGACGTGGTCGAAATAGAGGTGGCCCTGGAGCATCTGTTGCCATGGCTCGCCTTTGAGCCTCGATACAAGCTGATCGATATCGAATGACATGACAGCCGTCCGCTTCTCGAGCTCCTCCGAGGACGTCGCCAGCAAATTGATCTCTTCCTCAGTGAACACCCTCGGAATTCTGTTGGGGTTCAGCGGCGGCACTTCAGCCTCACGACGGGATAGGAAAAGTTGAAAACGAGGACACGAAATTGGCGTGATGGGAAGCGGGGCCTAAACTAATAGCTTATCAGAGCAGGGCCGAGATGGCTTCTCGCGCGGCCTCGCCGAGGTCGGGGCGTTTGAGGGCCAGGGCGACGTTGGCGCGCAGCAGGCCGATCTTGTCGCCGCAGTCGTGGGTGACGCCCTCATACTCATAGGCGGTGAAGGCCTGGTCCTGCATCAGGCGGGCCATGGCGTCGGTCAGCTGGATCTCGCCGCCCGCGCCCCGGCCTTGCGTCGCCAACAGGTCGAAGATCTGGGGCTGGAGGATGTAGCGGCCCGAGATCGACAGGTTGGAGGGGGCCTCGCCGCGCGGGGGCTTTTCGACCATGCCCTTCATCGAGATGCGGCGGCCGTCGCGCTCGGCCGGGTCGACGATGCCGTATTTGTGGGTGTCGGCCTCGGGCACCTGTTCGACGCCGATGACATTGCCGCCGACCTCGGCATAGACGTCGGCCAGCTGTTTCAGGGCACCGGGCTGACCGTCGACGATGACGTCGGGCAGGATGACGGCAAAGGGTTCGTCGCCGATGATGTCGCGGGCGCACCAGACGGCGTGGCCGAGGCCCTTGGGCTGCATCTGGCGGGTGAAGCTCATCTCGCCGGCGGTGGCCAGTTCGCCGTTCATCATCTCGAGGATGTCGGTCTTGCCCTTGGCTTCCAGCTGGGCCTCCAGCTCAATCTGGTGGTCGAAATAGTCCTCGATCGCCTGTTTGGCGCGGCCCGTGACGAAGACGATGTGCTCGATCCCGGCCTCGCGCGCTTCCTCGACGATGTAGCTGAGGATGGGGCGGTCGACGACGTTCAGCAGTTCCTTGGGCGTGGTCTTGGTGCCGGGCAGGACCCGGGTGCCGAGACCGGCGACGGGAAGGACAGCCTTGCGCAGGCGGGCGGGGGTGGCGGGCATGGACAACTCCTGGACGGGATCACTCAACCGTGACGGACTTGGCAAGGTTCCGGGGCTGGTCGACGTCAGTGCCCTTATGGACGGCGGTGAAATAGGCCAGCATCTGGACCGGGATGGCATAGACCAGCGGCGCGATCAGGGAATGACAGTCCGGCGCCTCGATGCGGGTGATGCCGGTGCCGTGGGGCGTCGGGGCCGACAGCGGGGCGATCATCACCACCGGGCCACCGCGCGCGGCGATTTCCTGAAGGTTGGAGGCGGTCTTTTCGAACAGCTCGTCCAGCGGGGCGAGGGCGACGGTGGGCGTTTCCTCGTCAATCAGGGCGATCGGGCCGTGCTTGAGCTCGCCTGCGGCATAGCCCTCGGCGTGGATATAGCTGATTTCCTTGAGCTTGAGCGCGCCTTCCATGGCCAGCGGATACATGGCGCCCCGGCCGAGGAAGAGGACGTCGGTGGCGCGGGACAGATCATGGGCCACCTCGCGCAAGCGGTCTTCCATCTGCAGGGCCTCGGCGATCAGGCGCGGCGATTCGAACAGGGCCTGGACCAGTCCGGCCTCCTCGTCCGCGCTGATCCGGTCGCGTGCGACACCGGCGGTGACGGCCAGCGCCAGAAGGGCGGCGACCTGGGCGGTAAAGGCCTTGGTCGAGGCGACGCCGATCTCGGGACCGGCGTGGGTCGGCCACAGATACTTCGCCTCGCGCGCCATGGATGACGAATGGACATTGACCAGCGCCGCCGTGGGCAGGCCCAGGCCCTTGCACCAGGTCAGGCAGGCGAGGGTGTCGGCGGTCTCGCCCGACTGGCTGACGGCCACGGCCAGGGTGTCGGGCATCAGGGCGGGCGAGCGGTAGCGGAACTCGGACGCGATCTCGACGTCGCAGGGCAGGCCGGCCAGCTTTTCAAAGGCATAGCGGCCGATCTGGGCGGCATAGAAGGCGGTGCCGCAGGCCACGATCTGGATGCGGGCGATCGATTTGAAGTCGACCTCCTGTTTCAGGGCCCGGCCGTTGACGAAGTCCAGATAGGCCGAGAGCGTGCGCTGGACGCTGTCGGGCTGTTCGTGGATCTCCTTTTCCATGAAGTGGCGGTATTCGCCCTTCTCGACCTGGGCGGCCGAGGCGGAGACGATCACCACCGGGCGCTCGACGGGGTTTCCGTCGACGTCGAACATGCGCGCGCCGGTGCGGTCGAGGGCGACATAGTCCCCCTCTTCCAGATAGCTGATGGTCTGGGTGAAGGGACCGACGGCGAGCGCATCCGAGCCCAGATACATTTCGCCCTCGCCCCAGCCGACGACCAGCGGGCTGCCGCGACGGGCGCCGAGGATCATGCCGTCCTCGCCCTCGATCAACACGGCCAGCGCATAGGCGCCCGTCAGCCGGTCCAGCACGGACTTGAAGGCGACCACGGGGTCGTTGCTGGTGCCGAGGGCGCGATCCAGCAGGTGGGCCACGACCTCGGTGTCGGTCTGGCTCTCGAAGGTGTTGCCGAACGCCTCGAGCTCGGCCTTGAGGTCGGCGAAATTCTCGATGATGCCGTTGTGCACCAGGGTCACGCGCCCGGACTTGTGCGGGTGGGCGTTCTGGGTCGTGGGCGCGCCATGGGTGGCCCAGCGGGTGTGGCCGATGCCGACGGTCGAGGACAGAGGCTCGGCCTGCAGCACGGCCTCCAGCGCGGCGATCTTGCCCTTGGCCCGGCGACGCTCAATGCGGCCCTCGACCAGGGCGGCGACGCCCGCAGAGTCATAGCCGCGATACTCGAGCCGCTTCAGGCTCTCGATCAGCCGGGGGATCGCCGGACCCGTGCCGGTGACGCCAATGATGCCGCACATAGGTTCGTCCCTTATCAAAGATCGTCAGAAAACCATGGCTTTACGCACAGGCCTGTGACGGTCTAAGCCCACTCCGCCCTCGGGGGGCGGCTCCCCCCTAGGCCAAGACGACGGGGCCTGACACCTAAATTGCGGTTTCGCAAGGTTTCTGTCTCTGATGTCGGACATGCCGGGGGGCCAGGAGTGAGGGATATTCATGGCTGAGAGACGCTATTTCGGGACCGACGGCATCCGGGGCCGGGCCAACAGCCACCCCATGACGCCCGAGGTGGCCCTGCGGGTCGGTCTGGCGGCCGGGCGGATGTTCATGTCCGAGGACGACCGGCGCCACACGGTGGTGATCGGCAAGGATACCCGCCTGTCCGGCTATATGATCGAGCCCGCCCTGGTGGCCGGCTTTGCCAGCGCCGGCATGGATGTGATCACCTTTGGCCCCCTGCCGACGCCTGGCGTGGCCATGATGACCCGCTCGATGCGCGCCGATCTGGGCGTGATGATCTCGGCCTCGCACAATGGCTTCATGGACAATGGCATCAAGCTGTTCGGGCCGGACGGCTACAAGCTGTCGGACTCGGTCGAGCTGAAGATCGAGGCCATGATGGACGCCGATCTGGATGCCGATCTGGCGCCCGCCGACCAGCTGGGCCGGGTCCGGCGCATCGACGACAGCCAGGCGCGCTATATCGAGGTGGCCAAGGCGACCTTCCCAAAGACGCTGAGCCTGATGGGGCTGAGGGTCGTGATCGACTGCGCCAACGGAGCCGGGTACCGCGTCGCGCCGACCACGCTTTACGAACTGGGCGCCGAGGTCTTCCCGCTGGGGGTCGAGCCCAACGGGTTGAACATCAATGCCGACTGCGGCTCGACCTATCCGCAGGCGCTGAGCGCGGCGGTCAATCTGCACCGGGCCGATATCGGCATTGCGCTGGATGGTGACGCCGACCGGGTGATCATCTGCGATGAAAAGGGCCAGGTCGTCGACGGCGACCAGATCATGGCGCTGGTCGCGCGGGACTGGGCCGCCCAAGGCCTGCTGATGGGCGGCGGCGTGGTCGCCACCGTCATGTCCAATCTGGGGCTGGAGCGGGCGCTGCTGGCCGACGGTCTGACACTGGAGCGGACCAGGGTGGGCGACCGCTATGTCATGGAGCGGATGCGCGAGGGCGGCTTCAATCTGGGCGGCGAACAGTCAGGCCACATCATCCTGCGCGACCATGCGACCACCGGCGACGGGCTGATTTCGGCGCTGCAGGTGCTGGCCGTGCAGGTCAAGAGCGGGCGCAAGATGAGCGATCTGGCGCGCCAATTCGATCCGGTGCCGCAGATCCTCGAGAACGTCCGCTATGCGGCTGGCAAGCCGATGGAGTCAGCGACCGTCAAGGCCGCCATCGCCGAGGGCGATGCGCGGTTGCAGGGTCAGGGCCGGGTGCTGGTGCGCAAGTCCGGCACGGAAAAGCTGATCCGCGTCATGGCCGAGGGCGATGACGAGGCGCTGGTGCGCTCGGTCGTGGACGACATCTGTGCGGCCGTGAAGGCAGCAGGCTAGGGTTCAGACTGCGGCCAGGGCCTGTTCGAGGTCGACCCACAGGTCCTCGACGTTCTCGACGCCCACCGACAGGCGGATCAGGTCATCGCCGATGCCGCAGCGACCCTTGGCCTCGGTCGAATAGTCCGAATGGGTCATGCTGGACGGGTGGGAGGCGAGGCTTTCGGAGCCGCCGAGGCTGACGGCCAGTTTGAACAGTCTGAGGGCGTTCAGCATGCGGAAGGCCTCGGCCTCGCCGCCCTTCAGCCGGATAGAGAAGGTTGAGCCGGGGCCCTGACACTGGGCCTCGAAGATGGCGCGCTGCTCGCCCGCACCACCCCCCGCGACCAGCACATCGGTGACCTTGTCATGGGCCCGGAGGCGTTCGCTCAGCACCCGGGCGTTGTCCTGGGACCGCTCCATGCGCAGGTGCAGGGTCTCGAGGCTGCGGCTGAGCAGCCAGGCGGTATGGGGGTCGGTGGCGGTGCCGCAGATGGTGCGCATCTCGGCGATACGGGCCATGACCTCCGCCGAACCGAGGCAACCGCCGGCGATCAGGTCGGAGTGGCCGCCGACATATTTGGTCAGGGAGTAGAGCGACAGGTCGGCGCCCAGTTCCAGCGGGCGCTGCCACAAGGGGCCGAGGAAGGTGTTATCGACCGCAACCACCGGGCGTTCGGCCTGACCGAGACCGTGCGCCTCGGCCACGGCGGCGGCAATATCGACGACCTGATTGGTCGGGTTGGACGGCGTTTCCAGATAGACGACGGCAAGGCGACCGCCGCCTTCCGCCGCCCTGGCGGCCGTGTCGCGAATGGCCTGTTTCAGGACTTCGGTGCCGCCCGTGGCCAGCACCTGGACGACATTGACGCCGTAGCGGGGCAGGATGCGGTCGAACAGATATTCGGTGCCGCCATAGGCCGGGGCGGCATAGAGGACCGTGTCGCCCGGGCGCGTCAGGGCCAGCATGGCCGTCGAGATGGCCGCCATGCCGCTGGAGAAGACCAGCGCCCGATCCGCCTTGTCCCAGACCGCCAGGCGATCCTCGAGGATTTCGAGATTGGGATTGTTGATGCGCGAGTAGATCAGGCCCAGCGCCTCGTCCGGCTCCTTTTCGCGCAGGCCATAGGCGACCTCGAAGAAGCGCTTGCCGTCCTCGGCAGACTTGAAGACGAACGTCGAGGTCTGGAACAGCGGCGCCTTGATCGCCCCTTCCGACAGGGTGGGATCATAGCCGAAGCCCATCATCAGGGTCTCGGGTGCGAGATCGCGACCGCCCAGTGTGCGGGATTTGTGGTGGCTCATCGAATACTCCTTACTCAGCCAACGTCCCGACCAGGACCTCGATCCGTTTGCGGATGTCGGGAACGGCCACGGTTTCCCAGAAGGTGGCGCGGGCGGGGGGGCCCAGCACCATCAGGGAGGGATCGGGGGTGCCCTCGGCCGTAAGCACGCGCCCGCTGTCATCCAGCTCCAGCCCCAGCCGCAGGGGGTCGAGGCGGGCGCGACCCGTAGAGATCAGCGGCCCTGTCAGCGGATCGCGGGCCGGATCGTGGCCCGGACCGGTGCAGTCGATCAGCCAGTCAGCCTCGGTCGTTTGCGTGACGGTGGCGCCCTTGGGCCGGAACGTCAGGGTCACGCCATCGCCGGACGGCGCCAATG
>Ga0075012_10006474_pt1 | contig 10627 bp, 8 predicted proteins | sample All_14_2_FD_71474 | JGI IMG/M metagenome (GOLD analysis project Ga0075012, IMG submission 71474) | Freshwater microbial communities in response to fracking from Pennsylvania, USA - Allegheny Zone_MetaG_DW_15 | ecosystem: Environmental > Aquatic > Deep subsurface > Groundwater > Drilled... | reverse complement strand
ACGATTACGAGCCCAAGTTCATCTGGGGCCTGCTGCTCAACATCGCCTTCAAGCTCGCCATGACGGCCTTCACCGAGTGGCTGTCGAACAAGCTGTCGAAGGACCTTGAATCGTCGCCGGTGCTGCAGAAGATATTGCTCAGTTCCGTCGAAACCTTCATCGTGCCGCTTGCCTCCACGGCGCCGTTCGGCGCCAAGAGCGCCGGTGCGCCTGAAAACGCCGTGGCCGGCGAGCCGAACGCGCCGATCCGCGTGGAGAACGGGCGCGAGAACTACCAGGGCGTGCATGTCGCGCTCGTCGGCTTCGACCGCGCCGGCAAGGTGACGGGCCTCAGGCCGGTGAGCGCGGGCTTTTCGACCGGCGAGCGCTTCAAGCTGAAGGTGCTGCCGACCTTCGACGGCCTGCTGGTCATCGAAAACGTCAATCCGCGCGGCGAGCGCAAGCAGATATTCCCGCCGGACCCGGCCACCGTCGTCGCCGTCAAGCGCGGGCTTGAAGTTTTCGTGCCGATGCGCGAGGACGCCTTCTTCGAGTTCACCGGCGCCACCGGCGACGAGCAGCTCGTCGTCACCATCCGCGATCCGCGCGCCTTCGGCACCGCGGCGTCGACCGCGGTCGCCAACCGCAAGGACGACGCTTACGGTTCCGCCTTCGTCCAGGAAACACCGCCCGGCACTTATCCGGTGATCTCGCAGGCGCTCAGGCTCGCGCATCGCCCCGCGATATGAGGCGGCCGATGGAGCTTCGTCAGTCCGGACGCACGCTGTAGGAGTCAAGCTCTGCTTCGGAGCTTGATCCGTTGACACGCGTCACGGACTTGATCAGCGCCTTCACGTCGGGCGCGTACCATTGGGTGCCGTCCTGATTGACCGAAGAACGGGCTCGCCAGTCGATGCGCAGCGCATCGAAGGTACCGGCCGGGACCTTGACGACCTCCCAGCCCACCACCTTGGCCTCGTATTCCGAGTCGGTGTTGCTGGTGAAGAGGAACGAGGTCGTCGTCCGGTACGACTCGCGCCAGGTCTTCCCGGGTTTCAAGGGGAATCTCAGAACAGGCATGAAAGGCGAGTAGCTCGCGTTGACGGTTCCGACTCCCGTCACCGTCTCCGTGCTGACCGGATTGCCTTCCCGGTTGGTCCGCGTCGTCGCCGTCGTTCCGCCCATGGTGAGCTTGAGGACGAAGCCCTCGTCGCTGGCTTGTTCGACGACCTGTGAGTATTTGTTGTACCGCCAGCTATCGCCGACATGGAGCCTCGGTGGCGCCTCCACCGTTCTGTCGCCGGAAGGCTCGGCCGGCGATTGCAGGTGCTTCAGCATGGCGATCCTGGTTTTCGCCAGGTCCTCGAAGGCACCACCGGGAAACCGATTCAGGTACGCCTCGTAGTCGCCGACTGAATTGCCGCGTTCGACGCTGCTCCAGAACACGACTTCGGGCGAAGCGCTTTCCGATGTGCCGCTCGGCATTGCGACGCCTTGCGCATCGCCGGGACGGAAGTAGAAGTCGCCGGTCAGCGAAGACGATTCCCAGGGCACCTGCGCCTCCCCGCTCTTGCGGACCACGTTGGCGCGAACCCGCTTGAAGACGTCTTCGACCTTGATGCCGGGGATGTTCATGGCGGCCAGCAGCTCCTGCGTATAGAGGCCGTTCCTCCCGTCGCCGTCCGAAGCGACCTTGCCGGGGGCGGTCGAATAGGCGATCAGGGTTCCGGTGGGCGCGTTGATCGACGCGAGCCCCTGCCCGCCGCCGCGGAAGCGCTGTTCGAACGGATTGTTGCGGCAGGCGTCGAGGACGACGAGCGAGAGGCGGGCCGCGGCGAGCTTGTCGAGCAGTTGGTCGACATCGACGGATTCGCTGCTGACCGAGCTCTCCGTGCGAATGTCCGCGTCGATGGGGATCAGGTAATTCCTGCCGCGAACCTGCATTCCGTGGCCGGCGTAGTAGAACACCACTTCGCTGCCCTGCTGGACGCTGTCGCCGAAGGCCGTCAGCGTGCGCAACATGTCTTTCAGCGACGCGTTCGTCTTGAGTGTCACCTTGAAGCCGAGCGTCTTCAGCTTGCCGGCGATGTCGAGCGCATCGTTGACCGGATTCTTGAGCGCCGCAACGCCTGGATAAGCGCCATTGCCGATGACGAGCGCGATACGTTGCGCGCCCTCGATCTTGGCAACGCTCAGGTTCCGGTCCTTCTCGGCAGCGAAGCTGACCGCACACAAGAAGAACAGACCGGCTAGCGCACAGAAACTTTTCGGGCCAAGCACCGCGACTCCCTGACGTCCAATGTGGAGACCTATTCTAGCGGTGCGGCATAAGTGGCTTACATGCCAGGCTGCCAATCAGGTGGTGGCCCAAGCTACCGATTGTGCTCATCGTAAGTCTTACAATGCAACGATGCCAAGACGGAAGGGAGGCCGAGGGCCGATGACGCGCATTGCCGCATGGGCCATGCAGATCCCGCTGCTGATTGCGCTCGCAGCGATCGGCCGCGTTTCGTCCGCGCAGACTGACGCCGCTGACGTCTTCGTCCAGCTTGGCCACCGCGCGGCGGTGACCTCGGTCGGCTACTCGAGCGATGGCCGTCGCCTCGTGTCGTCGAGCCTCGACGGCACGATCAAGATCTGGGATGCCGCCAGCGGGCGCGAGATCCTCGGCCTGCGCGGCCATCAGGGCGCGGTGGCACAGGCTGAGTTCTCGCGCGACGGCAGGCTGGTGGTTTCGGCTGGGCGGGACCGCGACGTGCGCGTCTGGGATGCGCTGAGCGGCGTTGCGCTGAAGGTGATGCCCGGCCACGAGAACATCGTGCTTGCCGTCGCCTTCGCGCCCGACGGCAAGCGCGTCGCCTCGGCGAGCTTCGACGGCGCGATCAAGATATGGGACGTCGCCGGCGGCAAGGAGGCTTATTCGGTGCGCGGCAACGGCGCGGCGGTGCGCGCGTTGCGCTATTCAGCCGACGGCCGCATGCTGGCCGGCCTCGCCGACGACGGCACGGTCCGGCTGTGGGAGGCCGCGGGCGGCTCGTCGCTGCGCGAACTGCCGCAACTGCGCGGCGGCGGCAGTTCGCTGGCATTTTCGCCGGACTCGCGCCTGCTCGCAGCCGGCACGCGCGACGGCAACATCCGCGTCTGGGACGTCGACAGCGGCGCCGAGCGGGCTGCGCTGGGCCAGCACAAGGGCGCCGTGCTCGGCCTCGGCTTCAGCCGCACCGGCGCCTTGCTGGCGTCGACGGGGCAGGACGGCGCCATCCGGCTATGGGACATTGCGACCGGGCGCGAATTGCGCGGCATCGCCGGTCCCGGCGGCGAGATCAACGCCGTGTCGTGGTCGCCGAGCGCGGACCGCTTTGCTACCGCCGGCTTTGACCGCGCGGTCCGGCAGTGGAAAGCGCCTGGCGGCGAGATCGACTCCGTGCTCGCCCGCCGCGTCGGCGAAGTACGCGCCGTGGCTGCGACGGCGGATGGCAAGATGTTGGCGGTCGCGGGCGCCGATCGCCGCGTACGCGTCTGGGACCTGGCGACCGGCCGCCAGCGCCGCGCGCTTGAAGGCCACCGCGGCGCCGTCGAAGCGGTCGATCTGACGCCGGACGGTCGCTGGCTCGTTTCCGGCTCGCAAGACAAAACGGCGCGGCTTTGGCCGCTCACGGGCGGGGAGGCGCGCGTGCTCGCCGAGCACCCGGGACCGGTGTTCGCCGCGGCGCTGTCGCCCGACGGCCGCTTCGCCGCGACCGGCAGCACCGATGCCATCCGCCTCTGGGAGACGGCGAAACCGGAGGCGCCGCGCGTTCTCTCGGGTCACCGCAGTTCGATCCGCGGCCTGGCCTTTTCGCCCGACGGTTCGCTGCTCGCGTCGGCGTCGTACGACGATACCGTGCGCCTCTGGAGCGCCGCGTCGGGACAGCCGCTTGCCGTCCTGCAGGGGCACACGAACCGCGTCAACGCCGTGAGTTTCTCGCCAGACGGCAGCTTGCTGGCATCGGCCGGCGAAGACGCCACCGTGCGCCTGTGGGATGCGGCGACGCGCGCGCCGCTGGCCGTCCTGGCCGGACACGCCTCCTCGGTGCGTACCGTGCGCTTCGGTGTCGACGGCCAGTCGCTGTTCTCGGCGGGCCTCGACGGCCAGGTGTTGGTGTGGGACGTCGTCAAGCGGGCGCTGCACGCAAAGCGTGATGGCGGCATCGGTCCCCTGTTCGCACTGGCCGCCACGCGCCGGCACCTGGTGCTCGCTGGTGACGCCGGCGTGACGCAGGTCCGCGATGCGGCAGGGCAGCACGAGGCTGTGCAGCTGTTCGGCTTCGCCGGCGGCGACTGGGTTTCGATCACCCGCGACGGCTTCTTCGACGGTTCGCCCAGCGGCTTCCAGCACATCAACGTGCGCATCGGCGCCGAGGTGCATGGCCTGGACCAGTTCGCCGAGAGCTTCTTCCGACCCGAACGCGTCCGCACGGCGCTCGCATCGCCGCCGGTGCTCGAACCGCCAGGGGCAACGGCGGAACACGAGCGGCTGGCGAAGCTCGAGCGCGAACGAGCCGATGCGGTGCGGCGCGAGGGCGAGCGCCTGGCCCGGATCGAACAGGAACGGCAGGCCGCCGAGCGAGAGCGCGTGCGGCGCGAGCAGGAGCGCGCGGATCAGGAGCGCATGGCGAAACTCGAGCGCGAACGGGCCGAGGCCGAGCGCCGGGAGAAGGAGGAATTGGCGCGCCTGGAGCGCGAGAACCGCGAGCAGGCCGAGCGCGAGCGCCAGCGCCTGGAGCAGGAACGCGTGGCGCGGCTCGAACGCGAGCGCCAGCAGCAGGCGGAACTCGAACGGCAGCGCGTCGAACGCGAGCGGCTGGCGCAGGCGGAGCGTGAGCGCGCCGAAGCCGAGCGCCGCGAGCGCGAGCGCCTGGCCGCCGCCGAGCAGGCGCGCCCGCAGCGCCAGCAGCGCATCACCGAGGTCCGGCCGGCGCCGCAGGTCGCCTTCGTCGAGCCGCCGACCACGGCGACGACGGATTCCGTCGATGTCCGCCTCGCCGTCACCGACCAGGGCGGCGGCGTCGGCGACGTGCGCCTCTACCTCAACGGCACCGCCGTGCTGATGAACGCGGCGCGCAACCTGCGCGTGGAGGAGACGCGCGCCGATGCCAGCATCCTGGCCTATCGGCTACGGCTGGTCAGCGGGCGCAACCAGATCCGTGCCGTCGCCTTCAACGCCGAGAACTCGATGCAGAGCAAGGAGGTGGTGCACGAGATCGACGGCCGCTTCGGCGCCGCGCGCCGGCCCTCGCTGCATGCCGTCATCGTCGGCATCGAGGAGTTCAAGAACCCGGCGCTGCGCCTGCGCTACAGCGCCGCCGACGCCAGACTGTTCGGCGACATCCTCGAGACCCGCGCCAAGCCGCTGTTCCAGAGCGTCAACGTCAAGCGGCTCGTCAAGCCGCAGGAAACGACGCGCGAAGCGCTCGTGAAGACGCTGACGGCGATGCAGAAGGAAGTGGGGCCAGAGGACCTGTTCGTGTTCTACGTCGCCAGCCACGGCACCGTCGATGACAACACCTATTTCCTGATCACCTCGAACGTCGGCTCGACGTCGACGGCGCGGCTGCGCAGCGACGCCGTCGACCAGAACCTGCTCAAGGAGCTGCTCGGCAACGTGCCGGCGACGAAGAAGCTGATCGTCATGGACACCTGCAACGCCGGCAAGCTGGGCGACGCCATGCAGGTCGCCTTCCTCACGCGCGGCCTCAGCGAGGATCGGGCGATCAAGATCCTTAGCCGCGCCGTCGGCGTCACCACGCTCTATGCCTCGACCGACGCCCAGGAAGCGCTCGAGGGCTACAACGGCCACGGCCTGTTCACCTGGGTTGTCGCCCAGGGGCTCGAGGGCAAGGCCGACGCGGACAGGGACGGCTTCATCAAGACGCTGGAGCTCGCCGACTACGTCGACTCCGAGGTGCCGGAAGTCGCCGAGAAGGCCTTCGGCCACAAGCAGTATCCGGTGGTTTCCCCCACGGGCATGGGCTTCCCGCTGACGCAGGTGAAATGAAGGAGACAAACGCATGACGATTCGTTGCCCCCGCCCATGGCTGCTCGCCGTCGCGTCGGCACTGCTGCTGGCCGGCTGCGCCGGCGCGCCGAAGCAGTATTCGGTCAAGGAGGTCTACGTCTGCGCTGCGGAGGATTGCAGCGTGGCGAGCCAGAAGTATTCGGCGGGGCGCCTGGCCTCGGCGATCCAGCAGTTGTTGAAGCTCAACGAGGGACAGGCGGCCGAGATCTGCGATTCCGACCCGAAGGAGCGCAATTGCGCCAGCGTCGGCCTGTGCCATTTCGTGCAGGGCGGGCCGTTCCCCGGGATGGGCTGCGCGCGCAGCATCGTCTTCAACGAGGCGGTGGCCGGCGACCAGGCGGGGCAGGTGGCGATCAAGGCCGACATGCTGCGGACCTTTCTCGGCATCCAGCTTGGCTGCGCGACGATGACGGGATCGATTTCGGTCCGCTCGGCCGACGAGATTTCGCTCGAGGTGGCGCCGCACTACTGCAACTGGGCCGGCATCGGCAACATGACAGCCACGTTCAACGTCGCCATCGAATCGGTCGACCTCGATCGCGGCCAGATGGGCGGCTACTGGCAGCACGCCGTCGCCGGTACCGGCGTGGGGTCGGGATCGGGCTACGCGGTCCTGCGCTTCAGGAAGGGCATGCCGCCCGGCGCCAACTGGATCGGCGAGCGCGAATAGCCGCTCAGGCCGGAAGCCGCAGTTCGAACGTCGTCACGCCGCCGGAGGAGCGCACCAGCGCATCGCCGCCGTGCGCGCGGGCGATGGAGCGCGTGATGGCGAGGCCGAGGCCGGCGCCTTCGCCGGTGCGCTGGCGTGCGGGCGCGACGCGGTAGAAGCGGTCGAACAGCCGCGGCAGGTGTTCGGCGGGGATGTCCTCGCCGGTGTTCTCCACCGTCAGCGTCACCAGCGCCGGATTCGCGTCGCGCAGGCGCACCTCGATGCAGCCGCCGTGCGGCGTGTGGCGGACGGCATTCGACAGCAGGTTGCTGATCGCGCGGCGCAGCATCAGGCGGTCGCCGGAGACGGTGCCGTTGCCCGAGCAGCCCAGATGCAGGCCCTTCTCGTCGGCGAGCGCCTCGTAGAACTCGAACAGGCCGCGCACTTCGTCGGCGAGGTCCACGCATTCGCGATGCGGGACGATCAAATGATTGTCCGACTTCGCCAGGAACAGCATGTCGGCGATCATGCGCGACAGGCGCTCGAACTCCTCGGCGTTCGACGCCAGCACCTCGCGGTATTCGTCGGCCGTGCGCGCCTTCGACAGCGTCACCTGTGTTTGCGTCAGCAGGTTGCTGACGGGCGTGCGCAGTTCGTGGGCAAGGTCCGACGAAAAGTCCGACAGGCGCCGGAACGATGCCTCGAGGCGCGCCAGCATGTCGTTGAGGGTCTCGGCGACCTCCGCCAGTTCGGGCGGAATCGAGGCGGCCTCGAGGCGCTCGTGCAGGCGGTCGGCCGTGATCGCGGCCGCGGCGTCGCGCATCCGGCTCAGCGGCGCCAGGCCGCGGCGCGCGGCGAACCAGCCGAGCAGGCCCGTCAGCAGCGCGGCGCCGCCGACGACCGCCCACAGCGCGACGTGGAACGAGCGCATGAAGTGCTCGTGGTGCGCGATGTCGGTCGCCAGGGCGACGACCATGGTCGGCGCCTCGGCAATGCCCGTGCGCGCGCCTGCCGAGATGCCGCGGTAGCTGCGACCGTCCTCGGTCCAGACCAGCGGTCCGCGGCGCTCCGCGGTCTTCGGATCCAGCAGCGCGGCCGGGAACGCAACTTCGCCGGTCGCGGCGACTCGCGCGCCGTCGGGGGCGAGCACGGCGATGTCGAGGTCGTGGTGGCCGATCAGCGCATCCTCGAGCCGTGCCGGCAGGACGGCGATGTCGCGGCGCGTGCGCGCGTCGGCGAGGATGTGCTCGACGAAGGCCAGCTTGCCGTCCAGCACCTCGAGGTCGAGTTCCTCGAAATGGCGCTCGACCAGCCGGTCGACGACCAGACCCAGCAGCAGCAGGACGGCGCTCGACACCGTCGCGAACAACAACGTCAGGCGGAAGGTGATCGAGCGGTGGCGGTTCAAGCGGGTGCCTCGAGCACGTAGCCCATGCCGCGCACCGTCTGGATCAGCTTCGGCTCGAAGCCGTCGTCGACCTTGGCGCGCAGGCGGCGGATCGCGACCTCGATGACGTTGGTGTCGCTGTCGAAATTCATGTCCCAGACTTGCGAGGCGATCAGCGACCGCGGCAGCACTTCGCCCTGGCGCCGCAGCAGCAGTTCGAGCAGCGCGAATTCCTTGGACGTCAGTTCGATGCGCCTGCCGGCGCGCACGACACGGCGGCGGATGAGGTCGAGTTCCAGGTCGGCGGCGCGCAGGGATTCCGACTCCTTCGGCTTGCCGCCGCGGCGCAGCAGCGTGCGCACGCGCGCCAGCAGTTCGGCGAAGGCGAAGGGTTTGACGAGGTAGTCGTCGGCGCCGAGTTCGAGGCCCTTGACGCGGTCATCGACTTCGTCGCGCGCGGTCAGGAACAGCACCGGCATGTCCTTGCCTGCCTTGCGGATGCCGGCGAGCACCTGCCAGCCGTCGATGCCTGGCAGCATGACGTCGAGCACTGCAAGGTCATAGGCTTCGGTCAGCGCGAGGTGGAGGCCGTCATGGCCGTCGCGCGCGAGGTCGACGACAAAGCCGGCTTCGCTCAAGCCCTGCCTGAGGTAGTCGCCGGTCTTGGCTTCGTCTTCGACGACGAGGATTTTCATGGAACCGCTCCGCTGCGTATTCGATGCGCGATTGTGCCGGCCCGCGCCGACGCTTCGCGAAGATTACGAGAATGTAATCGATGCGTCAGGCCTTTGTCGGCCGCAGCGCGGATGATCTAAACAACAGCAGAAGGCAATGGGAACAGATGAGACGGATATTGATCGGCGCACTCGGTGCCGTGTTCGCGGGAATGGCGGCTGCGCTCGTCGTGGCGTACCAGGGCTGGATCAACGTCGCAGCCGACGCGCCGCACGGCCAGGCCGTGGGCGCGATCATCGAATTCGCCCGCGAGCGCTCCATCGCGCGCCGGATCGGCGGCATCGTGCCGCCGCCCGACCTCGACAGCCCGGAGCGGATGCGGCGCGGCGCGGGGAACTACGAGGCGATGTGTGCGGAATGCCATCTGGCCCCCGGCGTCGGCAATTCCGAGCTCCGGCGCGGGCTCTACCCGGCGCCGCCGAAGCTGGCGGAAGCCGGTCGCGTCGCACTGCCGCGCCCGGAAGAAAATGCGCGGCGCTTCTGGATCATCAAGCACGGCATCAAGGCTTCCGGAATGCCGGCCTGGGGTGCGGGCGGCATGAGCGACGAGGACATCTGGGACCTGACCGCCTTCATTGCCGCGCTGCCCGGCATGTCGCCGGCGCAATACCGCCGCGAGGTCGCGGCCAGCGGCGGCCACAGCCACGGCGGCCAGCCGGCCGAGCCGGAGGGCACGCCCTCGGGCGGCGCTGCCGAGGCGCCCGCGCACGACCACAGCACCCATGCCCATTGAAATCCGGATTACGAAACTGTAATCCTGCCGTCAGGCTGCCGTCGGCTTCCGATTCCCATACTGGCCGCCATCTTCAAGCGCAGCCAAGGACGCCCTCATGAAACTCAAAGTGCTTGCTCTCATCGCTGGATTCGCCGCATCGGGCATTGCCGCGGCGGCGGAAGTCGTCGAGGTGTACAAGAGTCCCTACTGCGGTTGTTGCACGCACTGGGTCGAATACATGAAGCGCAACGGCTTCGAGCTGCGGGTGACCGACGTCGATAACATCGACGCGGCGCGCCAGCGCCTCGGCATGCCGCAGAAGTACGGCGCCTGCCATAGCGCGAAGGTCGGCGGCTATCTCGTCGAGGGGCACGTGCCGGCCGAGGACGTGCGCAAGCTGCTGGCGCAGAAGCCGAAGGCGCTCGGCATCGCCGTCCCCGCCATGCCGCCCGGTTCGCCCGGCATGCCGAGCGACAGGCCGGTTCGCTACGACACGCTGCTGGTCCAGCACGACGGCGGCAGCAAGGTTTTTTCACGTCACTGATCGAGGAATGGACATGAAACTGATTGCATCTCTCCTGGCCGGCGCGGCGTTCGCGATTCCGGCATTCGCCGCCGACCATTCCGGACACCAGCACCATGCCATGCCCGCGTCCGCCAAGGCGGCGGAAGTCATCTGGGCCGACGGTACGGTCAAGAAGGTCGACAAGAAGAGCGGTCTCGTGACCATCGCCCACGGCCCGTTGGAAAACCTCGGCATGTCGGCGATGACAATGGCGTTCGGCGTCAAGGATCCGGCGTGGCTCGGCAAGATTAAAGCCGGCGAGAGAATCCGCTTCGTCGTCGACTATGTCGACGGGGCGATGGTCGTCACGCGCTACGAGCCGGCGCGCTGAGACCATGAGACGCCCGCGACTCCGGCTGGCGGCGCTTGCCCTCGCCGCGGGCTTCGCGCTGCCGGCGTTCGCCGCCGAGCCGGCGAAGCTCCCGGGCGCCAGCGTCGACGAACTGCTGGCCTACGCCCGCGAACGCAACCCGGAATTCGCCGCCATGCGTGCCGAGGCGGAGGCCGCCGGCGAGCGCATCCAGCCGGCGGCCTCCGCC
>Ga0075012_10006472_pt1 | contig 10629 bp, 11 predicted proteins | sample All_14_2_FD_71474 | JGI IMG/M metagenome (GOLD analysis project Ga0075012, IMG submission 71474) | Freshwater microbial communities in response to fracking from Pennsylvania, USA - Allegheny Zone_MetaG_DW_15 | ecosystem: Environmental > Aquatic > Deep subsurface > Groundwater > Drilled... | reverse complement strand
TCTGCGCTTCGTTTTTTAGGTTGAAAATAATTCCAGCCATAAGCAGGACAAGAATGACCATGCCCAGGAACATTGAAAAGTAACCCAAACATCCAATTATTTTTTTCATGTTATGCGCCTGGAATGGACTTGATGATCCGCAATATATATCCAGCCAAGGTCAACGTTCCCAATGCCATCTTGACACCTATTGCAATTAGTATCACGGTAGCAGCTGGGGCTAGGTTTAGATTTCCACGTATCAAAACGTTGACAATTCTGAAAACGATTTTCACGCCGTTCATGATTGCATTTATGAATGTGTTCATGGATGAGTCATGTGCTGGTAATTTGTCTAAGATTAGAATATTCAAGATATTGGTTGCACCTTCTAACAGATACTCCCAAAATGATGGGCCGCCACCATTTCCAACAAGGACATGAGTTCCTATAGTTCCATTTTCAGGACTGGCACTGATGTTCCCATAGTGATACAAGAAGCCTAATGGTTTTACTTTTGTATTCCCACAGGTCCACGTTGCTAATGGGGATATAAATGCTCCTGTCAGTGGGTTGAAATTACCTTTCAAAATACAACCCTCCGCTTGAAATTTATAGTCTGAGCTCAGGATAAATCCCCAATGCAATTCCCATTGGCTATTTGTCTGCACTACAGAAGCACACGGATCTACAAAAGATCCATGCCGTAATGTGCCTAGTTTTTCACCAGGGCTGAATGTCTCGCCTATCTGTAGGTTTTCATTCGACAATAAATTTGCATAGAGAAAATCATCAGCCCCTGTTATCCGGAACGCTATTGCCCCGCCAAAATCGCACATATAAGACACAGTTCCACCAGCACTAGCATAAACTGCATCACTGGCTGCGCCTGATCCCATTTCTGAGCCGCTCTTTAGATCTACAGCATAGCCAACATTCCAACCTAATTCTGCCATGTGCAAACCTGCAATTCCGTATTGCACTGCCTTAGCGGGCTGCCATGGAAACATTACATAAGCACCACCACCAGCTCCATACAATGGCGCTTCGATGGGCATGGCATTTTTGAAAATAGCGGATGCTTGTGGACGTTGAAAGGGATATGATATTGATCCATCTTCACCCACTAAAATTGTGTCCATCCACAGGACTTTATTTTCAACGGAAACATTTCCCTCTGTGTCAGTGGAAGTGGTGCCGGTCAAGCTCCACTCTTCTTCAGGTGAGTCTAGGTCTAACCCTGCAATTGAAACATATGTACCATTCCCGGTCGATTGGGTGTAGGTGACAGCATAGTAAACAGCCTCCGATGGTGGATCTTGTAACCATGTGTCAAGAGTGGCGCGCAGTTCAGATGAAATTGGGGAGTTGATCGAAACAATTTGCCCAGGCTCCGCCTGAGCGTTGACAGGCATTGCCGCAATAAGCAAGGCTGCAATGATAGACACAGCTATAAAAATTCGACCTTTCATAATTGACCGCCTGTAGTCAAGTGCTCGGGTGCGGGATTGTGAATCGGTAGCTCTCCCATTTTGATAAGTTGTAAGCGAAGCATTCGCCGCGCACAGATCGACTTTTGCAAACCTTCTCGCTCTGCAAGATTGAGCAGGGCAGACATTTCTTCTTCGCTCAGCTTGACACCTAAAAATTTGTTTCTCATGGTTTTTGTCTCCTTTTCTTTGAACGATAACTTTGGCAGTATAAAAAAACAGTTAAGAAAACTTAGATTGAGTTGTTCAACAGGTCTATCTATTTTTTGGCGTGCGGAATGCGGAAAGCGGCTTTTCCAGCCAGACATACCCACCCCAAAGCGAGAAAGGCGACGTATTACCCAAAACGCCCAGGACCGGTGGCTGAGCGATTACCCTGGGCGTTTTGGTAGATTAAGTGTGGAGGAGTGACGGCTATAGCGTCACGAGATTTTGTCATGCAGGGGGATTGCAGTTCGATCCCGCCGCAGTTCGTAAGCCCGCTGTTTGTGAGACGGCTTGCAGTACCGTTGGGTTAGGCTCTCGGTCGAGAAGTCGTTCCCACAATATGCACAAGCCCAGGTATAGACCCGCTTTACTTGTGCCCGTTGCCGTTCTTGCTGAATCCGGTCAGCGGTAAAGGGACGGGTTGCAATTCTGCCGCCTCCATTTCGTTCGGATCTTCCTCACAGGTGGGGCAGTAGCCGTCAGCATAAATCGATGATTGACATTTTGGGCATCTGGTGATCTTGCTCCCTGCAGTATCGCCAGAAGTATCGGGGCGAGCTGGGGGCGGGGTGCTTGTGCTGTATTGATCGTTGAGTCTGTGTCTCACCTGCACTACCAGCCGCTCTAATTCATCCTGTTTGAGTTCAGCTGCATACTTACTGCGGATCGTTGCCTCAGCCCGCACAGATGCAATTACAGGACGTGCCTTTTCAAGTGCTACCTCAAGGGCTTTGTTTGCCTCATTGGTCACGCTCTCATCAAGGGCTATTCGGTCAAGCTCTGCTTTCTTATCGGGGTCTGCCAATGTGTACAGTCGGTGAATGGATGCCAGCCCTACCAGCCAGACTACGAGCACCACAAGCGCACCCAAGATAACCCAGTAACGGATAGTCCAGGCAATGCCCAGCCAATTACCAGCGGGTTGATCGAGCAGGGTTTCCCCTCCAAATTCGAGCACGCCAGAGAGTGCGGCAAATACACCAATCACTGCCAGAGAACAAAAAAAGCCAATGGTTGCTAGTCTGACTTGTTCTTTACTTTTGGCTTTACCTGTGGCTTTCTCAAAGCCAAGGAGTGCTCCTTCTACAACCAGCACCGCGGCTATCTCTCGCACAAAGGCAAGGTTTACATCGGGGGTAACAATATCGACTATGTTCCATGTTGAAAACATCGTCACAACCAGCAGGCAGATTTTTACAAAATCTAGGAAGGTGAATTTAGCGTCAAACAAATTATCGTTATTCATGTTCATTGCTCCTCTTGCAATAGTTTTGGTTTACCCATCCCTGTAGTTCTCCGGCACGGACATAAATCCAATTGCCATGCGCGGGATCGGGGAGGATGGTCAATAAATCGCCATGCTTTAATGTGGCGATTACAGCTGCAGATGTACCAGGCGCGCTGCGTAAGTTCAAAGACTCAAAGGCTGTTACGGTGCATAAGGCTGTTTCAGGCGTTAGGGGTTGTGAGGGGTAATCGGTCGCGTAAGGGAGTTGAGTGCTTGCCCCATTTGCCAAGGTACACCCTAATAGCAGGGGAGCCACCAAAAGAATCAAGATGATCTTTTTCATGCGCCGCCCTCGTTGTAAAAAAATGTGATTATGATCTCCTTTCCTTTTGCTTTGAATTCCAAATCCTTGCTCCATTGACGGTTGGGGGGAGTGACCAATTCAATATTTTGTTTTGCCGGAATCATCTCGTACAGAACACGAGGACATGGCTCAATGTGGATAAAGACACGCTTTGATTCGACAAACGCCCGAATAGGTAAGGTAAGAGTAGTCATTGTGTGTCTCCTTGCTTGCTATAAATGGACCGGGCTACCAACGCGGCGAGCGCGTCCATGTGCATATTTGCGGATTGGATCGATTCGGGTGTGATATTCACCGCCGGAATCATCGTCACTTTCACCGATGCGGGATCTACCTTCCGCGCTCGTGTGACATTCAACTTTCGACCAGTGGATAATGATCTGCCCGTGATGTCCTTCCCATCCCACTCATAAACAAATGCGGCGGGGTCGGTGCCGAAGTGTTCATCAGCGAACAGGTAGGCAACCCTTTCTTTTTGCTGTTCGGTTAGATCTTCAAATGTTTTCTTCATCTTGCTGTCTCCAAGTGATAGAATGGAGCGGGATCTCGTTGTGTTGCGTCGATCCTGCTTTGCGAAGGCCCCGCGTCGAGAGATGCGGGGTTATTGCTTTCCGTGTCAGCTTTCGCCGTGCTAATCACACGGGTATTTGTGAACGGGTATTCAGTTGTAAAGGTTCTGATAATATGACGTTATAAGTAAACCCTAAAAAAGAAGCCCGATCAAGCGGGCTTACTTATAAAATGACATTATCAGTATAAGGCTAAAAAAAGCATTGGTCAAGTGCCAAAGCTTTTTTTAGTTCTTTCGTCTGGGGTCGTTTTTGCTCATACCCTTTGTTTTTTCAAGGTATTCTTTGACCGCTTTTTTAGGGATAAGGATTGACCGCCCAAGCCTGATACTTTCAAGTTTTTTCTTAAACACCATTTGTCTAATAGATGCCACAGTATAGCCAAGCACATTAGCAGCTTCGTCAGTGGTGTAGAAGTCTTTTATATCTGGCATGGTCGCGTTTCGGGTGAATAAATTCATAACGGGTTACTCCATTTCGATTTCTACCGAACGAGTAACCCGCCATTGGAACAGGTGGGCGCGCAGGGACTCGAACCCCGGACCCCTACTGTGTGATAGTAGTGCTCTAACCAACTGAGCTACGCACCCAACGGAGCGAGATTATAGCCGAGGCGGGCATCTTTGGCAAGCCTAATGTGCCAGGTCTTCTGGCTTGAAACAGGCTTCATAATCCGCGCCAATGATGACGCGATATTGCACTTTGTTGTTTGGGTCTGGCATGGATAGTACGTTGGCGGAGTAGGTTCCAAGCACGTTTAGGATAGTCTGACGTTGATTGGCATCTTGTGCTGTTGTGTAATCTACAATGACGGAACTGCCATAGTTTCGGTTATCTGCGGGAGTGGTGATGGTTTCATAGCCGGCGTAATTCAAGCGAGAAGCGGCGAGGGTTTCCATCGTGTCGAAGTATGAGCCGTTCTGCACTTCGACGGTAATGGTCTCGCGGGTGGATGCGTAGGTAGAGAGCGTCGTCGCATCGATGAGCATCGAGGTCAATGATTCTTGCGGTAAGAGGACTGCAGCGCCGCCGGGTGTCGTCCACGGTTGGACGTGAGGCGGGCGAATGTAGTAGCTGCGGATGTTGGCGTTGGTGAAGTTCACTGCATAGGGCGCGAGGCTGAGCATATCTCCAAGACTCATGTCGGTGATGACCGTGCTAGAGAAATCATTGTAGAGTTGTGGAATTTTGGTGAACGTGCCAGATTGCAAGGCTTTTTGGAAGATGGTGCGGATAACTTCCTGCTGGCGGCGTCCGCGGTCGAAATCGCTGGATTTAGAGCGGGATCGGGCATACCACAGGGCAAGGTCGCCATCCATGTGAACCTGACCGGGTCCGACTGTATAAAGCCACCAGTTGTTCTCGTCGTTTTCGTTTAGTTCGGGTGAGATTAAGCGCCAGTCGGTATAGGGACAGGCGATTGGGACGTCGATGCCGCCCAAGGTGTCTACAATGCGGCGGAAGCCGTCAAATTCGACCATGGCGGTGTGGTCGATGCGAATGCCAAAGTTTTGTAAGATGGTGTCTTTTAGGAGTCCCATTCCGCCGCCGGGGTAACTGCCTTCTCCGCTTTGATAGGCGGTGTTGATGCGCTGCATGCCAACGGTTGGAATGTAGAGCCAGGTATCACGCGGAATGGAGATCAAGGAAACCTGTCCCTCGCGATACCAGACTACTGCTATGAGAAGTGTGTCTGTGCGGTGTGATGTGCCAGTGGGTCTGCGGTCTGAGCCGATGAGCAGAAAGTTGATGGTCTCATTCTCTGTGGTGAGGGGAGGCAAAGGTGTGGGGTTGTTGACCAAAGCTTCGGCGGGAGGTGGAGCGGCTTGGGTGGGGAATAACTGCTCAATGGGGGCTGTCGCTGTCGGCGAGGCTTGAGGCGTGGCGGTCGGGAATAAGGTCTCCGTTGGGAGGATCAGTTGTGGCGCGGGGTTTGAGTCGCTTGCAAAAAGTAAGGGAAGGGTCGGTGTAGCCAGTGAGGGCTGAAATGGAGTAGGGGTCGGCGAGGCGTTTGGTGCTGATGTGATCAGTACAAAAGGTTGTGGGGCTTGCGTTGGGGCAGGTGTTCCGCAAGATGAAATTAGAACAGCCAAACAAGCGGTCAATGCGAAAAGGGAGGATGGTTTCATCTATGTTTTAAACTGGTGGGATGTGAAGCCGCGTTAAGGCGTTGCTGATGGAATGGCTGTGGGGCTGGCGGTTTGAGTTTGAACCGGTGTGAGGGTTGGCGCAGTTGTTGCGGTGGGCGGCACAGGGGTTTGCGTTGGAATGAATGTTGCGGTGAAAGGCAAGACTGTTTGTGTGAATGGTTCAGTCAAATAGGGCGCGGCAGTGTAGGTGATACCGGGCAGCGGTGTGAAGGTGGGCGTACGGGTTGGAACGTTGGGCACGTACAGAACTTCACCTGAGTAGATGATGTCGCTGACGCGGCAGTTCACCTGTTTGATGAGATTTGCACTTGTGCCATATCTTGAAGCGATGTTGAAGAATGTATCTCCCGGTCTGACGGTGTAATTTCTGATCCAACCTGCTGCGCCTTGAATACAAGCCCTTACGGTGCTGGTGGGAACTCCACCCGGCACATACAAAAGTGTTCCAGGGATCAGGCTGTCGGTGAAAAGGCAATTGCGGCTTTTGAGAATATCTTTGTTGGTGCCATATCGAACGGCGAGGCTATCCAGCGTATCACCAGTTTGGACGACAGCCGCAACCCAACCTGCAGGCGGCTGGCATGACGTGGGCGGAATGATCGTATTGGTTGGGGTGGGCGTATTCACTGCCACGAGTGAAGTGGAGGTGGGAGGAATCGTATTCGTTGCCGTGACCGGGATCGGCGAGAAGATCAACGTTGGTGTAGGGGAAGGCGCTTCTTCAGGAACAAAGCCAACAAGAGAAATAGATAACGCACCAAGCGTCAGCCCGATGGAGAGTATTGCCGCCACCAGCGCGTTCCCAAAATCGCGCATTCCTCCCATTGCTTATTTCCTTTTTGACTTGTCGGCAAGTTTATCGCCAGATATAGGCAGAAGCACGCTGAACGTAGAACCTTGCCCAACTTTGCTTTCAACCCAAATACGTCCATGCTGCGCTTCGGTGAGAGTCTTGGCGATGGAAAGCCCAACGCCGGTATCGCCGACGCCTTGAATGAGGACATTATCTGCTCGGTAAAGGCGGGTAAAGACGCGTGGAATATCTTCGGATGCGATCCCGCCGCCTTGATCTGTAACTTGGATCAAGATGTATTCGACACTGTCTTCGCTCTGGGTCTGGACCTTGAGCCGGATCGTCCCTTCGAAGGGAGTCGCCGCTCCGGCATTTTGCAACAAATGAATGAGGATCTGTTGCAGTGCCTCGCGGTCTGCATGAATGGACGAGAGCGACTTCGGTACTTCGAGATGGATCGAAATATTCTTCTCTCGGATCTGCGAACTTGTGTACGACATGGAGTTGTCGATGATCAAATTCAGGTCTACGGCTTCGGGGTTGAGCGAGTTCAGGTCGGTTGCCAGCGTGGTGATCTGGATCATGTCGTCTGTCAGAGAACGGATGCGTTCTGTGGAGACCTTGATACGGTCTACGAACTTGCGCTGCAGCGCGCCAAGAATGCCAACGGATTCACCGAGAAGCAGGTCTGTATAGCCGACAATGGAAGAAAGCGGTTGGCGCAATTCTTGCGAAATAGACGCAAGCACTTCCGCTTGTTCTGTGCTCTTGGTGGCGATTTTGCCTTTTTCCAGTTCAAGCAATTTGATATTGGCTTCTGCGAGTTGATTTTGCAGGATTGCCACTTCTTGCAAAGTTTGCTTGAGTTCTTTCTCCGCTTGAGCAGAGGGGAGATTCTTGCCAGCGCGCAACTCCGCGTTCTCGCGCTGCAATTGTTCGATAATGTTCTGCGATTCTTCCTGCGCGGCTCTCAGCGAAGCCACATCGGTGGATTTGTTTCTTTCCGCTTCAGCACGTGCCGTTTCCAATTGACCGGTCAAATTCTTGAGGCGTTCTTCCAGATCTGCCACTTGGGCGCGAGCCATATCGCTTTGGGCTTCAAGTTTGTTGATCTTCTGGTTGCGTTGAATGATCGGCACCAGGGAAGAAGCAATATTTGCCAAAAATGCCTGATCTTCCGCACTCCAGGTTCTGTCGGAATATGGCGAGAGCAGGAGAATACCGCCGAGGGTTTCTTTTTCTGGCGTGAGGATCGGCACATACAGCAAGTGACCGGGGTTGGTAAGACCGAGAATATCGCCCAAACCTTTGATGTCGGCTGAAGTGCTGCTGGCAGGCAAACGCAAAGGACGTCCACGTTGGATGGAGTTCGCCAGCATGGGAATGGCATTCTTCGAGAGCGAGCCACCTTCGAGGCTGTCTTCGCGGATCAAGTCGTATCCGCCCGCAATGACCATTTGGTTGTTATTGTCGGTCAGGTAGATCATGAAGCACAAGTCGGCGAGCATTGTTTGCGCAATGGCGCGGGTGATCGCCTGACTCATCTTCGTGGAATTATTTTCGGCTGCCACTGCCAACAAAGCGTGGAAGGTCTTCGGGTCGGTGCTGTACCGTCTGCGTTCGGGGCGACCCGTTGTGTCTGGTCTCAAGATCGTTGGTTTGGCGGGAATGGACGGTTCAACCACGGTCACGGTTGCGAAGCGTTGCGGTAAGGTCAACAAGATCGGGAATGCCGCCATATACGCCAAGCGGACAATGCCTGAGAAGTCGCCTTCCAGCCCGATCAACAATTGACCAGCATGCCCTAGAAAACCGAGGAACAATAAAAGAATGCCGTACCACATCCCATCTGGCTTGCGGATGAAGATAACAGCCATTCCGAAAAGCGTAATTAAAAGAGAACCAACCTGCCAGACGAAATCGTCCATGGTCAGGTTGTAACTTACGGTCGCAGCTGCCGGGTTTGCCATTTGTTGTTGCCAGGAGATCAGGCTCAACCCTAACGCCGTCACAATGAACATGCTCAATAATGTGGCTGCCGCATCTGCCCGTCGGTTTGGCTCTGGGAAGGCATATAGCCAGGTGATCCAGATAATGCCGAAGGCTAAGAACGCGCGGTCCATGGGCGGTAAGACCGCTTTCGGGTCCACCAATTCCTGCCAGCCTAAGCCGCTAAAGAGGAACATGAATATCTGTGCGCCAAGTAAAATCCCCAATCCAATAAAAGCGCGTCGTGCCTGTGGGAATTCACTCGCCCGCCAATGATTAAATGCCGATTGCAACGCACTGGCGATCACAAATACCAGAACGATGTAATAGATCAAATCTCCAGGCGGAACGGTGAGTTGGGTTAATGCTAACTGTATAAAGTCGCTCATCCAGCCGTGATTATACTGCCAGTTAGTGATTATGGCGTAGAATTGAAACTATGCTGTCATCAAAGGCAAAGCCTTACATTATTGTTATCATTCTTATCATTTCCCTTCTGATTTCGGCGTTGATCGCAGGTTATTCCAACCTAAAGCGCGCAGAAGATGCCTCAACCCGTGGTGATTACCAACTCGCCGCGGAATTTTTTGAAAAAGCAGCAGGAATCTTGTTCTGGCGGGCAGACCTTTACGAACGGGCTGGGCTGGCTGCCATGCAAACAAGTCAGTATGAAGATGCCATTGGCTATTTCAAACAGAGCGCTCAACTTTCTGAAGAAGGTTGGGTTGGGTTCTGCACAGCTTACATTCAACTCGAAGACCTTCCTTCTGCCGTTTCTACATGTGGAGAAGGCTCACAAGTTTACAACTCTGCTCAGCTTTACGAACTGTTAGCTTTTATCCATCGCAGCCAGGGGGATTGGGAAGCAGAACGAACTGCCTTGCAAAACCAAACTCGTTTAGATTCAACGGATGCATTTGCCGCATATCGACTCGGCTTGCTGTTGACCTTGTACTCACCAGATGATGCCCTCCCCGAATTGACCCGCGCCTCGACTCTTAATCCCGAAGTTGATTCAGCGGTTCAAACTTTACGTGCCGCTCTGGCAGTCTCCAGCCAGCAAAGCGACCCGTCTATGCAGAGGGTGATCGTGGGGCAGGCGTTCGGCTTGGTGCAAGATTGGGCGTTGGCAAAAACAGCTTTTGAGCAAGCTGTTGAACTAGATGAGAATAATGCTGAGGCGTGGGCATGGCTCGGAGAGGCGAAGCAGCAAACAGGTCAAGAAGGAAGCGTAGAACTTGATCGGGCGTTGTCGCTGAACCGCAACTCCGTCAACGTGCGAGCCCTGCGCGGACTGTATTGGAGTCGTCAAGGAAAATACGAGCAGATGTTGGCAGAGTATTTACTGGCAGCTGGTATCGAGCCAGAAAATCCGCGTTGGCATGCGAACGTGGGCGAAGCCTATTCAAAGTTGGGAGACTTGGTTGCGGCGCTGACAGCGTATCAACGTGCCGTGGATCTCGCGCCAACCCAAGCCGACTATTGGCGTTTGCTGGCGATCTTTTGCGCCGAAAATAATGTCCGTTTGGAAGATGTAGGTTTGCCAGCCGCACAACAAGCCAATTCACTCGCGCCAAATGATCCTGCAACTTTGGATGCGTTGGGATATGTCTTTCTCTCTACTGGGCGTTATGCAAGTGCAGAAACTACTTTGTTGCAAGCCATTGATATTGATCCAGAGTTTTTCCCTGCTCATATTCATCTGGCAATGACCTATCTCGCGCAAGGCAATCAACCTGCGGCGTTCAACTCGCTGACCTATGTGCGCGATGCCGAAGGTGCGGGCGCGTATGCTGAAACCGCAAAGCAATTATTAGACAAATATTTTCAATGATAAAATCACGTTCATGAATCGATCTG
>Ga0075012_10006469_pt1 | contig 10631 bp, 10 predicted proteins | sample All_14_2_FD_71474 | JGI IMG/M metagenome (GOLD analysis project Ga0075012, IMG submission 71474) | Freshwater microbial communities in response to fracking from Pennsylvania, USA - Allegheny Zone_MetaG_DW_15 | ecosystem: Environmental > Aquatic > Deep subsurface > Groundwater > Drilled... | reverse complement strand
CTCTAATAACGCTCTTTCACTTGGTACAATACCCGCATAAACTTCATCAATGATTCGTGCTAGTTCTTTGATGTTTTTTGCCTTATTACGGTATAAACCAATGGAACGAATCAATTGTTCAATCTTTTCAATGGGGGCATCTTTTAAATCTTTAGGTGTCGGATAATCAAAGAAGAGACGTGGTGTCACTTTATTGACGCTGATATCCGTTGTTTGTGCAGATAAAACGACCGCAACTAAAAGCTCGAAGGTGTTTGCGAAATTGAGTTCAACTTTCGCGTGTGGAAACATGTCATTAAGCGTTTTTGATATAAGTTCAGCGCGCTTCATTTAATGTTTTTATAGATTTGGTCGAGTGCTTCTTCCAAATCAGCATCAATTTCAACCGGTTTTAATGCATTTTGATTGAGCATACGTTCTACAAGTTTCACACTCACGCGATCACCAGCATCTTTAATGCATGAAATGATTTGATCACTGGTAAATGATTTTTCTTCAAACCAACGACGAATGTTATCAAACTCATACGGTAAAAGTGGACGACCTAAGCCTTGTTCAAACCATGTGATGACGTTCGTAATCTCATTCTCGAGTTTAGTTCTTAGTGCATTCACTTCATCTTCTTTATATAAATCTTCAATTTTTTCTAAGGCTAAATCAAGGCTAAAGATTTCTCTTTCTTTGCCTTCTTTTTGTTCAAGTTTAATCGATACGAATCCTTTATCAATTAACGTTTCAACAGCGTTACCAATATCTTCATTACCTAAATCAACTCTTCTCGAAATGGAGGCTATCGTAAATGATTTTCTTTTTTTATAGATGGAAAAAAGGGCGATGAGTACAGACATTTCTGCCATCGTTAATCGAAGTCGTCTATATTCTTTGATGAGAATACGTTCGATCGAAAGATCAAATTCTTCATAAAGTCTCTTGATGATCATAGTTACCCTTCTTTAATGCATCTTTTGCTGCATTTTGCTCCGCTTCTTTTTTTGTTTTACCAATACCAACACCCAGTGTAATGATGTTATCTAATCTTACAGTTGCTTCAAATTCCTTATGATGCGATGGTCCTGTTTCTTTGGTGATATGATAACTAATGGATCTTTTGTCTCCCGCTTGAATGTATTCTTGGAGTGTTGATTTATAGTCTTTAATGTTCCATACCAAGTTTAAGTTAGGAACGATCACTTTTTCAAATGTTTTTTGTGCAAACTTAAATCCTAAATCAAGATAGATCGCACCAAATAGGGCTTCGAATGCATCAGCAATCATGGCATCATTCGCACCTTTGTTCATCTCACCGCGACCTAGTTTAATATAATCTTTTAATTTGATTGTTTCTGCGTATTTAACTAAAGCTTCTTCACAAACGGCTTGTGCTCTTCGCTTTGTCATTGTGCCTTCATCTGCTAAATCTTCACGATAAAGATAATCACTCATCATAATACCAATGACTGAATCACCTAAAAACTCAAGTTTTTCGTTTTTTTCTGTTTGATTCTCATTGGCGAAAGATGCATGTGTCAATGCAATTTCGTAAAGTGATTCATCCTTATAGGGAAGATTAAGCATGGTTAATAATGCTTTCATTCCTTAATCTCTTCCTTTTTTTCTAACGTTTCTTTAACGAGTGTAATCACATTGGCTTCAACCATTTCTTTTGCTTGACGAATGCCGTTAAAGAAACCATATTCTTTGGATGCACCTTGTGCTTTGATGACTACATTTTGGAATCCCATCAGTAACGCACCACCAATTTCAGATGCATCAAGTGACTTCTTATAACGTTTTAATGCACCACGCATAAAGAGTGCACCGATGGTTGCTAAAAATGAAGATTTAATTTCTCTTTTTAGAAGAGCTCCCATTCCTTTTGCAGTACCTTCCATGGTTTTCATCACGATGTTAGCGGTGAAACCATCGGATAATAAGACATCTGCATCCGTTGTTAAAATTTCTTTGGGTTCGATGTTTCCATAAAAATTGATGTCTGGACTTGCTTTAAGTAATGCAAATGTTTCTTTATCAAAATCGCGTCCTTTGCTATCTTCAGTTCCGATATTGATTAAAGCTACTTTAGGATCTTTATGTTTCATGACTTTTCCAGCCATGATGGATGCGTAAATCGCGAAATCAAGTAAGTGCTCTGGTTTAAAATCAACGTTTGCACCACTATCAAGTAAAATGCGTCCTTTGCCATCAATCGATGGAATAATAGGTGCAATCGCTACCCTTTTCATTTGTGGCATTTTACGAATGATAAAATGTCCACCAACAACTAATGCTTGTGTTGGTCCTGCAGATATAACTGCATCGGCTTTACCATCTTTAACATATTGCATCGCCATAAACATGGAATGCTCTTTATTGGTACGGTATTGATGAATGGGATCTTTTTCGCCCATAGGTAAAAAATGAGGTGTATGGACCACATGAAGGCGGTTATGTTGTTTTAAAAAAGGTGCCATCTTGGTTTCATCACCGAAGATTGTGATTTCAATGTTATCAAATTTTTCTAATGCCATCAACGTACCTTTGACAATCGGTTCTGGTGCGTAGTCGCCACCCATACCGTCTACTGCTAATCGAATCATATTCATCCCTACTTTCGTAATTATCATTATATCACACGAGCGGGGCTGGTGTGATGACCTTCACTAAATATTTAAATTGTGGATTGGTATAAAAATCAGGTCTTTGAAGCAATTCATTCACATTTTTTTGTGCTTCAAGTAAAATCGGATAGTCTTCAATAAGATTTAAAAATTTGAATTTAAAGTAGCCAGACTGCTCAACACCTAAAAAATCACCTGGACCTCTCATCTTTAAATCATATTCAGAAAGTTTAAATCCATCATCTGTTTGTGATAAGACATTTAATCTTTCGATATCTTCTTTTTCAGAAATGAGATAACAGGAAGATGCTAAATCACCTCGTCCCACACGCCCCCTCAGTTGATGGAGTTGTGATAAACCAAATCGTTCTGCATGAAAGATAGCGATATGGGTAGCTGTGGGTATGTCGATCCCCACTTCAACCATCGTTGTGGATAATAAAATAGATCCTGGTTGCATGATAAATGAAGTCATTGCTTCTTCTTGTTCAGTTGCATTTTTCTTCCCATGCAACGTAAAGATTGGCACATTAAACCTTTCCTTTAAGGTTTCATACATGGTTTCAATGTTATCTTTCACAATCTCGGAATCAATCGCAGGAACAACTACAAAACAATGTTCTTTTCGTGCTGTTGCACGACGCATTTGATCAAAAACAAGGTCAGATTTATCGCGTGTTAAATACACTGTTTCAACTTTTTTTCTATTTTTTGGTTTTTCTTTGATGAGTGATACATGCGATTCACCAAATGCAGCCATCGCTAACGTTCTTGGAATCGGTGTTGCTGTTAAATAAATCACATCTTTCGAATGTGCTTTTTGAATAAGTTCATCTCTAGTCTTTACCCCAAACTTATGCTGTTCATCAATAATGACTAAACCTAAATGATGAAACATCACATCCTCTTCAATTAAAGCATGCGTACCAATCACGAGATCGTATTCATGATTGAGGATTGCTTTTTTCATCGCTTCTTTATCTTTTGTTTTACCCGTTAATAAAGCGATTTTAATATCTTTTAAGTATGTGCTAAAAAACTGATAATGCTGATGTGCTAGTAATTCTGTAGGTGCCATAAATGAAACTTGTTCTTTTGCTGTGATGATGGCATACGCTGCTAACAAACATACAATCGTTTTACCAGATCCCACATCCCCTTGAATTAAACGATAGGATGTATGATCTTGTTTAAAGTCTCTAAAAATATCATTAACAGCTTGTTTTTGATCCTGTGTTAATTCATAAGGTAAAGTTTGAATTACATCTTTGACAGCGTGTATATCATAGTTTTTAGGTAATCTAGATATCTCTTTTTGTCTACGTCCTAAAAGTTTGAGTTGTAAAAAGAATGCTTCTTCATACTTCATTCGACGTTTAGCACGTTCAATATCTTTCATGTCTTGAGGTAAATGAAGTTTAAAAAGAGCTTCTTGTCTAGGGAGTAACTTATACCTTTCAACAAAGACTTTAGGGATATTTTCATAGATTGAAACAAGTTTCTCTTCTTGGATGGTTGATACGATATTCATAATCGTTTTATCGTATAATCCCTCAAAGCCATAGGTCGGTTTAATCTCAACTCTTTTTTCTGCTTTTATTAAAGAAGATGCATTGATTTGCTTACGATATAAATCATAGATCCCTTTCATTTGAATCACATCATTGATCTGTATTTGTTTGATTAAATAACTTTTTCCAAATGAAACCACATCAATCGTTTCATGTAGCACTTCAGCTTTAAACACGATACGCTCAACCTTGCCACCACGAATCAGTTTGGGTTCAGTTAAGATTTTACCAATCACGGTTAATGTATCCCTATGGTTTGCATCTGATAAACTGGTGATTGAAAAATCTTCATACCCTTTAGGAACATGTAAAAGAAGGTCGTAAGTTGACCATATGCCATTATTTCTAAAGATATGAAGTGTTGCAGGTCCAATTCCTTTTATTTGATCGAGCTTGATATCCATCTCATCACCTGTTTTTATTATACTTGAAAGAAAGTCTTTCAAAGGCAAAAAAAGGGAAAATCATTTCCCTTATTTTTGTTTTTTAAGTTTGAAAATACGCATTGCATTCATAACAGCTAAAATGGAAACACCCACATCAGCAAATATGGCTAGCCACATATTCGCATAACCAAACGCACCTAAAACTAAAACAATCATTTTAATACCGAGTGCCATAAAGACATTTTGTAAAACAATACGCATCGTTTTTCTCGCGATATGGTAAGCGATCAGTACGCGGTGTGGATCATCATTCATAATAACAACATCTGCAGCTTCAATGGCGATATCTGAACCGACACCACCCATCGCAATCCCTACATCAGCTTGCGTTAAGACAGGAGCGTCATTAATCCCATCACCAACGAATGCGACTTTTTCATGTTGTTTTAATTTTAAAACGACATCAACTTTATCTTCAGGTAAACAGTTGGCAACATAATCATCAATTCCTAATTTATAACATGCATCTTTCGCTTCAGATTCATAATCTCCTGTAACCATAGTAACTTTCAAGTGTTGTTTTAATAAACCTTGTGTAGCACGTTTAGCTTTAGGTTTCAGTTGATCTTTAATAACTAAGTAACCCATAAATTCGTTATTTGCTGCAACATAAACGATGGTACCCATTTGATGTGTCTTTAAGAACTTCACTTTTTGTTCTTCCATAAAACGTTCATTACCAATGAGTAAATGAATCCCTTTATAGTTTGCTCTGACACCTTTACCAGCAACTTCTCTTACCGATAAAACCATTTTATCGTTGGGCGTTTTACCGTAAGCTTCTAAAATGGATCTTGCGATTGGATGATTGGAGTGGTATTCAGCATGTGCTGCATATTCTAGAATAAGCTCTGGCTCACCCGATACAATTTGATCTAACTTAAAGCGTCCTTCACTTAAAGTTCCTGTTTTATCAAAGACAACATGCTTGACTTGAGCAAGCATTTCCAAATCACTACCACTTTTAAATAAGATACCTTTTCGTGATGCTGAACCAATACCAGCAAAAAAGGATAAAGGAATCGATAAAACCAGTGCGCACGGACAACTAATAACTAAGAAAATTAAGGCGCGTTCAATATAGATTAAAACCACATCACCATAACTAATACCTTGAAATATGGTGATAAATAAAGGAACAACAAAAGCGAGTAAAAGTGCTAATCCGACAACGATTGGTGTATAAAGACTTGCGAACTTCGTCATGAATTTTTCTGCATTCGCTTTTTTCATCGCGTTATTTTCAACAAAATCCATAATTTTCTTTACTGTTGAGTTTTCATAAGATTTCATGACCTGTATCGTGATTAGACCTGAAATATTTATGGAACCCGATAAAACTTCCTTACCTTCAAAAGCGTCTCTTGGCATGGATTCACCAGTAATTGAACTTGTATCAAGCCATGAACTGCCTTCAGTGATGATGCCATCAACAGGAACTTTTTCACCGGGTCTTACGACGATTAAATCACCAACTTCTAATTGTTCAGGTTCGATATCGATAATGCCCTCTTGTGTGAGTTGATGTGCAATGGTTGGTTTAAGTGAAATTAAAGATTGAATACTTTTTCTGGATTTAGATACAGATAAATCTTGAAGATATTCACCAATACGATAAAACAACATGACAGCAATACCTTCAATAAATTCACCAAGTCCAATCGCACCAAGTGTTGCAATTGTCATTAAAAAATGTTCATCAAAAAATCTACCTTTTTTGATATTTTGAAAAGCTCTGATTAAAACGGTATGACCAAAGATGAGATAACTAGTTAAGTAAATAGGAATAGCTACGACATCTAAGATTTGGCTATCAACAACATCTCTTAAAAGATATGCTAATCCAGCTAGAAGAAGTCCAAGTCCGTAGATCAGCCATTCTTTTTTTGTCAATTTAGTTTCTTTTTGCACCACCTGTTCATTGAGTTCGTGAACATGAACATCAGGCTCAACGGATTGTGCGATTTTTTCGATTGTTTTTGCATTGATATGTTTAATGGATCCAGAAATCTGAATTTTCTCACGGGCAAAATCAAGTTGAACATCCTCAACACCATCCATTTTTTTGACTTCATTTTCAATTTTTAATGCACAATTAGCACAGTCTATATCTTTGATTTGATATGTTTTTTTCATAGGTTTTCCTCCAAGATGTGATCAAGCGCCTGTCTAAAGAGTCTTTGGACATGTTCATCTGCGAGGCGATAAAAAACGGTTTTACCCTCTTTTCGACTCAGTACTAATCGACTTAATCTTAAAACTTTGAGTTGATGTGAAATGGCACTTTGTGTCATATTTAATACTACAGATATGTCACAGACACAAAGTTCTTGTTTTTCGAGTGCATAAAGTATTTTGATTCTGGTCGGATCAGATATGACTTTAAATAAGTCAGACAAAGAGATTAGTGCTTTATCTTCTAAAATATCTTTTTTAACTTCTTCAATTTTATCTGGATGGATGCATACAGCATCACAACGATCTTGTTTCATAATTCCTCCATATATGAACGATTGCTCATATGTTCATATATAGTATAAAACTTCTTTCAACAAAAAGCAAGAAAAAAAGACTTATCTATGATTGATAAGCCTTATTAATTAAATAGAGATCTGCAAGTACGATGGCTAATGCATTTTCTAATACGATACCTGCTCTGCGCGCAATCGCGACATCATGGCGACCACCAATATCTAAAGTTTCAATTTTTTCATGTCCAAAATGAAAGGTTTCTTGGGGCTTTGCGATAGAGGATGCAGGTTTAATCATGACACGAACGATAAGATCATTGCCATTCGAAATACCACCAGAAATACCACCACTATGATTGGTTTTTGTGGTGCCTTTTTCATCGATGATGACATCATTGAATTCGCTACCCCTTAAGTTGATTCCTCTAAAACCAACACCAATTTCAACACCTTTGACTGCAGGTATCGAGAACATCATTTTACCAATTTCTGCATCTAATTTACCAAAGAAAGGTTCACCAAGACCTACGGTCATATGGGTTGCTTTGATTTCAATAAGACCAGCAACCGAATCTTGTTCTTTTTGAATACCTAAGACATAGTTATCCAATTGATCCATATCTGTGCATTCACCCAGTTGAACAAGCTTTGATGAAATCTCAAAAGGAATGATCATTTTAGCAATCGCACCAGCAGCAACGATTGCTGCAGTGAGCCGCCCTGAAAAATGACCGCCACCCCGTGGATCTTGAAAACCATGGTATTTCTGATCCGCTACAAAATCGGCATGTCCTGGTCTTGGATGTGATTTTAAACGATCATAGTCTTGTGATCTCGTGTTTGTATTTTCAATCATTAAATGAAGGGGTGCACCCGTTGAAAAACCTTGATAAACACCACTCATGATTTTAACAACATCAGCTTCTTTACGTGGTGTCGTACCGATAGCTTTGGGTTGTCTTCTCTCCATATCTTTTTGAATAAGATCTTGATCAATCTTCATCCCTGAAGGCATACCGTCAATAATCACACCAAGTGCTTCACCGTGCGATTCGCCGTAAATTGATATATGAAATAATCTTCCGTAATGATTCATTGATAAATCACGTCCTTTAACTCTTGTAAAAGAGATGGTGTGACATCGATTTTTCGATCAAACCAAATCTCTTCACTTTTAACTGCTTGAATAATGAGCATCCATAAACCGTTATAGGCTTCTTTCGCATAAGACATTAATAATGTTTTTTGTGGTTGATAGATGAGATCTATGACCGTTTTTTGATCCACATAATGTTTGTTTAAAACAGATTCATTCACTTTCGGTGATGTCCCAATAGGCGTTGCATTCACGTAAATATCGACATCCTTAGGATTGATCATCTGATAGGTGATGACGTGTTTAAACAAAGGATCATTATCTGCAAGTTGTCTTGTAACAACCGTGATGTTTGCACCTAAATCAGATAAAACAATATACGCTGCTTTAGCTGCACCACCTGTTCCTAAAAGGTAAACATGTTTGTCTTTAACATCCACGTTATGTTTTGCGATTAAGCCTAAAAAACCATCATAATCGGTGTTATCACCAATGATTTTATCGCCTTTAACATAGAGTGTATTCACCGCTTTAATCCGTTTAGCTTTCGGAGTCAGTTCATCCACATATTTCATCACGACTTGTTTATAAGGAATCGTCACGTTATACCCTTGATATAAACCTTTTCTTAATAGTTTGATATATCGAGGAAGATCTTCTTCATCGATATCAATCAAATCATAGGTTATGGATAAACCTAATTTTTTAGCCATATATTGATGAATCAAAGGTGATTTACTATATGCAATATGCTTACCAAGTAAGCCATATTTTTCACTCATGATGTTGCCATTCCTTAGATAAATCAAACAAATGGGTTAAAAAACGTTTATACAATGGCCAAAGTGCATCATCGTTAAACGCGATTTCTCTTTTTTCTAGGAGGACTTGTTCTCTGGATGGATCAAAAACAGGAAGTCCCATTGTTTTTTTGACTTTACCAATGTTCTTTGAGACAACCATTCGTTTTTTAAAGAGTTCCATGATTTGATCATCAATGTCATCAATTTCTTTTCTTAGTTCATTTATATTCATCTATGACCCCTCCTAACGCTTGAAATACATCAAAAAATGTGGGATATGATTTAGATATTGCTTCTGCAGTAGAGATGCTGATAGGTTGATCAGCTAATTGACTTGCAACAGCAAGTGCCATGACAATGCGATGGTCTGAAAATCCATCTAAGGTGATACCACCTTTAAATGATTTGACACCGGTAATCCATGCTTCATCATCTTTAACTTCAACCAAAACGCCTAACCGAGTCAGTGCTTGTCTCATCGCTTCCATGCGATCAGACTCTTTAATTCTAAGTCTCGAAATACCTTTAAAATGGGTTGTTCCAATTGACCTTGCTGCTAAAACCATTAAAATGGGTCCTAAATCTGGAACATGTTCTAAATCAATCGTTGTTGCGTAAGTCTTTGATGGATAAACATGATAGGTCTCAGTCAATTCATCAAATGTAATCTTACCTTTCATTTTTTGAATGATTTCAACAATTTGTTGATCACCTTGTTTAGATGCCTGTGATAAACCTTTGATGTCAATGCCTTCACCACATAAACCGGCAACCATCCAAAAAGCAGCTTGTGAATAATCGCCTTCGACACGCTGATTGATACCTTGATATCTCTGGCGACCTTTGATTATAAACATATTTTCTTTCTCAATAATTTGAATACCGTATTTATTTAAAACATCCAATGTCATTTCAACGTAATCTTTTGAAGTCAAAGGTGTCGTCAAAATGATTTTAGAATCTTCTGTTGCAAGTGGTAGTGCAAAAAGTAAACCGGAAATGAATTGCGATGATACATCACCTCTCAGTTCAAAAGTTCCACCTTTGAGCGGTCCTTGAACCATCAAGGGTAGTTCCAGTTCACTTTGTTTTGCGAAAAGATAATCTTTTTTAAATAAAGATTCATATACATTTAATGGACGTTCTGGTAATCTACCATGTCCAGTAAACACAACTTTTTGGTCTTGCAACATAAAAATTGGAATTAAAAATCTTAATGTCGAACCGGATTCATGACAAAACACGGGTTGACCATCATACTTAAATCCATGTCCTTGAATCTGATTTCCAATAAATGTAACACCTAAATGAGATAAAGCATCTTTCGTTGCTTTTAAATCTACAGAATCAAGTACATTCCAAATCGTACTCACATCATGAGAAAGTCCAGCAGCAATCACATACCGATGGGATAAAGATTTCGAAGAGATGATATCCACGTGTCCTTTAAGTTTTCGTGGTTGAATCAAAACATTCATGAGAAATCCTCGATACGTAATACTTTAATTTTTGCAATTCCTGGTTTATCAACGATGACAAAATGTAGACCATCAGAGAGCATCTTCTTATCATTAAGAATTGCATCCTTATAATCTTCCATACGTAATAAAGGCTCTTTCACAAGAC
>Ga0075012_10006468_pt1 | contig 10631 bp, 10 predicted proteins | sample All_14_2_FD_71474 | JGI IMG/M metagenome (GOLD analysis project Ga0075012, IMG submission 71474) | Freshwater microbial communities in response to fracking from Pennsylvania, USA - Allegheny Zone_MetaG_DW_15 | ecosystem: Environmental > Aquatic > Deep subsurface > Groundwater > Drilled... | reverse complement strand
GATGAGGACTTATTCGGCATACCCACCCGATATGGAAAGTGCAGCGTCCACACGCAAGGCGATCGCGCCGCCCCGCCGCCGCTCCAGCTTCTGCAGCCATTCCGGCGTACGCTTGAGCATATCAATCACCGCCGCTGCGGCGACCAGCGTTACTGCACCGCCATTGCCATGCCGCTCCGCCCGGCGCAGCAGCGCAAGCGCCGCCGTCAGCGCCGGATCGGCGCGCACCGTCTCCATCACGCTCGGCCGCTCGCGCCGCCGGATGATCTGAATGAAACCAAAGCCGTTCACGGCCGTCCGCTCGAACGGCAGCGGCAGATATTTGTCCACCTGCGCGGCGGCTATGGCGCGTTCGTCCTTGTTGTTCATCGTCGGCAGGTCGATGCCGATCGATCCCGTCAGCCCCATGCGCCGGATCGCCTGCGCGGCCAGCTTCGCGCCCTTCGGCCCCAGCTGCGCTGGCGGCAGGCTGCCATCGACGTCGATCAACACCATGGCGGGGGTCGGGAAAATACGCAGCGCGGCGGCTTCCGTGCCGACCTCGCCACTCATCGCCTCCTCCAGCGCCTCGCTCCAGCCATGCGCTTCGAGGTGATCCTCCTCATGCGCCGGGCATGGCGTGACCTTCAGGCCCGTCGCGCGGATGCGCTGCAACAGGCTGGGGCCGGGATGCGGCTTCGTGCCCGGTACGGCGATCCGTCCCTTCGCCAGCTTGTCGCGTCCTTCCTCGCCGATCCGCTCGCGCAGGATATCGACGATCACGGCGCCGCCTTCGGCCACCTTGGGCGGCAGTGGCTCGACCAGCACTTCCTCGCCGCCGTCCAGCCGCACGATGCCGCGCTTCTTGGGGATAATCGTGCGGATCAACCGGCCCTGCGCCGCCGCGCCCGCCAGCGCGCGCGCGCCTTCGCGCTCTACATGCGCTTCCAGCAGGCGACCGCCCTCGACCAGCGCGGCCCGCGCCTCGCCGATCCCTTCCTCATAGAGCCACTCAGCCGGCAAGGGGATAGCCCGCCGCCAGCAGCAACGCCCGCGTCTCGTAAAGCGGCAGGCCGATCACGCCGGATGGACTGCCCTGCATCGTCCGTATCAAACCGGCCGCACTCCCCTGTATCGCATAGCCGCCCGCCTTGCCGCGCCATTCGCCGCCGGCCAGATAGGCTGCGACCTCATCGTCGTGCAGTCGCTTGAAGGTCACGATGCTGTCCGACAGCCGGTGGCGCGCCTGTCCCGTACCGTCCATCAATGTGACCGCCGTCAACACCCGATGGCGCCGACCGGAAAGCAGTTGCAGACAGTCACGCGCGGTCGCCTCATCTTCGGCCTTGGGCAATATGCGCCGCCCGACCGCGACCACCGTATCCCCCGACAGCACCAGCGCGCCGGGATGACGCGCAGCCACCGCCGCCGCCTTGTGCGCCGCCAGACGCACGGCATGCTGGCGCGGCAGTTCGCCCTTCAACGGGTTTTCATCGATATCCGCAGGGTCCACCGCATCGGGCGCGACGCCGATCTGCTTGAGGAGATCGAGGCGGCGCGGGGATGCGGACGCGAGGACGAGGCGCATCGGCGCGCCGTGCGTCACTTGAAGCGGTAGGTAATCCGACCCTTGGTCAGATCATAGGGGGTCAGTTCGACGAGCACCTCGTCGCCCACCAGCACGCGGATGCGGTTCTTGCGCATCTTGCCGGCGGTGTGGCCCAGTATCTCGTGGTCGTTCTCCAGCCGCACGCGGAACATCGCGTTGGGCAGCAGTTCCACCACGGACCCGCGCATCTCTAGCAGTTCTTCTTTCGCCATTATCGTCCTGAAAAACAAATTCGCGCCGCCCTGTAGCGACAAATGGTGCAAATGGAAAGCTGCACCGCGTCAGGCCGCCAAAGACGCTGCATCGGCGATCGCGGTGAATATCCTCTCCAACTGCCCATCGTCGGTGCAATAGGGCGGCATCACATAGATGGTGTTTCCCAAAGGCCGCAGCAATAGCCCGCGTTCCAGGAAAAAGGCGCGCAGTCTGGGCGCAAGATCGGAGAGATAACCGGCGTCCGGCGCACGCAGGTCGATGGCGGCAATCCCGCCCAGAACACGCGGATTTTCAAACCGATCGTCGGCTGCCAGCCGGTCGACATGCCCGCGCATCGCCGCCGACAAAGCGGCCACGCGCGCCAGCACATCCTCTTCGCGCCAGATCGCCAGGTTCGCAACCGCCGCCGCGCAGGCGATGGGGTTTGCCGTATAGCTGGAAGAGTGGAAGAACATGTCCGCCCGGTCGCGCGTGCGATGCGCATCGAATATCGCATCGGTCGAAAGCGTCACCGCCAGCGGCAGCGTTCCCCCGGTCAGCCCTTTCGACAGGCACATGATGTCCGGCGAGACGCCAGCCTGCGCGCAGGCGAACAAACTGCCTGTCCGCCCCCACCCGGTCATCACTTCGTCGGCGATCAGCAGCACGCCATGCGCGGCGCAAATCTCCGCCATGCTGCGCAGCACGGCAGGCGGGTAGAAGAGCATTCCGCCCGAACCCAGCACCAGCGGCTCCAGCAACAGCGCGGCGGGCGGCGCACCCTGCGCACAGGCTGCCTCCAGCGCATCGAGCGTGACCTGCTCCGTGCCCGCCGCCGGAAACGGCAGCGCCTCGACGTCGAAGAGCAGCGGTTCAAAGCCGGCACTGAACGTGCCACGCGCACCCACGGACATGCCGCCGACCGTGTCGCCATGATAGCCATGCTCCAGCACCAGCAGCCGATGGCGCGGCGCCTTGCGGCGATGCCAGTATCCCAGCGCCATCTTGATGCCGACCTCGACACTGGTCGATCCGCTGTCGGAAAAGAAGGCGCGGGTCAGCCCCTGCGGCGCGAGCGCGACGACCTGACGCGCCACCTCCTCCGCCGGCCCATGCGTATATCCTGCGAAGATGACCTGATCGAGTATGCTCGCCTGCGCGGCGATCGCCGCAGCGATGCGCGGATGGCAATGCCCGTGCGTCGTGACCCACCAGCTGGAAATGCCGTCGATCAGGGTCGACCCGTCCGCACAATGGAGCACTGCCCCCTCCGCGCGCGCGACCAGCGGAATAGCTTCCTCCAGCCCATGCTGCGTAAAGGGGTGCCAGACGGGTGAAGTCATAGCGCTGCCCTTATGCCGTCGATATCCACACCCTCCCGCATCGCGCGCGCAAGTCCGTTCGCGTCCAGCGGCTCCACGATACCCAGCCGCCCCAGCGACCGCACATCGCCCATCTGCGGCACAATCCGTTCATTCTCCGCATGCGGTTCACCAATGAACACGATGCCCAGCACGGGCACGCCGCGCGCCTTCAGCGCCTCGATGCTCAGCAGGCTGTGGTTGATGGTTCCCAGCCCCGTCCGCGCGCACAGGATGACCGGCGCCGCCCAGCGCGTGAAGATATCGGCGTACAGCAAATCCTCCGACAGCGGCACCAGCACGCCGCCCGCGCCTTCCACCACGAGCGGCCCGCTCACCGCAGGCAGGGTCAGCTTCTCCGGGTCGATCGTCACACCATCGATCCGCGCCGCCAGATGTGGAGACGCAGGCGTCGCCAGCCGATACGCTTCGGGCAGGATGCGATGCACGGGCAGGCCGGACAACGCCGCCACCGTCTGGCTGTCCCCCTCCGGCTCGACGCCCGCCTGCACGGGCTTCCAGTAATGCGCGTCCAGCACACCGGCCAGGCCGGCGGCGAATACGGTCTTGCCGATGCCGGTGTCGGTGCCGGTGACGATAACTGCGCGGGTCATGGCGAGGGCTATAGGCTCCGCCGCGTCCCGCGCAAGCAACGTCAGGCCGGGTTATGCTCCTTCAGAAACGCTTCCATGCGCTGCAGGAAGTCCAGCCGGTCTTCTTGACGCGAAAAGTGATGATCGCCCAGCGGCTGCTCGACATAGACATAATCCTTGCCCGCGACCTTTCCTGCCGCCTTCAGCTTCTCGACCATTTCCCGCGATTGCCCGACCAGCACGCGGCGGTCCTTCTTCCCATGCATGATCAGCGTCGGCGTTGAAAATTCCGCCGCGTGGAAGATGGGCGAAACGTCGCGGAAGTCTTCCGCACGCTCCTTCCAGTAATCGCTGGCCGCACCGCCGTTCAGGAAGCTGCGATCGTATCGCATGATCGCGCCCAGATCGGACACGCCCGCATAGGAAATCGCGCAACGGAACCGGCCACCATCCCGCTGCGCCCCGCGCAGTGCGGCGTAACCGCCATAGGATGCACCGACGATACAGACGCGCTTGGGATCAGCGACGCCCTGCTGCACGGCCCAGTCGACAGCGTCGTTGAGGTCATCCTGCATAGCAAGGCCCCACTGCCCCTCGCCCTTATTCAAGAATTCGGCGCCAAAGCCCGAAGAGCCCCGATAGTTCGGCTGGATCACGGCATAGCCGCGATTAACAAGGAACTGCACCCACCAGTCCCATTCTTCACGGTCGCGCGCGATCGGACCGCCATGCGGCATCAGGATGAGCGGCAGGTTCTTCGCATCGCGCCCTTCCGGCACCGTCAGGATCGCCGGAATATCGAGTCCGTCGCGCGCCTTGTAATGGATGGTGCGCATGGGCGCGAGGCTGGCCGCTCCGATGATCTCGTTCACTCTCGCCAGCAACCGCATCGCCCCATCGGCACGATTATAGTAATAATAGGCGCCGGGTCGGTCTGGTCCGCCGACATGCACCAGTAATTTCGACATGTCCCGGCTGCTCGAAATGATATTGGCGCGGCGCGCGCCCACCGCCTTGTCGATCTGCGCCTGCACCTGCGCCATATCCGCATCGAACCAATGCGTTCGGCTTCGGTCATCGGTGTAGCGTACGGCGGCAAGCGCCGTTCCCGTTGCATCCGTCAGGTAACTATCAAGATCATAGCCTGGAGCCTCGAAAATCTTCTTGCCCAGCTCCAGTGTGTTGAGATCGAATTCATAGAGTGCGTCATGGCCTTCATGACCATCGCTGGCGATCGCCTTCCCCGGCTCCGCCATGAATATGCGCGGCACGATCAGGGATTCATCCCGTCGGCGGTTCGCACGCGCGACGGTACGGAAAGAATCCTTGGCGCCCGCGCGGTATAACATCATCGATGTGCGCTGGCCGTCATTATATCCAACACCCAGCCGCACCGTGCCGGTGGCATCGGCATACCAGGACCGCACATAGCTCTGGGGCGGCACGACATTGCGCATGCGACCGGTCGAAACGTCGACTTCATCCACTTTTGGCCAGAATTCGACCGATTGATATATGGACGTCTGATAAGCCAACAGGATACGCGGCGTGCCATCTCGCGCCACCCAGATCACATCGTCCGCGTGCTGCGCCGCCGTATTCTTGGCCAGCATGTTCATCTTCGATCCGTCGGCCTTGATGCCGATCGAACGGGTCAGATAGAAGATTTGCCCCTGGATGACCTGCTCCGCGCCGATCCCGATCAGCAACCAGTCGTCATTGACCCAGGCCCACCAGTTGAGGTCATTCTCGCCAAGCGCGATGGTGCGCAGGCTATTCTCAACCCCCAGCGTATCGATAACCAACTGCTGCTTGCCGTTGATGGCGATTTTAGCGGCAATCTTCCGGCCGTCTGGGGATAGCTCAGGCCCTTCCATGAAGGGCAGGGCGGCGAACGCCTCGACCGGCCATATCTTGGGGCTGTCGGCGACGCCGGCCTCGGCGACATCACCAGCCGATGCCACATGCGAAAATAGGATCACAACACCCGCCACGGCGAGGCGCATCGCACGCAAACCTGTCCGCATTCATCCCCCGAAAGATAAGGCCCCCCGGCGCGTATAGCATGGAGGGCCTTTTCAAATTCTAACTGCACCGCCCAAACCGCAGGAACATCTACCCGCGCAGCGCCACCGCAATCGCATCGATCAGCCGCTCGAACGGCCCGCGCATCACAAATGCGACGATCAGCACCACCGCCGGCCAGCGCACAATATCCATTACCCTGATGGAAAACTGCTTCCAGCCGATATCCGTGGGTCCGTTCATGCTGCTTCCTCCCTGCGATCGCACGCAGGCATCATGCGCCAAACAATGGTTAATGAGAAGGCGTGGCAGATCCTAGAACGCCAGCCCGCCCTGCGCGTCCGGCTGATGCGACCGCCGCGTCTCGACGCGCGGCGCGCGGCGATTGGGGCTGACGAGCGGCGGCAGTTTCGGGCTGCGCCCCTGAAACAGTTCCGCCAGCGTGAAGATCTGCATCGCCGGAAAACGCCCGAACTCCGTTTGGAGCAGGCCATGGCTGTCGGCCTCCTGCTCCATGCCGCGTGTCGGCGCGGCGGCGCAGATGAACAGCCCGATCCTGTGCCCGTCGCGCTCCATCACGCGGCCAAGGTCGCGCACCATGGCGGGGTTCACATGAGCGCCTGCCTTCACGGAAATCACGCCGGTTTCCGTTTGCCCGCCCTGCCCGACATAATAGAAATAGCCATCGACACCCCTGTCGCCGCCCTTCCTGCCACCCATCCACGGATATCCGCCGATCCGCAGGCATATCCAGTTCTGGAAATCATGCGGCTTTTCTCCGGCCAGCCGCTGCGCCGAGGCAAGATCGCGCGGTGAACCGATCGTATCGAAACGCACCGCCTCTCCATACCCCTCGCGCAGGCGCTTTTCGATCAGGCCGATGGACAGATGCGTGATATCGATCCCGATCCAGCGACGGCCCAGCTTCTGCGCGGCGTCAACGGCTGTCCCACACCCGCAGAACGGATCGAGCACCACGTCGCCGGGGTTGGACGAGGCGGCAATGATGCGTTCGAGGAGGGCACGGGGTTTTTGGGTGGGATAGCCGAGGCGTTCCCTTGAGACAGGTGCAATGATCGGCATGTTCCAAACCGCATTCATCGCCACACCGTCCGATGTCGCGTCCGCTTCTATCGTGGGGTTCCGTCTGCCGTTCTCGTCAAAAGTGACTTTCTGGATTTTCCCCTTCCAGCGCTTCATTGAGCTGGCAGTCGGCGGCTCAAGCAACGTATGAAATGTCTGCTGGCCATCCCGTTTGCTGAAAAGGAAAATAACGTCGTGCATGCGCTGGAAACGCTTCGCCACCGTGGGCCAGCGCCGATAACTCCAAATGATCTCATTCTGAAAATTCTCACCGCCAAACACCGCATCCAGCACCAGCTTCAGATAGTGGCTCGCGGTCGGATCGCAGTGCAGGTACAGGCTGCCCGTCGGCTTCAGTACGCGGTGCAGTTCCTGCAGCCGCACCGCCATCATCGCCAGATAGGCCATCATGGCGTTCTCGCCGATCGCCGTGCGCATCGCCTGCATCAGGACGTGCAGCGCATGGTTGCCGCTCTCGGTGATATCCATCAGCGCGGCCGACGCCGCCGGCCCCCAGCTCCAGGTATCGTCGAACGCTTCTATGCTGGCGTCCGCGCCATTGCCGTTCGGTGAGCGGAAAAGGATGTTATAGCTCGCGTTCGAATTGAACGGCGGGTCGAGGTAGATCAGGTCCACGCTCTCGCTGGCGACATGCTCGCGCAGCACATCCAGATTGTCGCCATAATAGAGGCGATTGATCGCCTCCGAATCCGCTGATGACATTGGCTCTGCCCCCACAGTGCGGAGCGCAGAAAATCCGATTATGGATCGACGGCCACGATCAGTTCTGTCCGAAACGGCGGATCGTTCGGCCCGAATGAAAAAGAGCGAGACAAAGCCGTGCCTTGTCCCGCTCCATTCCCGATCATTCTCCCTCTTACACCGCCGCGTGCGCGATTGCCGCCAACAGCAGCAGCGCCACGATATTGGTGATCTTGATCATCGGGTTGACCGCCGGGCCAGCCGTATCCTTGTAGGGATCGCCGACCGTATCACCCGTCACTGCGGCCTTGTGCGCTTCGCTGCCCTTGCCGCCATGATGGCCGTCCTCGATATATTTCTTGGCGTTATCCCACGCACCGCCGCCGCTGGTCATGGACAGCGCCACGAACAGGCCGGAGACGATCACGCCCAGCAGCAGCGCGCCCAGCGCCGCAAAGCCATTAGCGTTGCCCGCCACTGCCGCGATCACGAAATAGACGACGATCGGGGCCAGCACCGGCAACAGGCTGGGGATCACCATTTCCTTGATCGCCGCCTTCGTCACCAGATCGACGGTGCGGGCATAGTCGGGCTTCGACGTACCCGCCATGATGCCGCTATTGGTGGCGAACTGCTCGCGCACATCCTTTACCACATCGCCGGCTGCACGGCCCACCGCCGTCATGCCCATCGCGCCGAACAGATAGGGCAACAGCGCGCCGAGCAGCAGCCCGACGATGACATACGGGTTGGAGAGGCTGAAATCGACCGGCTCGGTCAGGCCGAGCGCCGTGTTGTAGAACTTCAGATCCTCCGTATAGGCGCCAAACAGCACCAGCGCGGCAAGCCCCGCCGATCCGATGGCATAGCCCTTCGTCACCGCCTTGGTCGTGTTGCCCACGGCGTCCAGCGCATCCGTCTTCACGCGCACGCTGTCTTCCATGCCCGCCATTTCGGCGATGCCGCCGGCGTTGTCGGTGACGGGGCCATAGGCGTCCAGCGCCACGACCATGCCCGCCAGCGCCAGCATCGCCGTCGCGGCGAAACCGATGCCGATCAGGCCCGCCAGTTGATAGGCGATGATGATGCCCACGCAGATGACGATCGTCGGCAGCGCCGTCGCCTCCAGGCTGATCGCCAGTCCCTGGATCACGTTGGTGCCATGTCCGGTCTCGGACGCCTTGGCGATCGAGCGGACGGGCCGGTATCCGGTGCCGGTATAATATTCGGTGATGACGACCAGCAGGCCGGTGACGCCGAGGCCCACCATCATCGACCAGAACAGGCTCATGCCGGTATAGCCACCCGTCCCGTCCAGGTCCGCGCCGAACACGGCATTCAGGTCGCCCAGCGTCCGCCACGTCACATAATAGAGCGCGGGAACGGACAGGATCGCCGTCGTCCAGAACCCCTTGTACAGCGCCCCCATGATCGACTGGCTGGAGCCCAGCCGCACCATATAGGTGCCGATGATCGACGTGATGATGCACACACCACCGATGATCAGCGGCAACGACATCAGCTGCATCAGCTCGACATTGTCCACGCCGGTCACCAGCAGCGCCACCAGCACCATCGTCGCGCCCACGGTCACGACATAGGTCTCGAACAGGTCCGCCGCCATGCCGGCGCAGTCGCCGACATTGTCGCCCACATTGTCCGCGATCACCGCCGGGTTGCGTGGATCATCCTCCGGGATGCCCGCCTCGACCTTGCCGACCAGATCCGCGCCCACGTCCGCCGCCTTGGTGAAGATACCGCCGCCCAGTCGCGCAAAGATGGAGATCAGCGACGCGCCGAACGCCAGCGCCACCAGCGAATCCACGACGATGCGGTCATCGGGGGCCAGCCCCGCCGGGCCGGTCAGATACCAGAAGAACACGCTGATCGCGAGCAGTGCCAGCCCGGCCACCAGCATGCCGGTGATCGCGCCTGCCCGGAACGCCACGGTCAGGCCGCTTTGCAGCGAGCTGCGCGCCGCCTCGGCCGTGCGCACATTGGCGCGCACCGATATGTTCATGCCGATGAAGCCCGCCGCGCCGGACAGGATCGCACCGATCAGGAAACCGATGGCCGATGTCAGGCTCAGGAAGAACAGGACGAGCAGCGCCACCACGACGCCGACGATGGCGATGGTGCGATATTGCCGCGTCAGATAGGCGCGCGCGCCCTCCTGCACCGCGGCGGCGATTTCCTGCATCTGCGCATTACCCGCAGGCGCGCTCAGCACCTGTCGACTGGTGATTATGCCATAGAGTACGGCCAGCACGCCGCACGCCATGGCGATGCCAATGACTGTCATGAATGTTCCTCTCCCCTGTTGTTTCTGTGATCGACGCCGCCCCCCAGGGATGTCGGCCGGCGAAGGAAGCGCATGAAAAAGGCAGCCGGGAATGACGCATCCGGCCGCGCGGGCAGTTCGGCAATCAGCGTCTCATGGGTCACGGGGCAATACTCCCGGCCGTTGCTGACAACTCTCCAAAGCCTGGAGCCTAAAGGCGGGACGCGCCGCGTCAACCCGGTTTGGGTATGGGACGAGTTGTGGCGCTCTGCTTCACGCATCCACCCCACCTCGTTCGTCCTGAGCTTGTCGAAGGACAGTCCTTTTCTTGAAGGAAATACGGGGCTTCGACAGGCTTAGCCCGAACGGGGAATTACCCGTGCTGATACCCCAACCGCTCCGGCAAAGGCACAGCGACCCCATCCAGCATCATCGAAAGCCCCTCGCCTTCGACACACCGCCCCACCGCGATCAGATCCACCGGCGGCGCCACGGCCTCCGGCAACGCAACCAGCAACGCATAATCATCGCCTGCCGTCGCCGCCGCGATCCGCGTATCGACGCTTCCGCCATTCAACGCGACCAGCTCGGCCGACAGCGGCACATGGTCGATGACCACGCCGACCCCGCTCGCCGCCGCCATCCGCCGCGCATCGATCAGCAGGCCATCGGAAACATCCATCATCGCATGCGCGACAGGCGCCAGCGCCCGCCCCTCCGCCAGCCGCGGCTTCGGCCGCCGATAGGCGTCGATCAGCGCAGCCGGTTCAGCGTCTCCAGCATTGAGCAACGCCAGCCCCGCC
>Ga0075012_10006467_pt1 | contig 10632 bp, 7 predicted proteins | sample All_14_2_FD_71474 | JGI IMG/M metagenome (GOLD analysis project Ga0075012, IMG submission 71474) | Freshwater microbial communities in response to fracking from Pennsylvania, USA - Allegheny Zone_MetaG_DW_15 | ecosystem: Environmental > Aquatic > Deep subsurface > Groundwater > Drilled... | reverse complement strand
GGTCAAAGCTGTTGGCCTGTTTGGCTAAACGTATGGAATTTTACGAGTATTTCGCTCTGATGTTTAGACGCGGATTTGTCGCCTTGGCTCTTTTTGTCGCAGTGCTTGCAAATAGCCCTGCTGCTGTCGCTATGGGCATGCCAAATGATGCCGCATGTAAAGGCGTTATCTCCGCTATAGAACTCGGTTCGCTCGATGAGCAGGATAACGAAGGGCTTTTGGAGAGTGATCTCCTTGAGCATGCTTGCAATTACTCTCATCAATTGGGACTCGGTGCGGCATCGGATTACCTTCTGGCTTCCGATGTGAAATCCATGCAGCGGTACTTTACCTGCCATTCCGCTTGGTCCGGTTCAGAACCTGCTCCCAATCCTGAGCCACCCTCTGCCTGAAATGAGATGCCTTAGCGAGTTGGCGTTAACGCCGACTTTTGCGTCGCACCCATTTTCAGGAAAAAACCATGTTACGTGCTATTCAGGCAGCGTGTCTGTCTGCTGTTCTATCTGTGCCGGTTGTCGCAAAAGCGGCGGACCTCATCACTGCTGATCATGCTATTGATCTGGCTATCAACGTTGACCCCGCCATCAAAGCAGCGGAGGCTGGCGCGGATGCGTCAACGGCGGGCTTAAGACAAGCTGGAAAGTTACCCAATCCGACACTCGGTATGGAGGTGGAAAACTTCGGCGGGAGTGGGTCGGTCGCTGGCCTGCGGAGTGCAGAATATACGCTGGCTTATGGTCAAACCGTCGAGTTGGGGGGAGATCGTGGTGCACGTAAGGCCATGGCGAACGGCAACGTCAAACTTGCGAATGCGCAACTCGTCGTACAGCGTCTCGATACCGCGAAGTCGGTGCGGGAAGCCTACATTATTGCCCTGTCAAACGAGGCAAAATTAGAGCTGGTCCGCGAGCGGGTCCTCTTTGCGCAACATATTGTCCGTGCAGTGAAGCAGCGTGCGAGCAAAGGGCGGGACTCCGCGATGGTTGTGCGTCAGGCACAGGTGAATGTCGCACAAGCCGAAGTGGACCTTGTGCAAGCTGAACGCAACTATCAACAATCCCGCATGCAACTTGCGTCCCTTTGGAATGGCGCGGATGACGGCTTTGTTTTGGACAAGTCGGCGTTTCGCGAGCCTGCCAATGATGAAGGCATCGTCCAAGCGGGAGCGGAGCAGAGCTTTCCCGATTTGGAATTATACGAAGCGCTTTCAATGCGGGCGAGCGCCGGGATCAAGCTTGAACAAGCGCGCGCGCTTCCCGATCCTGAGTTCAGTGGCGGGATCAGGCGCTTTGAAGGCACCGACGAAACGGCTTTCCTTGTTGGCGTTTCGATCCCGTTCCCTGTTCTCGATTCAAACCGGAACAATATAGATCGGGCGCAATCGGAACTCCTTCAGGCCGATCTCTCTAAAGTTTCCGCCCATCGCAAGCTCACTCAACAGCTGGCGGCTGTGACCGCTGATCGTGATAATGCGCGAATTGAGATTTCTACCCTCAGGGCAAACGTAATACCGCAAGCGGAAGAGGCGCTCAGTCTCGCCAAGAGCGGTTACGACCAAGGCGCATTCTCGTATCTGGAAGTAACAGATGCCTCACGCAATCTGAATGTCGTTCAAGAACGCTTGGTCGAGGCACTTCAGAGATATCACATCAGTGAGATTAGCATTGCCCGTCTGACGGGGCAGGGTGTGAGCGCGACTGCGGCGCCACGTCCGTAAGCCAACAAATATCTTGATGGCGGATCAACACGCTCGGTATTCGCCTTTTCACAAACAGATTTGATGCCGCAGCGCCATTCCGTGAGCGCAGCGCATTTCAGCAATATCCGGCAATAGGAGAAATAATATGACGAGACGAAATCTTACAGTGGTTGCTCTGGTGCTTTTGCTTATTGGCGGTGGCTATTGGTACTTCGCCGGAAGCGATGACCATGAGAGCGCAGATCACGCGCATACTGAGGCAGGTGGCGAAGATGAACACGGTGCAGAAGAAGCCGATTTTGAACGCGGACCGAACAACGGGCGCCTGCTCAAGAAAGACGACTTCTCTCTGGAGATTACAATTTTTGAAAGCGGAGTGCCGCCTCAATTTCGCGTCTTTGCCTATGTCGATAGCAAGCCAATCGATCCATCCACAGTGCAGCTTTCGATGGAGCTGATCCGGCTTGATGGAGAAGTGAACCCGTTCACGTTTGTTGCAAAAGACGGCGTGTTGGTGGGTGATGGAACGGTCGAAGAACCCCACTCGTTTGATGTCAAGGTGAAGGCTTTGCATGACGGACAGACGTATGAATGGGCGTATGATTCATACGAAGGTCGCACGACGATCAGTGCGGATGCCGCAGATAACTCCGGTCTGAAAGCAGAGCCGGTTGGCCCTGCGACAATACGCGAAACCATTGCCCTCACAGGGCGGGTCGCACTCAACCCAAACACGACCGCCGAACTCAAAGCGAGGTTCCCCGGCATTGTCCGTAAGGTGAATAAGGAACTCGGTGCGTTGGTCAATGCAGGCGATGTGCTTGCTACAATTGAAAGCAATGAGAGCTTACAAGTCTACGAATTGAAATCGCCTGTGTCCGGTGTCGTCTTGAGCCGCAATGCCAGCGTGGGTGAGGTCGCGGGCGATGAACCGCTCTTTACGGTTGCAAACCTCTTGGACGTTTGGGCGGAGTTTCATGTTTTCTCAAGAGATATGGACAAGGTGAAGGTTGGCCAGAAGGTCACAGTGCGCGGTGTCGAAGGAAAAGTCGAAACACTTGGCACAATCGCTTCGCTGCTGCCGATTACAGAAGCATCCAGTCAGACAGTGGTGGCACGCGTCATTGTCGACAATGCTCATGGGCATTGGCGCTCCGGCATGACTGTTCGCGGCGACGTAATTGTGAACGAGCGGGAAGTGCCGCTCGCTGTGAAGACGATTGGCCTGCAACGGTTTCGTGATTTTACGGTGGTGTTTGCGCAGGTCGGTGAGACTTACGAAGTGCGCATGTTGGAGTTGGGCGCAAATGACGGCCAATGGGCCGAGGTATTGAGCGGGATGAAGCCCGGCACGAACTACGTCAGTGAAAATAGCTTCCTGATCCGTGCCGATATCGAAAAATCCGGCGCAAGCCACGACCATTAAGGAGGGCGCCATTATGCTAGAACACCTCATACATTTCTCGATCCGCCAGAGATGGTTGGTTATGATCATCGTCGTCGCGCTCAGTGCCGTCGGTGTCTACAACTTCAATCAGCTGCCAATCGATGCTGTTCCCGACATCACCAACGTACAGGTGCAGGTCAATACCGAGGCACCGGGCTTCTCACCTCTGGAAGCCGAGCAGCGCGTGACCTATCCCATCGAAACCGCTATCGCTGGATTGCCGGGGCTGCACTACACGCGATCTTTATCCCGCTATGGGCTAAGTCAGGTCACCGTTGTGTTTCAGGACGGTACGGACATCTATTTTGCGCGGCAACTGATCGCTGAACGGTTGCAACAGGTGAAGAGCCAAATTCCTAGTAATCTTGAACCCACGATGGGGCCGATTGCGACGGGTCTTGGCGAAATTTTTATGTATACGGTTGAACCCGTTGAAGGTGCAAAAAAGCCCGACGGAAGCGACTGGTCGCCAACGGATCTGCGCGAGTTGCAGGATTGGGTTGTCAAACCTCAACTGCGTAACCTGAAAGGTGTGACCGAAGTCAACACAATCGGTGGCTTTGAAAAACAGTTTCATGTCACGCCCTATCCCGAAAAACTTCTGTCTTTCGGCCTGACGATTGCCGACGTAATGACGGCACTTGAAAGGAACAACGGCAATATAGGTGCGGGATATATTGAGAAAAATGGTGAGCAATATCTCATCCGTGTTCCGGGGCAGGTTCAATCCATTGGGGACATAAGCCGGATCATCGTCGCGCAGCGTGACGAGTTGACGATCCGTATTCTCGATGTGGCGGATGTCATTATGGGCGAAGAGCTGCGTACAGGTGCGGCCACTCAGAACGGCAAAGAAGTTGTGCTTGGCACAGTCTTCATGTTGCTTGGTGAGAATAGCCGCGAGGTTTCGCAGCGCGTGGCAAAGCAACTGGAAGAAATTAATCGCAGTCTTCCCGAAGGTGTCATTGCCAAAACGGTTTATGATCGGACAACACTCGTTGACCGCACGATTGCGACCGTCCAAAAAAATCTTTGGGAAGGCGCATTGCTGGTTGTTGTGATTTTGTTTCTGTTGTTGGGCAACATCCGCGCCGCACTGATTACGGCGGCTGTCATTCCGATCACCATGTTGATGACTATTAGCGGCATGGTGGCCAACAAAGTTTCCGGCAATTTGATGAGTCTCGGCGCTTTGGACTTTGGCCTGATCGTTGATGGTGCTGTGATCATTATCGAAAACTGTTTGCGGCGTTTCGGTATGGAGCAACACAAGCTCGGTCGGTTGCTGACCAAGGAAGAGCGTTTTTCTCTGGCGTCTCTCGCGACAGCCGAAGTGGTGAAGCCTAGTCTTTACGGCGTCATCATTATTACCGTTGTGTACATACCGATTTTTGCGCTGACGGGCGTGGAAGGAAAAATGTTCCAGCCGATGGCCTTCACAGTGGTCACGGCGCTCTTGGCCGCGTTGCTTTTGTCATTCACATTCGTTCCCGCTGCGGTCGCCCTTTTTGTCACCGGAAAAGTGGAAGAAAAAGAGAATTTCATACTTCGTAAGGCGCGGGAGTGGTATGAGCCAAACCTTCATTTTGCTTTGCGCAACAGCAAGAAAATGGCGCTGGGCGGATTGATTCTTGTGATCCTCAGTGGCATCGGTGCATCGCGTATGGGTGCGGAGTTTATTCCGAGCCTCGATGAAGGTGATATTGCGCTTCACGCGTTGCGGATACCCGGAACGAGTCTTACTCAAGCCGTGAAGATGCAAAAGGCGCTCGAAGAACGCATCAAGAAGTTTCCTGAAGTCAAAGAAGTCTTCGCCAAACTTGGTACAGCGGAAGTGGCGACTGACCCCATGCCGCCAAGTGTGGCGGATGCCTTTGTGATTTTGAAGGATCGCTCAGAATGGCCTGATCCAAGCAAGCCGAAGGTCACTTTGGTGAGTGAGATTGAAAAAGCCGTCAAAGAAATTCCGGGCAATAACTACGAGTTTACACAACCTATCCAAATGCGTTTCAACGAGTTGATATCCGGCGTGCGCAGCGACGTTGCTGTAAAGGTCTATGGCGATGATCTCGAAACGCTACTCGAATATGGTGAAAAGATTGAAGCGGTGATTGCCACAATTCCGGGTGCCGCCGACGTCAAGACAGAGCAAATCACGGGCTTGCCGGTGTTGAGTATCAAGCCTGATCGTGATGCGCTTGATCGCTACGGGATGAATGTTGCCGACGTACAGGAAGTTGTCGAAGTTGCGACCGGCGGCAAAGCCGTTGGTCAGATATTCGAAGGCGATCGACGTTTCGATCTTATCGTGAGATTGCCGGAGGTGTTGCGGAACGATTTGGAAGCGTTGAAGCGCCTTCCGATACCTGTGCCTGCGTTCGCGACTGATGACCCGCATCCGTTCGGCTATGTCCCACTATCGGAAGTGGCGAGTATCGAAATCGCTCCGGGACCAAACCAAATCAGCCGCGAGAACGGCAAGAGGCGGGTTGTTGTGACGGCCAACGTTCGCGAGCGTGATCTTGCTTCGTTTGTGTCGGAGTTGCAGATCTCGGTGCGTGACAAAGTTGAGCTACCTGCGGGTTACTGGGTCGAGTATGGCGGTACGTTCGAACAACTGATTTCCGCCAGCAAGCGATTGCAGATTGTTGTGCCAGTAGCGCTTCTGCTGATTTTCTTCCTGTTGTTCTCACTATTCAAATCCACACGAGACTCCCTGATCGTCTTTTCCGGCGTACCTCTCGCCCTTACTGGTGGTGTTCTGGCTTTGGCATTGCGAGACATTCCCCTGTCCATCTCAGCCGGTGTTGGTTTCATCGCGCTTTCCGGCGTGGCGGTGCTGAATGGTGTGGTCATGGTTTCCTTCATTCGCAAATTGCTGGATGAAGGGCTTGGGATCGACGAAGCTATCGTTGAGGGGGCGCTAACGCGGTTACGTCCGGTTCTGATGACGGCGCTTGTGGCAAGCTTAGGTTTTGTGCCAATGGCGCTCAATGTCGGCGCGGGTTCTGAAGTTCAGAGGCCGCTCGCGACGGTTGTTATCGGTGGCGTCATCTCTTCAACGATATTGACGCTCTTGGTCTTGCCAGCTCTCTACCGCCTCTTCCATCGTGAAGAGCAGGATTTCAAGGAGTGAATTTGAGCGGGTGGATCAAATTGTTCCCAAAACCAAACCGCGCGTTCCTTCGGACGTCACTTCCAATTTTGTGACTGTCCAAGCAAGTTTTTTCTCCGTTACGAAAAGGGCCCATTCATTCGGAGCTACAATTGCAAATATACAAAATGCTTCAATTTGCTTTGCAACATTGCTCCATGTGTGTCGATCAGTAAACGAAGGAGCAGCCTTGCCCGATGGATGTGTATGCCATTCTCCAACATAGGTCTTGGTTTGACCAGATGACTGCCATGCTCGCTGCGCTGCAATCTGATGAATGGGGTCTATTTTTGTGAACGAAGTTGGAGCTGAAAGGTCAGTTGGTCCGGGGATTGTAAAATCCGTTATTTCAATGTGCGGCCCTCTATACTGACCGATGAACACGCCGCCTCGCTCAGTACGTCCTTTGCTACTTACTGCCTCTCTCTCAAGGTGTTCCCGGACATTGTGCTGAAGAAGTACATGACCCTCAAATCGCTCAATCCCCAGCAGACGCACATTCAGGGCAGGCATTGATTTTCTTGGGGTTTGTATCATCGCGAGCCCTTGTGGTTTTTTTATCAATTGTGATTGTGCGGAGGCGGGGAGAAGGGGCTCCATTGGACCAATCTAACGCCATCTGGAGTGCCAAGGCGCCCGCCATAGTAGGAGCCGCAACACCATAGGGGACAAAGCGTCCTTCACCACAAGCAGCCGCCGTTTGCTCTGTTCCGGCATCTGGTTTCATAGGGTCAAAACGCCACCGGCTTGGACTTCCTTCCTTCAAGCATCTGAAACATGCGAACTCGGAGTCATCGACAAGCAGCGCTTGGGCAGCGGCCCCATTACCAAAAAGCCAAATGTGAAGCCGACTAGGTACCTTCTTGTTGGCGCGATGCCGAATGGCGAAATAGTGGTTGATCGAATTTGAAAGCGCTTCTTCGCCCGTTGCATCGATAACTAAATCTTGCCCAACGAGATGGGGAAGGTGAGCGACGGCGTCTTGGTGAATAGTGGAGATATTGGCGTCAGGGAATTGGCGCAGAAGTTCCTCTTTCATGGCGTCCACCTTCCGCTTGCCGGTGTGGGTAGGGCCAAGATAATGACGCCCAATATTGCCTGGCTCTAGCGTTTGATTGTCCAACAACATAAAAGCTCCGCCGCAGTGTCCGGCGCCACTTTGCACGAGCATTTTCGAGAGGTGACTTCCGATTGTTCCACATCCCACAAGGGCAATTCTTTTTCCGGCTAACGATTGTTGCTTGTGCATATTGCGCTCAAATATGAATTGAGGGTCGAAGCGACTACCTGAAAGCCTCTCAATAGGCTGACGATCTGCCAAGAGTTGACGCAGACCAATTTTCCGCGAGGCAGCGCTTCTAGGTGTATGTCGGATGGGAATTCTAATGCCGACACAACCATTTGGCGCGTGCAGGAAGAAAAGCGCCGCAGTTATCTGTTTTTCAGATTGAAAGTCGAAAAATGCCCCGTATTTTTTTTCAGTGACGTTTGTCAAGTATTCGACAAAATCCGTAAGTGATTGGGGCCGTGTTTGTCCGGGAATGAAAGTGAGATTTTTGTCTAAGCGGATTACATTGGCGAGATGAGCATTACGTTTTGAAGTCTCGGAGTAAATTCCAAAGCGCATTAAGGCCGCCTGATCATGCGTAAGTAGCCATCGACCATCCTCCGACCTATAAAATCGCGCTTGATAAACCCCTTTGCCTGACAGGTCATAATAAAAATGAGAACCGCCCCAATGTTGTGGGAATTCTGCGGCAATTTCATCACTCAGGTATTTGTGGGTTAGCGCTCGCTGCAGGCCTTGTTTTGCGAGACCTAAACAAAGTTGAACGCTTCCAACTACATCGTAACGATCAAGAATGACGTCGCCGTCACTGGCGAAGCATAAGCCACCGGTAGTGCTGAGGTGCGCCAACACATCCGGTGCTTCTTTTTCCGGCCGGAGTAGTTCCACCGTTGGCAGGTGAGAGAATTCCAAGTCTGAAAATGTAATTGCAACAGATATACTTCTGTTATCTGCCCGCAATGTACCGATAAACCGAAAACTTAGTGTTTGCTTTCGATCTCGCTCGAAACCTTCGGCAACAAGTGTTTGGCGGAATAACTGTTGTCGGTCGTCAATATTCATCCAGAGATAGTGCGCGGCACAATTGGCGACGCGGTCCGACGTGGTTCATAAGTGTAAACCGTTGTCTCTTCAGATTCCAAGTCTATAAGCGCTTCATCAGTGGGGATGCGCGGACCGAAAAGATTTTGCAGATGCCGGATAGCGAGACCTTTGTGAACGGTTTCTTGCAGTGCATTTTGTAATCCCGCATAAAGTCGCTCCGCGCCAGTGACGAACTCCGTCCGCTCTTGGTCGCTCCATTCTTCATTCAGTAACTGATCATCTAAAACAGGGTTTTCGATTGATCCTGCGAGCAATCTGGGAAGTTGCTCAGCGACCAATAAGAGAGCTAGATCGTGGCGGCTCTTGGGTGGTGCGCCATTGAAATCGTCAAAAATCCGAACAGCACAGGCCATGAGCGAGAGCGAAGAGAGGCTGGACTTTTTCCATGTAAAATCTCGCCATCCTTTAAGATAGCGGCAGACGTATCGAAGGCTTTCACCGTGATCTCGGATTGCCTCAAGAAACCAATCTTCGATTTTACGTGGGTCAGATTCCAGCCACCCTTTGTCGCGGACTGCGAGCATGATTTGATCGTCTCGCAAGCTCTTGAACATAGGTTCTGAAAAAGAGACGTCATCAACTGCGCTATCCGCCGCAGCAAACTCTGCGCTTGCACGCGCAGCCTCGACCAATCGCTCGAACTCTTCATCGGGAATCGCATAGAGTGGCACATCAATATGAGCCAAGTCTGAGATTTTGACTCGTACACAAGAATTCTTGGACGTATCGAGTATCCACCCTTGGGTTTTGCACATTGTGGAAAGTGCATTTTCTACCGCTTTAAAATATCCCCTTGCGGTCAAAGCAGGCCGATTGCTTTTTACAAGATAAGAAGTGGGCAAAAACACACCATCGTCGTAGTCGATTTCCTGCGGTGGTTTGTGGGCCGGATCATTGAGTGTGTGGTAAACGGCGCTGCCTTGCATACGGAACTTGGGGCGCAACGAAATACTGCCACCGTCCTGCAGAAATGCCTGGTCGATTAATCCATGAGACTTAATCACATGCTCCTGAAGTGGCATGCCTTCCCGCAAAGTCTTGCGGATGAGGTCGCGAGCGTCTCTCAGAGCCTGTTGCTGCTGGGCAGATATTTTCAGATTGCCCGAATATCCGTTGTGTTTATCGGTTCCTGCAAACAGACGATGTGCGTTTAGCGTGCCCTTCATGGTACTCTTATTCCCTCGATCCGCGTCAAATGGTAGCACCACATATAGTGATGTACCGTTTTTGTTCAAGGGGTAACCGCTAGATGTACCAAGTCCTTGGTGTACCTACGCTTTTGCGATTTTATGGAATGCTGGTGGCCCTATTGGCCTTTGGGCTTGCGTCAAATCTGTGGGGATTTGCACCTCAGCTCGCAGACCTGCATTTGAATTTAATCTCTGCGACCGTATTGGCGGCGACGGGATTTGTCGCCCTGATTGGCGGCACTGGGTTTTTTGCAGTGTTGTGCCGGCACGCCGGATTGTGGCGTATTTTTCCGGATATCGGGGGGGAGTATTCTGTTGAAATATCCTCTAATTGGAGTCTGATCCAAGATCGAACGCTGTCTGATACGAAGGACAGTGTGGCAAGAGCACCGTTTGTTAAGACCGGGACGCTGTCTATCAAAGCTGACCTGTTTCGTGTCCAACTGGCTTTAAAGATGGATGATGGTTATCTCACTTCGGATACCGTGGCATGCTCGATTGTGCCTTCCGGTGGTGGCGGACGACCAAGTCTTTATTACGTTTTTAGAAGTGAGGTTGCTGTACCGGCGCAGACCGATAGCAATACGCATTTTGGAGCTGCACGAATACCTATTCCAGTTGGGAAAATGCCTACCGTTTTAGAAGGAGATTATTGGACCAATCGAAACTGGCATCGCGGGCTGAACACTGCTGGTCGAATTCGCCTTACGCGAGTGCTTTAGCGCCAGCTGTGAGTGCAGTGGCCCGCAAGGGGGAAAAAGGTCGCTTTTGGTGCGGAGCGGAACATGCTCTCTATTTCTGTCTTGGTGTCTGTCTAACGACTAGGTCTAAAACGTCGACAGGTTAGTTGCCTAGGGAGCAGGCCTAGGGAGCAGGCCTAGGGAGCAGGCCTAGGGAGCAGGCCTAGGGAGCAGGCCTAGGGAGCAGGCCTAGGGAGCAGGCCTAGGGAGCAGGCCTAGGGAGCAGGCC